>ERZ507044.26-NODE-26-length-164345-cov-9.70675_pt1 | contig 164345 bp, 159 predicted proteins | sample MGYA00512870_ERZ507044 | MGnify/ENA metagenome assembly ERZ507044
GTAAATACCCGTGGTTGGATTTTCACCAACTAGATGTATGCCATGCCCGGCACACGACAAAAAACGCTCCCCTTTTCAGGAAAGCGTTCTGATGATCGATCGAGAAACCTTACTGCGGCTGTTTGCCAATGTAAGCCAGAATACCGCCGTCAACGTACAAAATGTGACCGTTGACGAAGTCGGAAGCATCGGAAGCCAGGAATACCGCCGGTCCCATCAGATCTTCTGGTTTGCCCCAGCGAGCAGCCGGTGTTTTGGAAATGATGAAGCTGTTGAACGGATGACCTTCAACACGCAGCGGAGCGGTCTGCGGCGTCTCGATATAACCCGGGCCGATACCGTTGCACTGGATATTGTATTCGCCGTATTCGGAAGCGATGTTCTTCGTCAGCATTTTTAAGCCGCCCTTAGCTGCCGCATAAGCGGAAACTGTTTCGCGTCCCAGTTCGCTCATCATCGAACAGATGTTGATGATCTTGCCATGACCCTTCTTGATCATGCCCGGAATGACAGCCTTGGAAACGATGAACGGACCGTTCAGGTCAATGTCGATGACTTTGCGGAAATCCGCAGCCGCCATTTCCAGCATCGGGATCCGCTTGATGATTCCCGCGTTGTTGACCAGGATATCAATCACGCCGACTTCGGCTTCAATTTTCTTTACCAGCTCGTTGACGGCCGCTTCATCGGTAACGTCGCAGACATATCCGTGTGCCGGAATGCCTTCTTCTTTATAAGCCGCCAGCCCCTTATCGACCAGTTCCTGGTTGATATCGTTGAAGACGATCGTTGCGCCTGCCGCTGCGAAGCCGCGGGCAATATTGAAGCCGATGCCGTAGGAAGCGCCGGTGATCAGGGCGACTTTGCCCTGCAGAGAGAAGCTGTTCATGAAATTTTCCATTTTTATTTCTCCTTTTTTATTCATTTTCGTATGAGTTGAACGCGTTTAACGCAATTCTGTCGTCGGGATATTGTCCATATCGTCAAACGCTTTGTTTTCGCCGCCCATCGCCCAGATGAACGTATAGTTGCTTGTGCCGCAGCCGCTGTGAATGCTCCAGGACGGAGAGATCACGGCCTCTTCATTCTGCATGACGATATGGCGTGTTTCTTTACCTTCGCCCATCATATGGAAAACGACGTTGTCTTCCGGGATGTCAAAGTAGAAATAAACTTCCATGCGGCGCTCGTGCGTATGCGCCGGCATTGTGTTCCAGACGCTGCCTTCTTCCAACCGCGTTAAGCCCATTGACAGCTGGCAGGTTTCCAGCACGTCCGGATGAATGAACTGATTGATCGTTCTTGCGTTGGATGTTTTTAAATCGCCCATCGGACGCTTGTTCGCATCCTGAATTGAGATAAAGGTCGTTTTGCACGGCTTATGCGCCGGCGCGCTGACCATATAGAATTTTGCCGGATGGGCGGCATCATCGCTCGCAAAGGTGACTTCCTTTGTCCCCATCGTGATATACAGGCAATCTTCATGCCCCATTTTGTATTCGACGCCGTCTGCAGTGATCACGCCCGGTTCGCCAATGTTGAAGATCCCGATTTCCCGGCGCTCCAGGAAAAAATGCATGCCGAAATTTTTCCAGCAGTCGATGCCCTTGTCAATTGAAACCGTTTCGTTGACCGGCATGCAGCCTAAAGTGACCATGCGGTCGACGTGCGAATAAACCGCGGTAACTTCATCCGCCTTGAACAGATCAGTAATCAGGAATTCATCCCGAATCTCATCTGTGGTGTAGCGCTTGAAATCCCGCTGGTTAACAGAATAACGAATATCCATAATCGCGTCCTCCTTTTTCTTTCTGTCCCTATCATACCGCATTTTTCTTAACTTGTATACAAGTTTTAGAAACTTTTTTATTTTTTCTCATAACGGCTCAGCGCGGCGCTGAAAATTGTCTTCATTTCTTCCCTGACGGAGGCCGGTTCCAGGATTTCCATCCACTTCGCATACTGCATCGCCAGGTAAATCACGCCCTCGCGGCTGCCCTTCACCCGCGTGATAAAATGCTCCGGATCCTGCACGACAATTTGAATTTCCCTGCCGAAATGATCGACGATGTCATCCAGAATCCGCCGGTGGCATAACAGAATAAAATCAAGCACTTCCCCACCGTACATGTAAACTTTTGTCTTGGCGTATTCGTAAGGATCGCACAGCGGCCCCAGCGGTTCCTTCAGCGCCTCGCGTTTTTGGATATTGCGGATCTTATCCACACGGTAATGACTGAAATCCCGGTACTTTTCATGGCGGGCGATCAGATATGTTTTTTCATTCTCATAGACCAGATAAACTGGCTGAACGACATAGGGTGCGGTGCGGCGGGGAACCAGCTGCAGTTTTTCATTATATTGAACATAATCGAATTCCACCGCGCATTTTTCTTCCACTGCTTCCAACAAAATTTGAAGACTGAAGAAGAAATCCTGATTGTCTTTCTTGCGCAGATTATCAATATAAACCATATTGCGATATTTTTGAGCGGTGTAGTGGCTCTGGGTCGCCAGGAGTTTCTTGATCAGATCGTTGGAATGCTTGCGGGGAATAAAATTGGACGCATGCACGGCGTTGCACAGAAGCATGATTTCCGATTCTTCAAAATCCCGGTTATCCAGATAATACCCGTGTCCATTTTCCTGATAGGTGCTGATTTCATAACCAAATTCCTTCAACATCTGAATGTTGGCGTACAGAGTCCGCCGTTCGATCGGGCACTGATACAGCTGCTCCATTTTCTGTTGGATCTGCGCCGCTGTCAGCGGATGATCGCGGTCGCTTTCCCGCTGCAGAATCTCCAGAACCGCCAGCACGCTCGTTTTCTTTTCCATCGCTCTACTCACCTCTGTCTTTATTATAAAGCTGGCAGGTTTTTTGTACAGTTAAAGCACTATAATGACGCTGTAAATACAAAAAGGAGTGAAATTCATGAATTACATCACGATCGTCGCAACACACCAATTCTTCGGAACTGATATCTTCAAGGTTGGTCAAATCCTGACCGGCGTCAAGGAACCAGAAAACAGTTTTGACAGTGAAGCGATCAAAGTCGTTACAGAAAGCGACGTGCCCTGCGGTTACATTGCCAACAGCGTGCATACGGTCGCAAAAGGCTGCCATTCCGCCGGACGGATTTATGATTCCTTCGAGAACCGGGTCAAAATGAAAGTGTTGTTTATCGTTAAAAACGTCGTCATCGCAGAAATTCTTTAATATGAAAAAGTTAAAGATCATTTTCCAGGCGCTGTTCCGCAGGCTTCGGACGCACTGGAAAAAACCGGCTGCGCCTGTTGTTTCACCTGCGGCCGCCCCGTTGCCGCCTCCGCCGGTCTTTCCGTTTCCGGTTCATAGCGGAGATCTGGTTTGGTGCTTAATGCCGCTGCCTCAAAAAGAGCTGGATCAGATTCCGGAAGGTCACCAGATTCGGCCTTATTGGATCGCAGCGGTGAAAACAGATCATGTAACAGGGTTTTACTGTTCATCCAAGCCGATTAAAAAGTGTCCCGCCGCTTCTCAGTTCGTTATTTCCAATGCCGTGACGCAAATCCGTGATACCCATGTCGATCTGCGGCGGATCTTCCGCATTCCGGCTGCGAATCTGATCGAGCCGATCTGTTCAGTTCCCGCCGTCGTGCAAACTCAGGCGAATAAACGGTTGATTCTGCAGCATCGTCAAAATCAAAACCGGCCGGCCTTCCGGTTTCCTGTTCCGCTCGTTCCGGCGCCCGGGGATCTTCTGCATTCGCACGGATTGATCCTGGACTGCAGCGAACAGAGCTGCACGATTGTTCCCCGCTGCAACCCCAACGCAGAGGGCGCTGTCGGCGGCAGGATTAACAACAGAGTCTTCTATTTCAATGCCCTCCAGACGCAGACGCTCCCGTTATCCGAGCTCGCTGCCAACGATATAGCCGGACTGGCGGATTGGGAGCTTCTTTCCCGGATCCGTTTGGAAAACAGAAAAGCACGGTCGCGGACTTCGCCGCCCAAACACAAACAGAACGCCTATGTCCGCAAACCTGCGCCATATGCCTGCGGTCAGATTTTAGAGGAATGGGGCGGCCAGCAATATGTGTTCCTCTGCGCGACCCGCACCCATCAGTATGGGTATGTTTATGACGATTTTATGCCCGACAAGCTTGTGTGTCTGAAATCTGATCTGATCGTCACGCCTGAACGGCTTCCAGAGGATCAGCTGAACGACGATCTTGAAGCCTTGATCGAAGCCCAGGAGAATCCGCAGATGCTTCAACTCCTTCGGCAGGTTCAAAAACAGAAAGATCTGCCTTTCCCTTTCCTTCGCAGCACTCCGCCCAGATTCAGAATTTCCGCGATCTGAAGTCGCTGGAAGATCAGCCGGGTTATCCTGTTCGGAATTCCTGATTCTTGAATTCCAGTTTTAACCTGAAAAAAACGGAATCCATGCGGACTCCGTTTTTTATTCTCGCTATTCTTCTTCCTTCAGCGTTTCAATGATATTTTCTTTTCTTACTTTCCGCGTCGCATAGCTCATCATCGTCATGACCATCAGCATCAGCACGGCGACCCCGCCCAGAATCATCGGCCAGGGCATTGCGAATGAAAACCAGAAACTTCCCTGCATCAAATTGTAGTGAAGCAAGGTGATCAGATACAAGCTGACAGGAATGCCGATGGCTGCCGCGCCCAGTCCGTAAAACAGACTTTCAAGCCGGATCATGCGGTTGAACTTCTTTTCATCCATGCCTACTGACCGCAGCATCGCAAACTCCTTGCGCCGCAGCGCGATGTTGGTCGAGATCGTATTGATAACGTTGACCAGGCAGATCATGCAGATCAAGGTGATAAATCCGTAGATAAAGATGGAAACAATCGTCAGCAGCGTTTTATCTTCCCGCTGATTCTGAACCGGACTGTACCAGCTGAAGCTGTGCGTCAGATTCTGCTTGCCAATTTCATCAATCTGCTGGAGCATTGTCTCCTGCTGCCCTGGGACTGCCCGCAGATACAGCTTATCACTGTAAGACCGCGAACCTTTCGCTTCTGTTAAAAGCGTATTCAAATCCGAAACCGGAATCAGCACCGCGAGATTGCCGCCGTAAACGATTTCACTGGAATACAGATCCATATCCGCGGCGAGCGCCATTGGTTTTATCGTCAGCATTTCTCCCGCGTCGCCGATCGAGATCTTCAGGGTGTCCGGTATACTTTTCAAGAACGGAACGTCCGCATACCGTTTTTTCCCGTTCTCTGCGATCTGCGCTCGATAACGGTTAAAGAGGATCCCCGGGATCGCGCCGTCAGCAGGATTCGCCATTGCCGCTTCCGAAATCGAATTTTCAGTCAGAATTCGTGCGTATGTTTCGTCATCCACCGCAAACAACAGCGCCGGATATTCTTCCCCAATCCCTGACCAGTAGTCGTCGAAGTCAAGATTCTGCGTATGCACGGCGGCATACACCTGGGTAATCCGCTGGGTGCCGGCGACTGAAGTCAGCTGGCGAAGCTGGGTGAAGCTGGGCTTTTCTTCGAGGAAGGAATGCGAAGAATAATCCGTAACCCAGGCGTCAGCGAGTTCATCCTGACTGGTCATGCCGACGGCCTGAATCATCATTGTCATCACCGAGGTCACCGTCGTAAACAGAATTAAGCTGACCGCCAGCGATAAAATGGTCAGTCCGGCTTTGCGGCCGCTGCGCTGGATATTTTTGACAGCCAGTTCGCCCTCGATGCCCCACAATTTTCCCGCAGCGAAGGATAAAAAGCGATGGCGGCGTTTCAGCTTCACTTTCTGCGGCTGACGAATCGCCTGGATCGGCGTCATCCGCGCGGCTTTTAAGGCCGGCAGCCAACAGGCAAGAACGATCATCACTACGGAACAAATTACCGTCAAAGCAACCGCAGGAAAGGAAACCACCGTATGAAACGGAACATCGGCGGAAAGGAATTCCAACGATTGAAGCATCGGATTAATCACGCGCAGCGTTACCGCCATTCCGCAGATCCCCGCCAGCACGCCTATCGGTATGGCCGCCAGCGCGATCATCAGCCCTTCCTGAACCACACACCAGAATTTCTGACGGGAAGTCGTGCCGACGCTGGCCAGAATCCCGAACTGCCGGCTGCGTTCAGTCTGTGAAATCGCGAATGCGTTATAAATCAGAAATACCGATCCGGTGATGATAATCAACAATGTCAGCGTCGCCGCTGAGGCAACCATGGCGAAATAACTGTTTTCCCAGAATGGACCGCGAAACCGCAGGACGTTGTTATTCACCCCTGTGGCCGGATACAGCTTGATCTGAAGCTGTGGAAAATCTTCCTGCGGCCGCTGACCGGAATGTTTTAATTTAACATACACAACCGGATCCACACCGGGATCGGTTTCGGAACGGGCCGTGATCGCGGTATAGCCCGGCGACCAGCGCGGTTCCAGATCCGAACGTTCCATGATTCCAACGACAGTGTAATTTCGCGGCTGCAGATCAACGATCGTTTCCGGCTGTTCCGGATCGTAAGGATTGTTTTGATTTAACGGCTGATCCGGACTTTCCTGCAGTACCCGTTGGCCTGTCTGCAGCGTAATCGTCTGACCCAATTCAATTTCAACACCGCCATTGTAGGCAACATGCTCGGAAACCAACAGCTCGTTTTCATTTTCCGGCAGCCGACCGGAGACTAAATGCAGGCCAAGCCGCTGGAAACCTTCCTCGTCGCAGGCCCGGATAAACCAATACGGCTTGTATTCGTTCTGGCTTTCCGGTAAGACGGCGTAGCCCAGATCATCAACCATAAAGGTGTGATCCACCTGTTTATCCGTATTTAAATACTGAATTTCAGTTTCATTGAGATCGCTGTAAGCCAGCTCCCAGTCGCCCGTTTCATAGACCGCCTTGCGTTCCATATAATCAAGAAACGAGGAAGCGAACACACTGACGGCAGTGATCATCGCGACGGAGATGACGATCCCCATCCCCGTGAACAACGTGCGCCGGCGGTTAACCTTCAGCGATTGAAAGGTATATTGATGCAGGATATTCATTGCCGGATCACCTGATCGGAACTGATCCGTCCGTCTTCAATCGCGATGATGCGGTCGGCCTGCAGCGCGATATTTTCATCATGAGTGATGACGATGCAGGTCTGATTGCGCTGCTTGTTCGACATTCTCAGCAGCGTCATGATCTCCTGAGTGTTGCGGCTGTCCAGATTGCCGGTCGGCTCATCCGCTAACAGGATCGCCGGATGATGAATCAGTGCTCTTCCGATCGACACCCGCTGCTGCTGCCCGCCGGAAAGCTGGCTGGGCAGAAAATTCCGCTGCTTGGTTAATCCCAGCTGCTCTAACAGCTGATCGACCGTGTCCCGGTCGACTTTGCGTCCGTCCAGACGCAGCGGCAGCGTAATGTTTTCCTCGACCGTCAGCACAGGAATCAGATTGTAAAACTGGTAGATCAGACCAACTTGACGGCGGCGGAACACCGCCAGCTTATCTTCCTTTAAGTCCGTGATCACCGTTTTGTCAACGACGACCTGACCTTCGCTGGGCTGATCGACGCCGCCCAGAATATGCATCAGCGTTGATTTTCCTGATCCGGAAGGTCCGACAATCGCAACAAACTCGCCTTTATTCACCGTAAAACTGACATGATCCAACGCCGTGATCTGCAGCGCCCCGCGGCCATAAAACCGGCTGCAGTTTTGCACGCTTAATATTTCCATGAGTATTCCTCCTGACACAATCAATATAAACGAAACGGATGACACGCCGATGAAACCGTGGATGACAAATTCGTCATGTTAAATCACCTGGCGGACAAACCGGATTAAAAACCGCGATCCCCGGCCTGGCGTACTTTCCACGCTGAGCGTCCCATCCTGCGCGGCCAGAATCTGCTGAGACATCGCCAAGCCGATACCGACGCTGTCCGGCTTCGCATTTTTGCCACGATAGAATCGTTCAAATAAATGCGGCAGATCCTGCGGATCGATCCCTTCCCCATTATCCTCGATCACAATTTGATCGACCAGGGCTGTGCGCGTACAGAGAATCCGGATCTGTCCGTTGGGCGCGTGTTCGGCGCAGTTGCGCAGAATATTCCCCAGCGCTTCCGCCGTCCAGTTTTCATCGACCGTCAAAACAAACGATTCCGGACATTCCAGCACCCATTCCACATTATTCCGCAGCATCTCCGCTTCCGCTTGGGACAACGCCTTGTTAATCAGGGCACGGATCGTTATGGAATTGGGTAAAAACTGCACCGCCCCGGCCTGCAGCTTCGCCATTTTAAGCAGCGACTGAATCAGCCAGCGCATCCGCGTCAGCTGGGCGGCGATCAAGCGCAGAAATTCCTGTTGCCGAACCGGATCCATGTCCGGCTGCTGCATCAGATCGACCATCATCATCATCGAGGTCAGCGGCGTTTTCAGCTGATGAGAAATATCGCTGAGCGAATCGGAAAGAAACTGCTGCTGCGCCTGCAGCTGTTCCGCACTTTCCCGCAGCTGAACCGTCACCTTATAGATCTCGCTGTGCAGAATACTCAGTTCGCCTTCCTCATAATCCTGCGGATTCATTTGATAAAGACCTTCCCGGACTCTGCGCATCTGATCGTTCAGCTGCCGCAGCCGGCGGTAGCGCCACGCCGTAAACAGACAGAACGCGCTGATCAAAACAGCGGCCAGACTGACGCAGACAATCAGCATCTCCCGGGACGCCGCCGCGGCGATCAGAAAAAAGGGCAGGCATAATCCGATGCAGCCCAGGATAAAAATTTTGATCTCACGATTTCGCATCTGTCATTCCCCCAGTTTGTAGCCTAACCCCCGGATCGTCCGGATCAGCTGCGGATGCGCCGGATCATCCTCCAGCTTTTCCCGCAGCCGCTTAATATAAACCGTCAGCGTATTGTCATTGACGTATTCCCCACCCAGATCCCAGATCGCTTCAAACAGCTGGTCGCGCGTCATGACCTGATTGCGGTGCGTCGCCAAAATTAATAAAAGCCGGTATTCCATGCCTGTCAGAAAGACTTCCTGATTATTCTTAAACACCCGCGCAGCGATCGTATTGATGCTTAAATCCTGATAATTGATCGTCGTTTCGGCCTGTTTTTTTCCGGCCCTGCGCAGTACGGAATTCATCCGGGAAATCAGCTCACGCACGCGAAACGGCTTCGTGATGTAATCGTCCGCCCCCAGGTCCAGCCCCATGACAATATTGACCTCATCGTCACAGGCCGTCAGAAAAATCACCGGGATTTCTTTCAGCCGGGAGTCCTCGCGCATCCGCTTGCAGATCTCATAGCCGCTGCCATCCGGCAGCGTCACGTCCAGCAGCACCAGATCAAAGCTCTCCTGTTGGATTAACTCCAGCCCCTGCGTCTTGGTCATCGCAGTCATGACCTGGTAGCCTTCCTGACTTAGCGTATATTGCAGCGCCGTTAAGATCGCGCTGTCATCCTCTACGCAGCAAATTTTATTCATGTTTATCACCTGATTTTATTATAACCGATCTCTCTGCCAAGCACATGACGAGTTCGTCACTTTGAAACTGACAAATTCATGACGATTGTTCCGGGACGATTGTTGTCGACCGGGATTTCCTTTATAATAGCCTTAAGCTAAGGGACTATCAATGCCCTTAGAAAAAGAAAGAAGGCGTCATCATGACAAAGTGGAAACGGGTTGTGGACAGCTGGAAATGTTCGGTAATTCTGATCGCGGCGATTTCAGGCTGCTTATTTTTTCTGCCGGAGATGCGCAGCATCCGTCAGCTGATGTTTGCCCCTGCCGACATCCAGCCGCAGGATTTCTGGAATATTCAAATACAAAACGCTGACAACGAACAAGCGGAAATCATCTTTCAGCCCTATTCCTATGAGGAACAAACGTTTTTTCAGACATTAGGCGAACGGAGCTGTCTGCTTGCGTCAATTAACGATCATCCGTTACAGGTGATATTTCCCGGGCAATCCGTAAAACTCCATGAAAATGATCAAATCCGCCTTCTCTGGCTGGTCGATCCTCAATTAAAATCACAGCTTAAATCGCGTGTGATTGCAGATCAAGCCTTGGTTTTCAATCATGGCCAGCTGCAGGAGGACGTTGATCATGAATAAGAAAATACGGATTCTGAATATTTTTTTAAGCTTGATTTTAATTGGAATCGCCTTTGTTCACTTTCAATTTGAAGTTCCCGTACTCCACTTCAGTCAGTCCGTCATTGAGGAATGGGAGAATGACTTCGCCAGTGGCGGCGGCTTCGGCGATGTGCTAACCGACGCGATCGAAACTGCGGCAAATGAACAGGACTGGCAGCGAGCCTGGCAGTTGAGTCAACTGTACGCTTTCGTTTATGCCAAACCGGACGTTCAAAGCGGAAAACTCTGTTGGATTGACACTGCGGGCGGACAAAGAAAAACGATCTGCGGCGTTTTAGAACCGTAGCAATTCAGATACCCGATTCTCTTTATCGGCTATTTGCTTCCTATTCATTAGTTGATAAACAAGACACATTGTAAGAATCCCCTATTTTGTAAAAAATCCCCATTCCATTCATTATTGAAAGAAGGAGAACGCCTGATGCTTACTTTTCAAGCCGCTTTCGAAGAAGAAATTGATCTTATTTACCAGCTGTACCGACGTTGTGTTGAAACAAGCCGCGGCAGTTGGGATGACGAATACCCGACCCGTGATTTTGTGGAACAAGATTATCTTCGCCAGGGATTAATGACTTTGAAAAACGAACAGGGCGAGATCGTCGCGGCGGGTGCGATCACGCCGGCGGATGAACTGAAAGATTTAGAATACCGCACGGCTTTGCTTCACCCTCTGGAATTAAGCCGTTTAGCCGTAGATCCGCAGTTTCAGGGGCAGGGATATGGCAAGCTCCTGCTGCAAGTTTTAATAGAAGAAGTACGTAAACGGGGCGCTGATGGAATTCAGCTGTTGGCGGCCAAAGAAAACGCACCCGCCCTGGCCTTGTATCGCGGCGCTGATTTTCAAGAGAAAGGCAGCTGCCGGATGTACGATACTGACTTCATCCTGTTTGAAAAGAAATTGTAAAAGAAGATAATGCTCAAAAAAACAGGAAGTCCACGTCTGCCTCAGCGGTCAGATTGACTTCCTGTTTTATTTCTTGATCTTATCAGAATAGGCAGACCTGAAATCCAACTTCTCGTCAACCAGAAGATAGGTCTATCCACGACGAGTCAGATTAAGAAAAGAAAACAAACTCACGGAATGAGAATCGTGTTCAATTCACTGATTAAATCCAGATACTTTGTGATCAGTGCATTCCAACTTTCCGGAGCTTGAAAGCTGATGACGGCTAAAATTCCTCGTAATAACCAGCAGCGAATTACGGCTGACAGTTTGGTTCTGTCAATCGCCTGATATGTTTCGCTATAACTGTGCAAAAAGGCTTCGATCATTAAAGGATACAGCGCGTGATCGGGTTCGCTTTGAATACACGAGGAAAGACTGGCGGCCAAATCAAAATAACCGTCGCCCAGCCGGGCTTCGCCAAAATCAATAATTCGCAGACCCGAGGTTGTCCAAAGCATATTCCACAATCCCAAATCTCCGTGTATCGGCTGATCTTCACGCAGATTGATTATCAAGCTGTCCTGAAGCAAACTATGAATTGCAGCCTGATGCTCAGCTGTGACCGCAGTCGGAAACCATGCGAACCGGCATTGTGCTTTCTGCTTCAGTTGTCCTAAAGCAAACCGATCAGGAACAACTGGCAGAGTCATCCGCTCCTGAAACAAAACTTTCTGCATCAGCGCAACGGTCTTTCCCATATGCGCGGCCAGCTCCACGCCCCGTGGTCTGTCCGGCGAAGGCTGCAAATATTCCTGAAAATTAAAGAACCGTCCCTGATCCTGCACATAAGCAGCGTGTGTTTTTGTGAGCCTCAAAGCAGGTGCAATTCCCTGCGGCGCCAAAACAGCGGCGAATTCCGCTTCCGTCTTGGCATGAGCTTCCGACGCGATTTCCCTGAAAATTCCCTGAGTTTCACCACACATGATCTTGCGGGCATGACTGGAAATACCACTATGAATTTCTTCTATTATCATTGGTTCTTCTCCCGGCAGCCACTGCCGGAGAACCCTTTTCAAACGATCCGGTTCCATTGACACTCCCCCTCTTTAGCTGATCGTGCAAAAAGCTGAACTATTCCAGTTCAGCCTTTTCATTTTCTATTTCTTCAAATTCGTCGTCGCTTTTACGATGTTCAGCAGAATCTCAACCACCTTGTGCATCTCCTGCACGCTGCATACCTCGTAACGGCCATGGCAGTTCGCCCCGCCCGTGCCCAAGTTCGGACATGGCAGCCCCATGAACGTCAGCCGCGCTCCATCGGTGCCGCCGCGGACTTTTTCCACCCATGGCTGCAACCCTGCTTCCGTGATCGCCTGCTTTGCCAGATCTACAATCCATTCCTGATCCTTCAGGATTTCCTTCATATTCCGATACGATTCCTTGATCTCCACCTGTACCAGCGGCTGTCCGTATTTCTGATTCATATACGTCTCCGCCGCCTTCATCATCGCCATCTGCGCCTGGAACTGCTCGCTGTCATGATTGCGGATGATATATTCCATCACCGTCTGTTCAACATTGCCCTCCATATTGTTCAGATGATTAAAACCTTCGGTACCCTCGGTATATTCAGGACGGTTGAACACCGGCAGCATCGCGTGGAATTCCATCGCGACGTTCAGAGAATTGATCATCTTGTGCTTCGCGCTGCCCGGATGGATCGAGAAACCCTGAACCGTGACCTTCGCGCTGGCCGCATTGAACGTTTCATCACTGATCGCTTCCATCTCGCCGCCGTCGACCGTATACGCGAAATCCGCGTGGAAATTCGCAACGTCGAACAAATCCGCGCCGCGCCCGATTTCCTCATCCGGCGTAAAGCCGATCCGGATCTCGCCATGCTTGATCTCCGGGTGCGTCAGCAGCGTTTCCGCCATCGTCAGAATATCTGCGATGCCCGCTTTATCGTCCGCCCCCAGCAGCGTATTGCCGTCGGTGACGATCAGATCCTGTCCCGTATATCGCGCCATATTCGGAAAATCGCTGACCTTCAGCGTAATCTTGTCGTTCAGCGCGATATCCTTGCCATCGTACTGAGGAATGATCCGCGGATTGACGCCTTCGCCGCAGAAATCCGGCGCGGTGTCCATGTGCGCGATAAAGCCGACGGTTGGAACCTCATAGTCCAGATTTGACGGGATCCTGCCGTACAGATAGCCCTGATCCTCCCGAACCTCCTGGATACCCAGCTGTTCCATTTCTTCTTTCAATACCTTTAACAGATCCAGCTGACAGGCTGAGCTGGGGACGGTCGGACTTTCCGGATCCGAAACCGTGTTGATTTTCGCATAGCGAATTAAACGCTCTTCTGGGGTCATAATTTATTCCTCTTTTCTTCCCATTGCAGGCTTTCAATCATCATATCAAAAAACTCAGCGTCAAACGTCGAATTCTTGGGACTGCAGGCATAAAACCCAACCTGCGCGACACCCTCGGTCAACGGCAGCGCAAACTCCCGCAGCCATTTGAATTTCTGGCCATTAAACGAAAATTCGACGCGGAATTCATTCTGCCACCGGTGCAGCCGCAGCGTCAGCGTATGAATGCCGCTGGAGATCGGCATGCCGGCCCAGTCAGAGAAACCGCCATAAGTCACCGTCGAGCAGACCGACGACGCTTGTTCATCGCGATATTCAATTCCCGCCTTGCACCAGCAGGAAGGATCGCTCATGACAAAAATCCCCAGCTGATCATAAACTTCATGCAGCTGCGCGCGAATCGTCACCGTCAGCGTAAAATCCTGACGGATTGGAAGCAAGAGCGCGTGCCCGTTGAATTTATTCAGCTGACGGGCCTGGTTGATCCAGAAATCCGTCGCCGGTTCTGTGCTGAAGATGATCCGGCTGCGCCCGATCGTCCAAAGGGACGGACGGTTCATCCAGACCAGCAGCGAAGTATCCAGCCGTTTTTTCATACTTATCCTTCCTAACTGTTTTTATTATATCAAATTCCCCGGCAAATAGAATTTTGAAAGTGAAAATAAGATGAAAAGAAAAAGAATTTCAGTCAATCGAATTGACTTTTTTATTTAAACGGTTAATATTTAATGCATTAATTATTCAAGAATTAAGAATTGAATTGGAGATGATGGTGTATGCACTATGAAGCTGATGAAAATGAGCTTATGAATCTTGTACGAAGCGTGAACAATCACATGAATCATGTGTTGAATCAGTTCTACTCGCCCTACGGTTTAACACGCCCGCAGGCGATGGTTCTTTCGGAAATTGAACGAAATGGTCCGGTCACACTCAGCCTTCTGGCGCAGCGGCTGGGCATGACTACCAGCAATCTCTGCCTGATTGCGCAGCGGCTGGAGAAAAGCGGCTTCTTAAAGCGAAAACGGGATCCGCAGGATCAGCGCAGCGTGATTTTGATCAACACCGCCAAAAGTCACGAGCTGATCCATCAGGTTCAGGAAAACGTTAATGAAATGATCCGGCGCCGGCTGGAATACACCGATCCCGAAAATATGGATAAGATAATGGAGGGACTGCGGTTGTTAAACGCCGTCATGATGAAACAGAATCAGGGGGACAAAGCATGCGATTAGGAATAGATATTGGTTCGACGACGATCAAATATGTCGTCCTGGATGACGCGGGACGCTGCATTGATCAGGATTATCAGCGGCACAGCTGCCAGATCACGGAAAAGCTGATCGAGGTGCTGCAGAAAGTATCCGCCAAATACAATCAGCCGGCCATGGCGTTAGCAGTATCGGGCTCCGCCGCGATGGGCCTGCAGGAAAAATGCAGCATGCCGTTTGTGCAGGAAGTGTACGCGACCCGGATCGCCGCGACGAAAAGACTCGAGGAGGTCGACTGCATCATCGAGCTGGGCGGCGAAGACGCGAAGATTTTATTTCTCAGCGGCGGTCTGGAAGTCCGGATGAACGGCACCTGCGCTGGCGGCACAGGGGCGTTTATCGACCAGATGGCCACGCTTTTAAACTTAAGCACGGAAGAAATGAACGAAGCCGCCAAACAGGCGGAAAAACTCTACACGATCGCCTCCCGCTGCGGCGTGTTCGCCAAGTCGGATATCCAGCCGCTGATCAACCAGGGCGCGGATAAAGAGGACCTGGCCGCCAGTATTTATCAGGCGGTCGTGAATCAGACGATCCAGGGACTGGCGCAGGGACGTAAAATCGAAGGTCATGTCGCCTATTTGGGCGGACCGCTGACCTTCAACAGCGAGCTGCGCGCGGCGTTTGATAAAACGTTGAAGCTCACTGGCGTCTGTCCGGAAAACAGTCTGTATTATGTCGCGATCGGCACTGCGTTATTAGCGGAAGAACCGGTGAATGTCGCCGACGCGATCGAACAGCTGCAGACGATGGACGCGTCCAGCTTTGTCCGTTCCCTGCCGCCGTTGTTTGCGGACGAGGACGAATACCGCCGGTTCAGCGAGCGGCATCAGCGCAATCAGGTCCGGGTTCATGAACCAAAAGAAATTATTGACCGCTGCGCTTTGGGCATTGACGCCGGCAGTACGACAGTCAAAATGGTGCTGATCAACGAGCAGGAAGAAATCCTGTATTCGATGTATCAGCCCAATCAGGGCAACGCGCTGCAGTTGGTCCGGGAAGCGCTGATCGAATTGATGCGCGCCAACCCGCGGATGGAAATCGTGTCCAGCTGCGTCACCGGTTATGGCGAAGATCTGATCCGCAGCGCCTTCGGCGTCGACGCCGGCATCGTGGAAACGATGGCGCATTTCACCGCCAGCCGCAAATATATGCCGGACGTCGATTTCATCATCGACATCGGCGGTCAGGATATCAAATGCTTTAAAATTCATAACGGCACGATCGACAACATCTTCCTTAACGAAGCCTGTTCCAGCGGCTGCGGCAGCTTCCTGCAGACCTTCGCCAACGCGCTGGGCTATGAAATTGAGGATTTCTCGCGGCTCGGCCTGTTCGCCAAACATCCGGTCGATCTGGGCAGCCGCTGCACAGTCTTCATGAATTCCTCAGTCAAGCAGGCGCAGAAGGACGGCGCAACGATTGACGAAATCTCCGCGGGCCTGTCGATCAGCGTCGTTAAAAACGCTTTATATAAGGTTATCCGGACCGCTGACGCAAAGTCTTTGGGCAAACACATCATCACCCAGGGCGGCACCTTCTACAACGACGCGGTGCTGCGGGCCTTCGAGCAGGAACTCGACACCGAGGTTATCCGGCCGAATATCGCCGGCCTGATGGGCGCTTACGGCTGCGCGCTGCACGCCCTGCGCCATTGCCCGGATGCGTCGTCGCTGTTAAATCTCGACCAGCTGGAACATTTCCACAACGAGATCCGCTATGTCCAGTGCGGTTTGTGCAACAACCATTGCCGGCTGACCGTCAACCAGTTTTCCGATGGCCGCAAATATATCGGCGGCAACCGCTGCGAACGCCCGGTTACGAAAAAAAGCACGTCTCAGGACTTGAATATCTACGCCGTCAAGCGCGAGCTGTTAAGTCAGTATAAGCCGGTTCCCGGGCCGCGGGGGAAAATCGGCCTGCCGTTAGCCTTAAATATGATGGAGCTGCTTCCATTCTGGCACACCTTCTTCACGGAGCTGGGCTTCGAGGTCGTCACCTCCGGCTTCGCTTCGCTGGAAAAATACCAGAAAGCGCAGAACTCAATTCCTTCCGACACAATCTGTTTTCCCGCCAAGCTGGTTCACGCTGCGATCCAATCGCTGCTCGACCAACAGATCCCGGCGATTTTCTATCCGTGCATGACCTACAACATGCGTGAAAAAAATGCCGACAACAATTATAACTGTCCGGTCGTCGCTTACTATCCGGAAGTCATCGCCGCCAATATGCAGCAGGTGACGCAATGCGATTTCATCTACGATTATGTCGGCATCCATCGTCAGAAAAATTTCCCGATCAAGGTTCATAAGATTCTGAACCAGCACTTCCGCGTCGGTCTGCGCGAGGTGATCAAGGCCAGCAAGAAGGCGTATGAGGCAAATGATCAGCATCTGGAAACAATCCGGCAAAAGGGTCAGGAAATCATCACGCAGGCCCAGCTGGACGACCGTCAGATCATCGTGCTGGCGGGCCGGCCGTATCACGCTGATCCTCTGGTTTCCCATGATATCGACAAACTGATCACCAGCTACGGCGCGGCGGTCATCAGCGAGGATGTCATCAACGAGGAAGTCGGCAAGAAGGAACTGGGCGTCTGGAACCAATGGACGTATCACTCCCGGCTGTATGCCGCGGCCCGCTATGTCGCAACACAGGAAAAGATGAATCTGGTGCAGCTGGTTTCCTTCGGCTGCGGCGTCGACGCGATCACAACCGACGAAGTGCGGGAGATTCTTGAGGAACACGGCAAGATTTACACGCAGATCAAAATCGACGAAATCACTAACCTGGGCGCGGTCAAAATCCGTCTGCGTTCCCTGTTCGCCGCGCTGAAGCAGGAGGATGAACATCATGACTGATAATAAAGTTTTATTCACGAAAGAAATGCAGAAGGATTACACGATCCTGATTCCGATGATGGCGCCGATCCACTTCCAGCTGCTGCGCAACGTGCTGGTCCACAGCCGGTACAACGTCGAGCTGTTGGAAAACACCGGTCCTTCAGTTGTCGAGCAGGGTCTGAAATATGTCCATAACGACACGTGTTATCCGGCACTGCTGGTCATCGGCCAGATGATCGACGCGCTGAAAAGCGGAAAATACGACGTTCACAAAACGGCACTGATCATTACGCAGACCGGCGGCGGCTGCCGTGCGAGCAATTATATTTATCTGCTTCGCAAAGCCTTGAAAAAAGCAGATCTCGGTTTTGTCCCGGTTATTTCTCTGAATTTATCGGGACTGGATTCCCAGCCGGGTTTTAAATTAAGCCTGTCGATGCTGCAGAAGATGTTGTGCGCGCTGGTCTATGGCGATCTGTTAATGGATCTGACCAATCAGGTGCGGCCGTATGAAGTGGCATCCGGCACTGCCGATCAGCTTTGCCAGCACTGGATCGACGACCTCAGCCGTCAGTTTGATCACCGTCAGGGCTTATCCATCGGCGATATGAAGCGCAATATGCGCGATATCGTCATGTCTTACGCCGCGATTGAGCGGCAAAAACGGGACTTAGTCAAAGTCGGCATCGTCGGTGAAATCTATATTAAATATTCGCCGCTGGGCAACAACAGCCTGGAGAAGTTTCTGGCGGAGCAGCAATGTGAGGTAAAGCTGCCGGGGATGATGGGGTTCATGTTGTACTGCGTCTACAACGGCGTTGAAGACGTCAAGCTGTACGGCGGCGGTTTCGTCAAAAAACAGCTGATGAGTTTCGTCTATTCACTGGTGCTGAAACTGGAGAAAATGACGATCGACGCGATCCGCACTTATTCCGATTTTGACGTGCCAGGCTCATTCCCTGAAATGAAAGCAGGCGCCGAGCAGATTATCGGTTTGGGCGCGAAGATGGGCGAGGGCTGGTTATTGACCGGCGAGATGGTTGAACTGAATAAATCGGGATTTAAGAATATTATCTGTACCCAGCCGTTTGGCTGTCTGCCCAATCATATCGTTGGCAAGGGCATGATCCGCAAAATCCGCGAACAGGATCCGGACTGCAACATCGTCGCGATTGATTATGACCCAAGCGCAACGCAGGTCAATCAGGAAAATCGGATTAAGCTGATGTTGTCCATCGCGCGGGAAAATATGAAAAAAGCAGAAACTGACACGGCTTCCATGCCTGTACCCCAGGCTGAATAGCTCAGATTTCAATATCAAAGCAAGAAGGTTGGATCAACCTTCTTTTTTTACGCCTCAGGCTTTCTTATCTTGGGCTGTTTTGACAGGCTGATTTCGTCTTTCGATTTCTATCCGGGACCCGTACCTTACAGCTTGTGAAAAAGAACCTTCATACTGTGAAAGAATGATGAAAAATGAAGAAATAGCGGGGCTTTTCGCAAAAAAGCGCAATAGGTATAAGGGAGGGATAAAATCTATGACTTTAATAAAAGCGAAAAAGCAACGTTCCAAGCCTCAGGCTCCATCCAACTACAAGCTGCGCTGTACGAATGACTTTGTGTTCAAATCCCTGATGACTTATGATCCGGAGATTGGAAAACGGCTGGTGAAGGATCTGACCGAAAGTATCCTGGATTATGTCGTGGACAAGGTCGATCTGACTTCTACGGAGCTGTTGACCGAAGGCTTCCAGGCCAAGGATATCCGTCTGGATATCTGCGCCCGCTTAACGCCGGATAGGCTGATCGATTTCGAGATGCAGTGCGGCTCCAACAAGATGGAGATTCCCAACCGCAGCGCTTATTACGCCGCGACGCTTGTCAACCGGCCGGACAACAAAGGCCTGGCGTATACTGCGCTGACGCCGGTGGATCAGCTGTTTCTGCTGGACTTCGACTTTCCGGCGAAAGCAGATCAGCCGGAGAAAGCGATTCATGTCTATCAGTTAGCGGAGATCCTGGATCATGACATCTTGACAAATCTGATCACGGTGGTTATCATAGAGATGAAGAAGATAATTCAGATGAATCATAGTTATGAAGAGCTGAGCCGGGCAGAAAAGTGGTGTTGGTTTCTCGAACGGTATGACGAGGAACACAGTGATTCGGTAGCAGTCCGGTTAGTGGAAGAGGATGAAATCTTTAAGGAGGCGGACAGCGTAATGAAGAGAATGAGCAGTGATCCGGCAATGCGGGATGCGGCGTTTGAGCATAACCGGCGGTTGATGGACATGGCGCAGCTGCGCTATGAGGGCAAACGGGAAGGCTTGGCAGAAGGCATTGAGAAAGGCATCAAACAAGGCATTGAACAAGGTGTCGAACAAGGCATCGAAAAGCAACGATTAGAAACCGCAAGGGAAATGTTGAGAAATCATTGTAATGATCAGCTTATCCAGCTTTGCACCAAGATCAGTCTTCAACAACTGGAGCAGTTAAAGAAAGAAATCGTTTCCGGTTTCAATCAAACCGAGGACGATTCGGAGAAATCCCATCGGACAAGCGACTAAAAAGAGGAAGCTGATCCAAATGAAGTTTAATGAGTAGTATGATCTAAATCCTTGATCGGGCAGGAAATCTTTAAGGAGGCAGACAGCGTAATGAAGCGAATGAGCAGTAATCCGGCAATGCGGGATGCGGCGTTTGAGCATAACCGCCGGTTGATGGATATGGCGCAGCTGCGCTATGAGGGCAAGCAGGAAGGCTTGGCAGAAGGCATTGAGAAAGGCATCAAACAAGGCATTGAACAAGGCATTGAGCGAGGTATTGAGAAAGGCATAGAACAAGGCATCGAAAAGCAACGATTAGAAACCGCAAGGGAAATGTTGAGAAATCATTGTAATGATCAGCTCATCCAGCTTTGCACCAAGATCAGTCTTCAACAACTGGAACAGTTAAAAATAGAAGAACGCCCGAAACTAAACCAAGCCATGACAGAATCACAATTCCAGTCAGCGGATAACACGATAGCAGGAGAATAACCTAACTTTCTGCCAAAACTCATCCGGCAACAGATGTCTTTGATAGTGTTCTGAATTACATAAGAATTTCAACGAAACAAGCAGAAATTTACCCTCACTCCTTTATAGGTGAAGGAAGAAATCATCAAAAAAACAAACTTAACAATCCAGTACGAAGAAAAACTGATTCTCCTGGATAGAAAATCCTATAACACGTCGATATCCGAGGCATCTGTACTCTGTAAAATGCTCTGCATGAACAAAACAAATACTTTGCGACCTCGAAGTTCGGATCTAAGCATTGTCCAAAGCAAAAAAGATTCCGGTATTGGATATTCTCCAAGTCCGGAATCTTTTTTAACGACACTGATATAAATTCGCCAGAATGTCGACACACCGCTCGATGCCAAGCTCGCCGCTGTCCAGCGCAACATGGAAATTCTCAGCCAGTCCCCAGGTCTGGCCTGTGTAAAACTCATAATAAACTGCACGACGCTTATCCTTATCCCGAATCCGCTTTTCAATTTCGACATTCGTTTCGCCATACACCTCGACAATCCGTTTCGCCCGTTTTTCTTTTTTTGCGTGGATAAACGCTGTCAGACAATCCGCATGATCCTTAAGAATCACATCCGCACATCGGCCGACGATCACGCAGGATTCCTTTTCTGCCAATTCCAGGATAATCTTTCGCTGCAGCTGCCACAGCTGATCCTGGATTGAAGCCCCCATGAACTGCCCCTCCGATAACGCGAATGCCCAGTGACTGCTGTAAGGCGACGCCTCCTGCTGCTTCGCCACCATCTCCGGCGTAAAACCACTGGCCTGCGCCAGTTTTTCAATCAGTTCCTGATCATAGCACGGAATCCCCAGCCGGGCTGCCAGCTGTTTTCCCACGGTCCGTCCTCCGCTGCCGAATTGACGGCTGATTGTTACAATTCTGTTGTTTGTCATCCTCGAACTCCTCCTTTTCCAGTATTCGCTTCTATCATCACGGCAATAACGCCGGCCAGATAACGATCCAACGATTCCTTTTACAGGCCCGTAATATTTTGCTTAAGCTGAAAGAATCAAAGCGAGAAACAAGACCCCCCCCCGATAAAGATATACTCTGATCTTATTTTAATCAAGAAGCTGACAAGTCTTTCCTTTACTTCTATTATACTCCGTAATTGAAATCCAGCCAGCCGGCATTCTCTTAAAAAACAAATCATCAATGGCAGACAATAGGACAAGATTGACGTCCCCGGCAGAAACAAACATTTTAGAATGAATAGTATAACGACGCCCAGCTCTGATCGCGAACTGACTTTTTTATAAGCGGTCATTCATCACAAAAACAAGCAACGAACAGCGGCTGATGTTATACCAATACTGTTCGTTGCGAAGTTTTCAGTCATGGTCCGGCTTTGATCTCACTGCGTTTCCTTTTCAGGCTTTGATCTCACTGCGTTTCCTTTTCAGGCTTTGATCTTTTACAATTTAACCAGTGTCAATTTTTTATTCAATATTCTATCCAGCGTGCGAATTATTCGCTTTCATGCTTTACGATCTTCTGGTTCAGATCGTTAAAAAATTTGAACAAAAACGGAAAACAGACGACAAACGTCAGCACGTCGGCCAACGGCTGCGTCAATTCAACGCCGCGCAGCTGCCACAGCTGAGGCAAAATGAGGATCAGCGGCAGAAAGAATACACCCTGACGGCAGGCGGACAAAAACGTCGCCTCCGCCGGCTTGCCGATCGACTGGAACGTCATGTTGGCAATGACGCCCAGCGGCTGGATAAACAACGCCAGACACTGTGCCCGCATTGCATACGTCCCGATTTCCAGCACCTGAGCGTCAGCCTTGGTAAACAGCTGGATCACCTGCGGCGCAAATATGAAGCCGGCAACTGCCAGAATGCCCATCATCACAAAGCTGACGATCGTGGTAAACGTAAACGACTGCTTCACCCGCTTGTAGCAGCCCGCGCCGTAATTGAAACCGACAACCGGCTGATAGCCCTGACCAAAGCCGATCAAAACGGACAGGATTAACATGAACACCTTACCGACAACCGACATCGCCGCCACGGCCGCGTCCCCATAAACCGCCGCGTTGACGTTCAGCATCACCGTCGCAATGCTCGCCAAGCCCTGCCGGAAAAAAGACGGAAGACCCGTTTTGATGATCGCCGACAGGTCTTTCCACTTCCATGAGATATTTCGAAAACTGAGATGAAGCAGACTCTTATGCGTCAGAAAACAACCCAGCAGAATCAGAAAACTGATGATCTGACTGAGAATCGTCGCGATCGCCGCCCCGGCAATCCCCAAATGGAAGGTAAAGATAAAAATCGGATCCAGCACAATATTCAACAAACCGCCAGCCGTAATGCCGACCATCGCCAGTGTCGCTTTACCTTCTGAACGCAGCACATTGTTCAGCACAAAAGAGGACGACATGATCGCTGCACCCAGCAGGATGTATTTGGCATAATCGCGGGCATACGGCAGGATCGTCTTCGTCGCACCCAACGACGCCATGAGCGGATCGATGAAAATCAGACCAAACACCGTCAGCGCCAGTCCGAATGCGATCGCCGCAAAAAAACCGGTGCTCGCAATCTTCTCCGCTTCCTCATGTTCCCGTGCTCCCAATAAACGGGAGATCAGACTGCCAGAGCCGATGCCCAGCGTGAAGCCGACTGCCTGAATGATCGCCATCAGGGAAAAGACGATCCCCACCGCGCCGGTCGCGCTGGTACCCAGCCGGGAGACGAAAAACGTATCCGCCATGTTGTAAATCGAGGTGATCAACATACTGATAATCGTCGGCACCGCCAACGTTGTAATCAGCTTCGGGATCGGCTGTGTTGTCATTTTCTCGACCTGACTCAACGTCGCCTGACCGCTCATGCCCGATTTTCCCCTTCCGGCGTCGTTTTCTCACCGCGCAGATTATCCGTCATCCGCTGGATGTAGCCGATAAACTGCTCGCGTTCCTCCACGCTGAAACCTTTCAGGGCCAGCGCTTCGACTTCCGCGTGAATTTCGCTCATTCTGGCATGCTGCTGCGCGCCGAACTGCGTGATCTGCACCTGAATGCTGCGGCGGTCCTTGTCGCTGCGCACCCTTTCGATCATCCCGGCCTGTTCCATCAAATCCAGAATTTTAGACACTGTCGCCGGTTCGATATCGCAGGCCCGCGCCAGTTCCACCTGCGTTTGCGAGCCGCGCGTTAACAGATGCAGGATTTTCGGCTGTCCCATTGATATGCCCTGGTCGGCCATGCGCGGGCGAATCTGCGCCGTCTGCGCGCGGTAAGCCCGGGAAAATAAAATACAAAAAGGTTTATTCATAAGTCCAACCCCTTTCATTAGGCACCTAATAGTTAGCTTCCTAATTATAGAACGATCCGCGAAGTCTGTCAAATCATCCCGTTTTAAGAGCCTGAAAGATGTTCCAAAGTCCACAATCACAGCCAACGTCAGATAACAAACCGAAGAAAAACCAGGAACACCGCTTGATATCCCAAACCCCGACGGCTGATTCCTGGTTTCTTATTTATATTTGTTCTCCGCTTACAGACATTCCATCAGCTGGCGCGTCAGCTGCTGCTTCAGCTCTTTATCCGCAAACGCCGCGCGCACGCTGTTGAGATTCAGATGAATCAGATCCTCCCGGGTCAGCCCCAGATACCGCACCGCTTTATCATATTCCTGATCCAGCGTCGTATCGCTGATCGTCATGTTATCGGTGTTCAGCGTCACAACCGCGCCGTGTTCCATCAACGGCTTCAGCGCATGATCACTGTAGGAAAGCTGATTGCGGCACTGCACGTTGCTCGTCAGGCACATTTCCAGCGGAATTTTCTTGTCGATCACTTCCTGCATTACTGCGCTGTCCTCCAGACAATGACCGCCATGCCCGATCCGACTGGCCCCCAGGTCCAGCGCCGCCTTGACTGAAGCGGCCGGACCGCTTTCTCCGGCATGGATCGTAAACGGAATGCCATATTCCTTCGCCAGTTTAAAACAATCGCGGTAGCCTTCCATCGGCGTGATGCCTTCCGCACCGGCCAGATCCACCGCGACGACGCCCTTACCCTTAAAGTCCCGAGCCGTCCGGATCGTTTCCAGATTGGCTTCATGATTGAGCGATGGTTCGCCCAGCGTCATCATGCACAAAATCAAACCGGCCTTGATCTGCGGATGCTCGCACATTGCGATCCGCATGCCCTTGATCACTGCTTTGACCGCCTGATGCTGCGTCAATCCCTTCTGCGTATGAAACTGCGGCGCAAATCGCAATTCCACATATGCCAACCCCTGCAGAGCCAGCGTCTTGATCAGCTCACGGGTACAAAGCACCAACGCTTCTTCATCCTGCAGAATCGCGATCGGCAGCTCAAAGCGCGCCAGAAACTCGTTCAGACTGCCGTTGTCGCGGCCGACGACAATCCGCTCACGGAATTGTTCCAGCGTGCAGTCCGGGGTGATCAGCTGGCGGTCCTGAGCTAAAGCATAGGCCAGCTTTAACGGCAGCGAGCCGTCTAAATGGACGTGTAAATCAATCTTCGGAAATGAATATTCCATGGTAAAACCCCCATTCTGTTTCTCTTTATTGTTTGTTTACCTCTGTTTATCCCGATGCCGCATTCATCCTTAAAGCGGATGGCTTCTGCCTGAACAGAATAAACCTGCATTTATTGAAATTAAGGTTACGCCGTTTAACCGGCTTTGTCAATCGAAACTCTCGTTGCGTTCATGAATCCGGTTGGTTTCAAACAAACGCCGGATCATCTGCGGATCCTCGCTTTGCCCCAACACCCACATCAGCTTGGTGACCGCCGCCTCGCTGGTCATATCCTTGCCTTCCAGCACGCCGTAGCGCAGCGCCTTCTGCCCGACCTCATAGACGCTGAAATCACTTTGTTCATACAGACACTGGCTGCACACAACGACCGTGATACCGGCCTGGGTCATCTCCTGCAGCTTCGCCGTCAGATCCCGCCGGATAAACGACAGCCCGCCGATGCCGAAAGCTTCGATCACCACGCCGCGGCAGGCCATCTGGATCAACGCATCGAACAGCTTCGGATTCATGCCCGGGATCAGCTTGATCAGCACGACTTCCTTGCACAGCTGGCTGCGCAGCTGAAACGGACCGTCGATATGCGGAAGCAACCCGGCCCGGATATTCAATCCCCGGCTGTCAATCCAGCCGACCGGTTTGACGTTGACACTTTCAAACGCCTGGAAATTGGTCGTACGGACTTTCACCGCGCGGGACCCTAATAAAATCTGCCGGTTAAACGCCACGAAAACTCCGACATGACCGCTCGCCGCCATCGCCAGCGCCGTCCGGATATTCTCCAGACCATCGCTTAGGGGGTCTGCCAGGGGCAGCTGAGAACCCGTCAGCACAACCGGCAGCGTAACATTTTCCAACATGAAGCTCAAGGCGGAAGCGGTATAGGCCATCGTATCAGTGCCATGGGTCAAAATCACGCCCTCGGCCCAGCCCTCTTCAATCAGCTCAGCCACTTTTTCCGCAATCCGCTGCCATTCTTCCGGCTGAATATTGGAGCTGTCCAGCGTGAATAAATCCCACGTTCTGATTTCATATTGATCGATCAATGTGCCTAATAACCGGCGTAATCCCCCGGCGTCCAGCTGCGGCGTCAGCCCTTCCTCCTGTTGGGCGCAGGCAATCGTACCGCCGGTAGTCAGCCATGCGATTCTTTTTCGAGCAGTATTCATAATCTCAACCCCCTCTTTCTTCGTTTCCTGTTTTCCCATGTACTCCCATTTATAAGTAACGGTCATCGCCTATCCGAAAACCGCCCCGAAAATTGTACACGTCCTGTTCAGACATCCAGTGTTTTAAATCGGCGTTCGCCTGAATCAAATGGAGACCGCTTAGACAAAGAAGGGGATTATACTCCAAAATCAGGAACTTCTCCCCTGTCAACTTCATCTTCTGCGAGCGTTTTCTCTGCTTGAATTTCAACCGCTGCCTCGTAAATCTCCAAAGCCTTTAGCTTCCCGTTATGGTCTGGAATTCCATAATCATGATCATATCCGTACCGTTTCGGATTCACTGCTTTGGCTGCAAGGACTCGATATCCGCGGCGGATCAGATCGGATTGGGCAGCCTTTCCCCCTGTTTTATTCTCTGCGACGCAAGCAGCGCTGCCGCCATTTCTCCCCTGCCAATCTGTTTTTGAACAGGCTCTTCAATCATTTCTGATGATTTCCCCGATTTTATTTTAATTCTGCCTAACATTTCAATTCGGAATTGTTTCCATTTTATCCTTCTTTATTTTAGCTTGGATCTTGTTCTTTATCAACTTCATCCGACATGCCGGACAGAGAAAAACGAATTGGAAAACAGAAAAGAAAAGTTAGCTTAAAACCGGTAATGACGTTATAATAAGATTAAGAAGAAGTGTCTGTCAAAAGTTTCATTACTATGGAAAAGAAGAAAATTAAGAGCACATTCAGAAAAGAGGGGTTATCATGAAACGAAAACAAATCCTGCTGCTCGGCGGACTTTATTTCATCCTTTGCCTGCTTGTCCAGATTGTCTTATTATGGGGATTTCATAAACGGTGGGACATGCTCTGGCTGATCGGATTGGCATTGATTGTTTTTGCCTATGCCGGGGCAAGCCACATTTCGATGGATTTTCTTCAAGGCTCTGCCTATCAGCTTACGCGGCGGTCTCATGAAAGAATGCAACAGAATGATTTTGTCTCCGTTCCTTTCCTTCCATACCTTTTCGCAGCGTTGCCGCTGGCAATCAATCTGGTGATCGCTTACCAGTTTTTCCATTAAGCTCAATTCAGTATTTATTCGCTGCTCTCTTTTTCATACCTGGCAAGCCACAGCATAAAAAATAATCAATGCGCAAAGAAACAGCCTGCCGATCCGGCTGTTTTTCTTTATGCCGTTTTTTATGTAAGCGTGAATGGGCATTGCTTTTTTGATTTTCGGATCAATGATCCTGTTCAATTTATACACCGGTCACCCGGTTACATTCTCTGAATTGAAGTGAATTCACCCGATTTTCCAATCATCTTTCTTAAGCGCCGCACAGTTTTTACCGGAGCTGTTTTCCGTTTATCTTGGTTGGAGTTTTCTTTAAAAAAATGTTATTTTAAAATTGAAAGTTCAGCATCACGAAAAGGGGGACAGTTCCATGGAACCGGAAATGAAACGATTATTCGCGTTGTTAAAAACCGACCAGCCGATCACTTCCGCTCAGCTTGCCGCCGCAATGCATCTCAGTGAAAAAACCGTGCGCTCGCGGTTAAAGCTTCTGGCGGAAGTCCTGGATGAACACGGCGCGCAGCTGATCGCCAAACCCGGCATCGGATATCAGCTCAGGATTACAAATGACGACGCTTTGCATCGCTGGCTGAAGGAAACGCCGCAAACGCACATTCCTTCCACCTTCGCCCAACGGGTAGATTTTCTATTAGGGTATCTGTTATATCATCCGGACTATGTCAAGTTGGAGGAACTGAGCCAGATGATCTACGTTTCGCGCAATACGGTCACCGCCGATCTGAAACAGGTGGAAGCAATTCTGAATCTGTATCATCTGACGATCAGCCGCCGTCCGAATTATGGAATCCGTGTTGAAGGCAGCGAGTTCAACCGCCGGCTGTGCATCGCCAACTGCCTGTATAAAAACAACATGAGCTTCACAAGCCCGACCCAGAAAGCAGACGGCCAGATCCTCTTTGAAATTCTCAGCGCAGTCTTCCGCATCCATCACATCCGAATCTCGGAAACTTCCTTTGAGAATTTGATCGTCCACCTGGTCATTGCCAATCAACGGATCCGCAGTCATCAGCCAATGATCTACTCCAACAGTGCGCGCTCAGAAATGCGTCAGTTAGTCGGCGAACAAATTCTGCAGACGGCGAAAGAGGTGTGCGAAGCGATCCGAAAGCAGCTGGACGTGACGTATTCGGAAGACGAACAGCTGTATATCGCGCTGCATATCAGCGGCAAAGCCAGCTCGGATTCACAGGGGAAATACGGAAGCAATCTCGTCATCAGCGCACAGATCGACGAACTTGTCTTAAAGATGCTCAACGCCGTTTACGAAGGCATGCTTCTTGATTTCCGCGATAATCTGGAGCTGCGCGTTTCCCTCAACCAGCACATGGTGCCGCTGGATATCCGCATGCGCTACAACATCCCGCTGAAAAATCCGATCCTCGCTCAAATCCAGCGGCAATACGCGTTCGCCTATACCGTAGCGGTCTGCGCCTGCTCTGTGCTGTCGAGCCATTATGGCAAAGCGATGCCGGAGGATGAAATCGCCTATCTGGCCGTGCTGTTCGCTTTGGCGATGGAACAGCGCGACCGGCCCTCACGCCGCTATAACATCGTGGTTGTGTGCGTGTCCGGGCGGGGGACCTCGCAGCTGTTTCTTTACAATTATAAACGAGCCTTCGGCAAGTACATCAACCGGATCGTCGAAGCCACGGTCTTCGATCTGGAAGAGCTGGATTTCAAAGGCTTGCGGATCGACTTTGTTTTCACGACTGTGCCGCTCAATATTCCCCTGCCGGTACCGGTCTACGAAGTTTCTCTTTTGTTAAGCGATAAGGAAATCAACAGCTGCCAGAAAATCTTTGAAAACGGCGACGATCGTTTCCTCTATCGTTATTTTGACAGCCGGCTGTTTCTGCCCTGCGTGAAAGCGCAGACCAAAGAACAGGCGCTGACGGCGATCTGTCAGGCGGTCAATCGTTATCGGTCCGTACCAGATAATTTTTTCGAACTGGTCATGCAGCGGGAAGAAATGGGACAAACCGACTTTGGCAACCGCGTGGCGATTCCGCATCCCAGTCAGATTCTGGGCAACGGCAAGTTTGTGATGGCGGCAATCCTGGAACAGCCTGTCTTCTGGGGACATCACGACGTTCAGGTTGTCTTTCTGATCTCGCTGGCTGAACAGGATCCTGATGCGGAAGCATTTTACCGCACGATTACCAATTATCTTTCCGAAATCGAGCTGGTCGAAAAAACGATTGCGCACCGCACCTTCAGTTGTCTGATGGACTGTCTGAAGGAAGCGTGGCGGCGATGATCTTTCAAAAAATACCGCAGCTTTCCCGGCAACATTCCGGTTGGAGTTGCTGAAAAAGCCATGCTAGACTGAATTTGTCAACCGGAAGTCCGGTCCGGCCTTCGCTGCAGAGAAGGAACGGACGGATTTGATCCCAACAAGGAAAGGAGCTTAGGAAATGGAAAATGAAATGGAACTGACGATCATGCGGCTGATTACCGCGGCCGGCGACGCCCGCAGCCTGGCGATTCAGGCGATCCGCGCCGCTCGGGCCGGACACTTTGACGAAGCGGACGCGCTGATGATCGAATGCGATAAAAAAATGGTGGATGCGCACCAATGTCAAACCGGTCTGATCTTTGCGGAAACCAACGGCAGCCCGGTCCCGCTTTCCTTACTGATGATCCATGCGCAGGATCACGTGATGAATGCCATGACCGTAAAAGATCTGGCCGCGGAGATGATCGAAATGATCCGCACCGCCGCTTAAACCACAAAGAATACTGTAAGAGGAGTAAACTATGAAAAATATCGTTCTGCTTTGCGCCCAGGGCATGTCAACCGGCATGCTGATGAACAAAATGCGCGCCGCCGCGAAAGCGTCCGGCTACGAATGCACGATCAGCGCTTCGTCGGTCAGCCAGGCGAAAACCGCCGCGGAAACCGCCGACTGCATCCTGATCGGACCGCAGGTCCGCTATGAGCTGGACAACGTTCGGAAACAATGCCCGGATCTGCCGGTCGACGTCATCGACATGGTTGCCTACGGCCGGCTGGACGGCGCCAAGGTCCTGGCTGCCGCGCAAAAGCTGATGGGGGATTAAGCCCTTCTGAATCAATAGAGGAGAAAACAATGAGTAAACTGGATAAAATCACTGAGAAAGTCATGAAATTCGCACAGCTGCGCTATGTGAAAATCATCATGAACGCCTTCATGGGCATCGCCGCCTTCTCCATCGGCGCGTCGCTCTTTTCCCTGGTCAAATCGATTCCGATCGGCCCCTGGCAGACCTTTCTGACAACCAGCGGGTTCGGCAACATCCTTTCGATTCCGATCAATATGGTCTCCAATCTCTACGCCATCATGGTCGTCCTGTGCGTCGGCTACGAAACGGCAAAATCATTCGGTCAGCGGCCGCTGCCGGCGGCGATGGTCGCGTTCGGTTCGTTCATGATCGTCACGCCGTTTGAAGCGACAGTCAGTCTGGTCAACGAAGCCGGAGAAACAATCACCGGTCTTGCCAGCAACGTTCTTTCCTTAAGCGTCCTGGGTTCGCAGGGAATCTTCGTCGCGATGATCTGCGGCCTGATCGGCGCGCGGCTTTACGTCTTCCTGTTAGAGAAAAACATCAAGATCAAAATGCCGGATTCCATCCCGCCTTCCGTCGCCGGCATGTTTGAAACGATGATTCCGGCCGGACTGGTCTTCATTCTGTTTATGGCGGTCCGCATGGGCTTTGCGCAGACGGCTTACGGCACGATGCAGAGCTTTATCTACACGATGCTGCAGAAACCGCTGATGGGGATCGGCGCCAATCCGATCGGCGCGGCCTTGTATCTGATGTCCGGCAAGCTGTTGTGGATGTTCGGCATCCATGGCGATATGCTGACCTACGCGACGCTGGGCTCGATTCGTTCCGCGGCAACGCAGGCGAACATGGCGGCCTTTGCGGCCGGGGAAGCGGCTCCATATCTGGAATGGGCAATGCTGACGCCGATCACCAATGTCGGGATTCTCGGTCTGACGATCCTGCTGCTGTTTTCGAAAGCGAAGCAATACAAGAGTCTGGGCCAGCTGTCCATCGCAACTTCAATCTTCAACATTACCGAACCGGTCATGTTCGGGTTCCCGATCATCCTGAATCCGATCATGGCATTGCCCTGCGTCCTGTGCCCGGGAATCTGCGTCATGTTGACGTCAATGGTCATGCGGATGGGCCTGGTCGCACCGATGACCGGCGTCGCGCTGTCCAACGTCATCCCGACCCCGATCTATTTCTGGATGGCGACCAATTCGATTTCCGGGTTGATCTGGGGATTGATTCTGGTGGCGGTTTCCGTCGCAATCTTCTTTCCGTTCTTCAAAATCGCGGAAAAGGCGGCGATGAAGGAAGAACAGGCGGAAAGTGAGACCGAAGCCATCACCGTTTCCAAATAGCTGATAAACCAAGGATGTGGCGACGCATCCTTTTTAAAAAGAAAAGGAAGGTAAAGAATATGACTGGATTTCCCGAAGATTTCTTATGGGGCGGCGCGACGGCGGCAAACCAATGCGAGGGCGCGTGGAACGAGGATGGCAAGGGCATCAGCATTGCCGATGTTCTGACCTGCGGCGGACTGGCTAAACACACGGCGGCGCTGCCCGGTGTGCCGGAAGAAATGAAAAAACACATTGCAAAGATGCGCGGAGTAACCTACCGCAGCGGCGATCAGGAAGGCGCGGCGATAGCGTTTAAAATGAATACTTATCCCGAGGAAGGAATCCCGGCATTGCTTGAAGAGGAATACTATCCGAATCATCAGGCGATTGACCATTATCATCGTTACAAAGAAGATCTGGCGCTGTTTGCCAAAATGGGCTTCAAATGTTACCGGATGTCGATCGCGTGGACGCGGATTTATCCCCAGGGCGAGGAGACCGAACCCAACGAGGCCGGCCTGCGGTTTTATGACAACGTCTTCGACGAGTGTCTGAAGTACGGCATCGAACCGATCGTCACGCTTTCGCATTATGAAATGCCGCTGGCGCTGACATTAAAATACAATGGCTTCGCCGATCGGCGGGTGATCGACTGTTACATCCGTTACGTGAAAACCGTGTTTGAGCGATACCAGCATAAAGTCAAATACTGGCTGACGTTCAACGAGCTGAATTCTGTCGTTCACAGCGGTTTTATCAATGCCGGCGTCTTCTCAAAGGATCGCCGTCTCATCGAAGCGGCCAGCTATCACCAGCTGCTGGCCAGCGCGCAGGTTGTCCGTTTCGCACACGATCACTATCCGCAGTTTCAAATGGGCTGCATGATCGGCGTGTCTCCGGCCTATCCTTATTCCTGCAAGCCGGAGGACAACCTGGCTGCACTGAAACAAAACCAGCAGCGCGATACTTACTATCCGGACGTCCAGATGCGCGGCTTCCTGCCGGAATACAAGCTCATCCAGCTGCAGCAGGAAGGTATCCGTCTGCCGATCCAGCCGGGCGACGCGGAAATTTTAAGCGGAGGCTGCTGCGACTTCATGGCCTTCAGCTATTACCAGACCAGCGTCGCGGCTGCTCAGGATGAAGCGATGCAGCGCACTGCCGGCAACATGGGCAGCTTTATCTTCAACCCGAATTTGAAAAAGAGCGAATGGGGCTGGCAGATCGATCCGATCGGACTGCGCTACACGCTGAATCTGTTTTATGACCGCTATCACAAGCCGTTGTTTATTGCGGAGAACGGACTGGGTGCGGCGGACGTGCTGAATGCCGATCATACGGTTCATGATCCTTACCGCATCGACTATTTACGCCAGCACATCCAGGCGATCAAGGATGCGATTGTCCTGGACGGCGTCCAGGTTTTCGGCTACACTCCATGGGGCTGCATTGATCTGATCAGCTGTTCCACCGGCCAGATTTCCAAGCGTTACGGCTTCATCTATGTCGATGTCGACGACGCGGGTCAGGGCACGCTCAACCGCTATGAAAAGGACTCCTTCGCCTATTACAAACGGGTGATTGAAACCAACGGCGAAATATTGTAGAACAGAAGATTCCGCAGTTTGTCTTTCGAAACTTATAAACGGAAGTTTCCGCAGCCTGTACTCAAACTTAAAACGTACTTCAACAACTGAAAAAAGTCCCGCTTTCCCCAACCAGCTTTCTTTTTTCCAGCCTTCCCCCCGTTTTTCTTATTGCCTTGATTCCTTCTTATTCCTTTTGACTTTCCTGACTTTCAACGATATCCTCAAACGTAGATCGAAGACTTCGTCAGGGCTGTTCTGCACCATCTTTAGAACCTCCCTCGTTATGGAAATCCAGAGCTTTTACCCGAACATTATGATACAATGACAGGGGTGATATGATGGATTACAAAAATAAAATTATTTATCAGATCTGGCCGCGTTCATTCCAGGATTCCAATCATGACGGAATTGGGGATCTCAAGGGCATCCTGCGCCGGCTGGATCATCTGCAGGATCTGGGGGTGGATCTGATCTGGCTCTCACCGGTGTATTGTTCCCCCAACACCGACTTTGGCTATGACATCAGCGATTATTACAATATTCATCCCGATTTTGGAACGATGGCAGATTTTGACGCACTGTTGGCAGAATGCAAGAAACGGGGCATGGGGATCGTGATGGATCTGGTCGCAAATCACACCAGCGATCAGCATCCCTGGTTTCAGGCCTGCTTAAACGATCCGAACAGTCCATACCGGGATTGTTACTACTTCCGCGAGGGCGTCAACGACAAGGAACCAAACAACTGGATCAGCATGTTCGGCGGCAGCGCATGGACAAAGGATCCGCTGAAGCCGCACAGCTGGTATCTGACCACCTTCACGCCGCATCAGTGTGATCTCAACTGGGAAAATCCGCGGGTCCGCGAAGAAATCGCCAACGTCATGCGGTTCTGGCTGGACAAAGGCGTCAGCGGCTTCCGCATGGACGTCATCAACACGATCGCCAAGCAGCCGGGATTGCCGAGCTGGCATCCGGAAAAGAAGGGTTATCAGTTTGCCAAAGAGTTCATGACCAATCTGCCGCAATCCCACGCTTACATTCAGGAACTGATCGGGAAGCTGGCAGACGATTATGATTTCATCACGATCGGCGAAGGCATGATGGCGGACAACGACGCGTGCGCGCTGTATGCCGGTGAACAACGCGGCGAGTTGAACATGATGATCATGTTTGATCTGCATCTGCAGGACTGCGGACCGTTAGGCAAATATGATTTCCGCAAGCTGTATCACTGGACGATTCCCGGCTTCAAGTCGATCATTTTCCGTTGGCAGACCGACAGCCAGAAACGAAATTACTGGGTTGCCAACTACATGAACAATCATGACCAGCCCCGCTCGATCTCCCGTTTCGGCAACGACAGGCAATACCGTGTCGAAAGCGCGAAGGCGTTCGCTTTGATGAACCTGACGTTAAGAGGAACACCGTTGGTATATCAGGGCGAGGAGATCGGCATGACCAACTGTCATCTGGAACAGGATGAATGGCGGGATTATGAAGCGATCAACATTTACAGCACCTTGCAGACGATGATGCATCTGCCGAAGTTCATCGCCAAAAAGGTCGTGCAGCGCATGACCCGCGATCACGCCCGCACGCCGGTGCAGTGGGATGACAGTGAATATGCCGGCTTCAGCGATCATCAGCCGTGGATCAGAGTGAATCCCAATTATAAGCAGATCAACCTGAAATCTGATCTGGTTTCAGAGACGAGCATCAATCGCTGGTATAAACAGGTTATCGCTCTGCGCAAAGCGTATTCAGCCTTCAACACCGGAGCGATGAAACCGGTTTTGATTCATCACAAACAAATTCTTGCTTATCAACGTTCTGACGAACAGGCAGAATTTTTGATTCTGATCAACCTCAGCGGCTATCCGGCCCGCTTTGACCTCAAGACGGAAGGCCGGATTCTGATGGATTCCTACGCCGATCCTCAGCCACGGCTATTGCGGCCTTATGAGGCAAGACTGATCCAGATCCGTTAAGCTTGAAAAGATCCCGCACCGTAAGCTCCCGCGCATAAAATTGCGCGGAAACTGATCGCAGCGGAAAGTGCGGAAAGGCAGAAACAGAAAAAAAGACGGAAACGAAAGTGAACCGCTCCGAATAAAAGATCCAGAGAAGAAGCGTTCATTTTAATCGCCGTCTTTTTCTTTTTGCTTGATTTCAACAGATCAGATTGTCTGTTCTAGCTGGAATTCTCCGCGATTATGCGGCTGTCTGTTCCAGCGCCCAGCGCCGCACATCGTCCATGGAATCAACGATTGCGTAGGCTTCCCGGCCGCGGAATTGTTCCAGACAAGCGGTATCGGGAACCGCGAACACCCGCACGCCCGCGGCATAGCCCGCCTTGACGCCGTTGGCGGAGTCTTCCACGATAATGCATTCCTCTGGCCGCAGCCCTTCCATCTCCATCATCTTGTTATACAGATCCGGATGCGGCTTGCGCCGGCCGGCTTCATCGCCGAAAATCCCGTTGTCATAACAGCCGGTCAATCCTGCTTTTTCCAACAGATACAACGCATATTCGCGCGGTGTCGAGGAAACGATCAGACGCCGGATGCCGTTTTCTTTTAATGCCGCCAGAATTTCCTTCACTCCCGGCCGCAGCGGCATGCCGTTAGCCTCAATCCAGGCGTCCGTCATCTGTTTCTTCTCCTGCCACATCGCTTCGTACACTTCCATCGGCGGAAGCAGATGCCCGAATCGTTCAAAGTTCTCCTGCTGCGAACCGCCCATCATGTTTGTCATGACGGAAACGTCGAAGACGTGCCCCCGCGCTTCGTTCACCTTTTCCCACATCGACAAGCTCAGCCGCTCACTGTCGATCAAAACCCCATCCATGTCAAACATCACCGCTTTTAACTTTGTCATTCTATCCCTCCATGATTTCCCGGACTGCCTGCGCCGCAGCCCGGACGTCGCTTTCCATGATACCATAATGTGTGACAAAGCGGAACAGTCCATGATCGTCCGGATTCGTTAAAATTCCTTTTTCTTTCAATTTGTTCAGAAAATCCTCCGGGGTCCGCCTTTCACGATCGACTTTAAAGAACACCATATTGATCTGAATCCGTTCCGTTTTCACGGAAATTCCATCAATCGCCGCTAATAATTCTCCTAACAGCTTCGCGTGGGCATGATCCTCCGCCAATCGCTCTGTCATCGAATCCAGGGCCACCAGTCCGGCCGCAGCCAGAATTCCAGCCTGCCGCAGCCCGCCGCCCAGCAGTTTGCGGTTGCGCCGCGCTCTTTCAATGAAGGCCTGATCCCCAGTTAAAACCGATCCGACCGGCGCTGCCAGTCCTTTGGACAGGCAGAACGTCACAGTATCCGCGCAGTCCGCAATCCTTTGAACAGAGCAGCCGCTGGCTAAAGCGGCGTTTAAGACCCGCGCACCGTCCAGATGAACGCGCAGTCCCAGCGCTTTGGCGGCGGCATAGGCAGAACGCAGAACGGGCAGCGGTACAACCCCGCCGTTTGACAGCGCGTTTTCCAGACAAACTAAGCGTGTTCGCGGCTCATGGATATCTTCGCTGTGTACAGCATTGCGTATTGCATCCGCTTCAATCCAATCCTGCGGATGATCGAGCGGATGCACCATCACCTGAGCGATCTGCGCCGCTCCGCCGACTTCATGCGTAACGATGTGGCTGTGCCGGCCGGCAATGATTTCATCGCCCCGTTCCGTCTGACTCATGAGAGCCAGCAGGTTGCCCAGGGTGCCGCTGCTGACAAACAGACCGGCTTCCTTTCCCATAAGCGCGGCAGCCCGCTGTTCCAGCTTCCGGACCGTCGGATCATCCCTGTACACATCATCCCCGACGACTGCTTCCGCCATTGCCCGGCGCATCGCCGGCGAAGGCTGCGTGACGGTATCACTGCGTAAATCAATCATGACTTTCCCTCTCTTCTAAGCGAAAAGCTCCCGCGGCAAGTCCGACAAGGAGCCTTTTCCTTTATTTTTACCCCGCAGTGTTCTACCCGCGGACTTTGCGTCAAGCTTCTTTCTTAAACCATCGGCGCGAACATCGGCAGTCCTTCCAGGAAGGCCAGCACGAAGCCCAGCAAGAACAACAGCAGCATGACGGTCGTGGTCTTCTTACCCTTGCGGATCAGCGCGAAGCAGCCGAAGGCCAGCAATAACGGCAGCAGCTTCGGGGCGATTTCATCAAAGATCGACTGGATCGCCAAGGTCTGATGGTTACCCATGTTCAACGTGATCGTCGTGGTAAAGTTGATCATCGTCGCGATCATGCAGCCGACAACCGTAGCGCCCAGCATTTTCGCCGCCATCGAGAAGGTTTCCAGCATGCCGCCTTCCGTTGCATTTTCCATAAACGACAAGCCCTGTTCATAGCCGACCTGCAGACCTTTATACCGTACAAACCAATGCGGAATGTTGTGAATCAGAAGGAACAAAATCGGACCGAGGATGTTGCCCTGCATACAGAAGGAAATCCCGACGCCCAGACCGATCGTTCTGAGTGTACCCCAGAAAATCGAATCGCCGATGCCGGAGAGCGGTCCCATCAGCGCGGTCTTGATGGCGTTAATCGAAGAAGCGTCAAAGTCCGGATTGGAGGCTGCCTCTTCTTCCATCGCAACGGCGATGCCCTGAACAAACGTCGTGCACTGCGGCGTGATGTTGTAGAAAACCAGATGCCGTTTCATCGCTTCCTTAAAGCCTTCCGGATCATCCTTGTAAATCCGGCGCAGATGCGGAATCATCGCGTAGCCAAAGCCCAAACCCTGCTGACGTTCATAATTGAAGCAGCCCTGCAGGCAGCAGGAACGCCAGAAACCGCTCATGAATTCTTTCTTTTCCATTTTTCCAGTTGTCATCGTGGCTTCCCCCTTTACTCGTTAGCCTTTCTCTGAACCATATTATAATAGACTACAGCGATCACGGCGCCCAAGCCTGCGACGCCCAGGGAACTGACGCCCAAAAACGCGGCTAAGATGAAGCCCAGGAAGATAAACGGCGTCGCGTCCTTATCCATGATGTAGTTCATCAATAAAGCGATACCTAAGGCCGGCAGCACGCTGGAAGCCTTGGTCAGTCCGTTCATCACGACTTCCGGGATGAAGTTGATAATCGTTTCCACCGCGCCGGAGCCAAAGTACAGCGCTAAGAACATCGGAACAAAGTAGACGATGGCAAAGACGACGACACCCAGCCAGTAATACCGTTCAATCGCCTTGAAGTCGCCGCGCTCCGCCGCCGCGTCGCACTTTGGATTCCAGATGTTGTTGATGATCCGCGGGATGATGCCGCAGGGCTGGAATAACAGTGCGATCGGCATGGACAGCGCAATCGCGGAATCCGCCGAAAGATGCGACATGATCGCGAAGGCCACCGCCAGAATCGTGCCGGCGGAGGAGTTTGGCAGCGAGGTGACGCCGATGCCGACAAACCCCATGAAGATCAGCTGTAAGGTCGCGCCCATGACTAAACCCGTCTGGACGTCGCCGCAGATCAGACCGACTAACGTGGCTTCCACGATCGGTGTGTTCAATAAATTCTGACCCAGAATCCGGCCGTCGAGAATACTCAGGACATGCACCATGGATACCAGGATACACTGGATTAAAAACATAATTTTTCCCCTTTCCGAGTGTTTTTACTTTTTATTTTTTTCAAATATGGAATGGATTTCAGACAGCGGGATCTTCGGCTTGGACGGGGCTTCCTGAATGTAAACCGTTCGGCCTTGCCCGGCGATCGCATCCAGATGCTGCAGATCGTCCTCGACTAAGAAGACCTGATTGGAAATCGAGGTGCGTCCCTCTGCGAACCGGATCCCCCCTAAATCGACTTCCTTAATCTCCGCCGCGCCGGCGCACAGCGTTTCCGCGTCTTCGCAGCTGCCGCAGATCAATAAGATTTTACGCTTGGCATTGGCGGCGTTGTTGAGATAGTCCACCGCTTTGGCCACAGTCAGCACCTCCATTTTGGAGCCGGCCGGCTTCCCGACGGTTAAGGACATCTTGAGCATGGCGTTGGTAGCGTGCTTGTCGTTGGCGATGACAATCGTGTCCGCGCCGGTCGCATTGACCCAATAGACAGCGACCTGCCCGTGGATCAGACGATCATCGATTCTGAGAAGTTTAATCATTGAAACATCTCCCTTTCTTTTTTATTCCTCATTGCTGTCCAGCTGGTCATTGATGAACAGTAATGTTTGGCGACTGGCTTCAACCGCTTCCCGAAGGATCGCGCTGACATCGTCTTCCATCGGATTCAGCGCAACCTCCAGCAGCAGGCCCAAATTCAAGCCTGTCACAATGTAGAGGTTGGCGTAGTCTTCCAGAAACGGAATCGCGATCTGCGTCGTGCTGCCGACGGGGATATCCGTCATCAGAATGACCGGATCCTCCGCCGGGAAGCGCTCAAGAACCTGACGAACCCGGCTGTGCATCGTGTCCGGCGAATCCTGGGCTTCCATGCAGAGCAGCGTCAGCGGATTGTCCGAGCCGGAAATGACCTGCAGTGCAGAAGCGAAGCCTTCGCACAAATGGCCGTGAGTCAGTAAAACGACATGTTTCATATTCGATCCCTCCTGGTAAGCGCTATCATTTTTGTAAACTTAATATAGCATAACCAATTTATATTGTCTATATATTTATAGCATTTCATAGAATTTCATTTTATGTTTTCGTAGATATTTAAAATCATTAACAATATATAAATCTGTCAATTTTGGCTGTAACAATATGTACACTTTTATTGACAAACTGTTTTTTTCCATCCTATAATCAAGTTAAAGGATAAATCCGCATGATTTTCAAAGAAATCCCGGCTTTATAGAACAGTCAAAATAAGTGTGCTTTTTGCGTCGGAAAACTGCTCTCTTTCCACTTTTCCAAACAAAAAAAGCAGTGATTTTCATCACTGCCGCAGCGAAAGATTTTCCCGTTGTTATTGTCCCAGCGAAATCTCGATGACTTTGCCGAACTGGCCGCCGGCTACGATCTTCGCGGTCTTTTGCGTGTTGTTGTAAACGACAGACCACTGGGTTGCGGTCAGTGCGCCGGTTTCCTCGTTCACCTTATTCTGGCTGACGGCTTCCAATAAAGACATCGCTTCATTCTCCGATAAAATGCCGTTGTTTTCCTGCAGCGTATCCGCCAGAATCGCATACCGGTCCTGTCCCTTGCCAAAGCCGTAAACATCCTCGCTGATCAGAAAGTTTGTCAGCATCTGGAACTCGCCGTCTTCCTTACGGATGACGCGCAGCTGGTTGTCGATATATTCGATGACCGCACTGTCGCCTTGCGCATCGGCCATCTGGAAGTGATAGGAAGCGTTGGCCGAAGCGTGCATATCCATGTTTTCCAGCATGCCGATCGCTTCCTCGACCGTCGCCGCTTTGTCCAGCAGCCAGCGCATTGCGGACGTCGTCGTCAAGTCCAGCTTGTCCGTTTCCTGATGGGTCGGCTCCACGCCGCGGATCAGCAGCACGCCGATCGAAAAGCCCATCTCGTTCATGCCATCCATCATGACATACGGAGCGGCCAGACTCATGATCGACGACAGGAAGCTGTCCGGCCGCTTTTCCTCGTTGTAGCCCAGAACTGAGATGTTCGCGATGGAGATTGAAGCATAACCCTGATCCGGATTGGATTTAACGATCATGCCTGGAACATAGTTCAGATCGTAATTCCGGCCGAACAACCAGTCTCCATCCTCATTCTGCGCCTGAAACGTGCTGCATCCGAAATCCGGAATGTTGAATTTCAGCGGCAGGCCCTTCAATAAATTCCCAGCCACATAAGAAACCAGCTCGGAATCGCTGGACGCACCGCCGGATGCCACCAGCTGATCCAGTCCGTAATCCGCGCTGTACTCGATCTGATACATTCCGTAATCATCCACTTTCCGGATCGAATTCAACGTCTGAATCTCTTTTCGAAACATCCATCCCAACCCGACCGCAAGCAGAACAACTGCCGCAAGCAGACCGATCCCGACTCTTTTCAATATCTTTTTCATAATTCCTCCAAATATTTTGAATTTCAAACAGAAATGATTCTACCATTAAATTCCAGCATTTGGCAAGAGTTATTTTCATTGTAAATCGAACTACAAAATATTTTTCAGATTGGCAAGGCTTGAACCCGATAAAAAAAGAAGCCGGGCTGCGGCTTCTGAAAAGAAAGGGAAGGATGTCTTCAGGCGTCAATTCGCCTTGGTTTTAATCGCCTGGGAAAAGCGATAGTTATACACGGTGATCGCACTGATCCGGCAATCGTCACAGATCCGGCTGGATAAAATCTGGAATGGCATGACAAACAACATCGGCAGAAGCAGGCTGCAGGTATCGACGTCAATCGTCATGACACGCTTATCACTGTTGCCCGGATGCCGGGTGATCAGATAAACACGGTCGGTCAGCTGATGCAGACCTTCGTAAATCATCATCACGCGATCGTGCATCGTATCGTCCATGTCCAGCAGGAAAACAGCGTTGTCCTTTTTAATTTCATAGACCGGACCATGCAGGAACTCTTCCGTTTCATAGACGTTAGACGGAATCCCGATCGTTTCTTCCATTTTCAGCGCACCTTCGATCGCCGGACCGAAGCTCGGACCGATCCCGACGGTCATCGCCCGTTTCATCGACCACAGTTCTTCCTTGTTCGCATCATACCATTGATTGATCTTTTCGTGGATCCGCGGCATTTCATGGATGATCGTTTCGATTTCCTTCATGCGTTTTTTATAGCTGTCTTTCGGATACGTCCCCTTTTTCACGCCAGCTTCCAACGCAAACAAAATGAAGTAAAGCGTGGACGTCGGAACGCCGCGGCAGACAAATACATCGTCACCCGGGCCATAGGAACCGTATTCCAGCACGGTATCGCAATACCGCGTGATCGGGCTGTTTGGAACCATGGAAATCGCGACGACGTCGTTGCCGCATTCCTTTGCCTTGACGACGGCTTCAATCGTGTTGGTGCTCTTGCCGCTCTGCGACATACAGATGACCAGCGCGTTTTCATGGAACTTATAATCATATTTGGCATAGGTAACGGAGTTGATCAAATCAACCTTGACGCCCAGATAGTTCTGGATCGCATACTTCGAGCAGTTGGCGATGTTGTAGGAAGAACCGGAAGCGACCATGACGATCTTCTTGTAGTCCTTCGCCAAAAACAGATCGACAAGCTTGCCGACCAGGGCTTCCTTGTTTTTGAACATTGCTTCAGCGGTCGCCGGGGTTTCCAGCACGCAGTCAACCATCCATTTTTTCATTCTCTTGTCCTCCTTGAGATTTTCCAGCGCAAACATTGTGACCAGCAAGTTTTCTGAGGAATAATGTGTATCTGTATTTATATATACATTTACAACTTCATTATATACTATTTTAAAAAGATCTCAAGAGGCGAACGGACAGTTTTACTAATTTTTTTAACGCTCCGCCAGAAATCCTGTCCTGAAGGTATAGGCATATTGGCTGCTGATGTAGTAGGTTTTGATGTATTCATACGGGCGCCGCTGTTCGTCATAGGTGATATGCTCGTTTAAAAGCAACGCGACATTGCCGACGCCGAGCAGCTTTTTCTGCGACTCGCTGGGCAGATGCGCCGACATCTTATGCAGCGCGCCGCCCCGGTAAACGCCGACTGAATGGAGATATTCCGTTAATGAGCCTTCCAGCGCCTTGACGTTGATCGCCGGGACGATCTTGGCGGAAATGTAAGTATAGCTCAACGCAATCGGTTCCCCATCCCCGGTCCGCAGCCGCACGAAGTAATGGATCAGTTCATCATCCGCCAGCTCCAGATATTCCGCGACCTCCGGGACGTCCGACGCTTTATAAACCTTGTATTCGATCAGCTGCGAACCAGCCTTCATGCCGACCGAAGCCATATCGTCGGTAAAGCTGCCGCCCTGACTGATGCTTTTGGTCACCATCCGCGGCAGCACGAACGACCCCTTGCCGGCCGTGCGCTCGATATAGCCCTCCTGAGCCAGGTTGATCAGCGCTTTGTTGACAGTCAGCCGGCCGATATCAAACTTTTCGCTCAGCTGTTTTTCAGTTTCGATCTGATCGCCCGGCTTTAAATCACCGGACTGGATCCGGTCAATGATGTAATTTTCAATAATTTTATACTTCGGCATTTCTTTCATAAGTTCCTCCGTTTTCCCGCGGGATATGCGCCGCAGACTGCCTCGAAAAACCAAATTTGACAACATGGTTCAACTTGAATTTCCACAATTTGTTTATACATTGTAACTATATCATAACTCCCGGATGAAAACCAGCGGGATGCGGCTCTTGACATTCCTCCGACATATTACCTAGATATTTATTTCATTATTCCCTATATTTTCTTTTTCCATTTTAGTCCAATAGGGCACAAAAGGGGAATTTCTTCGATGATGAAGGAAACCTTTGAAATCAAATATGCGCTGTTAGAAATCAGATCAAAATGCTCAGTGAAGTACAGGACAAACCTGAAATACTCTCTTCGCTTTCCTCATAACCCGCTGGAACTTTCCACAAAAAAACCTGCGGCAGCCTTGCCCGCAGGGACTTTTTCACCGCGAAACACCGACTTGTTCTTAGTCATCCTCGCGGTTTTTTTCTTCCTCATAATTTAATTTATGCCCGTACAGGCACGCCGCAAAAATGCCCAGCGCCAGACCGCCGCCGACCAGCCAGTTTCCATCCCGCAGCCAGCCTGAGCCAAACGCTGCCGCCCAGAATCCGCTGAATACTATGGATACCAGAAAATATCCGATTTTAAACCGGAACAGTAATTTAATGACCAGAATCAAAACCAGCCCGGCCGCCACGCCCGCGATCGGCGACAGACCGTTGTCAACGAGCGTAAACCCAAGCAGAAAAGCAAAAAACAGACTTTCAATATTGACGATCTTTAATTCTTTATAAGCATCAAACCGGATCTTATCCCGCATGTTCATCCTCCCGACCGTTATCCATCGTAATTATACACAAACTGACAAGGGATGCAACTCCCGCATCGACAAAAGCGGGGCGATGTTGAAAATCCGCTCCCGCTTTCTTTTTCTTCAGGCTTCGCTTTTCATTTCAGTTTTTCTCAGCTAAAACAACACGCTGCGCTTTTAAGCTGGCCTTTACGTCGATCAGCCGCTGATTCGCCGACCCCCGGAACCGCAAATTCAGGGATTTCTGCGCAAGCAGAAACGGCCCGTCGATCAAGACGTCGATCTGTTCCAAAAACGTCCTTTGATCCGGATCCTGCGCTTCCATCAACGCTTCCCACGTATAACCGGTATAGCACCACACATTCATTCCCAGCTGATGCACAGCCTGCGCCAATTCGCCGCAGGCCGCGGCCTGTGCCATCGGCTCGCCTCCGGAAAACGTCACGCCGTCCAGATAGAAATGAGCCTTCAGCTGTTTTAGAAGGATCTCGGATGCGACGCTTGTTCCTCCGTCAAACGGGTGCGTCTGGGGATTGTGACAGCCCGGGCAGCCATGCGGACAGCCCTGTGTCCAGATGACCGCCCGCAGACCCTCGCCGTCGACGATACTGTCAAACTGCACCGGCGCGGATAAACGCAGCTCAGCCATGCTTCACGCGGTCACGGACTTCCGCCCGCTTCGCATCGTTAAACCGGTCCAGCGTCCCGACCAGATATCCGGTGATCCGGCGGATCCGCTCAAACGGCACGCCGTCCTCCGTTCTTCCGCAGCACGGGCATTCGTCGTTGATAATTCCGTTAAAGCCGCAGACCGGATCACGGTCGATCGGATGGTTGATCGCCCCGTAGCCGATCCCCAGCTCCTTCATCATCCGGACGACCTTCTCAAACGCCGCCAGATTGGTCGACGGATCGCCGTCCATTTCTACATAGGAGATATGCCCGCCGTTGGTCAAAGCGTGATACGGCGCTTCCACCGACAGCTTGTGGTAGAAATCGGTTGGATAGTAAACCGGGACATGGAATGAATTCGTGTAGTATTCCTTATCCGTCACCCCTTCGATCTTACCGTATTCTTCCTGATCCATCTTGATGAACCGGCCCGACAGCCCTTCAGCCGGAGTCGCGATCAGAGAGAAATTCAAGCCATATTGCTTCGTATAGTGATCACAGCGCTCACGCATCCGGGTGACAATCGTCAGTCCCAGCTGCTGAGCGTCCTCACTTTCGCCATGATGCTTGCCGATCAAAGCTTTCAGACATTCCGCCAGACCGATGAAGCCGATCGTCAATGTGCCATGCTTCAGCACCGATTCCAGCGTATCTTCAATATCCAGCTGATCTGAATTCAGCCAGTTGCCCTGCGCCATCAGGAACGGGAAATTCTTGACCCGGCGGGCGCACTGCACACGGTAACGTTCCAACAGCTGATCCTTCACCAGATCCATCTTTTCGTCCAGTTCCTGATAGAAGCCCGCCAGATCGCACTGCCCTTGTAAGACCTCGCCATGCTTTAAGCCCAGACGCGGCAGGTTGATCGAGGTGAAGCTGAGGTTGCCCCGGCCGACGACGACTTCGTTTTCCGGATCGATCTCATTGCCGATCACGCGCGTCCGGCAGCCCATGTAGGCGATTTCCGTTTCCGGCCGGCCTTCCTTGTAGTATTGCTTATTGAACGGCGCGTCAATGAACGCGAAGTTCGGAAACATCCGCTTGGCGGAAACGCGGCAGGAAAGCTGGAACAGATCATAGTTCGGATCACCCGGATTGTAGTTGACGCCTTCCTTAATCTTGAAGATCAGGATCGGGAAAATCGGCGTTTCATGATTGCCCAGGCCGCTCTCCATGGCCAGCAGCAGCTGCCGGGAAATCATTCTTCCCGCTTCGCTCGTATCCGTTCCGAAGTTGATCGAGCTGAATGGAACCTGCGCTCCGGCCCGGGAATGCATCGTATTCAAATTGTGGATCAGACCTTCCATTGCCTGATACGTCGCGCGTTCCGTTTTCGCCAGCGCTTTTTCATAGACTAACGGCAGCTGATCGCCGGTCAGCTCCACCGCCCGCAAATCGCTCAGACCCTCGATCTGGCTCAGCGCCAAATTCATCGTTTCCAAGTCCAGCGCCTGGGTGTAATCGACATAATCGGTCAACGCCTGACGGTAGTTTTTCTTAAAGGTATGCATGACGCCCGGAGCCAGATAGTAATCAAACAGCGGAATCGACTGACCGCCGTGCTGATCATTCTGATTGGACTGGATTGCAATCGCCGCCAGCGCCGCGTAGGAAGCGATGTCCTTTGGCTCGCGCAGAAATCCGTGGCCGGTATTGAAACCGCCCTGAAACAGCTTGTCCAGCGGAATCTGCAGACAGGTTGTCGTGCCCATCGGATAGAAATCCATGTCATGAATGTGGATATCGCCGTTTTCATGCGCGGCCGCCACCTTCGGATCCAGACAATAGGAGGTCGTATAGGCCTTGGTCAGCGTGCTGCCGTACTGCAGCATCATCCCCATCGCGCTGTCGCCGTTGATGTTGGCGTTCTCACGCTTTTCATTGACTTCCTTCGAGTCCTTGATCCCGAAGTTTTCCAGCGTTTTCATCAGCCGGTGCTGGCGGGATGAGAAACAATCGCGGGCCAGCGCGCGCTTCTGACGGTAGTTCTTAAACGCTTTGTATTCCTCAATGAAGCCTTCCTCGACAAAAGCTTCCTCAACCTGATCCTGAATCTTCTCGATTTCAATATGCGGCAGATCGGCAGCCTCAATCTGATTCAAAGCCCGGTTCAGGACTTTCCTGACGTTCTCCTCGCTGCAATGTGTGCCGACGTTGGCAAACCCTTTTTCAATGACATTTTGAATTTTTTCCTTGTGAAAGCGGACCGTCCGGCCGTCGCGTTTTATGACTTTAATTTCCATTTCTGCATTCCTCCTACTGTCTATGGGCAAGAAAAACAAGGCCGGCGAAGACATCCGTCCTGTCGCACCTTGTTTCTCATTCATTTTCTTAACGTTGCTTTGGGTTTGTAACATTCCCCATGAATCCTGACCTTCGTTTCTTCAGCCTGAATGATTTTTATTATACCATATTTTTCCGCAGATCAAAGCCGGATGCTTCTGGAAAATCCAACAAATTCTTACCCGATATCCGGCTGCGTTGGGATAATTGCTTCCTGCAAAAAACGAAGTTTGGTTATCGCGGTTTTAATAGCTGTCCGTGTATTTAAATGTGAAATGATCCTGATCCTGAATCGGGGTTTCATCAACGGCCGGACAGAATCCCGCCGCCTTGCACGCTTCGTTATTTTCCGATTCGTACAGCCACCACGGGCCAGTCGCCATATCGCCCTGTTCTACGTCCAGCAGCGCAGTTAAAAGCCGGCCGTACGTGCTTGTTTCCATTTTCGCTTTCAGCTCCGGCGCCTCTTCCAGCATTTTGCCTAAGGTTTCCGCATCGGTTTTGATCTCTCCGGAAAACAGTTCAGTGCCGTCGATTTCATTGACGACGGTAACGTTGATCGTTTTTGCGCCGGCCACCGTCTTCGGCTTTAGCGCGTTGAAGCCCAGCACACAGACCAGAATTGCAGCCAAAATCGCGGCTGCGGCAATCCATTTCTTCTTCATTTTTTATTTCCTCTCCATCTTTTCCAGCCGGTCAAGCAGCGGATCAAGCAGAAACAGCGCTTCCAGCGCGCTCACTAATCCCTGAATAACCGACGTTTTTAAGCCCAGAACAATGTAAATCAGCGTCACTTTCGGCGAGAACAGAATAAACGGCAGATCGAGCAGCTGGCCCGTCGAAAACGAGCACAGACCGACAAGCACGACCGCCGCCCAACGATACCGCCGCAGCACCGGCTTCAAGCTGCCGAACAGAAGTGCGTAGACGGGATAGATCAGACAGTAGGCGAAGGTCCAGATGGAAACGCCCTGCACCAACATGTTCACCAGCGTAAACACCAGCGCGCCATAGAAAACCTCGCGCCGCTCAAACGTCAGCGCCAGCACCGCGATCGTCAGCGTGATCGCTTCCAGATACAGCACCTGCGAAAACATCGTGAACACCACGGCCATCATCGCCGCCATGATCGCGATTCGCGCGATTTGTTTAACCGACATCGTAGCTACGGGAAACAAACGGAATCTCGCTCACGCCTTCCAACCGGTTTTCCTTCAGTGCCATCTGGAAGAAAACGTTGGACAACAGATTCCAGAAATCCAGCAGAATCACCGGTACCGGTTTTTCTTCCCGGTCGATGGCGTACGCGATCCGCAGCACCGCCTTGCACCGGCTGCGCAGCACATGCAGCGCGCAGGCCCCTTCGCAGCCGGCCGGCAGCACAAATTGCCGGATCGGACCATTTTCCTGCGTCAGACGGACATACAGCTGATCGAGCCATTCAAAGTCCTCGTCCCGGATTGCCAGGCGTCCCCGGATTGAACCATTGGCATGATAGACCAGTTCGCACAGCTTCAGCAGTTCCGGCTGATGCTTGGCCGAGTGCGCCGCCTGGGCGATCAGCGACGCCAGTTCATCGCTGGCAACCTCATAATCACATTGCCGCGAAGTTTCTTTCAGAAACGAATAAGCACAACAGCGTTGATCCATTCCCAATCCCCCTTTCCAAATAAAAACTCATTCCTGAATTCAGAATGAGTGAGTTTGACTATTCCATGATTAAAACAGAGCTAATCACAGCCTAGCCTTTAATCCTTCACCCAGAAGACAAGACTTCTTTCATTCAGGCCGGTCTACCGACTTCGCTTCATCCGCCCTTCCGCCTTCCCATATCAATATACAGTGGCTGTTGGAAGTTTGTCCGCTTCACGGTTGCTGGGGCAGTCAGAGAAATTCACTCTGTTCCCGATTAAGCAGTTTCCTGCACCTGAAATGCGAATCCATTATATCATGACTGGTAATAAAATAAAGGTAATTTGCTTAAAAATCCTTCCGGCTACAGGAAGGTCAGAAGCAGAGCGGCAATTCCTTCGCTGGCCATCAGCAGTATTGAGCCTGTGACAACGGAAAGTTTCCGCTTACGGATAAAACGAATCAGAAGGAGAATCAGCGTACTTACCGTGCCTATCGTAGAAAGCAAGTTCCTCACCGAATTCCAATTATCTACCCAGCGCAGGTCATACAACAGCGCGAAAACCAGAACGGCGATAAAAGCCAAGATGGCATGTTTCCATTTCTTCGGATCCATTTTCCTATCCGGACAATCCAGGCATTGAAACAAAGCGACAAATAAAACAAAGCAGTAACTAAGAATCAGCCGCAGATCTCCCTCCAAATCCAGACCCTGCGTCTGACAGCCGATCAATACGACGGCCAGCAGGACTTCCAAAAGCATAAACACAAAAATCGGTTTCATTCGTTTCCCCATCGTTTTAAGCGTATCCATGCCGTCCTCCTTACTGATGAATCATCAGATCCAATACTAAATTGTCGGATAACGCCGCCTGCCTGACAATCCGGCCGCTGGCCGGACTGACTATCACGCCGACCGCTTCTCCCTGATCCAGAGCTGAAAACACATAAAATCCGGTTTTCTTTTCACTGCGCGTCAACTCGGGCACGTCAGCTTTAAAGATCCGTTCCAGTCCGGAAGGAGGAGTGTTGACCGCAAAGTGGATGTCTTCATAGCCTTGTTGCGTTAAGATCGCTTCCGCCTGATTTACAGTTTTCATTCCCGTGATCAATGGAAAAGAAAGAATGAGAAAGAATTCTAAAACCAAAATGCAGACGTATATTTCAGAGATTCGCTGTCCCCAGCCCGGAATCCGTTTGCGTAAACAAGCATGATACAATAAAGTGCCAGCGCCCATGGCAAGACTATAACCCCATTCTAACATATAGGGCATCTTGGCCCATATATAAAGCGCCATGGCAAAGAATAACGGCAGCACCAGCCATCGGGACAGCCTGGAGTTTAGCTCTTCTTCGCGTCTTTTTTCCCGGCCCTCTTTACCGAGCATAAGCCAGAACACAAAATTCATCGGAAGCAGTGCCGTAACAAATGACACCTCTACGATATTCTTATACAACCGCTGTGTAACGAAAATGATCAACGCGAGGTCTATTCCATAAATCAGGATTCCCAAAAGCATCAGGCCGTATCGGTTCCAGAAACTAGTTTTCCCTTCCATGATAACCTCTTTCTATGTTTTTTTGAGTTTAATATTGAATTAATAGATTTAAAACTTTATTCTCAGAAATGGGCGCTTGAGCTATAATCCGTCCTGTTGTCGGACTGATCAGAATTCCAAGCTTTTCCCCTTGCCGAATCGCTGTATAAACGTATAAATCTGTTTTCTTCTCTTGTTCACTCATTTCCGGTATAGGATCAGAAAAGACCCAGCTGATACTAACGGGCGAAGTATTCGTATGATATTCAATCTCGGTATATCCCATTCGTATTAAAACTTCTTCAGCTTTATCAACAGTTCTTAAATTAGTTATAAGCGGAAAAGTAACAGTCATAATGAGTTCTGTCATCAATATACATAGAGCGCACGCTGACAGACGCTTACCCCTGTTCAAAATCTGATTTATAGAGCTATAATAATAGATCCCATATCCTACGGCAAAAGAAATAAAATACAGATAGGAAAGATCATACGGGATTAACAAAATAAGCACTCCAAAACATAAATGTCCGACTGCTAAAACCCTTCCAAATTTCTCATTCTTCATCCAAGCTTGAGATTTTTCTTTACTAAAAAATAACCAAATGAGAAAAAGGATCGGGCCAATTAAGAAAATCGAATTAAATTCAATAATTTCTTTATACATACGATGAGAATAATTCCATAAAAGACCTAATTCCAAAACATACAACAAAATAATAAGAACTATCAGAATGTACTTCTTCCATCCTTTTCCTTTCATTTTATATCCCCCATCTCGTTTTTACTTATTTTAGCATTAAAAACATAATTTCCGGACTTTCTTTCAAAGCTTTCTCCACGATAATTTCACCGGTATGGGGACTAACAATCAATCCAATATTCTTACCATTTTCAAAGGTGATAAAACCATAGTAATTAAGGACTCGTTCCTGCGAAGTCAATTCACTGATTTCATCCTCAAAGAAAACTTCTGCTTTTGTATAATTGACTGTATTTACAAAGCGGACTTCAGATTGCCTTTGATTTTTTAGTTGTTGAGTAACTTCACATATACTTTTAATTCCGTGTATGGAAGGAAAGAAGAGAAAATAAACTAAAGTAAACAAATTGACAAAGCATAAAAGCTTTTCGCGCTGATTTTTCTTGAACGGAAATATTTTTTCAATTCCAGCAAAGACAACAACACCCAGACCGCTGGCAAGCATGGGCCCTCCTAAGATTTGATCAGGAAAGATATTGAGAAATAAACCTCCCAGAAGGAAATCAACAGTTAAAATAACCATGCCTTTCCATCTTTTTATTCTATAATCACTCAGACAGAAGTATTGAAAAACCAAAAGAGCAAGAGCTGGCAACCAATTTGCTCTGATAATTTTACCAATTCCTAAAGGTATTAATAACAAGTCCAACAAAACAAAGATAAATAAAGCTATGTCTAAACTTATTAATGGATAATTCCGTAAAAAACCCCTTTCTTTCATACTTTCACCTCAAATCGGCAATTCCTTATTTGTTTCTATTTTAACATGTTCCGAAAAGCCGCAAAAGCCGTGTTGCATCGACTTCATGAATAATTCATAATTAAGTTTAACGCCTGCATTTACGGTTTCCAACTTATAGCTTATAATAAGACCAAAATCTGAAACATTGGGGGAATGAAAATGACATTTTATTTTCGCTGGGCAAAAATGGAGGATGCACAATCGCTCGCAGATATATATCGGCCATATATTGAAGAAACGGCGATCACCTTTGAAACAGAAGCGCCGGATGCCGAGGAGTTTCGTTGTCGGATTGCGGAAGTGACGGCGCTGAATCCCTGGATCGTAATGACCGATGAAAATCAGACGATCCTTGGCTACGGCTATTATCATCCATTCCGGACACGTGCCGCCTATCAATGGTGGACTGAAGTTTCAATTTATCTGCGGGCGGATCAGCGCGGCCGGGGTTTGGGGACGCAGCTGTTGAGTAAACTGGAGCAGCTGGCCCGAATTCAGGGCTACTACACTCTGGTTTCCGTCGTCACTTGCCCCAATCCTGCCAGCGAGCATCTGCATCAAAAAGCCGGTTTTCAACCGATGGGCTGTCTAAAACAAGCCGGATACAAGCTCGGCGGCTGGCATGACGTGGTGGAATGGGGAAAAACGCTGCGCACTCCGGATAAAGATCCGCAGCCGATCCTGCCTTTTCCGCTATGTGCTGATAAACTTGAAAATCTGCTTTAAAAACGCAATAAGATCCGGACACCCGGATCTCTATTTTTTTTCGCCGATCGTCTGAATCAGCTCCTGTTTGATTTCTTCCGCCGCTTGGGCGCGAGGTTTCCGTCCCAGAATATACGCAAAGCTATCGCGCCATTCCTGATCGCTGTAATTGTCTGCGGCAAGCTGAAGAACAACATTCCTCAATGGGTAATGATAGGGCTGCGTATGCAGATCGGACAGATAAGGACACTCGCATTGATTTGCCAGAAGCTCTAGTAAACTTGGTTTCGGCATTGTTTTCCGCCCCCTTTTGTCAATTAAATCAGACTTTTTGTGACATTCAGAATATAATAAATTTACAAGTGAAACCAGCTGATTTTCAGGCTGTTTCGGGATGGAATGATCAGTAATAAAAAGTCTACTTTTTTAGATGGCAGGCTGAAAACTAAGCCTGACGCTTGCACCACCGCAGAAAGGTTTCGTGCGAAACGCCAAGCTGGGAAGCGGCCTGCCGTGATGAAATTTCGTTGTTTTTCCACTGTTGCTTGAGCTCGGTAAATTGATCGGGAACTGGAATTTTAGGTCTTCCGAATTGGACGCCTTTGCGCTTCGCGGCCTGAATGCCTTCTTTCTGCCGCTGGCGGATATTCTCACGCTCCGTCTGCGCGACATAGCTCAGCAGCTGCAGCACCAGATCGGCGATCAAGGTGCCGGTCAGGTCTTTTCCCTCCCGGGTGTCCAGCAGCGCCATATCCAGAACGACGATATCAATCCCTTTTTCCTTGGTCAGATACCGCCACTGCTGGATAATTTCCTCATAGTTGCGGCCCAGACGATCAATGCTTTTAATCACAAGCAGATCGCCCTTTTTCATCTTGCGGATAAGCCGCCGGTAACGTGGCCGGTTGAAATCTTTTCCGCTCTGCTTTTCAACGACGATGTTTTTCTCAGGTACCGGGAACTCCAACATCGCAATCATCTGCCGGTCTTCGTTTTGATCCTTTGTCGATACGCGTACGTAGCCATAGATTTGGCATGTCATGATCTTTCCTCCTTTTTCAATTCTATATAAAACCCTATACAAAACGCAATTATACGCCAAAGGTAAAATTTTCCAGCATATTTAAGAAAAAATTAAAACACAGATTTCTCTGTGTTTTAAATAAATGTAATAATTATTTCAACAATTATTCTCCAGATATTGCGAGTTGATCGACAAGCAGGGATCCACAGCACACGCTGTTCAAATCCTGACGGCCGTCATGGCCTAAGGCAAGAATTGAATTCATCATTTCAAGATAGTTCCCCGCAATCGTGATCAAATGAACCGGATAGGCCAGTTTGCCCTGTTCGATTTTAAATCCGCTGGCCTGCAATGAGAAATCACTCGTCAGCGGGTTCAGTCCCGCGTGCAGACCTTGTAAGTCGGTAATCAGCACGCCGTCCTCGATCTGCGTGATCATTTCTTCCAGGGATAAATCCCCCGGTTTTACAAGCAGGTTGGTCGGCGAAACCTGAACCGGAGCGCTGCAGCCGTTTTTAAACCCGTTGCCCGTCGAAGTCCGGCCGCCTTTCAGCGCGCTCTTGCGGTCATATAAAGCTTCCTTGAATACACCGTTTTCGACGATCACCGTGCGCTGGGTCGGCACGCCTTCATCATCGAAATCACAGCTGGAAAAGCCATCGGGCAGCTGCGGTTCGTCAACGATAGTAATCAGCGGACTCATGATGTTCTCACCCTGCCGGTCTTTCAGAATGGATAAGTCCTTTTGAATCTGGTCAGCGCTGAACATTGCCCATAAGGAAGCCAACAGATCCGTCGCGACGTCATAACGTAAAATTGTCCGGTACCTGCCGGAAGGAATCCGCACAGCGTCCAGCTTGTTCACCGCTTCCCGAACCGCTTCCTCAACGAATTCAGCCGCTTTATCCTCATCCAAATCCTTGATCGCACGCCAGCTGAAGCCGTTGGTCTGTTCTTTCCCATTGGAAGCGATGACGCTCAGCGTGATCAAGCCCAGCGTCGAGCGCCGCATCGCCTTCAGCCCCTGTGTATTGGCCAGCGTCGTTAAGGACTCCGTTTCCTGATAACCGCAGGCCGATACCCGCAGGATTCGCGAATCCTGCTTCAGGGCCGCAGCTTCCACCTTTTTCATGAATTCGATCTTCTCGCTCACGGTTCGGCGGGCGAGTGTATCATCGCCGCGGTCGTCGTTCATCGGCGTCTGTCCCGGCGTTAACAACACAGTGTCTTCTGTTTCCAAAGCGTCGGCCAGCTGGCGGCATTGAATCGCCAAGGCCCGCAATGACGCTTCATCGGTTTTCTCCGTATAGGCGCTGGCGCAGCGGCCCTGACGCGTCCCCCGCAGCGAGAGACCATTTTTATCCGAAACGACAAACTGCCGCGGCTGACCGTCAAGAATGTCAAAGCGCAGCGTCCGGGTCTGACTCTGATAGACCTCCGCTTCTTCCAGGCCTGCTTCTTTTGCGTAGCTTAAAATTGTTTCCGCGATCATTTCAATTTTCCTCCTTTGCCGCCAACCGTCATGTGCGTAACACGGATCGTCGGCTGGCCGACATCCGTCGGAATCGAACCGCTCTTGGAACCGCACATCCCCTGCTCGCGCGAACCGTTGTCCGCAATCTTATCAATTCTGAACAGAATTTCCGCTCCGTTGCCAATCAGGGTCGCGCCCCGCACCGGTTCAGCCAGCTTGCCGTCGCGGATCATATACGCTTCCAGTACGGCGAAGTTGAAATCACCGGTGACCGGATTCACGGATCCGCCGCCTAAACGCTTGGCATACAACCCTAACGGCGTATCGGCGATGATTTCCTCAAACGTCGACGTGCCGTTTAACAAGAAGGTATTGGTCATCCGCGACGTCGGTTCAAAGGTGTAATCCTGACGGCGCGCGGAGCCGGTCGCTTCCATGCCCATCCGCCGGGCATTCAGCGGATCGATCAGATAGCCCTTCAGCACGCCGTTTTCGATCAACAGATTGCGGCGGGTGGCCTGACCTTCATCGTCGATATTGTTGGAACCCCAGGCATGCGGAATCGTTCCGTCGTCAACGGCATTGACCAGCTCGCTGGCCACTTTCTGACCCAGCTTGCCGCAGAAGACGGAATTGCCGTAAGCAACACTGGTGGCTTCTAACGAATGGCCGCAGGCTTCATGGAAGATGACGCCGCCAAAACCATTGTCGATCACAACGGTCATTTCTCCGCTCGGGCATTCATCGGCGTTCAGCATCACCTTGGCCGTGCGGGCAGCGTCCCGTGCCATCGCCTCGACGTCGATCTGATCATAGAATTCATAGCCGGCATGCGCGCCCGGCGCTTTCGCGGAGTTCTGCATCCGGTCGCCGTCCATCGCGACCGCCTGCATGCGCAGCCGCGTCCGCTGGCGGTTATCGCGTACCAGCCTGCCGTCGCTGGCGGCGATGATGACGGTCTGGTCTTCATCAGCCAGATTGACCATCGCTTTTTTAATTATAGGATCGTAGTTCAGCAGCGCGTCGTTGGCCCGCTGCATCAAAGCCCGGCGCTGGGCTAACGTCACGCTTTGCACGGGAATTTCCGGGGCGTGCTGATCCTGAATAATTTGTTCCCGGATCGCCGGACATTCCGCCTGGCGTTTGCGCCCGATCGCCGCGGTCAGCTGATCGATCACCGTGAGGATCTTTTCCTCCTCCTGCTCGTTGGTATAGCCGTACACCGTGCGCAGCCCGTCAAAGATCCTAATCGACAGCCCCCAGCGTAATCCGCTGTTGGCCGCCTCCAGTTTCCCGTTGAGCATTGAAGCGCTGCACGTCCACTTTTCTTCCTCAAACAGCTCCGCGAAATCCCCGCCCCGCGCCAGTGCCCGGTCGAGATACCGCTGCGCTTTTTTTGTGTCTAAAAACATGATTTCTCCCTTCCTTTCCTTGTTTTTCAAGAATTATTCACGATGGATAACTTGTTTTTCTGTGTGAATGTTGCTATGATGGAACTTGTAGTTTTTCAAAAGGAGTGATTTCATTGGAAAAACCCATTGGATCCCGGTTGAATTTTACTGATTCCGAAGAAGCGCTGGTCAGCGAATTCATGGAATTGGTACAGGATATACTGCATATCGACGATGTTCAGGAGCTGCGCGATTATGTCCAGCATTGCAAGACCACGCGCCTGCAGCACTGCGTCAACGTCGCTTATTATACATTTTTAATCAGCCGCCGGCTGAACCTGAACGTCCGCAGCGCCACCCGCGGCGCGCTGCTGCACGACTTTTATTTGTATGACTGGAAGAATAACGAGCAGCCGATCGAAGGCCGCCACAGCGTCGTGCATCCGCAGGTCGCGCTGGCGATGGCCCGGCAATACACCGCGGTGGATCCGATCATGGAAGACTGTATTCTCAATCACATGTGGCCGATGTCCCGCCAGCGTCCGCAGACAAAGGAAGGCTGGGTCGTCCAGGGGGTGGATAAGCTGTGCGCCGCCATGGAAATGGGCACGCAGTCAGCCCGCCGTCTCAGTCCGGTCAAACTGAAAGCACTGATGGTCTCGGCGATTGCCGCCCGGTATTAAGCCTGTCCGGATCGTTGCGATAGCCTTTCCTTGAAACGCGCCTTTGCCGGCGTGTTTTTTTTTGCGGCATTGCCGCGCCTGCCGCCTCGCTCTCTTTTTGTCTGAATCACGAAAGCAAGCAAAGGCTTACCGCAGCGGGCAAGCCTCGTTTGTTTATTCGTTACGCCTGATAAACGATCTTGCCGTCAATGATCGTGCAGAGGTTGCGCGCATCGGTATCGACCGCCGGCATGCCGTCAAAAATCAGCACGTCGCCGTCTTTGCCCGCTTCCAGCGAACCGACCCGGTCGTCGCAGCCGATGATCTTGGCAGCGTTGATCGTAATCATCGCCAGCGCACGCAGCTCATCCAGACCGGTACGCACCGCTTCGCCAGCCTGGGTGATGATCATATACGGAACAAAGCACGGGCCGTCCGTCATGATTGCGCAGCAGACGCCCCGCCGGTCCAGCTCGGCCAGACAGTCGATATCGACCTTGCAGCCCTCGCCGCCAAACAGCGGTGCACCCAGCGGACCGTAAATCACGCCGCGGACATGCTTGCTCGAAGCGATCTCATCATAGAAATCGCTGGATCCTAACGCATGATCGAGCGTCACGTCAAAATCAAATTCATCCGCCAGCTGCAATAACGACATCATGTCGTGCTGATAACAATGCACCTTGAGCGGAATTTTCTTTTCCAGAACCAGCAGTCCGTTTTCCATCCCCTGATCGAACTTCGGCATTTTCTCCGGATCGCTTACACCCTGAACTTTTTTCGCCTGATAGTCCTTTACTTTGAGGAAGTAATCGCGAAACAGATCCGCCACGCCTAAACGCGACATCGGCAGCGCTGTGCGCGGTCCGTAAACGCCCTTCGGGTTCACGCCCATCGCCGCTTTCAGCGCGATCGGATTGCGCAGCGTCTGGCTGGCCAGCGACGTCCCCGCTGATTTGACGGCGCACGCCAAGCCGCAGATCACGTTGCCGCTGCCCGGCGTAATCGCGCTGGTCGTAATTCCGGCCTTTGCGGATTCCATAAAGGAACGGTCAAGCGGATTGATGCCGTCATACGCCTGAATTTCCGGCGTCTGCGGTTTGGTCAGTTCATTGAGGTCCTGCGCTCCGGTATCCGTATCGAAGCCGCCGATATGCGAATGCGCGTCGACCAACCCCGGCATGACGATTTTACCGCTCGCATCCAGAATTTCTGCCCCGGGGGCTTCCAGATTCGCAGCCACCTCGATGATTTTGCCATCGTCGCCGATCAGCACGTCGGCCTGTTCCAGAACGCCCTGCGGCCCCATCGTCAGGACTTTGCCATTTTTTATAAGAAGCATTTCATCGCATCTCCTTTCCGATACAGAATTTCACCGTTGGCGATCGTCATTTCCACGGCGCCTTTGTAGCTGGTGATCGGATTGGCGCTCCACAAGACGAGATCGGCGCGCTTGCCTTCTTCCAACGAACCGGTCAGCTGTTCGATCCCCAAGAGCTTCGCCGCGTTGTAGGTCAGCATCGTCAACACGGTTTCGCTGTCATGAATCGCTTTCTGCATTTCCAATGCCGACCACAACAGATCCTCGCGGCCGCCAAAACCATTATCCGCCGCGCTGAACGCCACCGTCGCGCCCTGCTTTGCCAGCTGGGCAATTCCTGCGTAATCGGTATTGCGCGTATATTTGTTGAAACCGTTAGCGGGATTGGCAACGATCAAACCGCAGCGCTTTTCCGCCAGCTCCTGCAGTGAACCGTCGACGCCGAAGCCGCCGCAGAACACAAGATCGAGGTCATAATCCGCGACTGCCCGCAGCACTGAACGGATTTCCGCCGGCGTGTTGCAGCTGACAAACAGCGGCATCTGCTTATCGACGACCTGTTTCAAAGCCGCCAGCTTTTCATCGCGTTCAACCTTCTCTTCTTCCGGATGGTAATCCTTCGCGGCCGCCAGTTTTTCTTTCAGCATCGCAAAAATCCCCATTTTAGTCATCGGCGCGAGATTGCGGGAGCCGTAAGCTTCCTTCACCGCCTCTGTGACCGAAGCTTTCATGCCGACCTTTTCCCGGATCAACATTTTCATCGGATTGACGCCGTGCACCTCAAAAGCCGCCATCTGCCCGCCGAACACATTGTTGTTGGACGGCGCGACGCCGACCGCGGTGATGCCGAAGGCGTAGATCTGCTGCCGGGTAATTCCCCGGCCGTTAAAGGCATATTTGACGTCCAGCTGCGGCGTAAACACGTCGGAGCGTTCATCGTTGTCGTTGGCGTTGCCGCGGATTTCCCGGCCCGGGCCAAGAATTCCCCAATCGCTCAGCGGATCAATAAAGCCTGGAAACACATGCATCCCGGCAGCGTCAATCACGTCTGCGCCGGAGGCTTCCAGATGTTCGCCGATTTTGACGATCTTTCCGCCGTCAATCAACAGATCCGTGGTGCTTACCTGTCCCCGGCCGTTATGAACACAGCCGTTTTTTAATAAAATCATCGAATTCATCATCCTTTCCCTGATGTCCATTATACTGGTTTCCTGCGCCGGCTTCCAGAGGTTTCCGGTTCAGAATACGCAAAGTCGTCAAAAATGAGGTTCCCCGCGATGTAGATCCGCTGAAAAAGGAAAAAGCCAGATCGCTTCCGACAAATCTGGCTTTGTGAATCCGCATTCAAATCAATCCAATGACAGCCGCGGTCCACTGCGATCCGCAGACTTTCCAACTGATCACAGACCGGCCCGCCGGCGGGTTTCCACAATTCCCCACAACATCAGCACAATCGCGGCCAGCTCCATCAGGATGAACAATCCCTCCGGGAGATTCTCGATCAGGCCATGCACCGTCAGCGCGGCGGCATTCACCAATAACCCCAATGTCAGCGGCCATGCCCGCTTTTCACATTTGCCCATGCGGATCACCTCTAAATCCGGCGGTTGTAATAGAGCTTGCAGCCAATCATCACGACAAGGACGGCGATCAACACCGCCAACAATGTGAAGAATACCGTGGCATTGAACATTCCGCTTAATAACAGGGCGAAATATTCCAGGCCGATCAGAATCAATAACGCCGAGGAACTTGTCTTCATCGCGATCAACGTCTGGCGTTCATCCTGCTCCTGAATCCGGGTCTTCTTCTGTAATTCCGGATCCTTCAGCAATTTTCTTACCTTCACCCAGAACAGGGCGGAGAATAACATTAAGCCGATACCGGTTCCTGTATAAACACCCTTGAGAAAATCCGCGAAGGCAAGATCCGCTTCCGGCTTCCACAAGTTCACGATCACCAAAACAACCAATCCCAAAACGATCCCCAAAACGGAAAGATTCCGGCGGGCTTTTAACGTTTTTTCATAATCCACGCCGCTGGCCAGCGCATGACTTAAAACTTTAACCAACATTTCATTCATCCTCCTCAAATAAAAAGACTTCTTCGATCGTCAGGTCAAAATACCGGGCGATTTTGTGCGCCAACATCAGCGAGGCGTTATACTTTCCGTTTTCCAGCGAAATGATCGTCTGGCGGGTAACCTCAACCGCGTCGGCCAGTTCACTTTGCGATAAGCGACGCTGTTTGCGCAGCTCCTGAACTCGATTCTTCAACTTGATCACACTCCATAGTATAGCTAGCTTTACATTTTTAGTATAGTCAACTTTACATATTCTGTCAAGCGAACTTTACACTTTTCTGATAGTTCTTGAATGAGAGAAACGAAAGTGAAGCGAAGTCATTCAGATTTCTTGATTTCCTCTTTATCTGTTGTCCAAAGCAAAGCCCAGCCGAACCGCAGGGGCACAGGATTCTCTCCGACAATCTTCTCTTTTCAGCCCAGCGCAAGTACTAAAAAAGGGCATTGCTGCCCTTCGGTGTTGATTTCATCCAATCTTCTTTGATTCTGCGTGCCGTTTTCAAGGTTTTCCCCCGTTATCCAGACAGCCTCTCACTGTAAGTACGCCCGGATTTACCCTCCATGAATTATCCGTTTGATGAATGCGTTTCATTCTTCGCCGCCATTTCCCAATGATTCAGCTGCCAGGTTAAAACGCCGCTGAGAATCAAGCCGGCCAACGGCAGGATCAGCTGTGCCAGCGTGAATGGATTCGACCGGTCATGAATTCCGTAATCATCGTACAATGCGACGTCAAAACCGATGTTGCAATCGTTGACAATCAACATCATGAGAAACAACACCGTGGCGGCAGAGCCGAGCCAACGCATGACCGTTATTTTTTTCATGGAGTTCCTCCCGCCGGCTTTACATCTGTTTCAGAATGACGGAAAGCTTCGGCATCAGCTGTTGCTTCCGGGAAATGATCTCATGATCATAACCGGAATTGTCGTCGAATTTCGTATCAATGATTTCGTTCATCACATAGGAAAGCGGACCGCTGTAAACAAACATCGTGCCTTCCGCCATGATATGCGAAAACATCATAACCATTAAATCAAACTGCTTGGCAGTCTGTTCCTTTTCCAGCTGCTGACGGAAAGCCGGCAGAATTGCCTGGATATCTTCAATATTCTTATAGTTGGTCTGACCGATCGCAATCTTGTATTTCCCCATATCGTAGGTCTTCAAGTCGCGGTTAAGGATCTGCGTCGGCGTCGATTCCTTCAAGGCCACCGAGGCGCTCAGCATTTCATCAGCGTAGTGATCGAGATCCACCCCGGCAATCTCCGCCAGCCCGTAAGCGACATCCTTATCCAGCCGGGTTGTGGTTGCGGATTTAAAATGCAGCGTATCGGAGATGATCGCGCTCATCATAATTCCGGCCATCTGCGCCGACGGGATGATGCCGTTTTCCTTATACAGCTGCGCGATGATCGTGCAGGTACAGCCGCAGCGCTGGTTGCGGTAGAAAATCGGATAGGAGGTTTCAATATTGCCAATGTGATGGTGATCAATAATTTCCTCGATCTCCGCGTCGTCAATGTTGTTGATCGCCTGATTTTTAGCCGAGTGATCGACCAGAATAAACTTCTTGCGGCGATAGTTCAGCAGGTGATAGCGGGAAACCGCGCCGACCGCTTTGCCTTCGATATCCAGCACCGGATAGCTGCGGTAGCGGGTGTTCGCCATTTTCTTCGCGACGTCGTCAACATATTCGTCGTCCTGGAATGTGATCGGATTGCGGCTCATCAGGCTTTCCACCGGGAAGGCTTCGTTGATGACCTTGGCGACCTTCATCGTATCCCATGGCGTGCGGATCACCGCGCAGTCCTGTTTGCGCGCCAGTTCAAGATTGTCCGGGCTGATCTCCTGATTGCATGTGATGATCATGCACCGCGTGCCCATTTCCAGCAGCTGCCGCTGCTTGCGGTTGCCATCGGAGAGAATCGTGATCGAATGGCGGAAGTTCTCCTCAAACTTTGTGCCGTCGTTGAGCGTGACGATGAACACCTTGCCGTTGGTCTTGAAATTCTTCGGTTCGTAGTCGATCTCGCCGTTGATCGTTTTGGCCAGCGCGGACAGCGAAGCGGTTTTCATCAGCTTATGCATCAGCTCGTCGCTCATCATCCGCGGCGACGCCAGGTTGGACGTGGACACAATCCCGGTCAGCTTCTGCTGCTCATCCAGTACGAACAGCGATTTGTTGCGGGCCTTGAACAAAACGTCCCAAGCTTCCTTCAGCGAGGTCTTGGTCGTGATCAAGGTTGGTTCGTCGATGTCGATATCGCGCAGCTGAGACCGCGCGTCTTTTAATAACAGCGGATTTTCCAATCCGAAACGTTTCAGTACATATTTGGTTTCTTCGTTGAGCGGTCCCAAGCGACACGGAATCGCATGAACGCCCAGCCGCTGCTTGAGTTCAGCGTACGCCAGGGCAGAACAAATCGAATCGGTATCCGGATTCTTATGACCGACGATATAAACATATTGCTGCATAAATTCACCCTATCATTTTTTCCTGCGCCGTCTCGATTGAGCGGCGGTCTTCCTTATAGCGTTATTATAGCATAAAGCCGCCCTTCGCCAACCGCCGATGCTCAATTTTTTAAGCGGAAAGCGCATTTTTTTGATCCTGACCGTTGACGAAAAAGTGTGAAAAACCTAGAATGAAAGATAAATCAAAACAGAGTTGGGGGATGTGGAACACGATGATGCAGAACAATTTGGGGTGGAAACAGGGTGCAAAAGATGGGCTGCCGATCGCGCTGGGTTATCTTTCAGTGTCGTTTACCTTCGGCATGGCGGCTGCGGCGGCGGGTTTGTCCGCAGGCGAAGCGGTGATGATCTCGGCGACCAATCTCACCTCCGCCGGCCAGTTTGCCGGCCTGACTTTGATCCAGACGCAGGCATCGTTATTCGAAATGGCGCTGACCACGCTGGTGATCAATTTACGCTATGCCCTGATGTCTCTCTCGCTGGCGCAGAAGCTGGATCCGGCGATGTCCCGTCTGCAAAAAGCCGTATTGGCGTTCGGCAATACCGATGAAATCTTCGCGGTTGCCGTCAGTCACCCAGTCGTCCGATTTCACTATATGCTGGGGCTGATCCTGACGCCGATGGCAGGCTGGGTCGGCGGCACGTTTTTAGGCTGTGCGTTCAGCGCCCTGCTTCCGGAAGCGGTGCGCGCGGCCTTCGCCGTTGCGATTTACGGGATGTTCATCGCCATCGTCGCCCCGGTTGCCCGGCAGTTAAAGTCGGTCGCAATCGTCGTGGGAATCGCCGTGGCAATGAGCGTGACGCTTCATGTCTGTCCGCTGTTCAGCTGGATTTCCGAAGGTTTTTCAATCATTCTCTCTACGCTGGCCGCGGCAGCCTTGGGCGCCTGGCTGTTCCCGGTTCAGGAGGTGCACGATCATGAATAATCCGTCGATCTTGATTTATACGCTGGTCATGGCCGGGGTCACCTATCTTCTGCGCGCAGCGCCGATTCTCATCTTTCAGAAGAAGATTGAAAATCCGTTTATCCAAAGCTTTTTGTTCTATGTTCCCTATGCCGTGCTGGCGGCGATGACCTTCCCGGCGATCTTAACGAGCACCCGCTGCTGGCCCAGCGCTGTGGTTGGGCTGGTGACAGCATTAACGCTGGGGTGGCGCGGCAAGGGGCTGCTGACCGTTGCGCTGGCGGCTTGTGCCGCGGTATATGTGGTGGAACTGATCGTACTATAATCCGCCACGCTGATTCAATAAATTTAATAAAGAGGGTGATTTCATGTTACTGCTATGTTCTAACGGACTGACTTGCGAAAATCTCCTGGATTGTGTCCGGCAGGAAATTCATTTTCATTCTGGCGAACCCCGAGCAGCCTTAATTGTTACCGGCGATCCAATCTACAAAGAAAAAAATTATCATGTCCCACGCTGTGTTCAGGAGTTAGAAAGTCTGGGGTTCGGCGTCGATCTTTTTGATCTGGATAAACAACCCGCTCAGACATTATTTTCATATGATTGTGTAGAATTAATCGGCGGCAATCCTTACACCTTGCTGGAAGCCTTGCGGAAAAGCCAGGCCCGGCCGGTGCTGCAAACCTTAGCCCGGGACAAGCTTCTGATCGGCTGGAGCGCGGGGGCGATGGTCTTGGGACCCACGATCGCCCTGATCGATCAATTTGCACCTGAAATGAATTTGCCGGACTTAACGGATCTGACTGGAATCCATTTAACAAACGTACAAATTCTTCCCCATTATCAGCGGTTTCTAAGTCGTTATGAGCAATTAGAGAACCGCTGTCAGCATTATGAGCAAACTTTTCATTGTACTGTTCTGCGATTAAATGATGGTGAGGGGATTATGATCGATTCGCAAAATGACAACTTTGTCAAGATCTTCTGAATATTAGTTGGATTAGCCTTTACGGATTAACCTTGCAAAGCTGTCACTAATTTATATACATTCAAAAAACCGCGCTGGGATCGAAAATTGAAGCGCGGTTTCATTTTGATATTTTACATTAATCCTGAACAGAAAGCCGGCATTTCACGCCATACTCGCAGCCCTCCGGTTCTTCTCGACGCCCTTTATTCCTTGAATTCCGGCGGGTTTTTACGGGCGGGATCGAAATGCTGGCCATCGCCCGACAAATCGAAATAAATCCGGGAATCGGAAGTCACGCCCCAGTCTTTCTGAGAACCGCTGTCAACAATCCGGTTAAACGCCTGCCGGAACATCGTGTTGTGTGCTTCCTCACGATTCAATAAAAAGTCAATGACCTCGCGCACGCCTTCGTCCTCAATCTGCCGGTATAAATACTGATAGACGACCTTTGCCCGCTGCTCAGCCGCGATATCGGACAATAAATCGGCCGCCAGATCGCCGGTTTCATTCACATATGCCGCTGTCCACAGAAAACCAGACGCATTAGCTAAAATCGGCGTCAAGCCGGTCAGCACATGAGCTTCCATGCCGCCGACGGTCGCTTCCTTGGCATTGAGCTGATCGCCGTTAAGCTGATTGATCATCTCGGCGACAATTTCCATGTGGCATAATTCCTCCGCCGCGATATCGAGAAATAAATCCTTGATTTCCTTATCCTGAATCCGCAGACTCTGGGCGAAATACTGCATTGCCGCCTTCATCTCACCCTGCGGCCCGCCTAACTGTTCCTGCAGCAGAGCGGCATAGGTGGGATTCGGTTTCTTAACCTTGACCGGATGCAGCAGTTTCTTCTGATGTTTAAACATGACGTTTCCTCCTTCGGTATTTTCAAGCTTTGTTCGCTGGTATTAGGATGAACAGAAATGAGGAAACTCAAACGTAAAATTCATTAAACTATAGAAAAACCGCGGTTCCAGGTTAACAACCCGTGAAATCGCGGCTTTATTTTATATCTGGGGATGAATAATCAGGCCACAACCGTCATCGTTTCCGACTTGACCGGATGCGCTTCCGGCTGTTCTGCCGGGGTGCCCACGACCAGCGAACCGACGCAGAGATAGTCCTGCGGCACGCCCAGCGAGGCGGATAATCCGGCAAACTTCGGATGATTGAACACGTGCCGGCTGTAATCGATCCAGCACGTCCCCAACTGCAGCGCCTGTGCCGCCAGCATCATATTGGCGATCGCCAGCGCAGCGTCGGTTACCGGCGAATAAGCCTTTTTATCGGCGAACACGACGATTAATAACGGCGCGTTATAATAGGGATCTTCGTTTTCCGTCAATAAGGAAGCCAGCTGTTCGATCATATCCTTGCGCTGGATCGCCACAAAATACCATGGCTGTTGATTCATCGCGCTCGGCGCCGCCTGCCCCGCTTTGAGAATTAAATCCAGTTGATCGCTGCTGACGGGCTGATCTGTGTACCGGCGGATACTGCGGCGGTTAAAGATCGCGTCTAAAACTTGATTTTCCATGCGTAGATCTCCCTTCGGATTTTCATCGTCGTGCTGCTTGAACAGCACGTTAATACGTCAGAATCTGCGGGCCTTCCTCGGTGATGAGGATCGTATGCTCCCATTGCGCCGACGGTTTACCATCCTGCGTGTAAATCGTCCAGCCATTGTAGCGGTCCATTTCCACGCGTGCGCCGCCCATGTTGATCATCGGCTCGACCGTCATCACCATCCCCGGCACCAAAAGCATCCCGGTGTTTTTCTTGCCGACGTGGGAAACAAACGGATCGTCGTGGAACTTGATACCGACGCCGTGGCCGCCCAGCTCGCGCACGACGGAATAACCGCAGCTTTCTGCATAGCTCTGCACGGCCGCGCCGATATCGCCGACAAAATGCCAGGCCTGAGCCGCCGCGATGCCGCGGTTGAGGCATTCTTTCGTTTCTTCAACCAGCCGGCGGTTTTCGTCACTGACCTGTCCGATCATAAACATCCTTGAAGCATCGGAATAAAATCCGTTGTAAATCGTCGAAACGTCGACGTTGACGATATCGCCGGACTTCAGCTTCCGCCGGTGGCTGGGAATTCCATGGCAGACCTCGTTGTTGACGGAGGTGCAGACGCTTTTCGGATAGCCCTCGTAGTTCAGCGGAGCGCAGATTGCCCCGCGCGCGGTCGTCGTCTCATAGACGATCTTGTCGATCTCCTCCGTGCTCATTCCTTCATGAATCGCCGCCGCAACGGCATCCAGCACCGCGGTATTGATCTCGGCACTGGCTTGGATCCCGGCGATTTCTGCCGGAGTGCGAATCAGGCTGTGCGGGGGAACGATGTGGCCGCGTTTTTTATAATACGCAATTTTCTGATCAAACGCCTGATGGCATTCGCCATACGGACGGCCGCTGCCGCACCAGCATGGATCCTGGGGTTTAAGATGAATTCGCTTCATATTTCGCCTTCTCTCTATAAGATGATCTGATCGTTAATCACCAATGAAAACGTCAGACCGAGTTTTTCCGCCGCTTTGCGGCACAGCAGCATGCGCTGCATAAAAATTTCAAAATAATCCATGACCGCGGAAATCTGCGTATCAATTTTCAAGTCCAGAATGATCTTCTGATGATCGGCAGTAATTTCCGTCCGCGATTGATGAACCGCATAGTTGACCCGATCGTGAATGTCAAACGTCGCGAAGTCGCGGTTGCGCACACGCGAGCGCCGGACGTCGGTTTTATCCGCCAGGATCAGCGCCGCCGCAATCGGGTTGACCGGATAAGCCGTGCTTTCGTCATGATTGCCGATCGCGCTGATGATCGTCGAGATTTCCTCCGCCTCCGCGCCCAGCTTGTCCAGAATGCGGAAGGCCATGACCGCACCGCTCTGCGCATGATCGACCCGGTTGATCACATTGCCGATATCGTGCAGCCATCCGGCGATTTCCGCCAGCTCTGCTTCCCGCGGACTGTAGCCGAGCGTTAATAAAATTTCCCGGGCTTCCTTGGCAACCTTGCCGACATGCGCGAAGCTGTGCTCTGTGTACCCCAGTGCCGCCAACGCTTCGTCCGCCTTCTGGATATAAGTTCTGACCTGGGGATTGTTTCTGACTTGTTCAACGGTAATCATCGGCCTCGCTCCTTCCCGCGGTTTCCGCTGTTTTTACTATGGACCGGCAGCCGCGTTTTAATCCGCCTGCTGAATCAGCACGCCTTCCTCCGGCATACAGCGGTGCGTGCTGTAAAACTGCCTGATCGCCCGGATCATCGCCGCGCTGTCTTCGATCCCGGCCGTTTCGTTGCACGAATGCATGGCCAGCTGCGGTAATCCGATATCGACTGAAGCAATGCTGACCTGTGAAGTGCTGATGCTGCCGAGCGTGCCGCCGCCCTTCAAATCTGAGCGGTTGGTGAAATACTGCGTTTTGACGCCAGCCTGACGGCACAGCTCGACAAACAACGCGGAGCTGATCGCATCGGAGGTATAGCTCTGGTTGGCGTTGTATTTGATCACGATGCCCTGGTTCAAATAGACGCGGTTGGTCGGATCGGATTTCTCCGGCACATTGGGATGAACGGCGTGAGCATTATCGGCGGAAATCATCAGCGACGAGGCCAATGCCCGCTGCAGCTCCTCTTCTTTCAGCTGCACCGCGGACAAAATCCGCCGCAGCGTGTCGATCAAAAAGGCCGAGGCCGCGCCCTGACGCGTGCGGCTGCCAACTTCCTCGTTATCGAAGCAGCAGTACACGTTCAGCGACCGGCGGCTGTGTCCCTGCAGAAATCCCTGCAGCGTCGTATAGGCGCATTGCAGATCATCGAGATGCGGACTCGAAATAAACTCGTGATGCCGGCCCCAGACATAGCCTTTCTGCAGACAAGTTAAGTACAGATCAAAGCTGAGCACATCCGCCTGAGCGATCCCCAGTTCTTCCGCCAGCAGCGCTTTCATGTCAAACGGCTCGCTGCCCAGGCCGATCAGCGGAAGCATATCCTTCTGAGCGTTGTAGCTGGCGTTGGTATTGGCTTCCCGGTTCATGTGGATCGCTAAGGAAGGAATCGTCAGCAACGGCCGTTCTATGTTCAGATACCGGCTGATAATCTGTTCACCCTCGCGCACGATTACCCGGCCTGCCAACCCCAGCGGACGGTCCATCCAGGTGCTGCAAAGCATGCCGCCGTAGCCCTCCGTGTTCAGCTTGAGATATCCGTTTTCACAAATAACGGCATTCGGCTTCAGCTTAAAGGTCGGAGCATCGCTGTGGGAAGCGACGATATTGAAGCTCAGCTGGTCCAGCGTTTCCGGCATCTGCCATGCCAACAGACTCGAATGATTGCGGATCGTAAAATAACGGCCGCCCGGCGTCAGCGTCCAGGCTGCGCTCTCCACTTGTTCTTCATACCCGGCTTCTGCTAACCGCGCTTTCAGCTGCTCCACCGCCTGAAAGCTGGTTGGACTGGCCGCGATAAAATCAAGCATGTCTTGAATTTCTGTGTATTCCATTTTCTTCACCTCGTTCGATTTTTCGGAAATTCCCGAAATTTTCATTCCTAAAACTTAGCCGCAGAAAACTGCGTCATCTCAATTATACTCATTTTCCCCGTCAGCGACACATAAAAAACATCAATTCCCGGCGGATTTGACTGTTAAAACAACGCAAAACGGACAGAATGACTAGCAGAATCATGAAGAACGAATTCAAGGAGGAAACGACATGACCATCCAAACCACTCTGCCCCGGGTCAACGAGCTGGGGTATTATGAAATGCGGCTGGAAAGCATCGGCGGCCTGGGCGCAAATCTGTGCGGCAAGCTGCTGGGCGAGCTGGGCGCGGTGCAGCTGGGCTTAAACGCCGCCAGCTTTTCCAGCTACGGCTCGGAGAAACGCGGCTCGCCCGTCAAGGCCTTTATCCGTTACAGCGCTCCGACACAGGAGATCCGCATCAATTCACCGGTCCGCCATCCCGACTGCCTGGCATTGTTCCACGAAGCGATGGCCGGCAAGCTGCCGGTGAACGCCGGCGTGCAGCGGCATTGTCAGGTTGTCGTCAACACCGCGCTCGAGGGCGAGGCCATCCGTGAGCGGATGCAGCTGGCCGCCCGGGATATCTACTGCGTTGACGCCCTCGCGCTGGCCTTGCAGTCCAAATCCCGCGTGAACATGGTCATGCTCGGCGCGATTGCGAAGGTCAGCGGCTTTATTCCATTAGACGCTGTAAAGCAGGCCGTGATCGCCACGCTGGGCACAAAAGCGCCGGATCTTTTAGGCGCCAACTTGGAAGGCGTGCAGCGCGGCTACGATGAAGTCCGGGCCTATCATTTCGACGACGACCGCTATCCCGAGATTCCCTTTGACAACGAAAGCGGCGGCTGGGGCTGGAAAACCGCGCCGATCGGCGGCGTTAACCCGATTCCCGGCAGTTCCGTCCGCAACGACCTGTCCGCCAGCCGCGAAGGCTATCTGCCTTTGTTTGAGCCGGAAAAATGCATTCACTGCGGTCTGTGCGATTCTACCTGCCCGGATATGGTGTTTCAGTTCTTCCCCGGTGAGCTGAAAGGCCGGAAAACGATGCTTAACCGCGGTCTGGACTATCGGTTCTGCAAAGGCTGCCTGCGCTGCGTCGACATCTGCCCGACCCACGCGCTGACCCGCGGTGAGGAAAAAGAACATCCGCATCCGGATTATTTTACCCCGGTGCGCGATCTGTTAACGCCAGACCTGCGGCAGACGCATACCGGTGCCAACAGCTGGGTTACCAGTGAATCGCCGAATGAAGAAATACTGGAAAAAGGAGGAACCGCGCGATGAAAAAACAGATCAGTCTGTACGAAAGCGGCAACGAGCTGGCCGCGATGGCCGCCAAACAGATCAACTATCATGTGATGGGCTATTATCCGATCACCCCGTCGACGCAGATCGCCGAAAACCTCGATCTCATGAAAGCCCAGGGACTGCATGATATTTCCCTGATCGCGGCTGAAGGCGAGCACAGCGCCGCCGGCATTTGTTACGGCGCCAGCACCGGCGGCGGGCGTGTGTTCAACGCCACCAGCGCCAACGGTCTGCTTTATGCGCTGGAGCAGCTGCCAGTTCAGTCAGGCACCCGGTTTCCGATGGTCATGAACGTCGCCTGCCGCACGGTGTCCGGACCGCTGTCGATCAAGGGCGACCACAGCGATATCATGATGATGCTGAACTGCGGCTGGATTATTCTGTTCGCCAACAGCGTGCAAATGGTCTACGATTACAACCTGATCGGACTGAAGCTGGCTGAAGCCGTCAATCTGCCGGTCGCGGTCGCTTTCGACGGTTTCTTCACCAGTCATCAGAAACGCCGCTGCATGATTTTCGCGGACGATCAGGACGTTCAGGATTACGTCGGCCCAGTCAGAAAACGCACCGATATCTTGGACACAGAACATCCGGTGACAATCGGATCTTATATGAATGAGCCGGATCTGATCAATAACAAATATCAGCTGCACGAAGCGATGGAACAGGCGCTGAATGAAATCGAACCGTTGTTTGAGGAATTTGAGGAACTGAGCGGACGGCCGCAGCATCTGGTCGAAACCTATCGGGCCGAGGACGCCGCCGTCGTGATTTTCGCGCTCGGCTCAACGTTCCACACCTTAAAAGAAGCCGTCGATCAACTGCGCAAAGAGGGCATCGAAGCGGGAGCGGCGACCCTCACGATGATCCGGCCATTTCCCAAAGCAAAGCTGATCGAGAAGATCGCGCACGCTCAGACGTTAATCACCCTGGACCGGCAGGACAGCTATGGGGCGCAGGGCGGCAATATGTCGCTGGAAATCCGGGCGGCGCTGCAGGAGGCAAAGCTGGATTGCGAGGTTTATACGCGGATCTACGGTTTGGGCGGCAAGGATTTTTACTATGAAGAAGCGGTAAAGTTGGTCAAGGAATGCGTTGGACAGGATTTGCCGAAGTTCGATTATCTGCAGATCAGCGAAGGTCAGGCGGTTCAGGAGCCCGAGTATTTTAAACCGTTGTCCGCCGGCGACACCGAGCTGGGATTCACCCGCTGTGTGCTCAATGAACAAGGCCGGCCGCAGGTGCAGGGCGGACAGATCGCGGCGACGACCGCGATGCCGAAACGGCTGGCGCCCGGTCATGGAGCGTGTCCGGGATGCGGCATTCCCGTCAATGTGAACCTGTTGCTGCGAGGCATCGAAGGTCTGGTCGTTTTGTTGTTTCAGACTGGCTGCGGCATGGTCGTCACGACCTCCTATCCGAAAACTTCCTTTAAAGTCCCTTATTTGCATAATTTATTCCAAAACGGCGCGGCGACGGTCGCTGGACTGGCTAAAATGTTTCATCAACGTCAGAAGCGCGGAGAATTGCCTCAGGGAGAGATCACCTTCATCATGATCAGCGGCGACGGCGGCATGGACATCGGTCTGGGTTCCGCCATCGGCGCTGCGCTGCGCAACGACGCGTTTATTTTAATGGAATATGACAACGGCGGATACATGAACACCGGCTACCAGCTCTCCTACTCGACACCGATGGGAGCACGGAGTTCTACTTCGCATATCGGCAAGACACAGTATGGAAAAACATTCGTCAACAAGGATACGCCGCAGATCATGGCGGCCGCAGGCGCGCAGTATGTGGCTACCGTTGCCGAATCGCAGCCGGTGGATTTCTTGAAAAAGGCGGCTAAAGCACAGTATTACGCGAAGAATAAAGGCTTTGTGTATTTAAAAGCACTGTCTGCCTGTCCGCTAAACTGGGCGGATGTGCCGAGCCAGGAACGCAAGGTGATCCAGGCCGCGGTGGACTGCGGTTATTTCCCGCTGTACGAAATTGAGGAAGGCGTCACGACGATCAATTACAATCCGGAGAAAACGGGAAAACAGATTCCGGCGATCGACTGGCTGAAAATGATGGGCCGCACGCGGCATTTGGGAAAACCGGAGTATGCCGAGGTTGTCGATCACATCCAGAAGGAAATCGACAAGCGATGGATCCGGCTGAAGGCGCGAGCGGAAAGTGAAGTGTTGTAGAAGCAAACGTTGATTTTAACTAAGGACAATGGATGTTAATCCGCGGAACGAACGCTTGATATTCGTTCAGAAAAATCAGATCGCAGGATAACCCGGCGTGCCCGTTTTTAATAAAGTTTTTAAACATCAGAAAAACGCAGAATTGCCCTGCCCCACTGTTATGAAGGGGAGAGAAAATCTGCGTTTTTTCTTTACGATCTTGATTCCTCGCTGTCCAATTTATTTCTGAGTCGTGCTGCCAAAGCCGCCGTTGCGCAGCTGATCCGCGTCATCGTCGACCGTAATGCCGTATTCAACAAAAATTCCCTGCATGAAGCCCTCTCCCTGAGCCAGGGAAAGCGTCTTTCCTTCACGGGAGTCATTGATCAGCTTGCAGAAAATATGGCCTTCGTTATCGGAACCATAATAATCCGAGTCGATAATGCCGACGGTATTGTTGAACTGCAGCCGGTACTTAAATCCCAGACCACTGCGCGGATAGCATTTCAGCACCCAGCCGGCTGCGATTTGGACGCGGATGCCGGTTGGAATTTTAAGCGACTCGCCGGGATTCAGACTGAAGCTTTGCGGCGCAAAGAAGTCATAGCCTGCCGAACCGGTAGTCGCCCGCTTCGGCAGTTGAATCTGATCATAAATCTGAGCTGCTTCTGCCGCTGTTGAGGCAGGAAATGTATCAAGCCAGTCCTGAATGAATTGTGTTTCACTTACTTTCTGAAATTTCGCGATTTTCTGCATGGAATTTGTTCCTTTCCTTTGGGATTCGATTTTGCTTCAAAGATCGCCTTCATTGTAAAGAAAAGGATCGGCTTTTGTCAACAGCAGCACTGACCGATCCTTATGCACTTTGAGATCCCCTTATCTCAAAGATTATTTTTGGGTTCAAACCTCACAGCGTGATTGAGATAAGGGCACGCAAAGCCCCGTCCTGGCATAGAACGTATAGTTTGCCAGGCTATCCAGCCACTGGGTCGGATCAGGCGCATGAAAAATATTCATCGCGCCGGCAAGATCCCGATGACAGCGAAAACCGCAGACACAGTGATAAAAACGTTTGTCCGGGTTGTTGAGTCTGCCATATCGCGGACATCGTTTCGATGTATTGCGGGGGTTAACGAAAACTACGCGAAGACCCTCGCGCCGGGCTTTGTAACGAAGGTTGTCAATCAGCCGATAGTAGGACCATTGATTTAAATCCCGCTTATCCCGGGAATGCTTGACTTCGCGTTTTCCAATTCCATGAAGTTGTTCCACGCAAAGGACGCCGACATTCTGTTCCAGCGCAAACTGAATCAACTGCGAGCTGAGAATATGACATTGCGTAATCTCCCAGCGATAAAGTCCATGATTTAATTCTTTGATTCGCTGGTAGTCTTCTTTTTTCTGCAGCTCCGTAAGCTTGGCATAAAACGCATTGCGGCGGAAGCGGGCCTCATGGCCATTACCGAAGAAACGAATTTTGCCATCGTCGGTATACGCGACTGCCGGAACTTTAATTCCCAGATTGATTCCCATCCGTTTTGTCGATAGACTCCGTGGTTTTTCCGGAACCTTCACATTAAATTCGGCAGCCCATCCTTGTTTGCAGGGATGGATGGTCAGCTTTCCGAGTTCCATTTTCAGATAACGCTGCTGATAGGGTTCGGCCATGATCGGCAGTTTCAGCGTGTCGCCGATGCCAAAACGGCCGCCGACTTGAATTTCGAGTTCGTTGTTCGTAATTCGGAAGTTTGGTTGATGCCAGCAGCATTGCGGAGCTTTTAGTTTCAGCTTCGGATTGTTAAACTTCTGAACATGTTTAAAAATGTCCTTCGCATCCTGAACGACCATAGCCCGGCTCCAAAACGGGACGAAGGTACAGAAATCACCGTATGAGACGTAAACCGGGTGTTTGTTCTGGATGTAGAGCTGAAGTAAGTTGTTTACTTCATTTTGGTAGGCTTTCACCATGAATGTGAGTATCCGCGACGTGTTTTCATCCGTTTTTAATAAAATGCGGCTGGTAAGATATAGGATATGATCCCTATACCTATAATATTGCGCGTTTTTTGAAAAAGCCCCCTAAAAAAGTCAAAAAACTTTTAAAATTTTTTCTAAGCCGTGGAATACGGCATAATTTAAGGTCATCCTTATTTAGAATAAAAGCGTCCGATTTGGACAATCTCAATTTTTTTATTTTTTTCAAAAAAATTTTAAAAAAAGACTTGTCAAATGTACTTCTTCATGGTAGTATATAAAAGCGCTGTGAGTTACCAAGTGAAGAAGTACTCAAGAGGCTGAAGAGGTGCCCCTGCTAAGGGCATAGGTCGCGAAAGCGGCGCGCGGGTTCAAATCCCGCCTTCTTCGCCACATTACAGTGCGCGCGCCGAAACAACGATATTGGTCTGGTGGTGTAGTGGTTAACATGCCTCCCTGTCACGGAGGAGATCGCGGGTTCAAGTCCCGTCCGGACCGCCATTATCGCAGGTGTAGTTCAATGGTAGAACGCAACCTTGCCATGGTTGACACGAGGGTTCGATTCCCTTCACCTGCTCCATTGCGATAACAATGACTTTGATTAAATGAATCAAGGTCATTTTTTTATGTCATCCGCACTCCGTTTCGCAATCTCCATTTCAGAAGTCGCCGGGAATCTCCAGCCGTTTTGTTTAGGCAAGCTTGTCCCTAACTCAATCACCCCTGCGATTTTTCCCGAATCCAGAACTTGAACCCGTGATCACCTCCGCTTTCCCTTTCCAACGAAAAAAACTGACGGCCTAAGGTATCATTCACCTTTACGCCGTCAGTTTTTAATAAATAGAAATTAGAACACCTCCCAAAATCAGTCATAGCTTTCAAGACAATACCTCGGTTATCCCCACTCCAACCCCAGGCTCACGCACAAGGCCTCGTCGATTGCCTGCAAGGTTTTTCGATCCAGGGTGCAAACCCACTGCCCCAATCGCTGTTTATCAATCGTCCGGATCTGTTCCAGCAGGACGATCGACGCCTTCTCCAAAGAATCCGCCGGCAGAATCACATGCGTGGGAATCGGTGGTTTTGTCAGCCGGCTGGAAATCGGCGCCACGATCAATGTAGGCGAAAACCGATTCCCTTTATCATTCTGGATGACCACGACCGGCCGCAATCCCCCCTGTTCACTTCCGACGCTCCCCGCCAGGTCAGCATAATACACATCCCCTCGGCGCACCATCATTATTTCATGACCGATACTTGCATGCTTTCTACAACCTGCATCATCTCCTGCGGCGTCAGATCATTGGAATATACGGAATACTCGACCTGACTGTTTGTGATCGTCAGCCGGTTTCCATCATAATAACCGACAAGTCCCAACCCTTCGATCAGATCACCGCTGACTTCCGTCACCGTCAGCTCCTGACTCGGCGCTCTTTCCGTCTGCACAACTGTGAAATCCCGCTCGCCGCTGAATTCCAGAATATGCTGCGGCTGCCCATTGACAGAAGAGACTGTGGAAGCGATTAATTTGGAATCAAAAACGGTCATCGGATACAACGGCAATTCAATCAGACCAGTATAGCCGCTCGTCGGTGTCTCAATCGAACTTTTCGGCGTCTCAAAATACCCCGCTTCAAAACCTTCATTATAGCTGACCGCTGTAAATTCCATGGTCAATGCCGGAGCGTTATTTGCGTCGTAGGCAATCAGATACAACGGTTTTGTATCCTTGTTAAACTTGATCTCCTGTCGGACAAGCTGCGCAGCGCTTGGATATTTCGCGTCCGCGCTGATCAGAATGCCATCCTTTTCTTTTTTTGTCTGATGGTCGTTTTTCAGCACTTCCATCATCGTCTGCAATAAATACGGCTTCGGCGAGTTCATCGGCCATTCGCCTTGGAACTTAAACACCTGGTTGAGCGAAGGGGTGACAACGAAGACGCCTTCTTTATTCTTCAGAATGATCTGTTCCTGATTCAGCGACTTATCAATCATGCTGACCTTGAAATACTCGTCTTCGCCCTCCTTCATCCATGAGGATGTAATCGCGTAGTTCTTGAATTCTTCGCCGCTGGAAATTTCCATATTTCCTTCCAGCTTGTAGCTGGTCAGCTTCTGCATGGTTTTGTCTGCCTTCTTTTCAAACGAGCTGGGCTTCAGCACAAGAAACAAGGCGACGGCCAACAAAAGGACCCCAACGATCACTGCGACTTTCTTCTTCATAATTCCACCTTTCCTTTTCAACACAAGGTATGCGCTTTTGTGTCGGTTCATGCATAAATCCATGCACGTCCGCTATCCTGTAATAGGAGGAACTGTTCATGAAGCGAATTCTTAATATCAGTCTTTTCCTGTCAATCCTCGCTTGTTTGCTTTATGGGATTGAAGGTATCTTTCAGCTGGATCTGATCGCCAGTCTGTCGCTTTACGCCCCCGGCATCGCCGTGATTTTGAAAGTAATCTTCGCCGCCTGCGGAATGATCAATATCTTATGGTTTTCCGCCGATTCCGATTAAGTCTGTCTATCCTTGATTATAAAAACCATCCATGCACAATCCCGGAGTTCTCGGTTGCCGGATAGAATCTAAAGCTTGAACTTCCGCTTTGTGAGGATTCATTTTTTTACGGCCAGATGAGCGGACTTCTGTGAAAAAAGCGGAGAAACAGAGCTGCGATCTAACCAAAAGAAAAGAGCGTTTTCTGCGCTCTACTTCTTATTGAACTGTGAATCCCGCTTCGCGGATTGCAGTCTTGGCGGCGTATACCAAATCGTTGGAACCTTCGATCACCACCGCGCCGCTCTGCAGCGCTACCTTATATTCAACCCGGGTATCGTCCAGCGCCGCACGGATGCGGGCAGCCTGATCCTCGGTTTTCAACTCCCGGACAAAAATGATCGTCTTCATTTCCTGGCCTCCTGTTCTGCGTGTTCATTATAGCGAGTTTCCTGACGCTTGCCAAGAAAAAGGATTCAAGTTTCAGGAATTCTTCAAAGTCAGCCGGGCCGCAGCAGCAATTTGACGGGCGATTGCCGCGATCTGGCACGCCTGCAGCGGATCGGAAATCAACCGCAGACGCCACTGATTCTCATTCTGCCCCTTTTGGATCTGATCAATCAAAATCCGTGTTTCCTGGCTGGCAGTCTGCCTGTTATCCAGCGGTTTTTCCACCGGCAGCAGCAGCGAATGGTCCGGATGTTGTAAAAGAGCGCGGAATTGACCATCTTTCAGCGAACGGCTGAGCAAGAGATCCAGGCGTGCTTCGACATAGGGAGTTCCTTCCAGCAGGCGGGGATTTCGGACGTCGATGCCGATTCCTGGCAGCAGCGTTTTCAGCTGACTTTGCAGCGTCTGCGCAGTCAGCCCCGAATTGATTTTCAAATTTTCTTCCTGACGCATGGTCTGTACCCCGATGCGGCAGACAGCCTGACATTGCATCAAAGGCTGCAGCGCGGTGGCGATCATCCAGGCTTCCGGCGCCGGGAATCGGAACTGACGGACAGGGCCGGTTTCCAACCCCAGCTGGCAAGGCAAACTGTCGATGGATTGCCCGCTGATCACTCCTGCTTTCAAACGGCGGCTGAGCTGACCTATTCCCTCGCCATCACGGCTGGGCGGCAGAATCACAATGAGTTCTGCGCGTTCCAGAAGCATTCGGGTCAGCGGCTGGGGACGAATTTGTCCGCCTGTCAAGCTTAAAGGCGATAGTCCTTTCTGACTGCTTGCCCAATTCAGGCTGCATGGACAGCCCAGGATTGCACATTCGCCGATCAGCCGGCGGACCTGCGCCGGTTTGTCGGTCACGATTAACGTTCGGAGTCTGCGCATGGTTGAATCCACGTTCCTTTCCCAATCTGCAGCGAGGAGCCTACCCACACCCGCAGCTGATGTTCGCGCGCAAATAAAATACTCTGCCGCTGCATCACCCGCGCGCCGGCGTCGATCATCCGCAGCATCTGATCATAATCAATCTCATCCCAATGACGGGCATCAGGATAAACTTTCGGATCACGATCGTAAATACCGCTCACATCCGTCAGAATATAGACGTCTTCCAGCCCCAGCGCCTGAGCCAGCAGCATCGCCGTATAATCGCTGCCGCCCCGGCCCAGCGTCGTAATCTCATGATCGAGCGTGATTCCCTGATAACCAGGGACGATCAAACAGTCGCAATGATCGAGTTTTTCAAGCAATTTTCCGGTTGTCACCGTTAGAACCTCGGCCTCGCCATAATGATCGTTGGTGATGATCCCCAGCTCCTGCGTGCTGAGGGTATCGCTGAGGACTCCATTCTGACGGCACAGGGAATTGATGACCAGCGTACTGATCATCTCGCCGGCTGAAACCAGCCGGTCGCGCTGCTGAGGGGTCAGATATTTGGCAAGGGACATCAGCGTATCCGTCGCATAGGGATCAGGATATCGGCCCATGGCGGAGACCACGGCAATCACTTTCATTTCCGGAATCAGGCGGCGGATCAGGCGGACAGCACGATTGCGGGCAGCTTCCTCTTTTAACGATGTCCCCCCGAATTTGATAACACAGATTTCCATAATCCAGCCCCTTTCGTCTTCAACCTAGACTATGAGGGAGAGCGGAAGACAACCGGGAGCTTGCCCAAACTGAAGACAGGAAAAAAACCGGCGGCTGCCGGTTCTTTCTGCTTTGTGATAATTGGAAAAACGTGAGATGTGCTTATTCCACCGCTTCCAGCGCGATCTCCATCATTTTGGTGAAGGATGTCTGGCGCTGTTCAGGGGTTGTCACTTCCGAAGTGACAAAGGAATCGGAGACCGTGATCAGGCATGCAGCGTTTTTGCCTAAGACATGGGCGTTGTGGAACAGCGCGAAGCTTTCCATTTCTACAGCCAGGCAATGATGAATGTCTGTCAGCTCCTTGATGTAATCGTTGCCGCCTTCGCGGTAGAAGACGTCGCTGGAGTGAATGCAGCCGACATGCAGCGGCATGCCCAGTTTTTCTGCCGCGTCTTTAATCCGCTGGTTGAGCGTTTCCGACGGATAGGTTTTATCCTGATCATAACCGCTCTGGACTTTCGCATAGCTGGATTCGCTGTAGGCGCTGTCGGCCAGCACGACATCAAAGACTTTCAAATCCGGCGAATACGCGCCGGCTGAGCCGATTCGGATAATGTTTTCGACACCATACTGGCTGAACAGCTCATAGGAATAAATGCCGATGCTCGGCATCCCCATGCCACTGCCCATGACGGAAATCGTTTTACCCTTATAGGTTCCGGTGTAGCCGAACATATTGCGGACGGCGTTGAACTGGACAGGATTTTCCAGGAATGTTTCAGCGATGAATTTGGCGCGCAGGGGATCCCCCGGCATCAGGACGGTTTTGGCGATCTGCCCTTTTTCGGCACTGTTGTGCGGTGTTGACATAGTTGAGTTCCTCCTTATTTTCCAGATGTATTATAGCATGTTTAACGGCTGGAAGCGATGGATAAGCGGCCGGGATTGTGCAGGAAATTCCGCAGAAAAAGCACAAGCATTGACAACGGGGCACTGGCCGGCTATGATCGGTTCAGAAAGAAGGCCTGTTATGAAAATTTCGATTTTCTTTGATTTTGTCTGTCCATTTTGTTATGTCGGGCTTCATTCGCTATCCCGGGCGATCGAAGGTCTGGATGTTGAATTGGATTTTCACCCTTATGAGCTGCGGCGCTTTCCAACGCCGAAGGTCGATCCGATGCATGATGAAAAGCGGCTGAAGCGGTTTGACGAAGTGTTGAAGCCGATGGCGCAGGCATTGGGAATCGAGATGAATCTGCCCTGGATCAGTCCGCATCCCTACACGACCGATGCGTTTCAAGGGTTTTATTTTGCCAGACAGGCAGGCCGGGAGCTGGATTATGTGCGGCTGACGTTTGACGTTTTCTACCGGCAGCAGAAAGATATCGGCGATCCGGCGGTGCTGCGAATGGTCATGGATGAGTTGGGACTGGACGGCGCGGCGTTTGCGCAGGCTTTAACGAACGGAACCTTCCTTGCGGAGGTCGATCGGGATTGGGAAGCGAAGCCGGCGCTGAACCTCGAAGGCATCCCGGCCTATCAAATGAATGGCGAAAAGATCCAAGGCTATCACACCCCCAAGGAATGGCGGGCGATCATTCTGGATCAGGCAGAGAAAACCATGGCGGGTCTGGTCTGCACGCCAAAGGGCTGCAATCCGGCATCACAACCGTTGGAATGATTTTCTACCTTGATCATCCGCTAAACTTTTTTAAGCCGCGATGGTGGGCGGCGATCAAGATTCTGACAGCTTTCACAGTCTGAGCAGGAAAGCTGTTTTTAACAGGATAAAAGCTGACATTTCGCTTTTCAAAAAAGACAAGACTTGTCGTCCGGTAAGTTTTTCGGCATAATAAAAACGAATTCTTTTTCGGTATTCAATTCAAAGATCTGTGCCGGTTCGCTCAAAGGAAAAAAGATTCCCGAAAGAAGCGGCAAAGCCGTCACGGAAGAAAGGAGAATTATGAGAAAAACAACGCGCAGACGTTCTGTCCGCCGATCGAAAAAAACGGCTAAAGTCACGCTGGGTTCGTTACTGGGCGCTTTGATCTTGGCGGGTCTGAGTTATTTCAGCCCCCAATGGCTGCCTGAATCTGATGCTTTAAGAAACAACACGGCGGCGACGCCCGTTCACACGCAGGTGAATTCGGCGCTGACCGTTCATTTTATCGACGTCGGTCAGGCGGATGCGATTCTGATTCAGTCCGGCGCAGAAGCGATGATCATCGACGCCGGCAACAATGCCGACGCGAAACTGGTCACCGATTATCTGCAGCAGCAGGGAATCACTCATTTAAAATATGCGATCGGCACGCATGCCCATGAAGATCATGTAGGCTCGCTGGACGCCGTCCTGTATTCCTTCGACGTGGAAACGGTCATGCTTCCTCAGCGCACGCTGGATTCGAAAACGTACAAAGACGTCATTCAGGCGATCGAAACGACGCAGACGTCGTTGATCCATCCGCAGCCGGGCGATACCTTCACCTTGGGTGAAGATCAGTTTACGATCTTGGGACCGCTAAGCGAGGAGTATTCCGAAGTCAACAATTCCTCGATTGTCCTGCGCTATGTCCATGGACAAACTTCCATTCTGTTCACCGGCGACATGCAGGCGCAGTCTGAGAAGGATGTGCTGGCCAGCTATGCCAACGTTCAGGCCGATATCCTGAAAGCTCCCCATCATGGTTCGGAGACATCTTCTACTCAAGCATTCTTGGAAGCTGTGAATCCCCGGGATGTGATCCTCTCCGTCGGTTTGAACAACGATTATGGTCTGCCTTCGGAAGATGTGCTGAAACGCTATGAAAAGATGGGATTTTCCATTTACCGCACCGATCAGCTGGGAACGATTCTGATCGAAAGCGACGGCGTCAATTATACGATTCATAACTAATACCCTCTTGCCGTCACCGCAAGGTCAACGGATTTCCCTGTGAATCAGGGATGGCAGAAAAGTGATAAAAAGAAACCAGCTTGAACTCCTGCGCTTCCATGGAAGACGCCGGTTGATCAAACTGGTTTTTCTTATTTTTCAATTTGGCTGTTTCGCCTTGAATAACATTCATCGGGATTTCAGGCTGTTCCTTACTTCAACCCCTTCTTCAGAAACGGATCGAAGATGGTTTCTGCCAGACTTTTCTAAACTAAGGAAGGACCGTCTAACTGACCGGGGTTCAAAGGTTATTTCGTTCCTTTGGTACCTTTCGTTCCGCCGTTGTTCTTGTTTGCGCTGTAACTGGCCAACAGATTGGTTTCATAGGAGAAAATCATTTTCTCCCGCCGGCGCTGGCGGTCAATCGCCTGAGATACCAGCGTATCCATTAATTGAGTAAAGCTGACGCCGACCGGCTGCCACAGATAATAGGCCAGCGAGCCAGGAATTGTATTGATTTCATTGACGTATATCATCCCGGTATCACCGTCCATCATAAAATCAATCCGGCATACGCCGCTGGCGCCCAGCACCTTGAAGGTTTCAATCGCCAGATTCCTGATTTTTTCCGTCGTCGCTTCATCGAGCGGCGCCGGCACGATCCGCGCCGCACTGGCCATTCCGCCATCGCCGCTCTTGGTCCCGCACTTAGCTCCGCCTTTGGAACCGCTTTTCGTTGCGCCCTGACCTAAATATTTATCTTTAAAACTCATGATTTCATCCTGCTTGCCGACTTCCTCCAGCACGCTGGCCTGACAATCAAAGCAGCTACCCAGAACTGAACAGTTGATCTCCCGCAGGTTCTTTACCATCTGTTCGACAACGATCTTGTTATCATATTGTCGAGCGTCTTCGACCCCGGCGATGAATTCTTCATCATTATGCGCAATCGTGATGCCGACTGAGGAACCCAGACAAGCTGGCTTCATGACCACCGGATAGCCTAATTCATGCACCTGAGCTAAAACCGCTTCCTGCTTGTGCGCGAATTCATGGCCATACAGCCAGAACCAAGGGCAGACCGGCAACCCGCTGTTCTGCAGAATATGCTTCATCACAACTTTATCCTGACCGACAGCAGCGCCGATCACATCGCAGCCGGCATACGGAATTTTCAGCATTTCCAGATACCCCTGAATCGTTCCATCTTCGCCGTTGGTACCATGCATGATCGGAACGATAACGTCGACCGTGCCGATCGGTTTGGTAAACAGACCTTTTTTAATCGGTTCCACAACGACTTCCTTGCCTTTTTTCACCAGCACAACCGGCGTCGCTTTCTGAATCAGCTCATCGAGATTTTTATAATTTTCTACATCCAGCAGCGCAGGCGACGAATAGAAATCACGCTGCTTTGAAATATATAAGGGAATCACTTCATAACGTTCTTTATCCAGGGCTTCAATACCCTGCAGAGCTGAAATCACGCTGACTTCATGCTCGACAGATTCACCGCCGAAAACAACTCCAACACGAATTTTCATACTTCACTCTCCTAATCTGGCCTCTCCCTACTGTATGCCGGAGATAGCCTGTCATTTCCTTTATTTGCAGGAAATCCTCGTCTATTATAGCAGATTTTCGTCAGGTTGACCTTGTATTTTAAGCTTAATCATTATAATCTATAACTAACCAACCGATAACTGTTGAAGGAAAGGACAGGATTATGATTCCTAAAGATATCTTAAAAAAGATCAAGCCCTGGATGTGGCTGTCGACGTATATTGTTTTACTGCTTTTCGCTCTCGTTCATTTTCAGGATTTAATGGGTGTACTGGGGAAAGTAATGCATCTGTTAACCCCGTTATTTTACGCGATCGGCATCGCCTTTGTGCTGAATCAGCCGATGAAGGCTATTGAAAAGGGATTGATCAGCCTGATCCAGGCGCTGCCGCGAAGCAAAAAGAAACCAGCGCAGAAAGAACCGAAGGTGCGCGGGATTTCGATCTTCCTGACGCTGCTTCTGGCGCTGGCTGTCTTGTTTGTCTTGTCGAGTATTATTTTCCCGCAGCTGATCGCGTCGATCGTGCAGCTGTTCAATAACTGTGTCGTCTATGCCGGCAATATTGTGGAAAACATCAACAATTTGTTAGCCAGTCTGCATCTGGAAAACATTGAATGGGATCTGGATACGGCGAAGCTGCAGGCTGCGCTGGATCAGCTGGGCTTAAGCGCTGATAAAATTTTCCAGACCGCAACCAACTGGGTCGGCGGCACCGGCATGACGGTGATCAACAACATTTCCGCGATCACCGTCGGTGTAAGCAACTGGGTAATGGGCTTCATGTTAAGTTTGTATCTGCTTTCCAGCAAAGAGAAATTCATCCGTCAGCTGAAGAAATTGATCGGCGCCCTGCTTCCCTTATCGGCGGCAAACCGCGTCTTGGCATTGGGACGAAAAACGAATCAGACATTCTCCAGTTTCATTTCAGGGCAGCTGTTAGAAGCGTGTATTCTGGCGATGTTGTATTATGTTTCCATGACTTTGTTCAAGATGCCGTATGCCATGTTAATCAGCACGGTCATCGGTGTTACCAGTATCGTTCCGATGTTCGGAGCGATGTTGGGAATGGCGTTCGGCTGTGTTCTGATCTTCGCGATCAACCCGTGGATGTCCTTGTTTTTCATGGTTTATTTCCAGATCGTGCAGCAGTTTGAAAACAATTTGATTTATCCGCGGGTTGTGGGGAATTCCGTAGGTCTTCCGGGGATCTGGGTCTTGTTATCCATCGTAGTATTCGGCGGTCTGTTAGGGTTGTTCGGAATGTTGATTGCAGTTCCGGCAACGGCAGTTCTCTACACCTTGTTAGGTGAATTCGTCAATGGCCGGATGCGGAAAAAGGGACAGATTTTGGATGAATCCGGATTGCTCAGTCTGGATTCAATTTCAAATTCTGAGCAGGACTCTTCATCTTCGAACGAGAATCAATAAGCTTAAGCGCAAGGTCTTCAAAGGCCTTGCGTTTTTTGTCCACTTGGGTGCGAACATGAAGTGAACATAAAAACCCAGGGAGGTTCGCACCGTAAAAATGTGAATATTAAGGAAAATGTTGCAAGTACACTCAAGAATGTTTATGATAAGAGTGAGATAGGAAACATGTGATCTTAATTCAGTTTCTTATCTGCGTCATACCGCGCGAGCGGTATGTGGATTGAAATTTTTTTGCCATAACTGGCGCTCTCTCTACTTTGTCATACCGCGCGAGCGGTATGTGGATTGAAATCTCAACAAGAAAATCCGGTTGAAGCTGAAATTTCGTCATACCGCGCGAGCGGTATGTGGATTGAAATTTATTCGGTTTTAAATACTCATCTATTCTTCGAAGTCATATCGCGCGAGCGGTATGTGGATTGAAATCCTTTATTCTTAAATTGACATTTTTCGGCATTTCGTCATATCGCGCGAGCGGTATATGGATTGAAATTGCACCACTATTTCGCCCCTCTGACCGCTTAACGTCATACCTCGCGAGCGGTATGTCAATTGAAATCTGCTGTGGTTTTGCTGAAGTAGCCATACAGCATGTCATATCGCGCAAGCGGTACGTTAATTGAAATCTAAGACTTGTAGGTCTGCCACTACACCCGCTCACACTTAAAAACCTGTTCTCTCCCGCCTTAAGCTGAGAAAACAGGCTTTTTTTATTTCACTCTAATCTACATCCTGATCTGTATCATTCCAAGCTCGGATCGTACAACCATCCTGATCCGGCTCCGCAACATAAACCCGGGCCGGATGATCCTGATCACTGACCACGAAAGCAAACTTGATATTCGTGCCAACACCCCAGCGCCCTTCCTTATCTACGCAAATTAAGGAAATCGCGTCGGCCCGGCCCCGTTTCCGAATTAACTTTTGCGTGAATTCCGCTACGAGCGATGAAGCCGCTCTCTGAGGATCCTGTCCCTGCTGCAGCCGGCGTACCACCTCATAGCTCAGACACCCTTTCATGATTTCTTCACCCACGCCCGTAGCAGCCGCAGCCCCGATCTCACTGTCCGCATAGAAACCACTCCCGCAGACCGGTGAATCGCCCACGCGACCCGGCCTTTTCATGAACAGTCCCGAAGTCGATGTTCCAGCCGCCAACGTGCCCTGCCCGTCCAGACAACAAACCCCAACCGTATCATGCCCTTTATAACTGGATAACGGTTCCGGCTCCGCCCGGCGCTGCTCATAAATCATCTTCGCTTCCGGAGTTAATAATTCCATCGTTTCCATGCCTGACTGAACCGCAAACTGCGATGCACCCTCGCCAACCAGGAAATTATTAAACTGCTGATCCGCACAATGCCGCGCCAGCTTAAACGCCGACGCTACATTTTCAACACAGCCGACCGCTCCGATGGATAACGTATCACCGTTCATATAACCACCGTCCAACTGCACGACGCCCGCCTGATTCGGCAGTCCCGAATAACCGACGGAATGAAACCGCGGATCCCTTTCGACTGCGGTGATCACCGTCTCCAGCGCCTGATCGGCCGAGCCTGATTTCCGCAAATTCGCTTCCGCCAGCCGCATGCCTTCCGCCGCCATTTTCCACGTTGCGATTAAAGTCCACTTCATTGATTTTGGCTCCTTATTGATTAAACGCATCCGGCAAATCATTTTCCAATAAAATGGTATCCGTGTAGGCTGCCTTTTGATAAACAAGACCAAACGCTTCCTTCACCGTTGCGACGATATGCACGTGCGCCATATCAAATCCGCAAGCCTGTAATCCCTCGACAATCGGCTCCGTCTGCCGCTTGCCCACCAGAATGACCTCATCCGCGCAATCCTTCATTTTCATGCCGAACTGCTTATTGATCTCATGCTGACGCGGACCCAGATCGATCATCCCCGGCGTGACGATAAACCGGGTGCCCGGCATTGTCTTCAGCACCTGCAAAGACATCGCAGAGCCCACCGGATTTGAATTAAACGCGTCGTCAATAAACGTATAACCATTAATCTTCTTCACTTCCAGCCGATGCTCGACATACCGCACCTGCGCCACTGCGCTCTGCAGCTGTTCCCAACTGACACCCAGATGCCGGCCAACTGCCACAGCCGCCAGAATATTCGCGATGTTGTGTTCACCCAATAAACGAGTTTTAAACGGAATATCCGCACCCTCGCGCGTATGGATATCAAACGAGGATCCCTGCGGACCAAAGCTGATATTCACAGCCCGGTAATCCACGTCTTCCTGTTCGATGCCATACCAGGCGATCGGACACTTATTTTTGATATAGTAATTCCGGATCAGCTCGTTATCCTTATTTAATACACCAAAGCCCGTGACCGGCAGCTTCTCGATCATCTTCATTTTTTCCGTGACGATATTTTCCTGAGAACCAAACGTATTCAGATGCTGCGGACCGATTGAGGTTACTAAGCCGATCTGCGGCTGCACAAAATCCATCAGCTGCTCGATATCGCCGACATGATCCGCCCCCATCTCGCAGATGAACACCTCATGCGTCGGTTTCAGCTGTTCACGAATGGTGATCGTGATTCCCATCGGCGTATTAAACGACGCCGGCGTCGGCAGTGAATAGAACTTCTCAGAAAGAATCTGCTGAAGAATATTTTTTGAGGAAGTCTTGCCATAACTGCCGGTAATCCCGATCTTAATCAACCGGTCATGGTTCTTCAGAATTTCCTTTGCCAGCTTCATATAGTGTTTTTTGATCAACTTTTCAAACGGACTGGTAATCCAGGCCATGGGAAAGATCAAAAGCCAGTTGATCCAGCACGCCACGACAACCCACAACGCCCATAACGGATAATCCGTCAGCATGACCGCCGGGATCAGCCACAGGCAGTTCAGCACAAGCATGACGGCGATCTGCCGTTTAACCCGCGCGGTCACTGCCAGCGGTTTGATATAGCTTTTTTTCTTTTCCCGATATAAAGTAACCCCGCCGACAAACACCGCCAGCCACACCGTCGCGATCTTCCCCAGCCGGTAATCCGGAATCATGATGCAGCCAAGTGCCAGAATGAGAATCAGCACAGGAAACAGCCAGTGCTTCCACACTTTCAGCTGATCTTTTCCCCACTGGATATACCGCCCCGGCTCATACCGGTTCTGCTGGAACATGTGCAAAGCATGCTTCCAGGGAATCACCATCATACACAAAAGCAGTGCTGAAAACAGCACTTTCTCTAATAAATCCTGAATCTGTCGTAAAAACTCCATGTCATTCCTCCCAGTCTTCCTTTAAAAAGACATCCAGACACCGGTTAAATCGGGCGCTCTGGTTGAAATACGCGAAATGATCGTCCCCTTCAAAAATTGCCAGTCCGGCATTCTTCATTTTCGCTTCCATCTGTTTTCCCATCCATAAAGGCGCTGCTTCGTCGTTTTCGCCCCAGACCAGCAAGACTGGAACCGTAACGTCTTCCAGCATCCCGCTGACATCGTCGTTGACAACTTTAACAAAGGTTTCGCGCATAATGCCGGTTGCGCTGCGGTAATCGTCGGAACCGGATTTACGTTTGAAGTCTTCCAGCATCGCTTCGCTGCCGACCAGCGTGATCGCTTTTTTCGCCGCTTTGTAGCCTGCAATTTTGAGCTTGGCCTGCCAGGTTTGCTTCGGCCGGATTCCCGCCGCGCCGGTCAGCACCATCTTATGCACGGGATTCTTTACCGCGTAGTGAACGGCCACCCGACAGCCGAAGGAATGACCGATCAGAATTGGATCATGGATATCAAAGGTCCGGCAAAACGCTTCGAGAAACTCCCGATATTCCGGGACGCCCCAGGCAACCGGCGGTTCGTCGCTTTTACCGAAACCGGGAAAATCGAAATTAAAAACCCGAAAATGGGCTTTAAGATGATTGTAGATGGGTTCCATCATGATCATCCGCTGCCGCCAGCCGTGCAACAGCACTACATCGCGGCCCTGACCTTCCGTCGCAACTTCAATATTCAGTCCGTTAATTTTAATTTGCGGCATAAAAATCCTCCATTGTTTCTACTTTATTATATGCAATCTTCACAAGCTTGGAAAGTACAAAAATAATATTCAGAATAAGCAAAATAAGATATTGAAGATTTTGAGGATTCAGCGTATAATAAGAGCATGGTATAGAAAGGAGATCGAAGTCATGTTTGAGTGGGTTAAGGGCAACGCCTACACGATGTTAGTGACCTTGTATCCGAACAATTTCACGTTAAACAACGTAGCGGCTGCCTATTTTGAAGATATTCGATGGTGCTGTATCGGACTCGACCGGGAAGAACGGAAAGTTGCGATCCGCCCCGTGACCAAGCGAGAGGTAGATTTAAAGCTCATCCCGCTGGAGCAGCTGCATAAAGTATCCATGGGAAAGGGATATGCCCGCATCAGCAACAAAGCGCTGATTGAGGAAATCGCCCAGCTGACAGGCATCGAATGCAACGGGATTAAAGTTCCCGCGCAGTTTGATGAACGCGAAAAAATGCTGATTATTGATCTGAACAATCCCGTATAAGGAGGTGAGGAAAAATGTATTTCGGTTTATGGATTCTGGTATTCTTGGGGGCGCTGGTCGTTGAACTGGCGACGGCGACCAGTCTTGTCAGTATCTGGTTCTGCGTCGGAGCGTTGTTTGCCCTGGGCGCGCTGGCGTTGAATCTGGCCTTTATCTGGCAGGTCGTCATCTTCTTTGCGGCGTCGTTAGTTTGTCTGGCAGCGATCCGGCCGATGGCTTCCCAGTATTTACGAGGCAATATTGTCGCGACGAACGCCGACCGGGTGATCGGCCGACATGTCCAGCTTCTGAAAGACATTACCGGGGAAGCCTGGGGCGAACTCAAGGTGAACGGTGTGGTCTGGAACGCGATCAGCGTCGACGGGCATCCGATCAATGAGGGATCGTTAGTGGAAATCGTTGCGATCGAGGGCGCAAAACTCCTCGTGAAAAAAATAGAGGACTGAGGTTTCAGTCGAGAAAGGAAATAAATTATGAATGGGTTCTTACAAATATTAGTCTTCCTGGTCATCTTCCTGATTGCCATTGCAGTGATTTGCTACTGCGTCCGAATCGTGCCGCAGGCCAAAGCTTATGTCGTTGAGCGCCTGGGCGCTTACCACAGCACGTGGCATACCGGTCCGCATTTCATGGTACCGTTTATCGACCGCGTCGCCAACAAGGTTTCGTTAAAAGAAATCGTCAAGGATTTTGATCCGCAGCCAGTCATCACCAAGGATAACGTTACGATGCAGATCGATACGGTCGTCTACTTTCAGATTACCGATCCGAAGCTGTATACTTACGGCGTCGAACGGCCGATCAGCGCTTTGGAAAATCTGACGGCGACAACGCTGCGAAACATCATCGGTGAGCTGGAGCTGGATGAGACGCTGACTTCCCGCGATATCATCAATACGAAGATGCGCGCAATTTTGGACGAAGCAACGGATCCATGGGGCGTCAAGGTCGGCCGTGTTGAAGTCAAGAACATCATCCCGCCGCGCGACATCCAGGAATCAATGGAGAAGCAGATGCGGGCGGAACGGGAACGTCGTGAAGCGATCCTGCGTGCCGAAGGTGAAAAGAAATCGGCAATCCTGACCGCGGAAGGCGAAAAGGAATCCATGATTCTGCGCGCTACGGCGAAGAAGGAAGCCATGATCGCGGAAGCGGAAGGCCAGGCTCAGGCAACTGAACGGCTGTACGCTGCACAGGCTAAAGGTATTGAAATGATCAAGAATTCCGATCCAAGCCTGGAATTCTTAACCTTGAAGGGTTATGAAACGCTGCAGAAGATGGCGGACGGCAAGGCGACCAAGCTGATCGTCCCAAGCAACCTGCAGGATATCACCGGCACGCTGGCTTCGCTGGCGGAAGTCGTCAAACCTGTCGAAAATAAAGAATAAGACCACAAGGCGTCCGTTGGGCGCCTTTTTTTAAATCTGCCGAAAGAACATCAGCTTCCCGGATTCCCGGCTTTGATCCTGACAGGATTTTCCCACGTTCTTTCCAGCCTGTTCAAGTCTGTCCAGCCTGATTTTACTTTCCCGTTTACGATCCGCAATTCAGAGCTTTTTTCGTCCTTCCCCCCTTGGTGAAAAAACGTTAAAAAGAGGATTATCAACGACAAAAAACAGGTCGTCAACATTTCGTCCGGGACTTCTTCGTGCCGGATTCATTGGATTGGGCATTCTTACTGTAATTCTAAACATGATGGTTTTGTGGTTTGTCTTATTTGCGGCTCTGGGCATGGATTTTCTGATCCGTTATTAAAACAACATCCGCCGGTCTGATCTTGTTTTGTGATGGTTTTTGGGGCCATCGCCATGGTTTCCCATCCTTTAATGGGGTTCTTTGTCCTGTCCGGTTATATCGCTTCCGCAGCCAGGTTGCAAAAGGCGCCGCATCCCCTCGTTTTATATTCTGACCAACGGAAAAAAGAATTTCAGCGGACGATGGGGTGGATTTCAGGCGCGGGGATCGTTCTGGGACGTTTGAATCTGGGCCTTGGGTCTGGGTCAGTTAACGATGCTGCCGGCTTTTGTCTGATCTTCCTGTTTGATGCGCTGCGGGCCGGCTTGTTTGAGGAGATTTTGTTCTGTACCTTCCTTTACGCATTTTGCGTCGAAGTCGCTGGAAAGAAAAAATTCAATCACATCCAGACGTTTTTTTGCCTTTTGATCATGATCCTGCCGCAGGTTCTGATTCATTTCCCCGGCATGGCTGAAATCGGCAGTCTGCTCGTCATGACCGTTGCCTTCGGTCTACCGTTTGCCTTGCTGCAATGGATTGTCGATCTGACTTCCGCAGTCGGCGCGCGTACTCTGGCTGACCTGATCCGCTTTATCACCTTCGGCGCCTGATTGGCTTTTTGAGTAAGCTGACGCAGACTGTATGCCGCATAAAACCTGATTTTCCCCCTGTCCAATCCCAGAAAATAAAGACAGCTGCTCCCGAGATCCCGGAATGCTCAATTTGATTTGAGTCCGGTTCACTCTCTGATTGCGCTGTCTTTTATGCCTGTTTTCTATTTTTCCAATAAGAATTCAAATAAACGCTCTTTTCCTGCCGTCTCTTGCCTTCACTGCTCTTCAGATGGCCGTCTGGCACGTTAATCAAATGATCCTCCTTCTCCGATCGCGTCTTCCCCTGCGCAGTCCTGCCGCTTATTCCGTTTCCCATTCGTAGATCGGGTATCCCCTGCCCTGGTATTGGTAATATTGCGGATAGCGATCCATGTAAGCGTCCGCTTCCTCCCGTGCCAGATCCGGGTAATTTGTGATCAGGCCGCTGACGCCCATATCGAGATAATTGCTCATCTTATTGTAATCGTCTACCGTCCAGACATAGATCGGCATCCAGGCGCGGCCGGCCTGTTCCAGAAAGCTGACGGAAATCTGACTTTCCTCAACCGCCAGAAAGTCGATATTCCAATTCCAGATTCGATAATCCATCTCTCCGGCTGTTCCATAAACGCAATACCCAATCCACCACTGCGGTCGCTGGCGCTGTAAGCTTTGTACGGCTTCATAATCCAGCGACATGAAGATGGAACGTGCCGCAAAATTCTCGCTTTCTACCACTTCAATCACTTTTTCAACTAGTTCCGCCTGATTGCCGTTAACCGGTTTCAGTTCGATCAACAGACCGGTTTCCCCTTCCCAGGTCTTCATCGTCTGAATCATCTGCCGCAGTGTTGGAATTTTTCCTTTGATATACTGACCTTCTGAATGAAGCGTCAGCGACTGCAGCTGCTCCGCCGTCAGCTCTTCTACTTTTTTATTCACACCGCTCAACCGCGTCAAAGTGGGATCGTGATAAACGACAGGGATGCCGTCGGCACTGAGCTGAACGTCAATTTCAGCATAATCGGCATGCGCGATCGCTGCCTGCCGCACAGCTTCAATCGTATTTTCAATCGCATAAGCTGATCCGCGATGTCCGATCGCCCACGGCTGATGTTCACGCGACAGCGGCCGCAGATAGAGATCGGCACTGTACATGACCATCAAGATCAGCAGAACCCGCACCATCCAGGGATGACGCTGATAGACCCGCCGCCGGCTCAGCCAACTATGGACTCTGACATAAACCCAATTCAGTTTCCCCGCCGACTGCGGGCGCAGCTTCGTCGCCAGCGCTCCCAAAAAATACAGCGCGCTGACAACCAGAATGATCGGCAGCAGGAACGTTATAAAATCAGGGAAGATTTCGAAGAGACCAAAGCAGAAAACAAGAATCAGCGGCAGCCCGCCGATCCACGGATGCCGGCGCAGCCAACGTGGCAGACCAGCATGGGACTTCACTTTCCGTATGCCTGCCGCAGTGACCCCGCGCACCCGGGATACCGCCTCATTCAGTTTTTCCACATTCTCGCTTTCCGGCTCTTCTTCGATCATCTCCACGCCAAGCCTGCGCACCATGCGGACTAAAGAATAGAAAAAACTTAAGCTCATCAAAAAGAACGCCAGCTGAATCAGGACCGATTGCAGCAGATAATGCCGGAATGTCGGCGATAAAATCAGATTTTTTAAAAAGTACCGGTTAAAATCAGAGTTGATCAGCAACGCTTTCGGCAGGAAATCAACGACAAGGTACTCTGCCAGAAACCACAGACCGCACCCCACTGCCAGGTGTCCCCGTTCTCTGATCGTCAGATGTTTCCACAATCTGATGTTCTCCTGCACAGCCTGACTCAGCTTTAAGCGGCGATAGATCATCAAGATCGGGACAAACAGGAAGAAAATCCCGAGGCCGTACAGACAGAACCAGAAAGCGCCGATCAACAGGCGGCCGGAAGCTGTCATTCGCAATTCACCAATCACAAATTCCGGCACCCGCAGCCGCGGAATCAGCGCGTTGACATACACCAGGTGCACGGCTGGCAAAAATAAAGCGTAATACAGTGTGCACAACGGTAATTGAAAGCTGCGGATTCCTTTCAATGAAAACAGCGACTGACGGCAGGCTTCGCGGATCGACAGTTCTTCATTCCGCTGGCCTTTATCGATTAAATGCAGGATCACGCTGAATTCAAAAACAATCAGCCCGGTACCCACAAGCATGTAAAATAAAGCTAATAAAATCCCCGGCAAGGATAAAAAACGCAAGATAATATCTGAATTAAACGTCATTCCCGACCGCGCCCGGCTTAAATATAACCGCAGCAGCTGACTGAGCAGCGGGTTGACGAACAAATATAAACAAACCCGATACAAAAGTTCAAATTGCACGAGTTTTCCCAACCATTTTCCCTTCTTACGCATGGTCATATTCTCCTTTAAACCGTTTTATTATACCACGAAATTTCCCACCCCTTTCCTGTTTGCCTGAAATTTGCAATCGGCAGCTTCCTTGATGCGACAGGACAAAGTTAATATAGAAGTGGGGCATCAAGTTTCGATTGGATCGAATTAAAAACAAAAACGCCAGTTTGTTTAAAAACTGACGTTCTCGGCTTAATTGAGCACTGTGATCGAATCGGAAATCATATCGTTCATCCTGAAGCCCTTCACTCCTGGATGACTGTTTTCTGAATCCTGATTTTTGCGGTGCGCTCCCAATGTCAAACCCGGATCCAAGTTTTGAATTGATTAATTTTCTGAAAGCTGACGGATTACGTCCAAAAACGCGCGGCGGGTATCTGCGCTCAGCGTATCCTGCAGTGATTCATAGGTCATGCCGTCAAACGACGGACCCGCGACATAGTGACTGTACCCCTGGGAATAACAGATCAGGGCGCTGCGGCCAGGAAGGGTCGCGGTATTGTACTCGCTGAACAGCTCAAATTCACTGAAGATCAACCGGAACGGGCCGATTTTCAACGCTGTGAATGTCGTCTGATGCCGCAGTTTCTCCGGATGAGCCAGGTTCTCCTTACTCCGTTCAATGCCATACTGCAGCGTAATCCGCTCCCGCTCGCTGTAATAATCCGGAATCACCAGATCTGCCGGATCTTTCAGCTCATGCTTCAGCTCAACGACACGTTCGGCATAATCCAGTTCCACCGGGTATTTCTGAGCGGGCCGGGCTAACAGCCGCTCAAACTCTTCCGCCATAACCGCGCCGAAGTGTTCCATCTGGGCCGGGGTCTGTTCCTTCCGGGTAAAGCGGGTGCTGACGTCGCCGGCCGCAGATTGTAAGAAGGAGAAGAACTCGCCCGGATACTTCGCGTCCAGCTGACGCATCGCATAACCGGGATATTCCGAGGTGAAAAACGGCGTGTCCCCATTTAATGAAGTAGGATGGCAGTTATAGATCAGCAAGGAAGCAATCCGTCTGTCCCCTTCATAGAAGCACAGCGCATGCGCAAAAATCTGATCGGTCGACCAGTGACTGATCCGGCTCTGGCCGACTTGGGTAAACGGCTCCCTCACATAGCTGCACGTCAGCTCCGCTTCCCGCAGCGTCAAGGGAATCAAGGCTTCGCACAACTGATCGCGAACCTGATTGCGATAGCTTTCCACGCGCATATCCGGTGCAAAATGGGTGTGCGTTCCACTAATGATCACATGGGTCGGTAATCCCCAGGCTTGTTCGAGACGTTCGCGGACCTCATTGACTAACGCAATCGGCGCCTGCAGCGAGTCCAATGCGGCATGCACATAGCGGCAGCCATTTTGTTCCAGCACAAGGACGCGCGCAAACAATGGATCGCGCACAGTATCCAAAGGTGCGACCTGCTGCGCAAAGCCCGCCGCCCGGATCGGCTCGCGGGGATTGATGTTGAGTTTAACTGTTTGAATTTTCATTCTTTTCCTCCCGGATTTTCTCCTTTTTTCCCTTGAATTTCCCTTCCAGCTTCCGCGGCTTTTCACGTTTCAGTCCGCCCGGTCGGGAGATTCTAAAGATAACGCCATTGTTGAGATTCTCTGCCTCTGCCCGATATCCGTAGGTCGTGCAGACGCGGTAGACGATCGACAAGCCAAGGCCGAATTTGCCATCCGTTCCTTTTTCATACGGTTTAAACAGCTTGTTCAGCCGTTCCTCGCTCATTAACGGTCCATCGTTAGCGACTGTCAGTTCTTTTTCATTTAAGGTAATGACAATCTCATGGGTAGCATAACGGATAGAGTTATCCAGCAGATTCTCGACGACAACCCGCCACGGATCCTCCTCGCCATGGAAATAAATCTTTTCCAGATGGGTTGTGATCGCCAGCTCCGGCCGGATGACTTTTAAAGACAAAATCGCTTTGTTGATCACCGAACTCATGTCCAGCGTATCCCCGGCCATGCCATCGTCAGTCAGGTAACCCAGCTTGTTCAGCATGATCAGGCTGTAAACCTTTTTTTCCAGACGATCGGCGTGCTCGATGATAACGTCGACGCTCTTTTCCAGCGTCTCATACGGATAAATTCCGTCTTTGATGCTTTCGCCGTACGACTTGATCGTCGCGATCGGCGTTTTCAGATCATGCGATATATTCTGGATCATTTCTTCCTTGATTTTCTCCTGTTTATCCAGTTCATCCTTCATCGCAACTAACGCCTGGGCCACCTGGCCGATCTCATCACGGCGCTCGATATGCAGCTCGGCGTCTTCGCCGCGGCTGACCTTTTCGATATAATTGCGGATCTGATTCAGCGGATGGATCAAGGAACTGATCCACAACATCAGGCAGACAAACAACAGCGACACAACGAGCACGTTGAGATTGATCACGCTGTTGAGCAGCATGTTTTTAAAATCGCTGCGGTAGCTGTCGCTCATCAGTGAGATTAAAATTGTATGAGAATCCAGTCTCACCAACGAATAGAAATACGTCTTGCGGTCCTGCACATAGGCGCGGTCCGCCACCTCCTGAGCTAAACCGTCAGCTTCTTCCAGCAGATGAGAGGTCAGCTGCGGATCCAACGTCATTGTCCCAATTTTGGAAAATTGGCGGGTTTCCTTATCATAAAATAAATGGATGATGCTGGGATCGGTATTTTCAGCGATTTCTTCGATGTCCATATCCATCGAATAGTTGAAGGCGATATTGTTCTGGGCGCGGTGCAGCATGCTGTACATCTGTTTTTCAACAAATTCATTCACGCTCTCCGACAGATAGACGAAGAAGAATACGGTGAAGACGGTAACGACCAGAAAGATCAGCGTCAGCAGCTGCTGAGACAGCGACAGCTCCTTGAGCCAAATGCGCAGGCGCTTCATTTATCCGAGCCGGTAGCCGAAGCCGTAGATCGTATGGATACTCAGATTCGGCATCTTCTTGCGCAGCCGCCGCAGCGTGTCGTCCACAACCCGATCGGAACCGAAATAGTTTACATCCCACACCTGTTCAAGAATCTGTTCCCGCAGAAAGGCGGTGCCTTTGTTTTTTACAAACAGCATCAACAGGTCGAATTCCTTGGTCGTCAAATCCAGCTCCCGGCCCTTCTCAAATACCAGCCGCTGCGCTTCGTCAATTTCATACCCATCAATCACAATCCGGTTGGCATCTTCCTTATATGTCCGCTTCATGATGTTGTTAATGCGCAGCACAAGTTCCTTCGGCGAGAATGGCTTGGTGATGTAATCGTCGCTGCCTTTTTCCAGACCGATAATCCGGTCAAATTCTTTATCGCGCGCCGACATGAATACGACCGGCACCTCCGGAGACTGCATCCGGATTTCTTCAATCAGATCAAAACCGCTTTTATCGTCGAGCATAATATCCAGAATCCAGCAATGTACGTCGTCGTCCGAGGTATGGGCGGAAGCTTCCTCGTAAGTCAAATAAGATCGGACTTCATAGCCTTCCTTTTCCAGATACCGCTTGACCAGTTCATTGAGATCTTTTTCATCTTCTACAATCGCTATTACTTTCTTCACTGCATCTCACCCCACGTTTCCATTGTATCAAATTTAAGCTGGGAAATCCACGAAACCCCGAACAGGAATCAGGATAAAAAAAGAAAACGAAGGCGGCGGCTACCGTTTCTTCGCTTTGAAAATAATCATCATCGGACGATGCAATTCTTCCTCCATCTTCGGCACTTCACGGATCAGCGCCGCTGTCGGCTGAGGCTCACGGATATCCTCCAGTTCAAAGTCATTCACGAGCAGCGCCTGCACGATCGTCGTCAGCGAATGATGGTATTTCACAACCGCTGCACCTAAAAAGATCGAATCCCGGCGACCGTCCAGAAAGTAGCGGGTAACCGGCCACACTGGATTGCCGGCAGAAGTCTGATCCAGCCACTGCTGGCTGCCTTCCGCGGTAAAGACCGGATGCTCCATCGAAAAGATGAATTCCCCACCCCGCCGCAGCGTCTGGGCGACTTTTTGGAACAAAGCTGTCAGATTCTCAATGTAATGCAGCGTCAGCGAGCTGATGACGACGTCAAACATTTCCGCAGGATAAGCATAATCCTCCAGTGCACATTGTTGATATTCGATCCCCTCCAGCTGATTCACTTTTCGCGCCTGATTCAGCATTTTTTCCGACAGATCAATACCCAGCACGGAAGACGCGCCGTTTTCCATCGCGTACCGGCAATGCCAGCCATAACCGCAGCCCAGATCCAATACCTGCTTCAAAGTGAAATCCGGCAGCATCGCCTGCAGCACCGGCCATTCCCCGGCGCCCGCCAATCCTTTTTCCGAACGGCTCATACGGCTGTATTTTTCAAAAAAATCCGGATCATCATAACGATTCTCTTTCATTGGAATACCTTCTTTCTTTTATTAACAAGCCGGACTCTCCCGCTGTCTTATCTTTCTTTATTGTATCGTTTCCAGCTTCGGAAAGCTATATTTTTCTGAAGCCCGCAGCCATGGCATCATCAAATCAAAGAGAGCGCTGGAAGCTTGTAAAAAGGGAAGGCCGCTGAATCCACCTTCCCTTTCATTTCCCGGCTTTGCCGTAATTTCTCTTACAGTCCCGATTTTTCAATCAAATCGACGACGCGGTAGACATAATGATGACACAGCTCATCGCTTTCCGCTTCGACCATGACCCGCACTAACGGTTCCGTGCCTGAAGGACGAACGAGAATCCGGCCATTGCCGTGCAGTTCCTCATTGATCGCCGCAACTTCGTTTACGATCGGTTCCGCCTGCATCGCCGCCTCTTTGTCCTTCACCGGCACATTGACCAGAAGCTGCGGATAAATCTTCAGTCCTTCCTCCAGCTCCCGGATATTCTTGCCGGTTTTGTGCATCACTTCCAACAGCTTCAGCGCCGTCAGCAGGCCGTCGCCGGTTGTCGCATGTTCTTTGAAAATGATATGACCCGACTGTTCACCGCCAAGCATGTAATCGTTTTTCACCATGCAATCATAAACGTATTTATCGCCGACCTGCGTCGATTCCGTCGCAATGCCCAGCTGATCCATCGCCTTGAAGAAACCCAGGTTCGCCATGACTGTGCTGACAACCGTATTCCCGCGCAGATGTCCGTTTTCTTTCAGATATTTCCCGCAGATATACAGAACGTAATCTCCATTGATCAGGTTGCCTTGCGGATCCACGGCGATCAAACGATCTGCATCGCCGTCAAACGCCAGTCCCAGATCGAAGATCCCGCTTTTCATCAGTTCCTGCAGCGACTCCGGATGCGTGGAACCGCATTGGGTATTGATGTTAACGCCGTTGGGCTCGCTGTGAATCACCGTGCAGTGCGCGCCCATCCGCCGCAGCAGCTTCTCCGCGGTCGTCGTCGCCGAACCGTTGGCCAGATCCAGCGCCAGATGGAACTGTTCAAGCCGGAAATCAAACAATGATTCCAGCCAGTCCAGATAATGCTCCACACCTTCGTCATAGCGGATGACCTGGCCGATCTTCTCGCCGCTGACAAGCGGGATTTCCGTCAGATTGTCGATATAGTCTTCTACCAGAGCTTCAATTTCAGCGGACAGCTTAATTCCGGCCTGGGAGAACACCTTGATTCCATTGTCATAGTACGGATTGTGGCTGGCGGAAATCATCACGCCGCAGCTGAACTGTTCGCGCTTGACCAGATACGCCACGCTTGGCGTCGGGCAGTAGCCTAACAAATACACATCGGCGCCGCTGGCCGAGGCACCGGCTGCGATCGCGTTTTCAAACATACCGGAAGACAGGCGCGTGTCCTTGCCTACCAGAATCCGGCCTTTTCCCTGCCTGGAAAAGTAGTAGCCCAAATACCGTCCGACCTGGAAGGCCCGCTGTACGTCCAGCGTTTCATTGGCCTTGCCTCGGATGCCGTCAGTTCCAAAATAACGTCCCATTAATTTGTTCCTCCATCACTGTCATTGTCATCAGCTGCCGCGGAATTGCCTGGATCCGTGACGTTGACGGTTAAGGATGCCTGCTGCAGCGTGTACTTCACATAAGTCCCTGCATCCTGATTTACCTGCAAGGTGACTTCCTGCTCGCCCGGCTGCAGGTCCTTCATATCAAAGTATACATAAATGTCGCCGGCGGTGATTTTATCCACATTCGCCTGCGTTCCATAGACCGTAACGCTGACCGCGATCTGATCATCTTTAGTCTGCACGTTGTAGCGGTTTGTATTGTTGATGGCATTGATCGCGACGTTGTCGATCGTCTTGGATACGGCGTCGCCCAGCTTGATATCCATGTTCACACGAGCCGGATTGATCTGGCGGACGCCGGTCGGCAAGGTGATCGTCTGATACATCTTGGTATCGGAGGTCAGCTTGGTCGCGTCCAGCTGAACGGAAACCTTGTCCAGCTTGTCCAATACGGACTGCTGCGCGTAGATCTTGACGGATGAATGATCGAAGATAATTTCTTCAATCGCTTTGCCCTGCGGCATTTCGCCCTGCAATTCCACGGCGACCGGCACATCCTTGCTTGGCGATGTCACTTTGACGTTGACCTTCACCGTGCTTGGGATGATATCCGCTTTGACCGGAGTTCCGGTTTGATCATAAGCAACCAGCACCGCGTCCTGTTCAAAGTCGGCGGTCTTGCCGGAAACGTCGATCAGCGCCTTGACAAACGCGATGCTGTCAAGCGTATCGGAAGCGGCCCGGACGTTCACCTTTGTCGCTTCAAACTGAGGTTCACCCAGAATATAGATGTTATCAAGCTTATCGGTATTGATAAAGTCATAGCTCAAATCAAATTGCGTCGTGACTTTCTTTTTGATCGTCACCATCGCGGTCGACGGTTCCAGCTTGACGTTGACCCGCTCGGAGAAATCCTTCGGCTGCAGCTTCACCTGATAAGTGCCTTCGGTCAGACCGGAAAGATCGGCGACCACGCTGTAGCTTTTCTGCGTGCGGACCAGCTGGACGTCGGACATCTCGCCCATGACGTAAGCGGCGACCTCGCCCGGCAAACCTGAAATTTCAAACATATCGGAATTGTAGTTGATCGTGACCGGCACGGAAGGCAATTCAAATACACTCTGGATGTTGTTGGACAAACTGGTGTTCGTAAAATTGACCGTCAGATACAACAGTACGGCCAGCGCCAGCGAAACGATTTTCCCATACCGCGGATTAAACAGGATCCGGTCGATCCAGGAGCTTAACCAGCGCACGCCTTTAAACAGTCCGTCTTCGATCGTCGCGTAGGTCTTGACTACTTTCTTGCTTTGACGGGCAATCTTATTCGCCAGCTCCAGCTTGGATTCAGAATCCTTCATCTGCGGATTCTGTCTTGGATCGTTATTCTTCATGCTTGTCACTTCCTTCCTGATCGGCGGAGTTCACCGCTTCTTCCAGAGAGTGTTCGTTCACTTCCTCGGAAGCGCTGAATTCCAGCTTGACATCATCAATCGGGGAATGATTTTGATTTTCGGCAGTGATGTCGGCGGTGGTTGTGGTATTCACCTTAACCTCCGGATTTTCTTTCCCGGTGTTTTCCATTTCTGCAATTTCTCTGGCCGCGGCTTCTTTATCTTCGGATGCTTTCTCCTCAGCCTTCTTCCGGGTGCGCTTCGCCTTGTTCTCCGCAGATTCTTCCGCGTCCTTTGGCTTTTTGGCCCGCGGCTTTTTCTTAGCTCTGGCTTCATCCTCGCTCTGTGCGGTTTTAATCTCAAGCACTTCGGTCACCGCCGCCTGAACCGGTTCTTCCGAGGCGGCCTCAGTTTTGATCTCAGCATCAGCCTGTGCTTTCTTCTCGGCTTCCTGAGCCGCGATCTGCTGCTCAAGAATTTTCGGTTCCTCAAACATGGACGAAGACGGGGCTTTCTTCTTTTTCTTTTTCGGCAGCTTGATGTTTTCTTCTTCTTTTTCAAGTTCGCTCAGCCGGTCTGCCGGAACTTCCGCGTCTTTCTTCTTATTAAAGATCCCGGAGAACAGATTGCCCTTATGCTCGGCATTCTTTTTCTCCGCTTCGCCGCTTTCCCCGCCGTCCTGCTTCTTGACGGCGATCTTGTTCAGCAAGCCTTTTTCTGACTTTTTCGTTTCGATTTCTTTCTCAACGACTAACTGCGGTTCGTCGATCACGAAATAGGATTTCCGGGTCTGCGTCTTTGGTGTTTTTTCCCGCACAACGGTTTCCTCGTTGCAGACAACGCGCAGCAGATAATCGCGCAGTTCCTTCTTGGATACCGTCGTGATCTGTCCGCCCTCGGCAATCGAAATGTTGCCGGTTTCTTCAGAGACGACGATCGTTACGGAATCGGTGATTTCACTGATCCCGATCGCCGCGCGGTGCCGCGCGCCGTAACGCGATGGCAGCTCCTGATTGGTCGGCGGGAAGTATGCGCTGGCGCATGCCAGGCGGTCGCCCTGGATGATGACCGCGCCGTCATGCAGCGGCGTGGATGTCACAAAAATCGAGGTCAGCAGTTCGGCGGTGACCATCGAATTCATCGGCGTTCCAGTTTTGACATAATCGTTTAAGGAATGGGACTGTTCCAATGAAATCAGCGCTCCGGTCTGATCCTTGGACAAAATCATGACGGCTTTGACCAGCTCGTCGACCAGATGCTCCTTCTCGTTTCCTGAAAGGGTGGAAATACGTGAAAAAACATTGGATTTTCCCAGCTTTTCCAACAGCGATCGAATTTCCGGCTGGAAAATAATAATGACGGCGATGAAGCCCCACGACACAAACATGTCGGCAATCCAGCCGACCGTGTTCAGGCCGAAGACGTTGGCGACCGCTTTGATCACAAGAATCAGGACAATTCCCTTAAATATCTGAATCGTCCGGGAGTTATTCCGAACGATTTTTATTGTGTAATAGAGTAGCAGCCACATGATCAGGATGTCAAAAAACATCCGCGTGTAGTTCAGGATCGACTGAATGGTAGTGTAATAATTAACCATTGGTGAATCCTCCTTTCATTGAATTATTATAGCACAGTTCTAAAAGCCTTGAAAACTGAAATTGCCTGAAACCCTTCGGGCATGTTTCATCCGTTTTCAGTCGATCCGGCAAAAAGGACGGCCGTTGCCGATCGGCGTTTTTTCAACCTCACCGGTTGCCGGGCAGCCATTGAATTTGAAGATAGAAATCTTTCTGATTAAAAGGAAAACAGGAATTGCAAATTCACAAAAAGAAAACACAGATCCGTCGAGGGTCTGTGTCATCATGGCTGTTTTCCCTGCAATATAAGAGTCTGCGGCACCGTGCCCTCAAAACGAAGGGCCTGATCTTCCAATTCGAGGACGCTGATCTGCAATCCGTCCATTTTATCGAGAATCATTTTTAAGTTCTTATTGACCGCGGTATTCGTAGATTTCACCAGTGTGGAAGGCAGATCCACCCCGGCCAGACTGATCCGCTGCAGCTCTACGGCGACCGCGTCATCCTGACCGCTCAGCCTGGCTTCCACCGCAATGCGGCAGCCCTTCGCCAGCGTCAAGAGCGCGCCGTACTCTTTCAGCTTGGGAAACAGCTTCACGAGCGCTTCGGGATCGTTAACCGTCATTTCAATCGTTACTTCATCGCCGTTTTCAAGCGTGATCTGCGGATCGGAAAGCATATCGCCGACCGCAGTTTTCAATAATTCCCCCAGCTGTTGTTCCGACAGGTTCAGCTGCAGCAGCTGCGTCCCTTTGGCAGTAAACTGACCTTTGGCAATCTGCGTCAGCTGGCTGATCAGCTGCTCGGTGTCGGGCAGCGCTTGGGATAGTTCCGGCAGCAGCGGAGCGGCAGGCGCGGCGCTGGATTGAGGCTGGAGGGAAGAAACCGGACGGCGGCTCCAATAGGATCCTAACGCCAACGAACCGGTAACGACGATCATCACCCAGCAAAATGCTAAAAGGATGTCGAATATCCGTGATTGGGGTTTCATAAAAGCGGCTCCTTTCTATCCAGAAGTATGCTCGGCGATCCACTTTTTATCCTGAAACCGCAGTTTGAATTTCAAAAGATGGAAAATCCAAACAGGTTGCGGTACAATAGACGGGAAATGAGGTTGGCTTGATGGAAAAACAATGGACTACTCTACAAACCGGAGGAAAAGAAATCACCTTGATCGGCACGGCGCACGTTTCCAAAATCAGCGCCCAGCAGGTCAAGGAGGCGCTTGAGGAAATTCATCCCGACAGCATTTGCGTGGAACTGGACGAGGATCGCTATCAGTCGCTGATGCATCCCGGGCAATGGGAACAAACTGATATCGTACAGGTCATCAAGCAGAAAAAAACAGGTTTTCTGCTCGCTAATATTATTCTAAGCTCGTACCAGAAGAAAATTGCCAAAAAAATGGACATCAGCGCCGGCGCGGAAATGATGCAGGGCATCCAGAGCGCCAAGGAACTGAATGCTGAGCTGGTGCTGGCAGATCGACGGATCCAAACGACGTTCTCCCGCATCTGGCGCAAGCACAGCTTCTGGCAGAAATGCAAGCTGCTTACCAGCATTCTCTTTTCGCTGTTTGACGACGAAGACATCACGGAAGCGGATCTGGAACAGCTCAAGCAAAGTGATATGCTGGAAAGCGCGTTAAAGGAAGTCGGCGACAGCTTCCCGGTCGTCGCCGATGTCCTGATTCACGAACGTGATCAATATCTCGCCACAAAAATTGCCAAGGCCAAAGGGCCGAAGGTTGTCGCCGTGCTGGGGGCGGCGCATGTTCCGGGCGTCAGCGCTTTGATTGAAAGCGGCAAGCTGGCCGATCTGAACGAATTGGATTCCTTGCCCCCCAAATCGATCTGGGGCAAAGTGATCGGCTGGGGCATTCCGATCGCGATCATCGCGCTGGTCTGCGCCACCTTTCTAAGCTCGCACAGCGCCGGCTGGGAACAAATCCAAAGCTGGATCTTATGGAATGGCACGTTATCCGCCCTCGGCACGCTGCTGGCAGGCGGTCATCCGCTGTCGATCCTCACGGCGTTTGTGGCGGCGCCGATCACCTCGCTCAATCCGCTGCTGGCCGCCGGCTGGTTCGCCGGTCTGGTCGAAGCCTCGGTACGCAAGCCGAAGGTCAAAGATTTTGAAAATCTGACTGAAGACGTCAATTCCGTTAAAGGCATGTGGAAAAACCGCGTGACCCGAATCCTGCTGGTCGTCATTCTCGCCAACGTCTTCAGCTCGCTGGGCACCTTCATCGGCGGCACCGACATCATCAAAACTTTCCTGGAAACCGTGTTCTGAGAAGAACCGGTTTTTTTGTTTGAAGTTCAGTCCGCCTGTCCATACTAAGGAACGAATAGAACAAGACGAGGTGAGCGGAGATGCAGAAATCATATTGGCAGAAACAACGTCCGCTGTGGGAATGTCCACAGCTCAACGAGGATCAGGAAACCGACATTGCGATCGTCGGGGGCGGATTAACCGGATTGTTATGCGCCTGGATGTTGAAAGACAGCGGCCGGCGCGTCACTGTGATTGAAAAACGGCGGTTTCTGGAAAATAACTCCGCCCGCAACACCGGTAAGGTCAGCGCGCTGCACGGTGCGTTTTATCACACGCTGCCCGCGGACATCGCGCAGTCCGTATACCAGCTCAATCGCACGGCCGTCGATCACTACGAACAGCTGATCCGCACAGCGGACATCGCGTGTCACTGGCAACGGACTAGCGCGGTCTTAGCGGCGCAGAGCGAAGAAGGCGCGGCGATTCTGAACCAGGAAAAAGCTGCCCTGTCAGCTCTCGGAGCCCAGCTGAGCGATCCGCCAAGCTTTCCCCTGCCGCTGACCTGGGCCGATCAGCTGGCCATGGCAGATCAGGCGCTGCTCGATCCCTGGTTGTTCCAGGCTGGTTTATTGGAAGCGTTAAAAGACAAAGTGACGCTCTACGAAGAATCGCCGGTCGTTGAGATTCAGGATCATTGCCTGATCAGCGACGGCAGCTACCGCCTGCGGTTCAAGGATTTAATTCTCACCACGCAGTTCCCGGCCTTTGACCGGCTGCAGCTGTATGCCGCACGGTTTCACTACCAGCGCGAAGCGGCGGCAGCCTTTCGCTGCGATCCGGCCCTCGACGGTCTGATGCTCAACACCGTCGACCCCGGTCAGGCGCTTTCACTGCGGTTTGCGCGCAAAGAGGATCAGCCGACCTTGATTCTGGCGGGTCCGGCCATCGGCATCCATCATTATCCCAAGGATCCGTACGCGCCGCTGTTACAAACCGCAAAAACGCTGGGCGTGCATCAGCCGCTGGCCTGCTGGAGTGCGCAGGATCTGATTCCCCGCCGCCACCTGCCGTTTATCGGGCAGATTCAGGATCATTACTGGATCGCATCCGGATATTCCAAATGGGGTTATACCTGGGCAATGATCGCCGCGGAAATGATCAGCGCGCAGGTGCAGGATCCGGCCTTCGTCATTCCGGCGTATCTGCGGGCCCGGCGCAAGGGTGATTTATTCAGTTTGTATACGTTGGGCAACGCCGCGACCTTGACGGAAGCGTTCTTCAAGGATCGCTTTACCGTCACCCCGGAAAACCAGCCGCGCCGCACCGGAACCGTCGTGCGTCTGCATGGACGCCGTTACGGCGTCGTCATTCCTGAGGAGGGTCTGGAATTTCTGGTCGATCTGACCTGTCCGCACATGGGCTGTCCGCTGCACTACAACCCCGCCGATCAAACCTGGGACTGCCCATGCCACGGTTCGCGCTTCACGCTGGACGGACGCAGTCTTTATTCCCCGTCCAACGTTTCCCTGCAGCATTATCCAGGCGTCAACAGTCTGCATCCCAATTTGAAATAAAGACTTGAAATTCCTGCTTGCTTGATTGGCTTTCTGATTTTACAGACTAAAAAAGGACAGACGCTGATAACTTTTCAGCACTGTCCTTCCTTTATTTTATAGTAACTGTGGATTATTTCCACAAATCGAATGGATACAGTCCCTGATCCTTATATTCTTTCAGGCACTGGACGACATACGGTTTATCCTCTTTATAGGTAACGCCGAACCAGCGGTCGTTGGAGGTCAGCACCTTAACTGTGCAGGCCTTTTGTTCCAGCAGCGTTCCGATTGCCGTCGGAATGACGTGTTCGCACTTCATCGGATTTTCAACGATACCCTTACGGATGAATTCCTCAAAAATCGGCTCGCACTGTTCAAAGATTTTCGGCGTAAAGCCCCAGAAATTCATCGAAACGACAGAACCCTTCGCAATCGGTTCCCAGGTCTTGCCATCGTCGTTGGTCAGCTTCGCGCGGTCGCCGTCCTTCGCGATCTTCGGGCATTCCACAATCTTCTGCAAGAAGCCGTTTTCATCCCGTTCGCAGATCGCCCGGGAAACGGTGCCGTGGTCTGTCAGCGTGTTTTCCAGCACATAGCCGACCATGCCGTATTCGCCGTCTTTGACTTCGTTGGATAAGAAGTTGTAGATGACGCGGAAGGCGTCCTTGCCATAATAATCGTCGGCGTTGATGATCGCAAACGGAGCGTCCAGGTTGCGGCAGGCCAGCAGCGCATGGGTTGTTCCCCATGGTTTTTCACGGCCTTCCGGCACCGTGATTCCCTCCGGCACGTCGTTGAGATCCTGATAAGCGAACTCGACTTCCATATGTCTGGATACTTTATCGGTCAGATTCTTACGGAAGGCTTCCTCATGTTCCTTGCGGATGATCAGCACGACCTTGTCAAATCCGGCTTCATGCGCGTCGTAAATCGAGAAGTCAATGATCGGTTCGCCATTGCTGCCGAGAGCGTCTATCTGCTTCAGCCCGCCGTAGCGGCTGCCCATACCGGCTGCCAGAATGACTAAAACTGGTTTTTTCATCTTATTTCTAATCTCCTTTTCCATTCTTTTTTATTAAATTCATTATATCATGGTTTTTCAGGTTTAGGACAGCGAGTTGTCCGCGGCTTGAAATCCCTTTCTTCCCCTCGGTCTGAACTTGCTTTGGCGGATTCACGGCCCGATTTAATTTTTACTATCGGCCGCCGGCCTGAATCGGTTCCTTGAGGAAACCGATCGGATGGATTGTCTGGTCTTGCTTCGGGTTAAAGCTGGTCAGCGGCTTGTCGAGCAGCAGGCTGCAGCGCTGGATCTTTTCAAAGCCAAACCGGCGGCGGATCCCGTCGACTGTCTTTTCCAGCTGCAATAACGACTGACGGTGCTGCTCGTCGACGAACAAATCCAGCTGTTCCCCGGTCTGATCCAGGCACAAATCAAATACACTGATCCCGATGCTGCGCAGCGGCAGCGCATTCTGCCAGGCCTGGCGTAAAAGAATTTCCGCGTCCTCCAGAATTTCTTCCGCCAGCTGAGTCGGCCGGGCGCGTTTACGCTGCTGGCTCCAGCGGAATAAATGAATATCCCGCAGGCTCAAAGCGATACCCTTGCCTTTCAAGCCCTGATCGCGCAGCCGGGAAGCGACGGACTCCGCCAACACCCGCAGCACCAGCCGCGCTTCTCCATGCGTATGCAGATCATGAACCGCCGTGACGCTGTTGCCCACGGATTTGACCGGAATCGCCTCGCTGGCCAGCGCGACTTCACTGATATCCTCGCCCAACGCGAACCAGTGCAGCATCTCCCCAACCTTGCCGAAATAGCGGCGCATGAACTGCCGGTCGCGGCTGGCCAGATCGCCGATCGTCGTAATCCCCCAGGCTTCCAGCTTCTTCTGTGTCGCCGCTCCGACATAAAACAGCTCACGCACTGATAGCGGATAGATTTTCTCCTGGAAATTGGCCCGGGTAATTGTCACAAACCCGCTGGGCTTAACGAAATCCGAAGCCATTTTAGCGAAGATCTTGTTGAACGACAGACCAATTGAAATCGTTAATCCCAGTTCCGCATAGACCCGCTGCTGGATTGTTCGGGCAATCTGCGAAGCAGGGCCGAACAGCCGCTGCGACTGCGTCAGATCCAGCCAGGCTTCATCCAGTCCGTATTCCTCAACCCGGTCGGTATATTCCCGATAAATCGCCTTGACCTGATCTGTTATCCGCTGATAACGGCGGTAATCCGGGGGCAGGATCAGCAGCTGAGGACATTTGATCCGGGCCTCGTCTAAGGTTTCCCCGGTCTGAATCTTGTATTTCTTGGCATGCAGATTCTTGGCAAGGATGATCCCATGCCGTTCTTCCTGACTGCCGCCGACCGCCATCGGCCGTTGCTTCAGCTCGGGATTCAGCATCTCCTCGATCTGCGCGTAACAATGGTTAATATCACTGTGAACGATCGCCCGTTCCATTCTCATCACCTCTGCCTTGAATTTTACAAGAATAAAATTCAAGTTATGTTCTTGACATTGTTCAAGGCAAGTGATATATCCGTCTTTCCAGTTTCTGGCGATTCTGAAACAAAAGAAAATCCCGGTGAAATGGCAGTCATTTCCGGGACTTAACACAATGATCTACTCTGACTGAAGATCAGACACTTTCAGGCGTAACTATAAAAATAGGCAAACCGCGGATCTGTTTTCAAAGACTCAGCAAACTCCAAGAATCATTAAGAAAATCACCGATAAACCAATATTTGTCCATAGTGCTGAATTCCGATTTCGTTGACCCGACGTCAGTCGAAACAGAACTTCATCGAAAATGATGACATATCCCAAGCCCAGAACAAACAAAATGAAAAGCAGGCCTAATATTGAAAATGGCAGTGAAACTCCCAAGGCAAGGACATTCGCAGCAGAGTAAGAAAGAATATTGGCTTCATAATAGTTTAATTTTACAATAACCGTAGAGAGAAACAAAAAACTATAGACACCCCCGCTGACGAAATATACGATTTTTCGTTTTTGAACATCAACTTTATGCTTTCTTTGTTCATAAATTCGGATTAAATGATTCATCTGCAGCGCATTATCCCTTCCAACAGCAGCCGCGATCCAGAAGCTGATCGCTAAGAACAGAAATCCAGCTTTAAGCAATATTTCTTCTTTAGCTTTAAAGATCTGAATTACAGGAGTTTCGTATACATATTCAGTTTTCCCTAACGATTGAAGCTGCTCCATTTGCTGCTCTGCTCTTTGGAATCCCTCCATACTTTCCAGATTCAACGTTAAAGTAAACACTTCTCTTTCCAATGTTCTCTGATCCATTTTTTTGTCTGCGTACTGCTCATATAATTTCGATATTTGACTTTGAATACCGGCATAATACTGATTTTGATTGGCAACCCACTTCGTCTGTCTTTCGTCCAATGTTCCCTGCAGTTGAAATGAAAACTGTTGATAATAATACTCATCTTTTCCGATATACGGTGAATATTGCCAGCAATAAAATGATTGTAAAATGATCAGTGCGATAAAGACAAAAAGATTTTCTCTATTCATCCAGAATTTACGGAATTCATAATTCAATAAGGAACGCGGGTGAAAATCATGTTTCAAATTTAATTTCCAATTTCTTTTTATCTCTGGTTTTGGATGCTTCGTTGCATAGCGAAAGAAAATACCGCTGCTGACCACACCTAATAAACATGTTAAAATTATCAAATAACAGATTTCTATCGGATAGTTTCCTATCGGCACACTCATAAAAGCAGATAAATATTGATTGAACTGCAGTAAAGCAGCAAGATTCACATATTTCAATAAAATTAAAAATGATTCGTTTACAATCTTGGCATAAAGTCCAATCTCTGCACCAAACAGCAGAATTACGCAAAGATAAAATGTAGGTCCTTGATTCAACCGAACGGCAATAGCACTGATAAAAAGCAGAAAAAATAAAGTAATAAAAGCTTTCATGCTTAAATAGACCGCTAAAAAAGAACCTGCACTCATAGCGTAGGGAACATAGAGAAAACCCATGACAGTCTGGATCGGCAAACTTAAATCGCACTTCCACCCTAATAACGAAAGGCTGATTCCCCATTTCAGCAGTTCTAAAAATATAAACATACCGCCTCCCATAAGGAAAAGGCTTATAAATTTATGTACTGCAGCTTTCGTTTTATATCGTGGGATTGGCATTAACAAAGGTTCAAGATGGTCTTCTTTTTCTTTTATCAATAACGAATAAGCACTGAAAATTATAAAAATAAGCACCATCGCCAAACTCACGGGTTCCTGTAAAATGAAGCTCAACGAAAATGCTGGCTGTAATTGAAATTGACGATGGCTTAATTTTCCATAATATTCCGCTTTGCGTTCACTGTTTAAAAAAGCATAAGACCCCGGGTCACTAAATAAAGTGGATTGGCGAAGGCGGTCATCCTCGCTTAAAACCTGCTCAACAAACTGTGGATAAGCCTTTGCTTCTTCGATTTGATTTTCATAAAATTGCCGGCTCACTTCGTCAAATGAACAGGCCAAGCTAACCCATGAAACACCATTTTCTTTTTGAAACAATAGAAATGTCGTCGCTGCACACTGGAAAAGAATAATGAAAATAACGACTTTACGAAATGGCGAATGTCTCAGACATTTCTTAATTTCATATCTTACTAAATCCATAACTGTTCATCCTCAAAATCGTTAAGATACAAATCCTCCAGGGATGGCGATATTGATTTATAGTCTTTCCAAATTTCTTTTGTTATCACTCTGACAGTATAGCCTTCATTTTTTTTCTGAATCCGAGTTACGCAGCATTCCCGCTTAAGTTTTTCACAGGTTTCTTCATCACAGGTAATTTCATAAACATGATTAGGAAACAACTCCGCCAATTCGTTCATTGTTCCTCGTTGGATGATTTTCCCTTGCTTCAGAAAAATAAACTCATTTGCGATCAATTCCACGTCGCTGATGACATGTGTAGCGCAAATAATAATTTTTGCCTTGGATAATTGGGCAAGGATTTTCCTTACTTGTACACGCTGCATCGGATCCAATCCTGCCGTAGGTTCATCAAGAATGATCACTTCAGGATCTTTTAAAAGAGTTGCCGCCAATAACAGGCGCTGTTTCATTCCGCCTGAATATTCTTTAATTCGTTGATTTCGCGCCGGCCATAGAAAGACTTGTTTCAGCCCACGTTCAATTTCATTTGTAATCTGATCCCGCGGTATTTCCTTCAACGCTGCAAAATATCCCATAAAATCATAACCTGTAAAATCTTCATACAAAGGCTGATTCTGCGGCATATAACCTAAACCATGGTTGAATTGAGCTCGACATTCTTTAAGTGGTTTCCCATTCCAAAGAATTTCTCCCGACGTTTTTTCTATATTTCCAACTAAGATATTCATTAAGGTCGATTTCCCTGCCCCATTGGGACCAAGAAGTCCATAAACCCCTTCTTTCAGCGTTAGATTGATATGATCCAGCGCTGATTTTTCATGATAGCGCTTTGTCAGTTCTTTGATTTCCAGAATCATAAATTTCACCAATCCAATCCTGTGACTGGTTTTGCCTTCTCAAATTCTTGTTTAAAATACGCTTCTTTCTCAAGATAATACCAAAGAGAATCTATTGCTTCGCCATACTTCCGTTTCGTGCCTATAAAGTATTGATCATTGCTTTCTGTAACAAAAAATTGCTGACCTTCTTTATTGAAATCCGGATAATTTTCTCCGCTTTCGATATCAATATATCCATAAATCACTTTCTCCGGTCTTTGTGTCATATCAACCGTTAAATTAGAATAAAAAGCTTTCCCGTGATCATAGAAGCGGAAATCGATCGGATCCGGGTTATTTAAAACAATACGATGTGTTTGTTGCTGATAATTCAATTCAACAAGCGAATAATCCTGATCTAAATAATATAAACTTTTTTTTTCATGATCAATATTCTTCATCAACGTGATCCGAATTTTCTCAGCTTCATCCAAAATAAGCGTTTCCTTCGTTTCCAAATTATAACAATTTAAAAATTCCTTCGGATTTTCGTTTTGTTCCTGATCCTCCGATGTTTTAAAAAATATGAATTGATGATCTGCCGCTACGAGCTTCCGGCATTCCGCCGTCTGTTGCAGGGTCGGTTCGTATAATAAATGTAACGAGTCATCCTTCAAATCAAAATAAGCTAACTGACTTTCTTCCACTAAACTTCCGTTTTTCTGGAACTGACTGCCGATGATTTCCATATAAATTTTATGATCATGATAAATAAACGAATAACTGTCCGGCATTATTTCATTATATTTTTTATTTTTATATCGGTACAATTCTTTTACATTTTTCCCATCGGGATCCATTCGCATAAAAGCTAAGTAATTTTCATTATGATATGTATAATAAATAAAATTATCATAATAAGCGATACCACTGATATAGGCAGGATACATGTGCGGATCATTTTTCATATTCTTTTCTGGAATACGAATAACCTTGCCTGTCGCAAAATCAAAGTAAGCCATTCCTGTTTCTTCATTGCCAAATTGAAATATTCCTATATTATTAATATTTCGATAAGTGACTAAATAATAGTCTTCTTCTGACATTGTTGGAACAGCCTTTTGACTTGAAGCACAACCTGTTAACAGCGTAAAAATCAAGACTGCCAGGATTCCCTTTTTCATGACTCAATCTCCCTTCAAATATCGCTGCAATTGTGCATTGAGATCATCACGGATTTCTTCGATACGCGTATCCTTCATCACTTCTTTATACTTTTCCATATCGATAAAACGTGGATCATTATAAAAAGTATAATATTCGTTATGCTTAACAACAAGATCCTGCATTTCATCAAAATATTCACTGAAATCAAAAGTAAATCCATACGCACAGGATTTATTTAAGGACTCATAAAATTTCTGATGATTCTCTTTGGTTAAATCTTTTGGCAAATTTGTATTTTCTACTATATATGGATTACCTGTACCGAAAAAGATCTTTTCATTTTGTTTTGCCCCATTAGGAAAAAAAACACGACTAAGTTCAGGATCTTTATATAGTAGGCTGAAAAAATTCATAACATCATCTTTTCTATCACACCAAGAAGGAATCGCTAATCCCCAATAGGGAATAACGTTTATAAATTCATAGTTATCCGCAATTAATTCTCGCTCTTTTTGTTGATTTTCTGAAACATAATCATACCAAATTACTGCATCCATGTCATTGAAGGTTGGATCAAGCACATAATAATTATTTTGATATAATTTTATATATGTACTTAAAGTTTGCATCCATTCTTCACATTCATAAATAATTTTAATTGTTTGCGTCTTTTCATCAATAACAAAGGGGCTCACTTCCAATGAATTTCCACATACAGGCGTTAAATATGGAAAACTATTCATAATTCTATAAGAATTGTAAAACAAAAGTTGATTATCTTCTTCGTTACCAATATTTTTCAAAAATTCCTCATAATGCAAAAGATTACAACTAACTGGTAGATCAAATTTATATTGATCTATAAACTCTTGCTTTATAGCCATATAGGCTACATGATCAAAACAACTTCGCTTGGTTTCCACTAAATCAAAAAGGCTACCTGGAATAAAATAAGACTTTCCATTAATTTTTTGAGAATCAAAAACAATTTCAGGATACGCATTATAGATAATTTTCCCAGAATCTTCGTTTAAGAAGTAAGTATCTAATTCCGTTAATAGTCCTTCATCAACCAAATATGTTCTTGAAAAATCCATAGAACCTAGTTGGTTTACACTGATAATATCAATTTTTTCTTTATTTTCTTGAGCTGATTTCATATAATCCAAAATTCTACTCGACATAGATGTGTATACTAAATTTTCTAATTCTGTATCGTATGGAATAACATCAATCAAATTTATAAAATTGATTTGATAACCTGATTTACTTTTCAGTAAATAATTATTTATTTCTTCCCTTCGCTCCTTTATTGAAAAATCACCAATCATATAATACCAATTTAACGTAATTACAGATGTATCAGTCAAATTAGAATTTTCTCTCATTGTACAACTAGTATTAATCAATAAAATAATTATCAATCCTAATAATCTTCTTCTCATATCCTTTTCCCTTACTTTAATTTCCGCTAATGCCATTATAATTGCTATAAGAAAGTCACACTGTTACTTTAGAATAAGTAACAGTGTGACTTTTACTTTAAATGAACGTGCTTAAAGATTTTTGTTCATTATAGCCACGAATTATATGATTCCCTTTAACCTCGGTTGGGGTACCACGCCCATATGCTATCGCCTTTGTAGTATTATAATTCCAACCTGTCGCATTACTACGATATCCTTCTTGGAACAATCCTGAAACACTACTATTACTTTCTAATACATTTACGGATGTTATAGCTGTTGCATGACCTTCCCCCCTACTTAAAGAACAAGTAGCAGTATAGTCATTGATACTCATTTGACCATACGTATACGATCTAACGGCTGCACTAATAGTGGTCATTGTGCATAATGCACAAATAGCTGTCGTTAAAGCCAATCTTTTTTTCATATTTTCCTCCTTCTAGGCTTTATGCCTTATATCTAAAATATTGTCCGGATCAATATTTATAGAATCTACTTTATTCTATTTTCGATTAAGATCCGAAATCGCATTCAGGATATCCACACCGGGCTTCAACTTTCCATGCTGCGTGATTACTGAAACCTATTAAGGATAGAGATGCCGCAAGAAGAAGCAAGATTAATAGTTTTTTTACCATTGGATTATCCTCTTTTCTTTTTACAATTGCATTATATCAGTTATATTCTGAAAATTATTATTTTAAAAGATTGGAACAAAAAATCATGTTTTAAGCACAAATTTCATAATTGTCATTCAAATTCACGCATAAAGTCGTAAAATGGTTTATAATATTTATTATGGTCTTTTTCTAATATAAAACCCCATTGTTTCTTAAACACACTAATGATCATTGGTTTTTTCTCTTTTTTTAGTTCTGGTAGGAGTGTTTTATTGATATAATTGCCCAGATCTTTCATTGTACTTTTTGAGCTATATTTATAAATGAAATACTGCAAAAACAAATCAGCTTGTTTCGTATCTATACTTTTGAGAATCTTAGAATCCGGTTCTATTTTTAAGTAGTCACAGCATGTAAAATAAAACAGGCCGCACGAGTATATTTTTAGCGGGTTAAGAACTAAAAGGCTCTGGAACATTTCCAAAGCTTTCGTATAATTTCGTAAATCTTCATAATATGTCATTGCCAGAGTATAGTAGCCATTATTAAGGATCTCTGGGTTTAACTTATTTTTATTCTCCATGATGAATTTTTCTAATTCACAAATTGCTGAATGAATATCAAAAGTATTAATGATACAGGCTGTGCCAACTAAAAATGCTAAACATTTCAACTGTTGATTCGGCAAATTCTTCATTTCACATTCTTCACGAACTTCATTCATTAATTCAATGAGTTTTCCATAATTTCCTTTATATTTCAAGACATACAGCAAATCAAATTTTATTATTAAATAATGATCACAAAACTCCAGTTCTTTTTCGTAGCTGATAATTTCATTTAAGCTCTGCAAATAATTCATCGAATGACAAAAACACAGATGCAGCAATAAAACATTCAAAGGACTTGGAACAACGTTTCTCATCATTTGATACCATTTATATTTACTGTCTGAAAGCTTTTCTTTATTGAGACTGATGTGAATCAAATCCAGGTAACATTGTTTTAATTGATCATAATAGAAAGAGGACGTTTTAAATAAAGCTTGAACACGATCTAAAATCATTTCCGCTTCCGATAAATTTAAAGTTTCAAAATAATGCAGGCATTGCTGATTTAAGTCCGGCAGCACTTTGTCTAACCTAGCATTTTCTTTGAACGAATATCCCAGCCGCTGAATCAACTCGTGATAAATGACATCATCTTTTATAATTTGTCCAGTTTCGATCCGATGAAGGGTTGATACAGAACAAATCTGCCTCTGATTTGCATCATTGATCAATTCTTTTTGCGACAATCCCTGGCTTTCCCGTTCTATCTTTATGAAAAGTCCAAGCTGCCGCTTATTATCATCGCTGATCGAGGTAAATCCCGCAATTTTCATTGTCAAAGCCCTCCTTATAAGATTATTTTATCATAGAATCCGAGGTGGAATTTAACATCTTTAACCGGACAAGGAACACTGTGCCTTCCTTGCTTGTCGCTTCGACTTCAATCGTTCCGCGGTGCGCTTCGACAATTTCCCGGGCAATCGCCAAGCCCAGACCGCTCCCCTGCGATCGGTTGCCGGTATAAAAAGCATCGAATAACTGCGGCAGTTCCTCCGGATCGATCCCTTCTCCGGTATCCCGAATCCGGATTTCTATTTGATCCCCCCTGATCGAGCAGACACAGTCGATCTGCCCGCCTTCCGGCGTATGCGCGAGAGCGTTGCGCAGCAGATTATCAAACACCCGCTGCAGCCGCAGATCATCTGCCCACACCCAAACGGATTGCTTTGGCAAAATCAGATTCATCCGGATCTGTTTCTGCCGGGCGCTGACCTGATGGGCTTCCATCAGATGTGTCAGCAAGTCGTTCAAACATACCTCATCAAAGACGAATGCCAGCTCATGATTTTCCAGCTTGACGCTTAAAAACAAATCGTCGCTCAGACCTTCCAGCACCTCTAAGCGCTGGCGCATCGTCGACAAGTTCCGCTGCTGTCCCTCATCCTTCGCCTCCATCTGCTGAAGACAGCCTTTAAGAACAAAGATTGGGGAACGCACGTCATGCAGCACCTTCATGATCATCCGCTGCTTCTGCACCTGTTCCTTCTGCAGCTGCTGCGTTCGTTCATCCACAAGACGATCCAGATTCGCGTTCATCTGTTCCAGTTCCCGGTTCAGCGATTCTGATTCATCAAATTTTGCGGCAAATTTACGATTGATCACCAATGCCGCCATCATCATAAAGAACAAAAAGCCGAACTGCGGCAGCATGTAGACGATCATCAGCTCGCCCGCCTGCATCGCCCCGCGGTTATAGATTAAATAATAAAAGAAAAGTATGCTTTCCCACACTGCATATCCGCATACCAGCGGAAAGGTTCCCGAAAGATGGCGTTGATCAGCGCGGACAAACAGAATCAGAAGGGGAATCACAGCCAGAATCCGAATCAACGTTTCCACCCCTTCCGGGGTGATATATTGAAGCAGCAGCATTATGACAAAGCCTGTTGCCAGAATACGCGGCGTAAGCATGGCCTGCAGCCGCGCGGGAATCGCCGGCTTCAGCAGCATCATGATGATCAGCAGCTGGCATAAGGTCGTCATCAAAAAGATTCCCGGCATGATCAAAGAACACTGCGCATAGCTCAATGGAAACAAGGGGAAAGCGGACAGAACGAGCACCCGCAGCAGCGAAACCAGCGAAGCCGCAGCCAACAACAGCAGATATGTTTCTTCCTTTTTCTTTTGGAACAACGTTAGCGAGGACATCATCAGCAGTAAATAAAAGCCGGCATAAAACATCGTGATGCCGAAGGCGACATGCGAAGCGGAAAGCGCCGCCTGCGGTCCTGCCAGCAGCATACCCGGCGGGGAATAGGGCTGCGATGTCGAAACCGCGTCGTTGCGCTGCAGCTCGCTGGGAGCCAGTGAAAGGGTCAGCGTACCGTCTGCCTGCGGCAGTCTGACAAATTGAATCCGCTGATAAGGATCCTGACTCGAGGAAAGATAGATTAACTGATCGTTAACCCAGACCTGAACCGGTCCCGCATTATCCAGAATCAAGGTCAGCGACTGCACCGCCGCCGGCACTTTCAGCGTGATCGAACAACGCTGCTGATCCGCACTCATTCCGCTGACAAGCCGCATTGGCCGGGTTTCAATCGAAATCGGAATTTCATCCTGTTCCGCCAGGGCCGCGGTGTTGTGGTTGATGTGCAGAAAAAGCCCCAGCGGCAGCAGCAGTAAGGCGAAAAACAGCACAAGTACCCTAAATCGTTTGAACATCCGGCATCGCTCCTTTATAATGAGTTCAGGTGATCATCATGGATCGTGTATTGATCGTAGAGGACGATAAAGAAATCGCCCGCATCATCCGTTATTATCTCAGCCAGGACAATCTGTACGAAGTCGTCAGCGCCGCCAGTGCCGAGGAAGCGCTGTTTTTAGCGCGTGACGCCTACGATATTATTCTGCTGGACGTCGGGCTTCCGGATCAGAGCGGGATCGACCTCTGCGCGCAGCTGCGGCAATGGCACGACTGCCCGATTCTGTTTATCAGCTGCCTGGATGACAATAACACTATTATATCAGCTTTGCAGCAGGGCGGGGATGATTACATCGTGAAGCCGTTTGACAACGAGATTCTCCACGCCCGGATTCAGGCAAATCTGCGCCGCTGGCGGAATGACCGCCAACAAAAGAAGACCGTCAACGAGCTGCGCTGCGCTTCGTTCACGCTCAACGCTCAAACCCATAAGCTGACGAAAACGGACGGAACGTGCTATCCGTTAGTCCCGATGGAATTTAAGATTCTGGCGTTTCTGATGCAGCATGCCGGACAGTGCTTTAAAGCCAGTGAGCTTTACAATCATATCTGGGGCAAATCCAGCTATGGCGATCACCGGACCGTTGTCGTTCACATTCACAATCTGCGCAAGAAGATCGAGCAGGATCCCGCCGATCCGCAGCTGCTGCAAAGCGTGTGGGGCAAGGGTTATTGCTTTATCGACGAAAATCCGCAGGTGCTTTGACTGCGCGGGATAACTTCACGCGGCAATTCAAAAAAGGCAAACGCGGGGGTTGACGTGACATACATCGCCTATTATTATTTTCATTGCAACAGCCGGCAAGCATTGCGAACTTCGCCGAGAATCGCAGTGAAACCAGATTTTTACAATTTATCAAACCAGGAGGAACACCATGGAAAAGTCAGAAATTCTTCAACAATGGATCGAAGCGGCAATTCCCGATCCGTTTTTATTTCAGCAGCGCCGCGCGGTTTACACGCATCTATTGGGAACCGCTCATTTCGCAGCGATGTTAGCGATGAAACGAAGCGTAGACAGCGAAGCGGCGGAACTGGCGGGGTTGCTTCATGATATTTCAACCTATCTTACCGGCGAGCATGAGGATCACGCCCGCAAAGGCGCGGCGCTGACCTTGCGGATTCTGGGCGATCTGCAGCTGGGCACACCTCAGCAGCAGGAACAGATCGCATTGGCTGTTCAGCGCCACAGCGACAAGGAACACATCCAGACGCCCCTTGACGAAGTGCTGAAAGACGCGGACGTCTTGGATCATGTGTTCAATTATAAGATGCTGATCCGGCGGGAAATCCCCCGCCTGCATGCGTTGGAGCAGGAGCTGGGTCTCACCTTTCCGTTCTGGGATCAGTTGCAGGAAAAGTACGAAAACGCATAAAAACAGTCTGCCTTGCTGGAAACTGATAAAAAAATACAAAAAGTTAAAAATGGGAATGTTTCGAAAACGGCTTCCTATTTTTTTGGTTAAATTCGCATAAAAAGCGGTGATTAGATCCATTTATTTGCCTGAATATAGAAACGTTGCAGAAGTATGAGAAAATATAATTTTCAAACTCTTAAAAAGATCCTGCTTTTTCGGCAGCCTCCGCAAAATCTTCCATTTTTTATTTCTGAATTTTCACAGATAAACGATGCGCTACGCATTCATGTTCATGATCAGACTGCGCTTGTCCCTGCAATGAAAGCAAAATCCGGCAAGCAACTTCCAAAGCACTTGTTTTTCTTCCTGAACTTTGATCTTGTGCTGCTCAAATCATCCAGACCTCAGCGCATACTTAAAAAGGCAAGAGAGAATCTTTTAATCCCTGTCCGCAGTTAAAACCTGATTAACCTGATTGATCAAATTCAACAGATTTTTATAAAGCCAATATTTCTCGATAGAAAGATGCAGAACTGCCGTTCTTGATCCTTCAGCGGCGATGATCAATCAAGGCGTCGAGTTTTTCCACTGCCGGTTTCAGTCCTCAGGGCTTCATCACTTGTCAGATAAAATCAAAGAGACCTTCATCATCAAGGAAATAAATCCTTCTTCCTCACTTACTTTTCCAAGACTTTCATAACATATACAGGTTTTGATCAGAAATCCAATTTACTTCTTTTCCCAAAGCTTTTACCAGTAATCTCAAATGACAAGTGCTTGCCATTTGGCCATAAAAAAGAGCACCGCCAGATCCTTGACCCGTTGTGATCTTTTTTTCCTATCTCCGTTTTTCTCTTCCGTTATCTTAAGTTCTTTCTGATTCTTCCAAGAAGGTTGAAAAGTTCCTGGCTGTGAGCTCTGCCAGAATTCGATGAAGATGCTTTTCGACTGCCTCCGCCGCATTCTGTGCCAGCGCTTTTTCCAGCAAAGTTTCACGATAGGCGATCCAGGTAAACCAGAAGGCCGAATTCAGCGAATAAAGCAGTTCCGCCGCAATGCGCTCCTTTTCCGTCAGCGGCCTAACCTTGCAATAAGCGCGGACATAGTTTTGGAAGCAAGCTTCAGCCGACGCTTGATCTTCCGTTTCATATTCGCGGAAGATCAATAACCCTTCCAGAATCATATCGGAAACCATGACCGCTTCTCCGGCAATATTATAATCAAATATAATTAAATCTCCCTCTGCCGTACACCCCAGATTGCCAAGGGATAAATCGCCCTGACACGCAGCGTGAGGCAGCGAATCCCATACCCAATCCAGCGCCGCTTCCGTGCGGATTCTCTCCCGGACGCTCTGCCGGACAAGGTTAATCCAGCAATCCAGCCTTCCCTGCTGAATCCATTGTGAAAACAGCGGCAGAGCATTGACTTCATTCCGTCCCATCGGTTCAAAGATTGTCGAATAGGGCAGATGCAGCTCCATCGCCAGCGCTGTTTTGTGCATCTGCGCTGTCAGTGCACCAATTTTCGCAGCGAGAGCAAGACTGATTTTTTTCAAAGCCGGACCGGCGTCTTCCTCCAGCGTAATCAAGTAGCCCTCATCCTCAAGACAATATCCGGATTTTGTTTTCAGATAGCGGATTGTCCGCACGCCGCCTTGATGAAGCGCTTCGCAGAAGGCGCAGCGAGCTTCAATCTGATCCGGAGTCACCTGCGCTTCCTGCGTGATTTTCATAATTCGGGTCTTTCCTTCTGCCCAGCTCAGCCGCAGAATTCGTTTCTGCTTCCAGGCTGCCGGATCACATTCGTCGATCGCTAATAAAATCTCCTACCGCAGCGGCTGCGCCTGAATCGCAAACGCAGAAAGCCAGCGGGCTCTCCGTTCTTGGATCGCCTGATCCAGCGCTTCATCGGCCCAGCGCATAAACTGCCTTCCAATTCTTCCTTGGATGCCGCCCTTCATCCGCAATTTCATAAAATGTAATCGCCAGCGACCGGGCTAACTCGCGGTCTCCGGCTGAATCCCCGATTAAAATTGACTGCTTCAAATCAATCTCCGGATATTTTGCCAGCGCCTGTTCAATCATCCCCGGTTTCGGCTTACAACAACGGCAGCCGGCATCGCGGCGGTGCGGGCAGAAGAAAATATCCTGCAGATGAATCCCCTGCTGCGCTAATCGCCAAACTAAGCGGTCGGTGAAATTCTGATAATCGGCGAACGTGATGATTCCTTCGTCAATCAGATATTGGTTGGTGATCATGATCAAAGCATATCCCTGATCCTGTAAAAAGCGCAGCCCTTCCATTGCCCCGTCGATCAGCTCCGGCTCCGTTTTGCCTTTCCATTCCACGTCCGGGTAGTCCCGGTTGATCGTCCCGTCACGATCTAAAAACGCTGTTTTCATTCCTTCATTCCCCTTAATTTCACGCTTCTCTCCTCTTTGCGCGAGGATCACAATCCGCTTTGGTTGTTCTCAGTCTCACCTTGAATACCGTTTCTTAACTGGTTTGAATTATAACGCAGCGATAAAATTCAATCCGCTTTCCAATCAATCGCAACGCAATGCCACGTTTCCTTTTCAAACATCAAGCCATGGTAAGCTTCCATGATCTGATCCGGTTTGATCACATGGCTGATCAGCTTCTCCGCGTCAAAAACACCGTTTAAAATCAACCGCTGAACCGTCTCAAAATCCCGCAGCACATTCCGCCGCAAACCATCGGTTACCGGGAAGGGATTCAGCTCATTGAACGCTCCCTTGACATTCAGCATTTTCATGTGGATCGCATTGAGCACCGGCGTGATATCGCAGGTATAGGAAGCCCGCGGCGAACCTAACAGAATCACCTGTCCATGCTTCGCCGAGCCGAGAACGGCGTTGACGATCGCCCCGGAAATCCCGCTCGCGTCCACGCTGATATCGCTGCCTCGGCCCTGCGTCAGCTGCCTGATCTGTTCGACCTGTTCCTGCGGGGAACAGCTGAACACTTCCTCTAATCCCAAGGCGCGGGCTTCCTCACAGCGGGAAGCCACCGGATCCAGCGCTAAAACACGAAGTCCCGCCTGCTTCAGAAGCAGTGCGGTCAAAATGCCGATCGTTCCCAATCCGTACACCGCGGCGGTATCGGTCAGCTTTCCCTCGCACGCCGTGATCACATTCATCGCAATCAGTCCCAGCGGAATGATACAAGCCTGTTTGTCGCTCAGCCGATCGTCGATCTTCATAATTTTATCGCCCTGCGTCGTTCCGACATGGGAAAAGCGGTTGACCGAAGCATGCGGACCAGAATAGAAAACCCGGTCGCCGACATTCAGCGACGTCAGGCCCTTCCCCTTCGCCAAAACGGTTCCGATCGCCGAATATCCCGGATACACCGGATAACTGAACCCCTGTTTGATCGCATAGACCCGCGACAGCTCTGTTCCCGCGCTGATTAAGGACATTGACGTTTCAATAACGGCTTCATTGGTTTTAAGCTCGGCAGCGTCAAACTGGAAATCCTCACATTGGCATTCAGCCTGAGCCTTGCCCGTCAGGACGATTGATTTTCTCTGCATTAAAACTCCCTCCATTCTTTCTCTTTCTGGAATTATTATACCATAACGTTCTGCCGATCTCGCAGCGAATGTCCGTTGACTTTCATCTCCCTGCTTCCTATAATGAAATTAACGAAAGAGAAAAGGAAAAACCATCATGAGAATTCGATAGTCCCCTGAAAACCATATCATTCGGCACCGGCTGTTTTGCCATGCCTGAGCGGACCATCGAATTCTTTTTTCATGCGCTTCCAGTTCCAGTTTGCGGGTCATTCCCACTGTAATTTCAGATCATTCTGATGAATTTGATTCCTATTTTTCATATTGCCTGAACCCACGCTTTGTTGTTTGGAGTGGTGCGATTCATTCTTATTCATTTCATTCTGATCCCGGGGAATTCCCGTGCGGTCAGAAATCTGAGACGCGTTTCTAATCCGTCTGATCATAAGATACAAGTCAAAGCTTACATGATTCGCGGTGTGTCGGACGGCGCTTCCTTTCATTTCTGCATTTTTCATCAGGCTGCTTTTTAAAATTCATTGGGATCCGATTTCATCGTTACAGGCGATTCTTGGAAAGAAAAAAAAATCGAATCAGGGGAAGGTTTTTTCAACGATGTCCGCTCCTTTGAAAATAAGGAGGAAATCTTATGTTGCTTTGTTCAGTCGCTCATCTCGTCCAGCGTTTTCGCGGCGAAATTCTATTCCAACTTGATCAGTTTGAGATTCATACCGGCGATAAAATTGGGTTGATCGGGGCAAATGGCTGCGGAAAAACAACATTGCTCAAACTCTTGGCCCGGGAATGCGAACCCGATCAGGGCGTGATCATCAATCCTGTACCGATCCGTTTCTTTCATCAGCAGCCGCTGCCTGAGGAAATCACGCCTTCCCTTTCCATAATGAGTCAGGACCAGCAAACCGCGGCCCGGCTGCAAGCTTTTTTTACACAACCCGCCGCTCTGGCGTTTCTGGATGAGCCGACTACTCATCTGGATTTGCCCAGCCGGCAGACGTTCGAAGCTCAGCTGGCAACGCTGGACAGTTTCATTCTGGTCAGTCATGATCAGCAGCTGCTGCGCCAGTTCTGTACGCGGATCGTAGAAATCCGCAATCATCAGATTCTCGTTTGGGCGATGACGTTCGACCATTGGTTACTGGAAAAGGAAAACCAGCGCCGCCGGCAACAGCGGGAATATGAAAAAAGAACGAAGAAGAAAGCTCAGCTGCTGCGCGCCGCAGAACAAAAAGAACGCCAGGCCGCAAAATTAAACCGAAAGCCCAAACGGATGAACAGCCGGGAATTCCGCCTGCGGCGATTCATTGCGACGAGGAAATCCTTCGATGGCAAACAGAAAGCGATGCGAAAAACCGTCGCGCATCTGCAGGCTCGGATCGCTTCGCTGCCGCCTGCGGAAAAACCCAAGGTTCTGCCGGTGATGAAGCTTGACCTTCTGATCAATCCGCCGCCGCAGGCGAAGGTGCTCGTAGAAGCCGAAATGTTTTCCTGCGGTTACCCCGGCCGGCCGCTGCTTCATCAGGCTTCGTTCCGAATCTTGAATTTCACCCGGACCGCCATCATCGGTCCCAACGGCTGCGGAAAATCTAAGCTTGCCCGGTTGATCGCTGACCGCGCGGAAGGACTGCGCTTTGCGCCCGGCGTGCGCCCCGGACTGCTTGATCAACAGCTGGATTTATTAAATCCTGACGAAACGATCCTGCAGAACGCGCTGCGGCTCAGTGTTCAGAAAGAAGAAGTGATCCGCACCGTTTTAAGCCGAATGTTATTTCCGCAGGATACTTTAAACAAAAAAGCGGCCGTTCTCAGCAGCGGCGAGCGGGTCCGGCTGGCCCTGGTCTGCCTGTTTTGTTCGGCATGCAACATGTTAATTCTGGACGAACCGACGCATTACCTCGATCTGCCCTCGATTCAGGCACTGACTCAGCTGCTTCAGACGGCGGGACAATGTGTGATTCTTATTTCTCATGATCCGGCTCTCATTCGTCAAACCTGCACACAGCTGCTGCGCTTTGAAAATCAGAAGCTGATCTCCCTGGCGGTGGAGGATTGGTCAACGACCCGAACTTCGAAGCCGCCTTTGGAAAAAACAATCCTGCAGATGCGGCTGATTTCTCTGGAAGAAGCGCTGCGCCAGCAACCGGAGAATCCAGCATTGCAGGATCAGCGGGACGCCTTGATTGTTCAGCTGCGGCAATTCATCTGATTAAAACGCATGAAGTCCATAAAAAAGCACGGAAATCGCGGTGACCCGGAGGCCATCTTGAAATCCGTGCTTTTCTTGGTTATCCATCGTTTCTGATTGAATCAGAAGCAAATTGACTCTTTCCCGTTAAATTGGATTATACATTCGCACTTGTAACTTTTAATGATCCCGGAATAGTTATCTGTCGTTTTCTGTCCATCTTCGCGACCCGCTCAAGCTCCGCTATTTTAATAACCCTTGATCGACTAAGAACTGCCGCGCAACATCGTCGAGATTCTTTTCTTCAATGTCAACCTGATAGCTCAAATCAGTCATCGATTCGTTCGTAAAGATATTATCCAGCAAGTGCAGTGTCGCTTCCAGATCCGGCGCAATCGCTTTCACACGCTCAAACAAGTCTTCCTGCACAACAATGACGCCGTTATATTCCGGGAAGAAATGCTGATCATCTTCCAGAATCTGCAGCTGAACTTTTTTATTCCGGCCATCGGTGGCATACGCGACGGTAACATCCGCATTGCCGCTTTCCATTGTGGAATATTTGAGGCTCAGATCTACCGGCCGCGTGTTTTTAAACGTCAGGCCGTAAAAAGTAGTAAACGGATCAAATTTCATCGTGCCTTCATCGTCAAAAAATTCATGTTCTGCGCTGAAGACCAATTCCGGAGCGACGGCAACCAGATCGGTAATTGTTTTTAAATTGTACTTGGATTGAATTTCTTTCGGAACTGCGACGGCATAGGTATTGTCCAGCCCCAGCTTATTCACCATGACAAGTTTATCCTGTTCCTGAAATAACTCGTTTGTATAATCAAACAATGTGGAACCGGCCGGCACTTCCGACGGATCCCGGTGCAGGAATGTCGTCAGCACCGTGCCGTCATAGCTCATATACACGTCATAGACCCGTTTTTTCATTTCATTGTAAGCGTTGACCGCGGTCATCTCCTCGCCGATACTGACGGTCAGATCCGTACGGTCCTCCACCAGCATCTTGATCATCCGATGCACCAGCTTCTGTTCCGTAACGCGGCCATCGACAATCTTGATTACATTTTCTTTTTTGGAACTGCAGCCCGGGATCAGCAGCAGGCAGAGCGTCAACAATAAGACTAGTCCTTTTTTCATCATCTTCCCTTCCTTTCTTATCGGGTTCTTGCATAAAGCCGTTTCTCAATGAAGCCCATCAGCGTGTCGAAGAAGACCGCCATGATCATCAGTGAAACGGTTCCGAACAAAATCAGTTTCATATTCATATTGGCCATGCCGCGGTAGATCACTGTCCCCAGACCGCCGCCGCCGACAAAGGTTCCGAAAACCGCCGCGCTGATCTGATTGATCACCGCGATGCGGATCCCGGTAAAGATGACCGGGAAGGCGATCGGCAGTTCTACATGAATCAGCTGATACAGCTTCCCCATCCCCATCCCTTTGGCCGCTTCCTTCACCGCCGGATCGATGCCGGACAATCCGGTATACGTGTTGCGAACCACCGGAAGCAGGGAATAGAGGAACAACCCGACGACGACCGTCAGCTTATTGCCGCCTAAGAAAATCATAATAATGCCTAATAGCGCCAACGACGGAATCGTCTGCAGCACATCCGTGATTTTAAAGATCACGACTTTGAAGGTCTTGTTAAAATAGGCCAGAATTCCGCACGGCAGGCCAAACACCAAGGTCAGGCAGATGGCCGCCACAACGACGCTGAGATGATCCACAATGACATTTATACTCATCCGCGCTTCCCTCCTAACCCTCGCGGCGTCAGCCGTTTTTGAATCCAGTCCACCAGCGCGCCCAGACTCAGCGCCAGAATCGCCGCCGGAATGGCGCCTGTCAGAATCAGCATGTTGTTATTGGTTCCCACGCCCCGGTAGATAAAATCACCCAGGCCGCCCAAACCGATCATCGCAGCCAGCACCGCCCAGCTAACAGTATAAATCGTCGACAGCCGAAGTCCGACAAAAATATTCGGCATTGCCAGCGGCAATTCAATCTTGATCAAAATCTGCAGCGGCGACATCCCGCAGCCGCGGGCGGCTTCTTTCACTTTTTCATCGACGTTCAGCAGACCGACATAGGTGTTCTTCAGAATCGGAAAGACCGCGTAGATCGTCAGCGCGATCAAGACCGTCGCCGGTACCATCCCTACATAAAGAAACAAAATACCGACGAAGACAATTCCCGGGATCGTCTGGAATACGGACAGGACTGGCAGAATATAACCTGAAATCTTAGGAACCCGGCTCAGCAGGACGCCGAGAATCACGGCAATCACAAAGCCGAGCGCAACCGGAATCAAAACGTAATAGAGGTGTGTGATTATGGCTTGAATCAGATCCGCGCCATACCGGTTCGCCCATTCCATCATCCCTGATCACCCCAAACTACGCTCGCCAGCGCTTTTGACATGCTCGTCTTGGTGATGATACCTTTCACTACATTTTCATTATCGACGACCAGAACATATGGCAAATTGGTTTTTGTCAGCCAGTCAAAGGCCTTGCGGGCTTCATCCTGCAGATGAACTGTCGGATAGTCCGTACGCATAACCTTGCCGACAGATTCGCCGGCGACGCCTTCGCTTTTCAGCATATCAATCGTGACGACGCCTTTGAAGTGATGGGATTCGTCGGTAATGACAAGAGAATCAACTTCACGATGGCTCATCATTTCAATACATTCTAATGTCTTGCGGTTTTCAGTTGTCGTGTAGACGCGCTTTTTCATCAAGCTTTCGCAGGTCATATCTTCTCCCTGGCTGCGGTAAGCCGCGCTGTGTTTGCCCATGAAATTCCGGACAATTTCATTGGCCGGGTGCCGCAGCATTTCTTCAGGAGCGGCATCCTGCTGGATCACGCCTTTATCCATGAAAATGATCCGATCACCCATTTTAATTGCTTCATCCATATCGTGAGTAACAAAGATAATTGTGATGCCCAAACTTTTCTGCAGCGCTTTAACTTCATCCTGCAGCGTATCGCGGGTGATCGGATCCAAGGCTCCAAACGGTTCATCCATCAGGATTACCGGCGGTTTTGCCGCAAGAGCCCGAAGTACGCCGATTCGCTGCTGCTGACCACCGCTGAGCTCATTGGGATATTTCTTGGCATTTTCTTCATAAGGCATGTGCACCAGTTCAAGCAATTCGTGAGTCCGCTGGCTCATCTCCTCTTTTGACCATTTCAGCAGTTTAGGAACAACGCAAATATTTTCTTCTACGGTCATGTTGGGAAACAAACCGATTTGTTGAATGACATATCCGATATTCCGCCGCAGCTTTTCACCGTTCAGTTCATGTATGCTTTTTCCATTGATCAGAATATCCCCGGAATCTGCTTCGATTAACCGGTTGATCATTTTCAGAGTTGTTGTCTTTCCGCAGCCAGAAGGTCCGATTAAAACGACGAATTCTCCATCGTTAACCGTCAGATTCAAGTTATTGATTACGGGTACGCCATTATATTGTTTTACGATATTCTTTATCTCAATCATCTTTATCCCTCCTCATTTCTTTCTCAATTTATGTGACAACTTTATTTTATCACAAGGTTGTCACTTTATCAATTCCCCCTGAAATCTCTTTCATTTAATTTTCACTTTTATTTCAAGAAAAGAAAGAAAAAAAATCGTTCGTTATTGAACGATTTGGGAACTAACGATTTCCGTTGAAGAACTGTTCGACCCGGATAATACAGTCTTCCTGGCCAATAAAATAAATGATATCCCCCACATGCAATCGAGCATAAGGCCCTGGAGAAAGAGCCAGTTCTTCCTGATGCCGGATCGCGATGACTGTCGCCAACGTGTTATGCCAGAAATTAATTTCAGAGAGATTTTTCCCGATGTGATTCATGGTTTCGGTCAATTCAATTTGATAGGGAATGAAAGGATTCAACGCTTTGAAACGTGTTACCGTATCCAGTAAGCTTTCTAATTGGTTTTTAATTTCATTATTTCTTTGATTTTGTTCGTTGAGTGCTTCGATTAAACCTTCCTTCATGGCGGATATTGTATATTCTTCATCAAATTGACGGACATACATTACGGCGTTCTCTGGCGATTGAATCACCACACCTACGCCTTGAATGGATTCCACAATTTTCATATCGCAAAGAACGCAAATAGCGCGGCGCGCTGTTTCACTGGAAACGTGGTATTGTGAAGCCAGGGAGGAACGGGCAAAAATTTTATCTCCTATTTTATATTCGCCGCCGGCAATTTTAGCAGCGATATCCGCTGCGATTTGTTGATAGCGCGGGGCATTCTTGGCTTGCATCGGGATCACTCCTTCTTCTTTAGTATACCACAGTTTACTAATTATCAGAGTCTATTTCCAAGGAATTCCTAAATGGATCGGAGACGGTTGTGTTTATTCAGTCTTAAGATACCAGCCAGAGGTTCGCATCATATCTTTAATATTCCATAGATTCTACCTCATAGATATTTGTCTCATACTTCCTGTATACTTCGAGATTTGATCAACATTACATTGATAAATGGTATCACCTATTTAGTTATGTTCCCTACAGTGAGTGCTGACAATTTGACTTGAATAGATCTAACAGTAGCACCCTGTATTCTGAAATTTCAATCCACGCATCGTACGCAAACGATGCGACCCAGTGTCTTCGTAGGCCGGAAAAGTGACAACAATTTCAATCCACGCATCGTACGCAAACGATGCGACCGCAAATAAGAAACAAAAATATAGGATATAGTTTCTTATTAAAGAACTAAATTAACTCAATTAATCTAACTTGTGATATTTCATTAAACTTAGCCTGATTTTAAGTGCGAACACTCCAGGCATTTTAAGTTTACTTCAGGTTCGCACTAAACTATTATTCAAATGATAAGTGGATCATTGACATCAAAGCTTGGCTTTGCCCCTATGTGAATTACTTTATTTTTATATTTATTGCCAAGAATATAAAATCTCAAACTATCAACATTTTTATCAATCAAGCCCTCCAACAAATGCTGTACTTCAATTAATTTTGCATTATCCAAAGAACATTCAAAAACTGAGTTCTGGACTCGCTGACCATAATTAACACATTGTTTAGCAACTTTCCGCAGACGCGTCCGTCCGGCTTTCGTCTCTGTATTCACATCATAAGTAATTAAAACCAACATAAACTGCCTCTACTTCCACATAAATGGCGGATAAGCATCTAAATCTCCCCTTAAGTAGCGCGATAACAATTGAGCTTGCAGATAAGGAACTAATCCCCAATTCATTTTTTCTGACAAATAAGGATGTGTTAATTCTTCATTTTTCTTAAGCTGCCAGGCTTGGATTACTTTTTTTCTTCCATCATCATTTAAATAAACAGCGCCATTCTCATAATCAAAGAAATCACAGCTATCTATCTCTTTACGATTAATTAATGACAGAACAAAACGATCTGCCAGGCAAGGGCGGAATTCTTCCATCAAATCCAAAGCCAACGACATTCGACCGGGACGATCAACATGAAAGAAACCAATATAACAATCTAACCCCACACTTTCCAACGCCGAGGCACAGTCATGAGACAACAAAGTATAAACAAAAGAAAGCAGGGCATTCACCTTATTTAAAGGAGGCCGCCGGGTTCTTGTAGTAAAAACAAAGTCTTCTTTCTGACGCAAAATCAAATCATCAAAACTGCTAAAATACAATTTCGCTGCCGTACCTTCAAAACCACGTAGTTCGTCATGACTCTGCACCTTCTCAATCGAATTGAGTATTTCACTCAATTGTTTGGAAATGACTCGCATTTTCTCAATATCAATTCGCAGCGGATAATCCCGAATAGCACGTTCAAGAATCCATTTACTGTTATAAACTTTGGCTAAAATCATATTCTTCGCGATCAATAGACTTTGCTGATTATTCTCTGAAACAAGTATTTGCTTTTTTCTAAGTAAAACATTACCTTGATATTCTCCAACGACACGGCCTAAAAAATAGCCTGCGGGCGAAAGAAAACTGAGCGTTATATTCTGTGACATACATTTTCCCATCAATGCCGGACTGATTCCCTGGTAATTAAACATAACAATGCTGCTTAAATTATGTAATGGAATTCGTTTTATCACTTTTTGCTGATTCAAAATAACAACATTTTCACCATCTAAAGAAAGATAAACATCCGGTAGCGTTATATATAACGTATTTCCAATTTTTCTCATACTTCTTCCTCATGCAGTTTTCTTGTTATATAAGCTTTCGCAGATTCCACTGTCAATCCTGGCATACAAATTTCTTTCAAAGAACAAGATTGGCATTTTTTACTTTTCCTTACTTTTGGCGTTAATCCTTTGGATAAATACTGATGCATCATATTGTAATCTGTTTTTGCCTGATCGCGTAATTTCTGAGATAAACTGACCTCTTCCCTTCTTCTCGTTTCATCATAATATAAATAACCAATATTAACCTCGCAAACCAACATTTCTTCAAGACACATAGCTTGAGCGCAGAGCTGCAGCCGATCAGCGTCAATTGTTTTACTGTGTCCCTTTTTGTATTCCACAGGAATAGATTTATACTTTCCATCAAAATGAATGAGTGGAACCCCATCTTCATCCTGATGGAATTCCACTACATCACAATACCCATTTATTCCCAATGTCTTTGAATAAACGGGCAAATTCCGAGTGATAATTACTTTTCCTCTTTTTTCAAGCTGTGTTTCGTCATGTGCTTTTTCATGAACAATTTGACCTAAAATAGTAAGTGAATTGTCCTCCCAAAGCCGTTCGACATGAATCAAAGCCCATTGACGAGGGCAAAAGCTGAAATGCTGGATGCCAGCTAAATTTAAATACTGATCTTCGCTATAACTCACTGATAATTTCCGGAGTCAGTCCTTCAAGGTCATGGACGATAATTTCATAATCTTCAATTTTACTGCCAATTTCCACATTCTCTTTTCTTCGTACTTCTAAACTACGATGAACCTTCGCTGAAGAATACTGACCCGATGGACAATTATGTTTCCACCAGATTACTTCCAGAACCTCCATGCTGCCGTCAGGACGTGCCGAAGAACAATCATTATCAAACAACGTAATCAGGCATTGTTTAATTTGTTCAGCATCCTTCTCACTAAATCCAGTTTTCTCCGCCAGCTGACAATTAATACTTCCATAAGTCACATAAATTCCAAAGTCTACCGTATTCTTTGTTCCCATCGTATCCGAAGATTTTTTATCACCGGTAACACTATTCACGCTCTTGGTAATCTGCATCTCATTCACAAAAATCGGATCAACACTGATCGCTGGATGAATTGAAACTGGACCTCTTACGCCGATTGAAACCCCTTCACCTTTAGCTCCGCCTGCGTTTTTAAAAGCGAAAACCTGGCCAAAAGCTCTCACATCAAACCACTCTTTACAAGCTGCAGCGGCTGCTTTCTCTTTATCTTTTTCATTTTTAAACGCCGCGCAAGCATCCGCCCGATCCTTCAAGCTTCGATAGGAATCTAAGTTCTTATCATCACTTTGAACAAAAACATTTTCACCCAGATCCATCAACCGATTTCTGATTTTTCGTTTCAAGCAAACATCACTGATTTCTCCACGACCATCCATCGTCGTCCGCGGACGATTACCATTTAATGGATCTCCGTTCGGATTGGCATTCTTCACTGAAAAAACAACCGCAAAATCAATCTTGTTCGTTAAACTCATACACTTAATCCTCCTTTTCAGCCTTAGCTTGATCTTTTTTATAGCCGTACTTTAAATCATGAAGTTGGGCATGAAAACCTAAAACAAATTTACCTGATAAAGGTGCATCTTCAAATTGTTTTGGGTCAATCTGAGAAAGAATATCACTCAAAAGATATTCATAATAATCTGTTTTTAATCTTAATAAATAGGGCTGAAGTTTACTTTGCAAACTAATCAATGTTGATTGCGGATAACGTGAAAATTGGCCCATATACCGCATAGCATTCGTTTCACGTTTCTTTTCATTCTCTGGTTTTGCTTTGTCTTCAATAAAATTCATTACTGCCAAAGCGCGGCCACAAAGATAACTGATATCTTTGCATTCCAAATCTGTTCTCACAGGCATTTCCTCCTCTTTTCCATTTATTCTGGCTTCATCAATGTAATATTTCCGGATCACCGCGCAGCAGACTTCTAAAATCTGATTGTATTCATCTGCGCTTTTCCCATAAGGATTTAAAGCTTTTACGACCGCTTTCTGCATGAAATCCCGTGGTAATGGCTGACCTTCCTGAATACATTTAACCAGTCTTTTTGCTGAAGATGCAAGTAATTTAGGATTGACTGACTCACCATATAATGTCTTGATGATTTTATTCATGTCCGGCGATCCTATGGTTTGACGTGAAATCGTCTTTCCTGTTTCTGCTTGTTTGTAAAATAGGGTTTTATACCAACTTATCGTCTTATGCCAAAATAAAACATTTCTAAATAACTGAGAACTGCTGGTTTGTTGATAATAAATGATTGAAAGTCGTCCCGGAGTTGCAGCTTCCAAGCCCAATGTCATAACTTCTTCATTCGCAATCAAAGGTTTTGACAGATATCCTTTCATCGCTTGATTTAAAGCTTTAGAAAATTTTTCATAAGTATCAAACTGAAACTCTGGCAGATTTTCATCAAGATCAAATAAATCAGCACTTTCATTAAACTCGATCAGACTTGTAATATTACTCCCCCAGCTGACAAATACTGCTTCTCCAAAAGTGCGGCCTTGTTTATTAATTAACCATTTTAGTGCATTAATTGCCTTCTGGGAAGATTCGTACCCCATACTCATCGATTCTTCCGGATTTACAAACCGACCGCGATATGTAAAACCTTGAGAATCATTGGATGAAATCAATTTACTCATATCCGCAGAATTTCTAACTTTTGACGGAATTCTCATAGTTACAGGCATCTGTTGACCTGTGATTAAGTCTAAATCAATTCTTTCCTTCTTCCTCAATTGATCCTGATAAAAATGAGTAAAGGATTCCACTAAATTGGGATCTTTCCACAATTGAACACCATCGACAACAAATCTGACAAAGGCATCGGCTTGAGTTCCCGTAACTATTTGAAAAATCGCTGGTTTGTTTTCTAAACCTTTCCATTTTTCAATTAGTTTTCCTTGTTCGTCAAGGACTAGTATTTTTTCCTCAACTAAATCCTGAATCAAAGTCCCCGCTTCTAAGTATTCAAATAATTCCCGCACTAATGGATACGCATAAGAGGATTTACACCAAGCTTCCAAAAATAAGCGATACTGAGAATAACTTCCGCCTTCTTCTGAATATTGATCAAAATCCTTCGCAATATATTTAAGTTTATCAAATAACGGATGAGGCGCTGGATTTTTACCAGACCGGCTGGAAGATTCAATAGTACAGGGGATTCGTGTCATGGATTCAGATTTAGGCAAAACCCTCGCATATTCAAAACAGCCTTGATCAATCCATACTTCTAACTGAGCTGCTTGCTCTATGTACCCGATCGGTAAAAGGCCTTTTGTTTCTGCCTTTATTTCTTCGAGATTTTGATCATAAACTGAACACAAGTTTTGTATCCATCCCATGTCACTTGTCCTCCATCGTCATATTCACGCCGGGAATAAACTGCTTTTCCGACATTTTCCCTAATTCCCGGATCATTGTACATGACTGCGGTGAAATAAACTCGATCACACCTTTCTTCATAATCGGCATCCAGAAACAGGATTTTAAGTTTTCATCTTGTGATTCAGAAGGATAGATAAACGAATGAAACATAACACCAAAAGCTACCTCTTCAGCTTCATCATAAGGTGAAGTTCCTTCTCCAAAAGTACAAGTTTCAACATAACCCTGGCACTCTCTCGTGCCTAAGAAAATATCTCGGCGGCCGCCGCGAGCAACCATTCTTTTAGCGATATCATAATGCTTATGTTCATTGCGATCCTGCGCTAAATCCGCTCGTTTTTCATTCCAAATGAAATGAGCCTCAACCTGATATTCAACATCATGAAGGTAAGTATACAGCGATAAATCGTTCTGGTTGGAATAATATCGAATTGGCCGAATCCCTTTTGACTGCGTCTGAATGATTTTCATCACCCGGCAACGATCGATAACCCAAATTAATGTAGGTTTCCAATAAATACTTTCTGTGATTCCTTTCAGAGCTTGATACGTCGGGACAGGATAACTGAATTTTTCTCCGCCCACCTTGGTAAGTGGATCTGTAAACAGCGCTTCATTTCCCCAGACACGGAAACAAATCTTATTGTCATAAAGCATTTTCTCACCTCTTTCAAATAATCCATGACTGTGCTTCGAAATCAGTCACACCTTTTTCTTCGTCATAACAGCCTTCTTTTAAGCAATAAAGATCAGCCGCTTCAAAATAACTAAAATTCTGTTTATGTTTCCGAATATAGGATTCATTCAGATTAACACTATAATTTTGAGCTTGACATTTTAATTTTCGCAAATTATCTGGCTGGAATTTAATATTTCCACTGTTCAATTCTTCAATCAGTTCTCTCCCTTTTTCATAAGGGACTAAAACCCCAATTGAATAATCTTCAATCACTTTAAAATACCTTCCTGCAGTTTCAAAAGCTTGATGCATCATCCAGTTTGTACCTGATTTCTTTGCCTTTGAAATTTCAGTCTGCCAACAAGAACAGAAAGAATTCAGATCATATAATGTAAAACCCTGGCTTGTTACAGGATAATCAACTTGATCCTGAATAATTTTATAATATCGAGAATAATACATTTCCAAAGCCTTATTTGATAATATATTATTTTCAAAATCTTCTGGAGCTTTCTTGAATTTATCTAATACATAATGAGAGCAGATCAATTTTCTTGTCAACTGTGAAATGGTTGTATTCTTAGTGATTGATTCATGCATAAAATCAATTTCATACGAATAAAAGACAATGAGTTCGCCTAGCTTTTTATGATCATGTCGATTGCATCTTCCAGCGGCCTGAATTAATGAATCCAATCCTGAACAGGCACGTAAAACAACATCAAAACTGATATCCACCCCGGCTTCAATCAAGGATGTACTCACGCACAAGACTGGAATATTTTCTTTCAAAGCGTTAATCATCTGTTGTATCCGTCTTTTTTTGTGATCAGGGCATAAATTTGTTGTCAAGAGAATTAAGAGTGGCCGATTCATCTCTGGAATTTGCTCAAATTTCTTCTTTAAGCATTCAAATACGCGAGTAGCTCCGGATACAGTGTTCATAATCGTTAATGCATTAGATCGCTCTTGCTGCTTTTCATAAGCAAGTTCAGCAATCTTTTCAACTGAGAAACAATTTTGTACATCTGTCTTATCTGTAACAAAAACACGATGAATTTTTTTCATATCTTTTGAATAATTCGTGTCGATATCTTTGTATTGCGACCATTGTAATGGATGTTTTATTTTTTCCAAAAGTGGCGGCGTAGCACTACATAAAACAACTTTCACATCGGCTAAGTGTTCAAACATATTTAATGCACTATTAAACATTCCGATACAGTTGTCCGGTATAGATTGGATTTCATCAAAAATAATTACGGAATTGCTTAACTGATGAAGACGGCGTACATCTTTTTTCCTTGCGGAAAAAAATGTATCCATAAAGTGAACCAAAGACGTAATAATTATTGGAGAATCCCAGCGCTCTGTTCGCAATTCATATTCCTGAAGTTCTTCCTGTTTTTGTAAATTATCATTTGTTGATGCATTTATTAACTCATTCTCAAAGTCAGAGTAATGTTCAAGAATCCAGTCCGAATGCTCTTCTAAATGGAGGGTTTCTTTTATAGTTTGTGAATTCTGCAGTAAAATACTTAGAAAAGGAATAACATAAATAATATGTTTTGTTTCAGGAAAATTACAAGCGTGTTGCAAAGCGAGACGGAGACTTGCCAGGGTTTTTCCGGATCCAGTTATTGATTGTAATCGATATATTCCTGAGGGCCAATTTCCTGCGTTTAAGCATGATTTGCTCACTCGCTTGCGAATTTGATTTAAAGTCGAAGAAGCTTGTGATGGATTGAGTTTTTCTAAATTCAATAATTCTTTATTCAATCTCTCCTGAAGTTCTGTCCAGATTTCTATCCTATTTTCTGCTACCGGAATATTTTTCTTATCTAGAAAACAAGCTGTATCCAGACGATCACTATCTATTAAACTACTGAAAAGAAAACGTTCGATCAGTCCATAGGTGAACATCCCTTCTTCTAACTTCGCCTCTTTGTGTTTATCATCATTTATTTCAAAGGAATGTCCTTTTACAAGTATATTTATTCGGGTATTTAATTGAATTATTTCATTTTGTGCTTTTTCAATAAGCTGATTTATCTCTTCTTTACAATTTGATTCATTGAAAAACGAATCATGAACTGATTGGTTTTCCTCAGCATTCAGCATCCGCTCAAAAGGAGAGTTCCCATTTGGATCATATATATCCATCAATCCACGATGATGTCCTAATATCGCGATGGAACATAGCTGAAATAGAAGTGTTCTGAATTGTTGCTGTTTTTTCGGCATTGTCCAAAATTCCTTACCAAAAAATAGTTTCCTTAGTATCTGAGCACCTGCTGCCGAATGATTAATTTTCCCTTTCTTCTCTGTTTGATTTTCAAGCATATATTGCTGAAATACAGGATTGGCTTTCCCTGCATCATGGAGTAATCCTATTAATCGTCCAGTTGATGTAAGGCCAAGCGAAAAACAATTTTCTTCCATCATTCTTGCTACATTTTCACTATGATCTTTTAAGGATTGTGCTCGTTGTTCTTTCCCATCCCAGTGTGCTAATAACATAAACACACCTCCTAATACAACAGTCTTTAATAATTATATTATATCCCATTTTCTAATTATTCCTACCAGAAAATAAGATTTAACTAAAGTCAACTTCTATCAATTAGATTAACAACAAAAAAACGGCGTTATACCATAACAATCAATACATTGCTTGAGATAAAATTCTAGTTATAAAACGATTGGCAAAAATTCACGCACTGCCAGTGGGACATGTCTTAAGGTTATGGATAAATTTAAGAAAGAGATTTCAATCCACGCACCGCGTGAGCGATGCGACGAAAAAAAATGGAGCTCAAACTTAAAAGTTTAAATTTCAATCCACGCACCGCGTGAGCGATGCGACCGAGTTGGTGCGCCAAGCGGCAAACTTGGCGGCGATTTCAATCCACGCACCGCGTGAGCGATGCGACGGCAAATAAGAAACTTAATGACTTCTATTTGTTTCCTATTTCGATTCTATGATAAACAATCTTGGGTACACTTGCAATATTTTCTTTAATTTTCACATTTTCCCGGTGCGAACCTCCCAGGATTTCTATGTTCACTTCACGTTCGCACTTAAAAACCTTCTTCTTCCACAAATCGATAGAAACCTTTTTCTTTCTCAATATCCGCAGAACTAATCGTTCCTACAGGTGCAGTATAAATAATAAATTCCTCATCTTTATCCAATCCAAAAATGTCACTGCAAACTTTATCATCAAACGCCGCAATCCCGCAAATCCCTAAATTTAGCGCGGCGCAGCCCAGATATAAATTCTGTCCAACATGTCCCACATCGATCAATGCCACTCGATGCGCTCGAATCCCATATCGCCACTCGCAACGATAGGCTACCAGCGACCAATAGAAAACAACACTCGCTTTGCTCGCCCAGCGCTGTCCGCACAGTGAATCCGAAATCATCTGCTCTTCATTATCTATTCTATGTAAAAATTCAAGCGCATGCTTCATCGGCAAATAATGATAAACTCCACAATCCAATCCTTCGCACATCCGCACAATCAAATACGTTTCAAATCCATGACGAGCACCGCCGGATGGCACCGTTCGCAATGTCGCATATCGCTTTCCACGAATTTCTTTCACCCCTTGACTTACCCATAATAAATACGATAATTGAAGCAAACTGATCGGCTGCTGAGTAAAAACACGAGAACTATGCCGTCTTGATAAAATCTCAGTAAAATTCCCATCAATATCCAAATCTTCAAAATTATGCGGCAGTATTATTCTCTGTTCGCTTATCGCAGCCTTCACGAGTGGCGGCTGCGGTTTCTTCAACTGCTGATCAGATACAAAATCATCCTGATCTGCAATACTCTGACAATGCAAAAACTGCCGGCCTTCCCGAATAAGTGTCTGTATACGCTTTTCATCCATCATTTTAAGGCCCTCCCTTTTCTTTATTATAACAGTCCGCAGGAAAACAAAAAGAAAAACTCCATCCCAACAAAGTCAGAATGGAGAAAATCATATCTATTTTTTCAGCAGGTATGCCCTGCCAGACAACCATGGGTCATTGCCATACCGACTGAGTTGCCTGCCATCGGCGTGCTGTAACCTAAGCCATAACGGCCACCTAAACAATTACCCGCCGCATACAGGTTGCCGATCTTTTCCCATTGTGTATTCAGCACGTTTTGTTCGGCATCCGTAACCAGTCCCGACAACGTAACCATTGACGGGTTGCCGCCATGACCTAAATTTCCAGCTCCGCCATAGAACGGCGCTTTTTCAATCGGGATCATGAATTCTTTATCTTTGCCATAATCTGTATCTCCCTCGGCATAACTCATTATAATGCGCAATACTGTCAAGAAAATTCTGTTTTGCTTCCCCCTCATAACCTAACAAGTCTGCCAATTCTTCCAGCGTATTGGCAGCAAAAACCGTACCCTTCATCATTTTCCGTTCTGCCAGATTTGCCCCGGTGACTGTCGAGCCTTCCGGATTGCCGATCTCAACCGCATCCATATCGGCTTTCAATACATCGTAAAAATCATCCATGCCAAAGTTAGGCGCTCCGTGATCCAGCGGCGCCTTCGCTACAGTTTCGCTCCAGTTCGCATCCGTGACATAGCAAGCTAAGCCTGCCGGCTGACGTTTAGATACGGAACCCAGCTGACTGATTGCGCCTTCGTTGCAGAAACGTGTACCTTCAACATTCAGCATCAACACCGGACAGGTTCCCCAAGGACCGCTTACACCGCCTCGCAGCGCCATCTATCCACGCGGGGAATCTTCAATCATGCCGCCAGCCCAACAGCCCATTTTATGACCGATTCCTACACGAATCGTCGTGCTCGCTCAATCTTCAGCCTTTTTCCATACGCTCTGCCCATTCCATGCCTTCATTCAGTAAAGCTCAGCACATTTTCGGATCGCCAATGAAGTCACCGGCGGCTAAGATAACACCTTTGCTCGCTGTGAATTAATGTATTCGCCGACGGTATTCCTTGCAATTAACCCCATGACTGTCCTGTCATCCGCCTGAATTAAGACAACACCGGTATGCTCGAAGAACCACTCGGCTCCATGTTCCTGCATATATTTAACAATGTATTTGTGGACAAATTTAATATTATTTCCCTGATAGTTATAGAATTGCGAATTGCATGACCATGTATTCTAACCACCGCAATGGATCAGATAGGAAACCTTTGCCCCGCTGTAAGCTACTTTGTGTTGCATAACGGATATTGGGCAAGATTCGAAATAAAAATAATGATCAGATCCTCATCCTGTTTTCTGATTTTAGCGGCTGCCTGCGTTTCATCCATTTTATCCATTTGGATATCCAATAACGCAAGATCAAAAGAATGCGGAGGTATGGAGGAAAAACTTTCACCGTCCTGAAATACAGTAATTTGCAAGTTTAGCTTTTCATCATGCTGGATCCGATTCAGAATTTCCTCCATGCGTTGGATTTCCGGCAGAGAATCTTCTATCAGCGACACTCTGATCATCATCCTTCCCCTCCTTGTGTTTCCTTGTGAAATCTTTACGTTATCATCCCGTAATTTCAGAGACCAAACAATCCGGATTCAGAAAAGCAGATTCTCGTACAAAGACTATTTGAACATTTTTAGCGACTGATTGAAAATCGTGATCTTCTTTTTTCAGTGGCAATTCGTGATATAATGAACGAAAAGAAAATAGGAGAGGATTTTTGATAGATGAATACAAACAAAACGATGGTCATGGCGATCAATTTTCCATTCTGTCTGCAGGAAGAAAACTTAGCGCATCCTTTTCAGATTCTTGGGGATTCACAAACTAAGCTGGATTATGTGGAAGCGTTGAGCCGTGAGATCCACAGTGCTGTGGCTGATTTTCAAGATGTTACTTTTACTGCAGTAAAGTTTGCTGGATATCCAACGATCATGAACGCGGATAAATTAGGAATGTTATTGCATCAAATTCGGCAGGAATATCGGCTAGCGGATTTCTGCGAGGTGAGCATTGAAACGTTGCCCAATACCGTATGTGTCCCTTTATTAAGTGAATTGAATCATGGACAGCCTACTCGTTTCCAACTAAGAGTTCATTCGCTGCAACCACGAGAATTGCTGACATTGAAAGTTCCGTTTATCCTGTCGGATGTTCAAAATGCGGTCTTATTTTTGGATAAATTCCGGGTTAATAATGTTTCTATGGTATTAGATCTGGGAATTCCTGGACAGACGTTTGTTTCTTTAAAGCGCACATTGCGTTCTTGTTTGGAAATGGAGCCGGATCATCTGATGCTGCGGCCGGATTTAGGACCAAGAGGACAAGCTGATCAAAAATTACAGCGTCGAATGTTACTTTCCACAGATGCGTATTTAAAAGAGCAGGGGTGGATTGCTTATGCGCCAGGACTTTATTGTAAAAAGGAGTGCCAAGATCAGTTCTTAAGTCAATTATGGTTGCAAGGCGAGGTTGTTGGCTTTGGTTTAGATGCTTATTCATGCTTTGATGGTTATCAGTACAGGAACACACGAAACTTGGAAACTTATATAAAGGAAGCTGATAATTGTCAGCAGTTAATTGAAAATCCTCAGGCTTTATCTTCGGAAGAAATGGCTATGCGAAAACTTCGCGGGCAGTTATTATTGGACCAGCAAGCTGCCGCTGAAGGATATACAGAGTGTATACAAAGTGAAATTGATTCTTTTATACGTCAGGAATGTCTTATCAATCGAGAAGGAAAATTATCTTTATCCGCTGAAGGATTGGGAACTTTCTGGTTTAGCTTATTGAATGATGCTTATTATTAAAAACTGATAAAGGTCAGGAATGTCTTATTGGAGACAAACCTGGCCTTTTCCTAAAATTAGTAATGAATATTTTCAATAAAAATTGAGGATATTCTGGTGCGAACCAGAAGTGAACATGAAAATCCAGGGAGGTTCGCACCGGAAAGATGTGAAAATTGAAGGAAATATTGCAAGTGTATCCAAGATTGTTTATCATAGAATTGAAATAGGAAACAAGTAAAAGTCATTGAGTTTCTTATTTGCGGTTCGCATCGCTCACGCGGTGCGTGGATTGAAATAACTCATTGCCAATACAGTTATAAAGCAATTCTGTTCGCATCGCTCACGCGGTGCGTGGATTGAAATAGGGCCGCCGGAGCGGCGTGGGATTATCTGCAAGTTCGCATCGCTCACGCGGTGCGTGGATTGAAATCTTTTGTTGATAATGACGATCTCATAAACTTTGAGTTCGCATCGCTCACGCGGTGCGTGGATTGAAATCATAGCTGCGGAAACACTCATGACGCCCGTTGAGGTTCGCATCGCTCACGCGGTGCGTGGATTGAAATCCGTTAACTACGATGGTGAAGATTGGTCTGTAGAGTTCGCATCGCTCACGCGGTGCGTGGATTGAAATTATAAATATCAGTTTCTGAGCACAAGCAGCGTATGAATTAAAACTTTTTCAAATCATGTGAATTAATTAGATTGAACAAAAAAGTCTCGCTTAAGAATAAGTAAGATTTGCTCCAACACAGAAATGTTTTATTGGAAAACTCATGTCAAACATTGTATCGGTTATTATTAAATTGCTCCGCTAATCTGCTTTACAAAAAAGTAAATCAATAACTTAAACAAAAGAGTTCAGCTAGCAGAACTTGAAAAATCAAAACTCCGACAACCATGAAACCAACACGATTGTCTATATTCAACCCCATTATTCATAAAAACTCAAAACATCGACCAAAATCATAAAAATTCAAAAAGTGGTACGATTTTGGTACGAATGGAAAACTAAGGAATCAAAAAAGCCCTTAACTAAGGGCTTTATCGTTAACTGGTGCCGATACCCAGAATTGAACTGGGAACTGAGCATTACCATTGCTCCGTTTTACCATTGAACTATATCGGCAGGCATTTAATATAATATCAGTTACTTATAAAAAATGCAACAGTCTTTTTTCAGAAATCAAATTTTTTCAAAGCTCGCAGGACACGCGCAACCGGGAATCCCATAATTGAGTAAAAATCACCAATAATTCTCTTCACCAGAAAAAATCCCTCTCCCTGAATTCCATACGCCCCCGCTTTATCCAACGGCTCGCCCGTCGCTACATAAGCTTCAATCTCCTCTGCCGTTAATGGATAAAATTCCACATCACTCACATCGCAGAAACAAATCCTCTGATCAGCGGAAAGCAAACATACGCCGGTCATAACCTGGTGCGTTTTCCCCGATAACCGTGTAAGCATCGCTTTCGCCTCTTCCGCATCTTCAGGTTTCCCTAAAATCTGCCGCTCCAGCACCACGATCGTATCCGCACCGATCACTACCGCTTCCGGATATCGTTCAAACACAGTGTACGCTTTTCGCCACGCCAACTCCTCCATCGCCGCTTCCAGCGGAATATCCGAATTCAATGCTTCATCAATATCCGCAACCTCGACGCGAAACGGAATATGGCAACGTTCCAAAAGCTCTCGCCGGCGCGGCGACTGACTCGCAAGAATTAATTCACGCTTCATTCCCGATTCCCCTTCTGATTTTTATCATAAATAATCTTCATTCCCTTAAACGCCAAATCCGGATCATATTCATCAATGCAGTTCGTTTCCTTCACCAAAATACGGCCCAACCCTCCCGTGGCAATCACTTTCAGCTGCGGCTGGTTTAGTTCCTCTTTAATCCGACGCACAAGATATTCTACCTGTCCAATATAACCATAGACCAACCCCGACTGCATTCCTGAAACAGTATTTTTTGCTAAAACACGCTCCGGCTTGATAATCTCAATTTCCGGTAATTTCGCCGTCATCGACCACAAAGCCTGGGCTGCAATCTCAATTCCAGGTGAAATCACAGTATATTCAAACACCCCTTTGCCGGAAATATAGTCATAGGTCGTGGCCGTACCGAAATCAATGACCAGACACGCCTGATGATACAAGTGATAAGCAGCCGCGACGTTCACAATCCGGTCGGCCCCCACTTCTTTCGGATTTTCTGAATTCACGGAAATTCCTGTTTTGACACCCGGGCCAATGATGAGCGGTGTACAATGAAAATATTTAATCACCGCACTTTCCAAAGAATGCATGATTTTGGGAACAACGCTGGAAATTACGACGTCGTGAATCAGGGAACTGTCAATTAACCGGGTTGACAACATCGTCCACAATACCATTCCCAATTCATCCGAAGTCCGCGGCGTTTTCGTCGTCATCCGAAATGTCGCTTTTAAGTCGTCATGATCAAACACGCCGACTGTGATATTGGTATTCCCAACATCCAAAGTCATCAACATAGGCTATTTCTCCCTTTTCTCTTTCAAGATTACCAGACAACGCTTCAGCAGCTCATAGGCCAGATCTTCCTTGCGCATAAGCGGCAGCGTTTCTTCACCCTGGGCGGTGATCACCGTGACCCGGTTTGTATCGATTCCAAAGCCAGCTCCACTTTCCCGCAGGTCGTTCGCGACGATCAGATCAGCATGCTTGGATGCCAACTTTGTACGCGCCCGCGCTAACAGCTGCTCGGTTTCCATCGCGAAGCCGCACAATACCTGATCACTCCGCTTTCTCTCGCCTACGGCTTTCAGGATATCCTGCGTTCGCTTTAATGTCAGCTGGAATTCCCCATCTGTCTTTTTTATTTTTTCCGAAGCCGTTTCCACCGGCGTATAATCCGCCACCGCCGCCGCTTTGATAATCAGATCTGATTCGGAAGCCCGGCTGAACACAGCTTCGGCCATCGCCTGTGCGGAAGTCACCGGCTGGTCCTCTACCCCGCGCAAAGCAGGCAAAGCGGTCGGACCATGGACTAACGTAACCTCCGCGCCCCAGTTCCGCGCAGCTTTGGCAATCGCATATCCCATTTTTCCACTGGAATGATTCGTCAGATACCGGACCGGATCCAAAGCCTCCTGGGTCGGCCCGGCACTGACCAGCACCTTCAATCCTGCCAGCGGCTTCTCCGTGATCAAAGCCTGTTCAATCTCATCCTCGATCACATCCAATGGCGCCAGCCTCCCTTTGCCGACGTCGCCGCACGCCAGTAAACCGCTGTCCGCCTCTACAATCCGCATTCCCCGCGCCTTCAACAACCGCAGATTTTCCTGCGTCGCCGGATTTTCCAGCATTCCGGTATTCATCGCCGGGCAGATGATTTTCGTGCAGCTGCAGGCCAGAAAAGTCGTCGTCAGCATATCGTCCGCCAGTCCCTGAGCCAGTTTGGCGATCACATTCGCCGTCGCTGGAGCGATCACAAACACATCCGCCTGTTTCGCCAGGGAGACGTGCTGAACATGATATTCGAAATTCCGATCAAATGTATCCACACTGACTCGATGACCGCTCAGCGTTTCAAAAGTCAGCGGGCTGACAAACTCCGTCGCATTGCGGGTCATGATCACGTGAACGTCCAAATCCCTCTTTTTTAAATCACTTGTCAGCTGTGCCGCTTTGTACGCGGCAATGCCGCCGGTGACGCCTAAAATCACAGTTTTCTTCATCAGTTCCTCCCTGCCGTCAGAAACGGTTTTTTCTTTTTCATCAAACTCTTAGGCTGATGCCTCAACGGATCTATGTCTTTAATGATTACGATCATTCCCCAGCTGGCTTTTTCATCTTCCCTTTTGTTAGCGGCAGCAGAGCCCGGCCGACCGCGAGGACAATCACAGCGCCGATCGCCATTTCCAAAAGTCCGTTCGTCATGACCACGCCCAGCAACAACGCCGCCAACCCTGACAGCGCAACCCCTTTTACCGCGGCATACGCCGAGCCGAAGAAAACATAAATCCCCAGCATGACCAGAGCCGTATGCGTCAACGTACTGATCAGCGCTGCCAGAATCAGACTGACATTGATCTTCTTCGTCGTTTTCATCAGCAAGGTAAACAACACACCGGCCAGCCAGCCCAACAAAACCCGCGGTCCGATCGCAATGATCAAACTCGCCAATCCGCCGTGAAATTCGCCAACCGAGTAAAACGGTGAAAAGACAAACGAGGTCACCGTCGGCGTCAGGGTGTTGACAATCACACTGCTGATCCCGAAGATCAAGCCGATTGCGCTCCCGGCTTTCGGCCCCATCAGAACTCCTGCCAGAATGACCGGAATATGCAGCGTCGTCGCCCGCACCGGACCGATCGGAATGTAGCCTAACGGCGTCAGCATCAGCACAATTTCGATGCAGCCGAACAACGCCAGCAGCACCATGTTCTTCGTCTTCTGTTTCGATTTCATATTTTCTGTTTTCCTCCTGTCACTCCCTTCCCGGGATGCAACGTACTGAAATTCGAGAATCCCTGCCAAAATGCCATCCATCGGATAGAAGTCCGTTACGATCTCCTTGCGAGGTGACAATCCGGATTGTGGGAATTCATTTTTATTATACTCAAGATCCCCTCCAATTCAACCGTTTCACGACCGGAAGGCGACAAAATTCTACCAAAAATAGACAGCTCTGAATTTGTTGAACAGTTGCCATACTAACGGTACAGGAAATGAAGGTGAACGGATGAAAAGAATACCCTATGTCATTTTAATCAGTCTGCTTTTCTTAAGCGGATGCCAGAGTCAGCCCGGAAACGAGGATCCAACGGCCAGGGTCGGGTCCATAACCGATGATGTTCCGGAAATCAATATTCCGGAAACTGATATCGACTTTTCGCAATTCAGTACGCTGGACGCCCGGATGCATGCGTGGGGCTTGGGCAAAGACAAAGATGAAAACGGCCAGCCCGCAGACGCGGTGCTCGCGAATCAAAAGTATAAAGCTTATGACGCCGTCTTTGTCGGGCGGCCGGATCAGAAGGTCTATCTGACCTTTGACAATGGCTACGAAAACGGAAATACACCGAAGATTCTGGATACGCTGAAAGAGAAAAACGTCAGCGCCGTCTTCTTCGTCACATCCCAATATGTATTGGAAAATCCGGATTTAATTCAGCGAATGATTGATGAAGGTCATGTGATCGGCAATCACAGCTATCATCATCACTCCTTCCCGACGATCAGCATTGAGAAAGTTTACGATGAGATCATGCAGCTGGACGCGCTGTTGTTGGATCAATTCCAATACAAGATGACGCTGGTTCGGCCGCCGAAGGGAGAATTCAACGAACAGTCGCTGGCCTTATGCAACGTATTAGGCTATCAGACTGTGCTGTGGTCGTATGCTTACTACGATTACAATGTCGCCGATCAGCCGGATCCGGCAACTGCGCTGAAGAAAAATCTGGATAACGCACATCCCGGCGCCATTTATCTTCTGCACGCAGTCTCGGATACCAATATGCAGATTCTCCCTGATCTGATCGAAGGCTTGCGGAAGCTGAATTATGAAGTAGCCCGCTACGATTTAAAATAAGACTTTAGAAAAAAGAATCTGTTCTCTTTCTGAAAAGAAAGAGTGAAAGACAAATTCCGTTTCAAAACAGAGGCTGGCTTTTGAAGGGGAACTTACTCAAACTTGCGTAAAAAATTAAGGGCAGGGAGGATCAAGCTTATAGTTTGATCCTCCCTGCTTCTTTGCGCAAAAATTCTAAGACCCGCCTCAAAACTGAGTAAGGACCGTTAAAGGATTGGTCTTTTTTCTTTTTAATTGACTTTTTTCTCCGCTCTGCAGCTCATGAATTGAAAGTTCGGACAACAATAATACAGTCAGCTTCGACGAGTACAGCCAACATTGCCAGATCAGACAGAGATGTTCCTGTCTTGCTCACCAACACGACTGGTTAATGGTTCAACTGATCGTCATTTTCATTGACCGCGGGAGCCGTTTCCCCCAGGCGCATCGCTTCCGACCGGAATTGTTCCAACCGGGCCTCCGCGGCAGCATCCTGATCGAAATAATCGACGAGCAGATCCAGACACCGCAAAGTTTCCGGCGAACTCATATGTTCCAGTTTTTCCGTTTCTTCCAGCAGTTGTTCCGCTTTAATGCCTGCCAACTGCAGAAATCGAGCTACCCGCTGATGCCGCTCCAGCAAGGCTTTTCCCTGCTTCCAACCTTTCTCTGTCAACTGCACGTCCCCATAGTTTTCCACAATCAAAAAACCTTCGGCCGCCAATTTACGCAGCATTTTACTGACCGAACTGCGTCCCACCTGAAGTGCGCTGGCCATGGCGGACACCCGGAGCGTTTGATTTTCCTGCTGCAGCCGGTATATCATTTCCAGATAGTCTTCCATTGCTGCCGTCAGCTGATCCGCTTCATTCCGTGCCGCTTCCCGAAACGGCCGAAATCCCTTGTTTTCCGCCATCCCCTTCGCCTCTTTCCCTAGTCTCTGCCGCTTTGCCACGTTTCTATCCTGCTCCATATTATTCTTAAATCCTTCGTCCGTGCGGGCTGCCTCAACAGGCAGAATATCCCGTTTCGCAAAGAAAAAGCTGGGGTATCCGCTTCCCAGCCGCTCATTCAAACAAGCTTGACATGTTCAATTACGCAACAGACTAACAGAAAACAGACTGAAGCTCCAAGTCCCACAGCGCAGAATTTCGACATCAACTGCTGCTTATACCTCGTTTTTTCCTGGTTTCCATTGAAGAAAGCCTTCGTTTTTTCCTTCTACGTTACGCTTCTTCTTCCACCTGCGGGAGTTTAAAATATCGACTAAATTCCCCCTGAATCCGATCATGCAGCCGCCGCACACCACCTTCCAGATGATACCGCATGACTTCACCGCAGCGCTCCCGCTGGCGCTTTTCCACAATTTCCACAATTTCCTCATGTTCATGAAGCAATTCATTCATTGAGAAATTGGCTTTGACGTCCAACATTCGGAAACGCGAATAATGTACTTTCATCTGATTGATAATCTGCCACATGGCCCGCTGACCGGCGATCGCAAAGATATGCTCGTGAAATTCGCTGTCCAACGCGTAGAATTCATCCGGCGTCCGCTGCTTCGCAATCGCTTCCCGCTGATGGGCCAAATCTGTTTTCAGCTGCTGCAGCTGGGCGGGCGTTCTCCGTTCGATACCATCTTTCAGAATCTGAATTTCCACGATCGTGCGCATGTTGATCGTCGCCATGACCAATTCCATATCAATCAGCGATACCTTCGTTCCCCGCTGCGGCAGGACTTCCAGCAAGCCGTCGTTGCACAACCGCAGGAATACATCGCGAACCGGGGTTCGGGACACCTGGAATCGCCGCGAGATTTCATTTTCGCTGATCAACGCTCCCGGTTCGATTTTCAGATCGATAATTTCTTCCTTTAACTGATTGTAGATCTCCAATTTATCCATCCTGAGTCCCCCTCATACAGTTAGTATACAAGGTGTCCGGGAGGGATTCAAGTTTCATTTTTCCACGGCAATTTCAAAGAAATTCTCACTGTCTCTCCTGATCATGATATAATGCAGGCGATAAGGAGGACAAGCTATGAAATTTTTAGTCATTTCTGATATTCACGGTTCTGCCGACTATATGGAAAAAGCGCTTGAAGCTTATACCCGGCATAAACCAGATCAAATCCTGCTGCTGGGTGATATCCTCTATCACGGCCCGCGCAATCCGCTGCCGCAGGGCTACAATCCCCAGAAAGTCGCGGCGCTGCTCAATCCGCTTGCCGATAAAATCATCGCCGTCCGCGGCAACTGCGACGCCGAAGTAGATCAGATGCTTTTGAATTTTGATATTCAGCGCGACTGCGCGACCCTCTTTTTGGGCGGACACCGGATTACGGCGACGCATGGTCATCTGTTTCCGCTTGATCCGCCCCCGCACAGCTTCCCCGGCGATATCTATTTGTTTGGACATATCCACGTTCCTGTCATTCGTCAGGAAAACGGAATTACGCTGCTCAATCCCGGCTCGATCACGCTGCCAAAACAAAATTCACCGCATACCTACGGACTGCTGGACGAAAACGGATTTACGATCATGACCGAGGATCACGAAGTCTATCAATCGCTTACCTTCTGAGCGCGACAAAACACTTACGGCAATCAGGCCCAATTCCTTTCAGGTCCGACAGTCTTATTTGAGACTATACCTTTCCTTTCATGGGCTTCTCTACTTCAGAGAGCCCTTTTTTACTTTCGTCGATCAACAGACAGAGCACGGCTGCCCATTGATCCTCCGCTTCCTTTAACGTAATTTTCACCACTTCTCCCTGCTTCATCAAATGTCGTTGGGCGACTGGCGCGATGTAGTAAACAGGCTGGGTAATCGAATCCAGAACCAGCTGATTTTCCCGAACTTCCATTTCCGTACGTTTCCATTGGCAGGATGGCAACGTACGGCGAATCCGATATTGATCCCTTTTGGATCCGGCTTTCATCCGCTGGGCTTGTTTCCAGACCTGCTGAAGCATCGCCGTCGGCAGCGACTGGTAGGCCTCCGGCAGCGGCGCGTCTTCAATCCGCTGGGGATGATGAATCATCGCGTCAAACAATTCTTCGCGGAACTGCGCCGCATTGTGGCTTAAGGCGCAAAGCTCGCGGCGCTGCGTCAAGGTTGGAAAACAGGTAATTTTTACATTCATAATCATGGTAATTATTTCCTCCTACTATTACTATTGCGCTTTTTTTCTGAAATCCTCCCGGATTTCAGAAATTTCTACAAATTTTTCGATTTTTTTTGTCCTGTTTTTGTCTCAAATCGTTCCATTCCCTTTATAACAGCTCTTTTCCCGCGATATTTCTCACGGATAGAAAAATTCCAAACAAACTTGCATCCATCCTTCCAACTCAAATTCTCGTTTGCAGCATCAGTATGAAAATCAACTTAAAACGACAAAAAAACCTTCGGCAATCCTGTGGATTACGGAAGGTTCAATGATTATTTTTCCAACATCAACCGATCCAGCCGCGGATTAGCGACTTCCCGGATCCGACCGTCTTCAAGATAGACCTTCGCCAGTCGGTCGCTCAGCAAAGTCAGAACTTCATACGGAATCGTTCCCAACTCCCGCGCCACCTGTTCCAGCGGAACATGCGGACCGAACAGTTCGACCTTCGTCCCTACCGGAAAGGCGTGCGGAAGCCGGATCATCGCCTGATCCATGCAGATTCGTCCGACAAATTCGCCGGTTTCTCCCTCAATCCAGCATTGCCGTCCCTGGTGCTTGCGAATCCAGCCGTCAGCATACCCGATCGGCAAGGTTCCGATCCATTCCTCTTTCTGCGTCGTATAGGTCGCCCCATAGCCCACCGGCTGCCCCGCCGGCAACGCCTTGACATAAATCAATCGGCTGTATAAGCTGACGCACGGCTTCAGCGGCGTCGCGTAGGAAGTCACGCCGAACATTGCCAGTCCGCAGCGCACCGCGTTGCCGGGCGCCTTCGGATAATGCACCGCTGCATCGGAATTACTGCTGTGCACCCAGCGAAAAGGCGTGTTCAAGGCCTGAACAATCCGCTCGAAACGGGCCGCCTGATCGTCCGTCATCTCATTGTCCGGATTATCCGAGCAGGCATAGTGGGTGAAAATGCCTTCCACCAAGGCGCCGCTGTCCTGCAGCAGCGTTAGCATCGCCCGCAGTTCGTCAAGATTCTCCGTGCCGATGCGGTGCATGCCGGTATCCACCTTTAAATGTACTCTCAAACCCTTGACCGGGACCTGAACCAGCTCCTTGACCCACTTTAGCGATACCGCCGGCACCGCCAGATCATACCGCAGAAGCAGCTCCGCTTGGGACGGATCCACAACGCCCAGAATTAAAACCGGCGCTGTGATCCCCTGATACCGCAGCGACAACGCCTCATCCAAGCTCGATACTGCCAACATCGCGGCCCCCGCTTCCAAGGCTGCCCGTGCAACCGGACCATCGCCAACGCCATAGCCATTGGCCTTGATCACCGCGATAAACTGCCGGTCCGTCTGCCGGCGCAGCCAGCGGATATTTTCTTTGATCTGATCCAGATCGACCTCAACCCAGCTCTCCCGATAAAACATGTCTGTCCCTCTTTTCCTGACTAGTCCTGCCGCTTAGACAAAGCGGGAAGTCGTATAGGCCAGATAAACTCCGCCGATGCGGAACATCAGTGACAACAGCGCGCTCATGCTTGTGCCGATCAGGCTCTGCAGCACCATCCTGAACGCAAGCATAAAGAACTGAAATCCCATCGTAAACACACCAAAGCCGAAATAAGCGATCATATCGCCAAACAGGAAACAAAGTACCGCCAGCACGGCCGCCAGCACAGAAAACCGCACCTGTACCCCGCGGCCATATTTACGGATGACCGTGCCGATTGCATAACCGAACGCCAGGTAAACCACTGAGAATTCGAACATGAGAAACCGCGCGATCAGACCATAAAGAATTGTCAGTCCCACAGTCGCCCCAACGCCATATCCAACTGCCCGAATAAACCGCTCATTGCGGGTCAGCGCCTGTTTATTGTAAATTTTAAGCATACAAGACCTCCTGAATACTCCCAGTATAGCACAATCAAATTTAAAAGAGAACGGGCGATCCGCAGACAGAATCTTACAAATCATGAACAGGCAGCTTTTCCTGCCGTTGGGAAGTGAGATTGAAAAAAGCAATTTGGAAACGGTTTTCTTTACTTTTCTGCTTTCCCAGAGTATCATTTTTTTAATGAGTGAAGGAGGTTCTACCGTGTTATCGAAGACGCAGAATCAAGCATTATATGAATTGCAGAAAGAACTGTGGGGCTACGCTGAACCCGGTTTTCTGGAACACAAATCAGCGAAGGCCATGAGCGGTTTCCTGCGCCGGGAAGGTTTCCAGGTAACTGAAGGTCTTTGCGGCATGGATACGGCGTTTGTCGGAGTCTGGGGCAGCGGCCGGCCGGTAATCTGTCTGTTAGCGGAATTTGACGCACTTTACGGCCTGAGTCAGGAAGCGGACGTCGCCGAATACAAACCGATCGAAGGCATGGCGACCGGCCATGGCTGCGGTCATCATCTGTTAGGTGTCGGGTCGATCGCCGCCGCGATGATCGTCAAAGACTATCTGGAAAAGAACAAGCTGCCGGGGACGATCAAAATGGTCGGCTGTCCGGCAGAGGAAAGCGGCAGCGGCAAAGCCTATCTGGCGCGCGACGGGTTCTTTGCGGACGCCGATGCCGCGATCACCTGGCATCCATCCGCGCTTAACGTCGTATCTTCCGGCTCTCATCAGTCCTGCATTCAATGTTATTTCCGTTTTCACGGCGTTTCCAGTCATGCCGCAGGCAATCCGGAAGCGGGCCGCAGCGCGCTGGACGCTGCCGAACTGATGAGCGTCGGCGTCAATTACCTGCGCGAACACATGGACTCTAAAGAACGCGTCCACTACGCCTACACCAATGCCGGCGGGATTTCCCCGAATGTCGTTCAGGCGGAAGCAGAGGTCAAATACCTCGTCCGCTCCACGACCAATCCAAAATGTCAGAAGCTTTATGAACGTGTGATCAATATCGCCAAAGGCGCCGCGCTGATGACCGGCACAACCTGCGATGTCGTCTTTGACGAAGGCTTAAGCAACGTCATTCCGAACTTCACGCTGGAACAGGTTCTGGAAGAGGCCTTCTTTGAGGTTGGCGCTCCGGAGTATACCGAAGCTGAACGCGCTTACGCCAAACAATTCCGCGATACCTATCCGCTCGATCCGGAAAGCGAGGTCACAGCCGTCATCGCCGAGCCAAAGACGCTGATCGCCAACATCCAGAACAGCGATATCTGCGATATCGTGCTGCGCCACCGCTGTGTTGACGAATGTTCGATGGGATCAACCGACGTCGGCGACGTCAGCTGGGTTGTGCCGACAGCTCAGATCAACACCGCCTGCTACAGCTACGGCGCGGGCGGGCATACCTGGCAATGGGTTGCCCAGGGCAAATCCACACTGGCCTACAAGGGGATGATGCTGGCGGCGGAAGTCATGGCAAAAGCAGTCGAGAAATGCTTTGAGCAGCCGGAAATCATAGTAAAGGCAAAAGCTGAATTTGATGAACGGCTGGCCGGGCAGACCTATGAATGTCTGATTCCCAGCGATGTGAAACCGCACATTATCCAATAAATCATCTCTGCTGACGCCTGCCGGATCGACCATTCTGGCAATACCGGCGTCATTCAGAAGGCTAAAAGCCGGCATCCTTCCCATGCGCAGGGCCGGCCTTGATTTCAACAAAAAAGAATGGAGTTCGTTGAACATCCGCGATGGCTTCCGCCTGTCCTCCAGGACAAACGGGCGATCCGGTTTCATGATCCCCATTCTTTTTTATGCCTCGATTTCTATTTTAACGGTTTACTCCGCTGCGCAAGCCTTCAGAAAATCCGGATTGAACAAATCCATGTCTTTCTCAGCATCATACACACATCGCCCTTCGCTGAAGGTTTTCAGAACCTGATAATCCTCGTCGATGATGATGAAGTCCGCATCCATGCCCGCTGCCAGCCGGCCTTTCTGAGGTGCGCCGTAGACCTGCGCTGGATTGCGCGAGCTCATTTTCACGATTTCCGTCAGCGGCAGATGCAGATTCTCCGCCAGATTGCGGATACCGCGGATCACCGGCAGCGTTGAACCGCACAACCTTCCGGTATCCGATAAACAATAACCCTTTTCATCAATATTCACATCGAACATGCCGGACAGATGATACCGGCCGATCGGCGCTCCCGCCATCGGCACATTGTCGGAAACCATCATGAACTTGTCAAACGGATTCTTTTTAACCCGCAGCATCAGTTCGATCATTTCATTCGCGACATGCAGACCATCGCAGATCAGCTCGTTGTAAACCTCGTCGTTAAGCAGACAGGCGCCCAGACCGCCCATCCGGCGATGATGAATCCCCGCCATGACGTTGGCAGTGTGCGTCGTGACCGTGATCCCCCATTGAAAAGATTCCAATGTCTCCTGATACATCGCGTTGCTGTGGGCAAAAGCACAGCGGACCCCCTGCGACGTCAACAGCGCAATCGCTTCTTTTGCACCCGGGATTTCCGGTGCGATCGCAACCAGCTTCAGCATCCCCTGAGCGGTGTCGATCATCGCCTGGACATGTTCTAAATCAATATCCGGATGTCCGGTATCAATTCCTTTTTCCCCCACGCGGTTCAAATATGGACCTTCGCTGTGGATGCCGATCGGCTTTGCGCCGTCAATCGGTCCCTGCGCCACTTTGACTATCGCTTCGAACAAGCCGAAATCTGCCGTTGGCAGACACGCTGTGACCCCCTGGGATGCCAGTCCCTTCAAGTAACCACGGACCGTTGCTTCCGGATCAGCCTGATCGCCCATCAGGCCGTAGCCCATCGTTCCATGATTATGGGTATCAATAATTCCCGGTAAAATCCGGTGATTTCCGGCATCCACCGTGATCGCGACGCGCGCGGTCGGCGGCAGGATCTCCACAATCCGGCCTTCGTCAATATTCAAAATACCATCCACGATTCCCTGATCGGTGACAATCCGCTGTGATCGTACAAACATTAACGTCCCTCCTTCAGATCACGATAAGTGATCAATTCAATCTGATGTTCCTGCAGAAATGCCCTGACTCTCGGGCTGGTCGCCATTGCCAGATCCTTCATGCGGATCATCGTGTAGGTTGTTTCTTTCATCAAATCTTCTTCCACAAAACCGCAATGGCAGATAAAATAACCGATTTCATGGGATAACGAGGCTTCCAGCGATTTCAGGAATTCCTGTTCCACATCCGTTTTCAGCTGATCCTCGATTGGAAACGGCTTCGGCGTCCATGTGCAGGGAATCATGGAAACCTGGCCGGCGCTCATGACGTCTGTCGTCATCAAAATATCGTATTTCTCCGCGATCACCCGCGCCGCTTTCCGGGTGTTGGGCGTCGCCATCGAATGACCATGAAAGTATTCCGGCTTGCGGCCCATCAATTCAATAAACCGCTTGACCTGATTTTCAGTTTCCAGCAACGTTTGTTCATAGTCGTAAGGATCCTCTTCAAAGCACAGGCACATTCCCTGCCGGCCGGTGATTTTACCCTCGCGCATGCGCTGAACTGAGGGCACAAAATGACCATCCGGATTCACCAGCGAAGGAACCTCTGCCGGATCACTGACGGGCCGTCCCGCAACCAGGTTGATGTCGATGCCGACGCAGACTCCCTGGCGATCACGGATTTTCGCCGCAGCCCGGGCTGAGCTGGGCATGTTGACAAACAAGCCGGTATTGCGAATAATTCCCTGATCAATTCCTTTCAGAATTCCATCGGCGACGGAATCCGTTAAGCCATAGTCATCACTCTGAAACAATAATTTTCTCATTCCGCTTTCATCCTGCCTTTCAATTTTTCCAAAATCTGCTCCAATCGCGGGATATCCACATGACAATCCTGATTGGAGCGTGTATGCCGGACAACGAACTGATGCTTCTCGATCGCGCCGGAAGCCAGCAGCATGCCGTTTTCGAAGAATCGCAAGCCGTTATCCGGATCCTCATATTCCTTGTTAATCCAATCTTCCTCCAGCAAGTCCGCGACGTCAACCCCTTTTCGATGAGCGCAGACGACTTTTTCCCCCTGCGCCAGACAATCCAGTAAAATGACCTCGGCGCGGGAAGGGCAGGCTTCTTTAAGCAGCTTCAGCCCTTCATAGGAATTGCAGCATTGATCGACCAGCACCAACGCTGTGGATGATTTCGGATCCCATTCCTGAATTAAGCGCAAGATCAGCGCCACGGAAGCACTGTTGCGATTGAAATTAACGCGGTTGCCGCGGCTGTGCAGCAGACTGACGCCAAACAAAGCCGCCAAACTCGCCGCCAAAACGGCAGCGACTTTCATCGCCGGGCTGAGCGAGCGCAGCGCATAAACCGCGCCTGCCGCCATCAGAAAACAGATCGCCCCAAGCCCCCATTCCAGCGCCAGGTTCCTGCCTTCCGCCTGCGTATTCTTCCGCGGATTCAGCGGATAATAACGGATCGGCAAATGGGCATGGGAAGGCGTGTCATAAGCGCAGGCGATCACGGTCTTTGCGTGCGCCAGATCGCCGATCACCAGATTGCATACATGCAAGATGCGGGAATGCCGGGTTTGAAATTCCGTCTTCCATCCCCTCTGCCTGCACTGCCGGCATACTTCCGCCAGAAATACCTCTTTTTGTTTACGCGTATACCGACGCGCCAGCGTTACGCCCGCCAGCATCATTTCCTCTTTCATGATCTCACCTCCGGAAGGAAAAACAGGCTATGAAGCTCAGTCCTTCATAGCCTAAACTCTGATTTTAGAAAATTCGGAAGAAGGCGCCGACCAGGGCGAACACGAAGATCCCCAGAATCAGCTGCGTCGGGCGTGCGCCCTTCTTGATCAGGCGAACCAGTGTAAATAACAGGATGACGCCGAGCAAGCCCGGGAAGATCGAATTCAATACATCGCCGATGACAACCGATGTTTGACCGACGTTCAACGTCCAGTTCAGCGGGACGCTGACCATCTGCGCCGTCATCGCGCCGACCATGATTAAACCCAGCACGGATGCCGCTTTGGTTAACGCGCCCATCAAGCCTGAAGAGAACACCATATCAATAAACGAAGTACCATAGACATAACCCCAGTTTACAAAGAAATACTTCACGATGGACTGTGTTACGCCGTAGAGCAGGATGAAGATCAAGGTACCCAAAATCGAACCTTCCGCGCACAGACCGATGCCGATCCCCGCGGCAATGATGCGCAGACAGTTGAAGAACAGACTGTCAAACATGCCGGCTGTCGGTCCCATCAGGGCCGCTTTGATGCTTTCAATCGTCTGGCCGTCGATCGAGTTCTTTTCTTTATGCTCTTTTTCCATCGCGTAGGCTAAGCCGGCGATGAAGCTGAACGGAACGGCGTGGGTATTAAAGAAGTTCTGATGCCGCAGGTACGCCTCCCGCTTGCCTTCCATATCATCTTTATAAATACTTTCAATCGCCGGAGCCATTGTGATCGTAAAACCATTCGCCTCCATTTTTACCATGTTGAAGCTGGTAAAAACCAGATGGGAACGGAAGAACATTGATTTTAAAACTTTCTTTTCTTCCGGCGTCAATACTTTCTTTTCCATTAGAAGAAATCCTCCTCATCTGTTTTCGCAGCGGAAGCCGCCATTGAATTCTTTAAATCAATACTGCGCTTTTCGCCCATGAACATCGTGATCGCGATCGCGGCGCCCAGGATTGCGATCGGCAAAGTCGCCATGCCCAAGTAAGCCACCATGACATAACCGACAAAGAAGAAGATGCCGACTTCATTGTTCCAGATCATCGACGTCAGAATTGCGAAGCCGACCGCCAACATCATCGACGTTGCAGCGCCCAAGCCTGTCATAACCCAGGCCGGCATGCTTGCCAGAAACGCATTCAATCCCTCAACGCCATAGGATACCGCAAAGAACAGGATAACGACGTTAATCAACGGCGTCAGGCAGGAAAAACCAATCGTCTGGAACGCGAATTTACGCGGATTGCATTCTGCAGCCAGCTTTTCCCAATACGCCGCAAGAGAAGCCCAGATCGGCGTGAACATGCCAGCGATGGACGCCATGACCGTACCGATTGGCAAGGCAATCGCCAGACCCGCTTCGATATCGGCGCCAGTTAAAATAGTGTAAGCGACTGCGATGATGCTGGAGGTTGTCGCATCTGCCGGGATCGAGCCCCCGATGGCGGAAATTCCCATGAAAATGGATTCCAGGGATGCGCCCATGATGATGCCGGTCTTGAAATCACCCAAGATCAACCCCGCTAACGGAGCGACGACGATCGGCCGGTTAAGACATTGCCAGGACATGATGTAGGGATCTAAAATTGAGATGATATAATACGCTAAACAAATTTGTAAAGCTGCGGATACCATAATTTTCCTCCTCTTTTCCTAATGAACTTTCTTATAAACCCAAAACTTTGCTTAATTTTTCCGGATTGTCTTCCGGCGTGGTCTGGTACACAGTTTCGATGCCGAAGCTCAGCACTTTCTTGAAGTCTTCGACTTCTTCGTCGTAAGCATACAGATTGGATCCGTAGGTCCGACGGGCAAGATCCCCCTGTTTCGGTGCGATGCGGCCATAGTTGCCGACGTTGATCAGCGGAATGTCCTTCACTTCTTCCAAGATTTTGATCAGATCTTTCGGGTTGGAGATGATGACCAGAATTTTATGTCCTGCTGCGCGCGGATCCTTCAGCAGCGTGATCGAATCGGCAACTGAACGGATTGTGACCTTCGCGGTTGCCGGGGCGGCCATCATCAGACTCTGCTGGATGATCTTGTTGCCTGCCGCCTCATCATTGGCCACGACAATCCGGTCAACCCCAGTGTGCCGCGACCATTTGATCGCCACCTGTCCATGAATCAATCTTTCGTCCAAACGTACTAACTTAATCATTTCCTTTTCCTCCTTTCTTAGAAAAAATCCTCTTGTTCTTCTGTTAAATCCGGCAGCTGCACGACGCTCAGCATTGATCGGCTCTGTTCGACGATCTGTTCGATCTCCTCCACCGTGACCTCCGTTTTTGTTGAAAGCTCCAGAACACAGGCCAGATTCACGCCGCCGATCAGCGTAGTGTTGGGTTTCTGCAGATAGGTCATCATGACCTGATTCACGCTGCCGCCGATCAAGTCTGACATCAGAAGCACCTGATCCTCCGCGGAAACTCCGGCATAAAATGCGTCGAGTTTTTCCTGAACTGACGCTTGATCAACATAAGCGTCAAACACGGTGACATTGTCAGAAGCGCCCATCAAAATATCCAGAGAGCTTTTCATGCCGCTGGCAAAATGACCGTGCGATGACAAAAAGATTTTCAGCAATGCGATACCCCTTTCTTGTTGGATATTTCTTCAACGTCCCTACTATAACCTGTTTTTGTAAGCGTTACCACGTTCACTTTTTCCGAAAAAAAAGGGAAAACTTTCGTTTTTTCCCTTAGCCAAGTGAAATTGGCAAAGCCTTTAAACTTGCGCGGACGATCTCCGTTAATCCGGTTACACGGTGATTTTCAATCAACATCCACAAATTTTCATTATCTCTGAAGAAAGAAATTAAAAGATCGTTAACAAATCTTACGGCCTCCAAACTGCTGTCAAAATCAGCGCTGATCACAACGATATGCAAAATCGGCTGTTCATCAAATATTCTTTCCTGATTTAACTGATAAATTTCAAAAAATCCTTTGCTTACCCATTGTCGTTTTACAAACAAAATGCAAACTTTGTTCGCTACGCATGTTTTCTTAGTGTAATGAAGATCAGCATAGATCTTCTCGACGCTCTCCGCATCTTTTCCCATTTTATAGCTGATTAACTGTATAAAAGAGTCCATACTTTCATATTCAAAATCACGATAAATTGTAAATACGCCCAAGCGCAGATGATCAAGAGCGGACTGCAGCTGAACACCTGATAAAATAACCTGATTATAGATATCGTTCATCTGGCTTTGTGTCGGAATGCTGTTGACCATTAAGCACGGCCAGTCATATTTATACGAATAATAAGGATAACTTAAAATTGCCCAGTCGTAATCTTCGACTGGCAGTTTCCGCATTTCATAGAGTTCATAAACGTCCAGACAAGCAAAACAGGAACCAAACCGAGTCTGGATCATCTGCTTTAGAATTCCTGACGAAATATATCCGCCGCCATTGGAAACAATCGCCCGGATGGGCTTGAACGGATAAGGAATCATCAAGAGCAACGTATTGAGGTGGCCGGCAAATGTGATCAGATTATACAAGCTCAATTTACAATGATACTGAGTTTCGAACAAACGGGCAAGATTATGTGCCAGTTTCGACGCCAAAGGACAATCTTGAATGCGCGAATCCTCTGAATGCAGACTTTTTACGCTATGAAACGAAGCGTTGAAATCTTTTTGAACCAGCAAAGGAATTAATCCTGAACATAGAATCTGTTCTTCATTGGGAATTTGAGTCAGATCTACATTGTAGTCCTTTTTTACTGACTTGCAGAAGGCAGCATTCAGTTTTTGCGCTTCCTCAGCTAATTCAAAATAATTATCGGCGAGCTTGCAATCCAGCGGAATATCCGCCCAAAACACCAAGAGCAGCGCAAATGCCAGAATTTCATCTTCATTCACGTCAAAACCAGAAAACTGTCCGCATTTCAGAATTACTTCCTCAGCCACTCGATATTCCCGGAAACGTCGTATGTAATCCTGTTGTTTTCGGGATAAATGAATAGGACAGCCGGCCTGATAACGGGAAGCCATCAATAGCAAATAACGGGATAAGCGCTGCGTATTCCCATCCAAGATATGACAATCTGATTCTCTTAATGCTTTGAGGAAGATATGTCTGATTTCATATCGTTCCTCATCCTCGCGATCGAAAAAAGAGAGATAATCTGTATTCTTATACAAATTAACAGCTTCATGATAGTGATTTTCAAAAATACACAGCATTAACATCCGACGATCAAATTCGCTTCCGATGACCATCGGTCCTTCTTCGCTTCGTTTTTTCAAGCGTAAATTAAATTTATTCAATAAAAAATTAACTTCTTTCAATTCTTCCCGAATTGAGCTTTTCGTGAGGTAGAGTTCGTCAGCGATATCTTCAATAGTCAGATATCGTTTTTCTACAATAATCCGGCGCAAAATATCATTCGTCCTGTCATTTTGTGCCCGCGGAGTTCCGCCGATCGCTGAAAAATGAATTGCCAGCTGTATTTTTACCGGAGAAAACTTTTCTTCATCAAAAACTTTGAGAACGTAACCTTTTCCTTTCTTCGCGATCAAATCAGCGCCGCTGGCTTTAGCGAAGGCTTCGAGTTCAGCTATATCGTTCTTTATCGTTCGTTCTGTGACGCTGACTTTTTCCGCAAGTTCATAAGAGCGGATATAGTCGTCTTGCTGGGTCAGAATGTAGAATAACTGTAAGATTCGCTTCTTTTCATTCGCCATTCCTTGTCCTCCAACTTTCTTAGCTGGTTCAAAAAGTAGACTTTTTGAACCACGCAAATTCTAGTTAAAATAAGCCTTTTTTCTTTCATTTCCAATTATATTTCAAATGTCAGTTAAAGTCTACTTTTTCAGCCAAAGCGCAACTGGCTAAAAGATAAGGCTGCGGATTTATAATTATCTGAAAATGAGAGCTTTGAATTAATTAAAGATTGTTTCCCTGGCATCTCTTTGTCCAGTATCTCGCTTCAAAGATTCAATGACTAATCAATAAACTGAATTGTAAAGAGAAAAGTCTCCCCTGAAAAGACGCAAACTTGTTCAGTTTAAACTGCACAGGGTTTCTAACGTGCACCCTAATCGCGCGTTCTGACACAGAAGTCTATAACTTATCAGTCTGTCCGGATTTTCCAGACGCAGAGAAACAAATTCAATCCTTGAAATATTTCGAACTCATGATTTTTGTTTCTCTCTATGATATACGCATAAAATCAGAAAACAGCTCCGCAGGAAGACAAATTTATTTTAAGTAGTTCTTGTTTTAGGCTCTTTCAAAAATAGTGTTGGTGAGAGAAAAACCGAAACAAGAAAGACGCAGATGAGTTCCAGAAATGGGACTCATTTTTAATTGAGAAAACGGCAGGGAACTAAGGTGTTAGAAATAAGTAAAATGCGGGTCTTA
>ERZ507044.28-NODE-28-length-158084-cov-13.2712_pt1 | contig 158084 bp, 167 predicted proteins | sample MGYA00512870_ERZ507044 | MGnify/ENA metagenome assembly ERZ507044
CTTCAATCATAAGAGGGATGGCTTTGATTTTTTATGAGTATCGGTGAATAGTAACCAATGCATGTTTGCATCATGTAAAAAAATGAAAAAAGTGTTGCGTTAAAAAGCTGTTTATGGTAACATAACTATGTTGTATGTCCTCCCGGATTTACAACCGCTCAGAACAGGGTTTAAGTATGGAAATCATCACCTTGCATGGCGAGTCTTAAATTATTTAGAAGGAGGTGCGATTTATGTACGCAATCATTGAAACAGGCGGAAAACAGATCCGTGTAGAAGAGGGTTCCACAATCTTCGTAGAAAAGCTGGACGTTCAGGAAGGCGAAGCTGTTGTATTTGACAAGGTAGTCGCTTACTGCAACCGTTCTCTTCGTGTTGGTACTCCATATGTAAAGGGAGTTAAGGTCAACGCAAAGGTTGAAAAGCAGGGAAAAGCAAAGAAGATCATCGTCTACAAATACAAGGCTAAAAAAGGTAGCTCACACCGCAAGCAGGGACACCGTCAGCCTTACACAAAACTGACAATCGAATCAATCGAGGCTTAATGTATGGTAAGAGTCCATGTAAAGCGGCATCAGGGTATTATACAGGAAGTGGAAATCAGAGATCATGCAGGCTATGCAGATGCCGGTCAGGATCTGGTATGTGCCGGAGTGAGTTCCATAGCTGTAGGAATGATGAATGCTTTAGATGAGATGGTGCCTGAAGCATGCGACTTCGTTTTGAAGGAAGCATACATCAAAATTGAAACGATCCTGCCAGATGCTACAGCAGGTATCCTGTTACAGGGAATGTACTATCAGCTGTCAACCATGCAGGAAAGCTATGCAGACTATATTACAATAAACGATCAGGAGGTGTGATTATGAAATTTGTATTAGATATTCAGCTGTTCGCATCCAAAAAGGGTGTTGGTTCTACAAAGAACGGCCGTGACTCCGAATCCAAACGTCTTGGAGCAAAACTGGCTGATGGACAGTTCTGCCATGCAGGAAGTATCATTTACCGCCAGCGTGGTACGAAAATTCACCCGGGAACAAACGTTGGAAAAGGTGGAGATGACACGTTATTCGCAAAAGTGAATGGTGTTGTAAAATACGAACGTTTAGGTAAAGACAAGAAAAAAGTGTCCGTTTACCCACAGGCGTAATGAAAAAATCCCCGGTATGGGGATTTTATTTTTGAGCAGGATAACAGAAGGAGACAAGGAGGTGCCTGAATGTTTATAGATCGTGTAAAAGTACATGTGAAGGCTGGAAAAGGCGGAGATGGAATCGTTGCTTTCCGGCGTGAAAAATATGTTGCCTACGGTGGTCCCAGCGGCGGAGACGGCGGGGCTGGCGGTGATGTCGTTTTTATGGTCGATGAAGGAAAGACAACACTGCTGGATCTGCGCTACAACCGCAAGATGGCTGCAGAGCCGGGCGGGAACGGAAAGACAAAGAAAATGCATGGTGCCGATGGGGCAGACTGCATTATCAAGGTGCCGCAGGGTACGCTTGTAAAGGATGAGAAAACCGGAAGAATTCTGGCGGATCTCACACGCAAGGGACAAAAGGAAATCATCGCCAAGGGCGGAAAGGGCGGCCGCGGCAATTTCCACTTTAAATCCAGTAAAAACACGGCACCTCAGTACAGTGAGCTGGGCGCACCGGGTGAAGAACGTGATATTATGGTCGAACTGAAGGTGCTGGCGGATGTCGGACTGGTTGGCTTCCCATCTGTTGGGAAATCCACATTGCTGTCCGTTGTATCCAAGGCGAAGCCGGAAATCGCGGAATACCACTTTACAACGTTGGCTCCGAATCTGGGGATGGTGCAGGTTCCGGATGGCAGAAGCTTTGTCATGGCGGATCTGCCCGGACTGATTGAAGGAGCGAGTGAAGGAAAGGGGCTTGGACACCAGTTTCTTCGTCATATCGAACGCTGCCGTGTTATCATCCACGTTGTGGATATGGGAGCGAATGACGGCCGCGATCCTGTTGCGGACTATAAAACCATCAATGATGAGCTAAAGCAGTATGAATACCGTCTGATGGAGCGTCCGCAGATCGTTCTTGCGAATAAGATGGATCTGGATGGAGCACAGGAAAACCTGAAGCGCTTCAGAAAGGCCTATCCCGAGGTTGAGGTATTTGAGACCACAACGATTATTGCAGAGGGTCTGGAGCCGGTTCTCTATCGCGCAGCCGATCTGCTGGAAACAACACCGCAGTTTCCGTTATATAACGATGATGCCAGTGATGAAGAGGCGGAAGGTGTGCTTTACAAATTTGAACCTGAGCAGCCTGCCTTTGAGGTACACAACATGGGAAATGGCAACTGGGAGCTGAGTGGGGAAGAGCTGGAACGCAGCTTTAAGATGAGCAAGATGGATAATGAAGAGGACTTCATGCGATTTGCCCGCAAAATGCGGAAAATGGGAATTGATGAAGCACTGCGCAAAGCCGGCTGTAAGGACGGCGATGTCGTAACCATCTGTGATATTCAGTTTGAATTTGTCGAGTAACGTCATACCGACATTCCCCTTCATGAAACATGGGTTGGCTTCATGGCAAAAAAGCAAAGGCGCAGAAACACACGATTAAAGCGAGGTTCCTGTGCCTTTTTCTTTGCTTTTGCTTATCCCACCCAAACATGCATCGTTTTGTACAGGCGGATGATAGCACGCCTGCGGGCGGTGATGCTCAATTCCGAAATAAAAGAAGACCTGACAAGTTATCAACGCTCTGCCGGGTCTTTTTCTATAGGATAAGCCTTTTCACGCTGTGTTAAATATTTCAAAACATGAAACATGCTATGTGAAGCTAGCTGAAATCACCGAGCAGCTCATGATGGAACTCATCCAGCAATTCGTTGATCTGTATCAGAGAATACTGCTTGCTGATGCCGAAAATCAATATCGCATCCCGCTGCTGCTTGGCATACAGATGGTTATGATGTGCCACGGTCAACAGACGGTTGGTTTCCTCTAGATTCAGCTTCATAGCTATAGCAAGCTGCAGAATCTTATCTCGACCGGCCTGCTTGCTCCCCTGAAATATCTGATAGGCATAGGTTCTTGGAATCTGGGCATCCCGAATGATATCGGACTTCTCCAAATCCTTTTCCAACAGGATTTCATTGATGTAATCCACAAAGGATACATCACGGATTTCTTTTAAAATACGATCTTTCTCCAGCGCGCCGGCCTTCTTCAGGATATCTTCCAAATCCTTCGTTTTCTGTTTCTGCATACAATCACCAGATATTATGATATAATCAAATCACGATTATTGCAAGCTAAAGGAGAATTTATGCGTCTGGATTTATTAGAGGATATATGTACATTGTCCGAAACGGAAGAAAAAACAGTGCAGCTGGTGAAAAACTGTCTGGATCAGAAATTTTACATTAAGAAGATAATGCAGGACTGTGCGGAGCTGCAGATTTACCGTCAGCTGATGCAGCATCCCCATCCCGGCATTCCGATGCTGTATGAAGCGACGCGCAGAGGGGAAACGTGCATCCTTGTAGAGGAATTCATCAATGGAACGACACTGGAGTACGTGCTGAGTGAGCGATCACTTGATGATGCGGCTATTCATCATATCATGCAGCAGCTGCTGTCTGCGGTTGAGCATCTTCACAGTCTGCAGCCGCCGGTTATTCATCGGGATATCAAGCCGGGAAATATCATGGTGCTGGAGCATCTGGAGATACGGCTGATTGATTTTGAAATTGCACGGGTTTTCAAGCAGGATAAAAATCGCGATACTCGTGTGATGGGGAGTGCCGGTTATGCTTCACCGGAGCAGTACGGGTTTCATCAAAGTGACTGCCGCAGTGATATATACGCCATCGGAGCGGTCTTAAAAACGATGGTACAAAAGGATGTAACGGCAAAGGATATCCACAGTCCGTTTCAGCACATCATTGAAACCTGTATGCAGCTGGATCCAGATAAACGCTATCAAAGTGTTGGCGAGCTGCAAAAGGCGCTTGGATATTGCGAGGAGAAGTCTCTGCCGCACGCTTCCGTTTCTGTCTTACTGACGCAGCTGCCGGGTATACGAAGGGATTCCGCTGCAAAGCGGCTGCTGTTTCTTGCATATTACGGGCTTTGTATAATTCTGGGAGCATCGATGACCGTGACCCCTCCGCCATCCCCGTATTCACTGATCTGTCAGAGAATCGCCTTTGGTTTATGCCTGGCGATCATCCCGGCAATTACGGTAAATGCAGGGAATGTTCGGGAGCTGCTTCCGCTTCAGGATCATGGACGGACATCCATACGCTTCTTCAAAGGTGCGATTCTGTGGTTTCTCTGTGCGTTTATCATAATCAGTCTGCTGGTGATTCTGGCAGCCATACTGGAAAGTCTGCTGTAAGCATACCAAAGCTTTCCGGTTTTTTTATATAATTCTGTTCGTGATAAAGAGGGAAGCGTGCAAATGAGATTAGAAGTATATGATGATGTTGCTATGCTGTTTCACAGTGATGAAAAGGATATCCTGCTTGTTCAGCACATGATAGAAAACCTGTTCTTTGTGAAAAAGGTCGTTCGTGCAAAGCTGGATCTTTCTTTGTATCAGCTGCTGCAGAGCCATCCGTATGAACATCTTGCCAATGTGATTGATTTCAGCTACAGTCATGAAAAGACAATTCTGATAGAGGAGTTTGTAAATGGATGTACACTGGAATATAAGCTCAGTCAAAGAAGGCTGCCGGTTGAGAAGTGCATCGGGATCATGCTCCAGCTGTTTGCGGTTGTGGGGCATCTGCATGCACAGACACCACCGATCATTCATCGGGATATCAAGCCGGATAACATTCTGATCGATAAGGGACATGTGGTGCTGATCGATTTTGAGATTGCGAAGCTGATGACAACGCGCAAGGATGTTCTACGTACCGGAAGTGTCGGCTATGCAGCGCCGGAGCAGTATTACGGCTTATCCGATCAACAAAGTGATATTTATTCCATGGGAATTCTGCTGAAGGAATTGTGTGCACATACGGCATGGAGGAATAACGAAGCGGATATCTTTCTCACCATCATACGGAAAAGCACAGCTAAAAGACAGGAGGAACGCTACCTGACGATATCGCAGATGCAGAATGATTTTATCATAACATGCCGAAGCTGCAGCTCTACAGCAAAGTATGCTGAAAGCATACCAATGCAAACAGAACAGAAGGTATAATAAAATCATTCCAAAATACAGGATGAGAAAACTGGAGGGACCTATGAAAAAATTAAAGAAATGGCAGATTGTACTTATCGTAATTCTTGCGCTCGGTGTCATTGGAGTACTAGCAGGCGGAGGAGATGAGGAAAAGAAAAACGGCGAGCCGGCAGCAGAGAAAACCGACAACAAAAAGAAAGAAGACAAAAAGAAGGAGCCGAAAGAGAAAACCTATGGTATCAAGGATACGCTGAAGGTAGGCGATGTGGAATACACAGTGAACGGCATTGAAACTACGGATACGATTGGCGATGAGTATCTGAATCAGAAAGCACAGGAAACCTATCTAATTGTTTCGGTTACCGTGAAAAACAACGGAGATGATGCTTTGAGTGTACTGGACAGCTTCTTTAAGCTGAAAAAGGGAGACAAGACCTACAATACAGATTCTACAGCTATTATGTATCTGGGAGATGAAAGCATTTTTGCCAAGGAAATCAATCCGGATGCTTCTTTAAAGGGTAAAATCGTGTTCGATGTAACCAAGGCGACGATTGATGATAAAAATCTGCAGCTGCAGGTACAGACCGGAGCATGGGGCACGGAAAAGGGGCTGATCAATCTTCATTAGACAGATATCGGCTCAGGCAAAAAGAACTGTCGCATATGCGACGGTTTTTCTTTTCCCCGCTGGTTGTTTGGCTGGCTTTTTTTTATGGGATACGGTATGATTAAGGTATATTCGGGAGGTAGATGTTATGCGATTGGTATCATGGAATGTAAATGGAATCCGCGCCTGTATGCAAAAGGGCTTTATGGATTTCTTTAAGGAAATAGATGCAGATGTATTCTGTATTCAGGAAACGAAGATGCAGCCCGGACAGCTGGAAATCGAAACACCGGGCTACTATCAGTATATGAACAGTGCAGAGAAAAAGGGGTATAGCGGAACCATGGTGTTTTCCAAGCAGAAGCCGCTCTCCGTGACGTATGGTCTTGGAATTGAGGAGCACGATCATGAAGGGCGGGTCATTACCTGTGAGTACGAGGATTTTTATCTGGTTTGTGTATATACCCCTAATTCCAAGGACGGCTTACTGCGTTTGGATTACCGCATGGTCTGGGAGGATGCGTTTCGTGCCTATCTGCACAAGCTGAACGAAACAAAAAGTGTGCTGGTGTGCGGTGATTTGAATGTCGCACATAAGGAAATCGATTTAAAGAATCCAAAGACAAACCGCAGAAATGCAGGCTTCACGGATGAGGAACGCGGTAAGATGAGTGTTTTGCTGGAAAGCGGCTTTATCGATTCCTTTCGATATCTGTATCCGGAGCAGGAGGGGATTTATTCCTGGTGGAGCTATCGGTTCAAAGCCCGTGAAAAGAATGCAGGGTGGCGGATTGACTATTTCCTGGTTTCCGAGGATGCGAAGGAGGCTATTCGGGAAGCAAGGATTCACACGGATATCTATGGCAGTGATCACTGCCCGGTATCTCTTGAATTTGATAAGAAGGCTGTCTAGGACAGCCTTTTACATTCCCTGTTGAAAAGGAGGCTGCAAACCACAGGATACACTCTGGCGGCTGCCTCTTTTTTTCATATATACAGGCTGTACTTTTATCTGGATCTGGGTGTGCATGGATTCGCTGAACGCTTTTGTAGTTGTAAAATACGGAAGATTATGTTATGATAATTATAAGAAAAATAAGAATTATAAGAAAAGAGGGAAACTATGGATTTCTCAAATAAACTATATGTTTATGTGGATGCTGCAGCTTTGCAGGATCCGCAGGCGGAGCATTTCATGGAGGTACTGACAAAGCAGTATCGTCAGATAATTTTGTTTGTGGAGAATGTTTGGGAGGAGGAAACACTGAAGCAGCTTCCTGCCTATGGATATATCTGCCGCACCGTTTATGGGCCGGATTTGCAAAGCGTTCTGGAAAAGGACCGTGCAAGGCGTTCTCCGGATAAGACCAAGCATATTCTTTTTATCACAAGGTCAGCACAGACACTGCATGGAATCAGTGTGCTTTGTCTTGAGAAGATGGGACTGGAGCAGATCCTTTTGGAAAAGCTGCAAAATGAGAAAAAGCGCAGAACGGTGATTGCCGGTATCTGCATGGGCTGTGTTGTATATTTTGCTGTATACTTTATCATGCTGGATAAGCTGCCGCTATGGATGCGGGATGGAGGAATCGCGTTTCTGCTGTGTCTGCTTCCGGCGGAGCTGCTGATTTTGACGCTTCTATACGGTTTGTGCAAACGGGTGATTCCCTTTGATACCATCTTTGAATTTTTTGATATGTTCGGATGAAGGCGGTACATAGTGATTCTCTATTTTATAGGAATAATAGAACCGAAAATAAGAGGAAACAGATACTGTGAAGCAGAAAACGTGACATAAAAGATAACATAAATGATTGTATAAAAGATAAGATATAAGGAAGAGAAAGGCTCTGGACGACATGCTTTCTGACGGTTGTTTTCTGCTTCATAAGGGGGCTTAACACAGCAGGAGCTGTGGACAGCCGTTTGAAAGGCAGACTGTATATTGCAGCCTTGCTGCCTTGTTTTGCTAATAGAAAACGGAAATACCGGATGGTTCTGTATCAGCAGGTTAGCGCCTCTGTTACATCTGAGCGTGCAGAATTCCCGGAGTCTATGAATACACTGCTTTAAAAGGTGAAATTACACCTCTTTTCCTCCCTTATTTCCGATGATTTTTCAAAACAGGGTAAGCACACAATGGATTTCCACTGTTTTTATTTGTCCAGTCATGATAAAATAAGTGCGGTGATGAAAATGATAGCATTTATTAAGGGAATCATTCACAGCTACAGCAATGATTCTTTGATTATTGAAAACAATGGCATCGGCTACCGGGTCTATGTTGCCAATCCGATGGCAGTCCGGCTTAATGCCGAAGTGATTTTATATACCTATCAGCACGTACGCGAGGATGCGATCACGCTGTTCGGGTTTACCACGATGGAGGAGCATGATCTGTTTCTGCAGCTGATCAGTGTCAAGGGTGTCGGTCCGAAGACGGCCCTGGGAATGCTGGGCGTTTGTCCTGCCAGGAACATGATTGCGGCAATCGAAAGCAATGATGTAAAAACATTGAAGGGACTGCCGGGCATCGGTGCGAAAACCGCCAGTCAGATTGTTCTGGATCTGAAGGGGAAGCTCGTGGAAGAGGTTACGGAGCTGGAAGTTAAGGAAAATGAACAGCTGCTGGATGCGTTGGAAGCATTGAAGGCACTGGGCTATAAGAATGCGGAGCTGAACAGTATCAAGAAGGAGTTGGGTACTCTGGAAGCGATGACGAGCGACCAGTATATCCGAAAGGGGCTTGGCATTCTGGCGAAGAGAAAAGGAGTCTAGCAAATGGAGAGAATTTTATCAAATGAATCGCAGAGTTTGGATGAGGAAGCATCCCTGCGCCCCCAGAGTCTGCGTGAATATATCGGACAGCGACAGCTGAAGGAAAACCTGTCGGTGTTTATTGAGGCCGCAAAGCAGCGAAATGAAGCGCTTGATCATGTTTTGCTGTACGGCCCTCCCGGACTGGGAAAAACAACCCTGTCCTATATACTGGCGAATGAAATGGGGGGCAGTATTAAGACGACGAGCGGCCCCTCGATTGAAAAGGGCGGGGATCTGGCAGCCATACTGTCAACACTGGAGCCCGGGGATGTTTTGTTTATTGATGAAATCCATCGTCTGCCGAAGCAGGTTGAGGAAATTTTGTATCCTGCCATGGAGGATTATTGTATCGATATCGTTGTCGGCAAGGACAGCGCAACCACCAGAAGTATACGGCTGGAGCTGCCGCCCTTCACGCTTGTCGGGGCTACGACACGTGCGGGCGATCTGACAGCGCCGCTGCGTGATCGTTTCGGTATCGTTTCCCAGCTGGAATTTTATGAGCTTGCGGAGCTGCAGCAGATCATTTCCAGAACCTCCCGTGTCATGGATACGGAAATCGAGGAGGAGGCCGTGCTGGAGATTGCTTTGCGCTCCCGCGGCACACCGCGAATCGCGAACCGCTTGTTTCGCCGTGTGCGTGATTTTGCGACCGTTATGAATGACGGCATCATCAGTAAGCAGATTGCGGAAATGGCACTGGATAAATTAAAGGTCGACCATCTGGGATTAGATAATGTCGACCATAAGTATCTGAAGGGGATCATTGAGCGCTTCAAGGGAGGACCGGTTGGTCTGGAAGCGCTGGCCAGCAGCATCGGAGAAGAAACGATGACGCTGGAGGATGTGTATGAGCCGTATCTTCTGCAAATCGGCTTTATCAACCGCACACCGCGCGGACGTGTTGTAACAGAGAAGGCCTATCGCCATCTCGGCTATGATCTGCGGGAGGGGCTGTTTCTGCACACAGACTGATTTATCCCTTGTGCGTACGCGAGAATGCAATGACGGCAGCTGCGTTATAAACCAGTGCCTTACTGAGATTTTCAAGCAGTGCAGGCAGTGAGAAGCCGCTCAGCAGCAGGGACAGCAGAAAGAATACGGCAGCAACAGGAAGCGCATGAAACAGCGCTTTTTTATTTACGCCAATGCCCAGCAATGCACCGCCGGCTCCATAGGCAATGATACCGCCGATCCAGTTCAAAATGTGAAAAGTCGAAGTCGATACTGCATGAAAATAGTATAAAGCAGCAAATACAAGAGAGAATAACAATGTGAGCGCAAGCAGCACGGCTACGGAGCGCACATAGGTCTGTAGTTTGAATTTCATAAGTGGTCACCTCAGTCTACTGTATGAAATTTACGTACAAACTATGCAGGAAAGGATGGTTTAATGCAGGAATATATAAATCTGATGGTGAAGTGCTTTATCGTATATTTTGTGATAATTTTTGCCCTTCGCATCATGGGGAAACGGGAAGTCGGTGAGCTTTCTGTCTTTGATATCGTGATTTACCTTGTTATGAGTGAGCTGCTGGCAATCTCCATTACGGATACGCATGAAAGCATTCTGAAGTCACTTGTTCCAATCTTCACGCTGGCTTTTTTACAAATTGTGATTTCCTGGGTGCTTTTGAAAAGCAAAAAGACCAGAGATATCTTTGACGGTAAGAATGCGATTCTGATTCATAACGGACATATCAATCAGAGCATTATGAAGCGGGAACGCTACAACATTGATGATCTGATGTCACAGATTCGCAGCAAGGATCTGTGTACACCGGATGAGGTTGCCTTTGCAGTGCTGGAGAACAACGGACAGCTCTCCATTCTGCCGAAAAACAAATGCAAGGTGAAGCACCCCGATCCTCTCATCAGCGATGGAACAATCAACAAAAAGGCGCTGCAGGATTTGTCACGGGATGAGGAATGGCTGAAAAACGCCCTGAAGAGAGAGGGCGTGGAGAGTGTGGATGATGTGTTTCTGTGCATTTATCAAAACAACGGCATGTTTGTCATCAAGAAGGAAATGAATTCCAAGGATACCTTCTTTTAATTGTTCTTGAAGGCGATGAACAGGCGGACAGCGTGCATGGTGGTTGTAATGAGCATCCCGGCTGTCAGTGCAATGGGCAAAGAGGCCTCCATGCAGGTTCTGGTCAGAAACAGCACACATAAGATCCGTACCAGAGAGCCGCTCAGGGTGTCTGCGACGGTCTGCTTGCTTAAGGATAAGGCATGGAGCATGCTGGACAGGGGAGGCTGCAGGGAATACAAAGCAAACGGGATGGCCAGCTGCTTGAGCAGCAGGGCACCGTGGGTGTTGTGATAAAACAGGTAAAGCAGCTGCTCCGGAAACAGATAGCAGATCACACTGCAGCCCAGACCGACCAGAAAGCAGCAGCCGATGATCATCGAAAACAGACGGCGTGCATGATCGTAGTACCCTCTGGAATAGGAATAGGTAAAGGATGGCAGCAGAAAGTTGCTCAGTGTTACGGTGATAAAGCTTGGCATGGTAATGATGGGCAGTACATAGCCGTTGAGCTGTCCATAGGCGCCTACCATGGCGGCGGATGCTGCCGTGCCAAGCCCCAATACCATGACAATCGGCTCCATGAAATAGGTAAGGGAGCCGATGAGACGGCTGCCTGTCATAGGTATGGATACCGTCAGCACCTCATCAAACTGTCGGCGGTTTAGATCGCTGAACAAACGCGGAATCCTGGAAAGGGTTCTTTTTTGTCTGCGCAGGGAGATGAGCATAAACAGTGCGCTGCACGCCTCACCAACGCTGACAGACAGCATTGCGATACGGGCCATGGTGATTGCGTCGGTAAAGGGATGCAGATAGAAAACCACAAACAGAAACAGGATGCGGCTGCCTTCTTCAAACAGCTGGGAGGAGGTTGCCTGCACGTGATGCTGCAGACCGAACAGATATCCCTTCAGGATACCGGACAGCGATACCAGTGGAATCAGCGGTATAATGGCATACAGGACGGGCAGAATTTCCTTCTGCTTGAGGATGCGGGTAGCCAGAAAGGGAAGCACGAGCAGAAAGGTCAAAATGATAACGGCATTATTCAACAGGGAAAGAATCACACTGACCTTCAGCGGCTGATGGGGATGGTCGCTTTGCGCAATCACCTTGGATAAGGCCCCGGGGATTCCCATCTGCGCCAGGGTGATGAAAAAGACCATGGTCGGTGCTGCCAGGGTATAATAGTTCATAGCCGAGGGGCTCAGGGTTCTGGCAAGCATGATGCGCACGATGAAAGAAAGGGCCTTGGCAATCACGGATACAATTACCAGAATCACAGTAGACTGCAGTACGGTTTTCTTCAAATAAATCACTCCAATCCAGCTTGCAGATCATGAAAAAAATTGGCGATGTAATGATTTTAAAAGACAAAGTGCGGATTCGGGATAAAAAAATACATTGCTTTCATTCATAATTGAAGCTATAATAATGTTTATGATATTAAGGAGGAGCTTATGAGTGGTCAAAGTGAAATCGAAGATAAATACATAAAACTTGCTATTGCTTTGAAAACAAATCAGTTGAAACGAGAAGAGTTATCTTCCTTGACATATCAGCATGTAGAAAGCTCGTTGAAGGAGCATTGGCGCTTTCGCAAGCCTGGAAGCATCCATGAGGCGGTAGAGGATATCCAGCAGCTCAGCGCAAGCGATGTGGTGGCCTATTTGTCTACGCAGGCCGTGATTATGGGCTCCCGTATGAACCTCAACGACTTTGATGATTTATTTGGAGGAGATAAACAATGAAGAAATCACGTCTCGTGGTCTTTGTGATAATCGTGTTGACCATACTGACACTGATTGTGACCTGCACCCCGTCCGTTCGCAAGAATATGAAGCTGGGGCTGGATTTACAGGGTGGCTTTGAAATCCTGTATGAAGTGAGTCCACTGGAGGGCAAAAAGCTTCCTTCCATGACGGCTGTCGCAAAATCAGTGGAAAAACGTGTCGATGTTCTGGGTGTCAATGAACCGGAAATCACAGTGGAAGGCGACAATCGTATCCGTGTGCAGCTCGCCGGTGTTAAAAATGCCGATCAGGCAAGAAGGGTCATATCTTCAACCGCCAATCTGACATTCCGCGATGTGAATGACAACCTGCTGATGGATTCCACCGTTTTGCAGGAAGGCGGAGCCAGTGTGATGTACGACAATTACGGCAAGCCGATTGTCAGCCTGAAGCTGTCTGATCAGAAGAAGTTTTATGAAGTAACACAGAAGGTTTCCCAGATGGGAAGCGGCAGCAATCTGATGGTTGCCTGGCTGGATTTTAATCCGGATACCGATTCCTATGCCAAGGAAAAGGATCAGAAAAATCCAAAATTCATTTCTGCTGCAACGGTGAGTGAGGGGATCAATTCCACCAGTGCGCAGATTAGCGGAAGCTTCACCAAGGAGGAGGCAACCGAGCTGAAGGATCTGATCAACTCCGGTTCGCTGCCTGTGAAAATGAGTGAGAAATACAGCAATGCGGTGACTGCCGATTACGGTATCAACGCCTTCAGTGAAACCATGCTGGCTGGCGGTATCGGTATCGCACTGATCATGCTATTCATGATTCTGTACTACCGTCTACCGGGTCTGATTTCCGCAGTCACACTGGCAACCTATGTCTTTATCGTGTTCCTCATCTATAATGCCATGGGCGCAGTCTTTACCCTGTCGGGTATTGCGGCCCTTGTGCTTGGTGTCGGTATGGCGGCCGATTCCAACATTCTGACATTTGAGCGTATCAAGGATGCGCTGTATTCCGGACGTAGTGTAAAGACCGCCTTTTATGAGGGAAGCTCCAAGTCCTTTATTACGATTTTCGATGCGCAGGTCACAACCTTTATCTGTGCGCTGATTCTGTATATGATGGGTACGGGAAGTGTGAAGGGCTTTGCGACCATGCTGATCGTATCTACGATTTCCACCATCATCCTGATTGTCTTCGTCACAAAATTCCTGCTTTCTCTTCTGGTTGGCAGCGGTTGGCTGAATGACAAGCTGAGCTGGTTCGGCGTGAAGAAGGCTCATGTTCCGGATGTGAGCAAGGGGCAGGAGCGCTTCTATTTCGGCTTCTTTAAGAATTTTGATTTTGTTAAAAATGCGAAATACTTTATCATCGCTTCTGTGACGGTGCTTGTCATCGGTGTGGGATGTATGGCATTTCAGGGCATGAAGGGCAATGGTATTCTGAACTGGGGCATTGATTTCACCAGCGGAACCAAGCTGACGGTACAAAGCGATACGGCGATTTCCAGGGATAAGCTGAACAATCAGCTGAAGAGTCTTGGAATCAATGCAAGCAGTATTAAAATCAACGGTGAAAAGGATAATGTGGCAAATATCTTTGTGAAGGATGCCATTGATGAATATAAGATGGATACCGTAAAGGCGGGATTGAAGAAAACCTATCAGCACGATGTCAATGACAACGTGGTAACCCCGGTGATCGGGCAGGAGCTGGTGCGCAGTGCAATTCTGATCTCCATTCTGGCATGGATCGGCGTTCTGATTTATATTTCCATCCGCTTCAAGTGGGATTATGCAATCAGCGGTATTGTCGGACTGATTCATGATGTCTTCTTCGTGCTTGCGGCCTGTGCGATTTTCCGTCTGGAGGTTAATACGGAAATCATCGCCGTGCTGCTGACGGTGATCGGATATTCCATTAACAACTCGATTGTCGTCTTTGACCGTATCCGTGATGAGATGAAGGGACGCAAGCTTGCGACAACGACAAAAGCGGAATATCGTGAAATCGTAAATGAAGCGCTGCAGAGAACGGCGACAAGATCCATTCTCTCCACGCTGACAACGATTCTGCCGGTTGTGTGCCTGCTGTTCTTCGGAAGCAGTGCCATCCGTATCTTCTGTCTGGCACTGTTCATCGGTATCGCCTGTGGTGCGGGGAGCTCCCTGTTTGTCGCAGCGCAGCTGTGGTATCAGATCCGTATCCATCAGAATCCGAAAAAGCATGTAAAAAAGAAACGCAAAAAGAAAAAGGATGAACTGGAGGAAATGATCATTCCGGGCATGAACGACTATTAAAACAACGGAGATATCTGTGACAGCAGATATCTCTTTTGCTTTCTTAAGGCAAAAGAGGAGAAAGTGTGGTATGATATTTCACGGTGATAAATATGCAGATACATAAATTACAGAGCGAACGCTCGCAACAGATACAGGAAATGCATCATGTGAGTGCCTTGTGCGCTAAGGTGCTGGCCTCCAGGGGGTTAAAGGATGAACAGATAGCTGAGCTTTTGCAGAAGCCGCAGCTGGCAGACCCGTTTACGGCAAACGGAATGCAGGAGGTTGCAAAGCGCATCTATCAGGCGAAGCAGAATAAGGAGCGAGTTATGGTATGCGGAGATTATGATGCGGACGGTATTTGCTCCACAGCGATTCTTGTGGATGCGTTGCGCCGCTATGGCATACAGGCCGGTTTTTATATACCGAACCGCTTTGCAGAGGGCTACGGTCTGCAGAAGCATACGGTGGAGCTGGCACATGAAAAGGGATACAGCCTGCTGATCACCGTTGATAACGGCGTGAAGGCACTGGATGCGCTCACGGAGGCAAGAAACAGAGGGGTGGATGTAATCGTTACGGATCATCATGCCATGGATGAGGAATTCCCCTGTCTGTATCTGCTGCATCCGTTTCTGATGGGGGAACGCTTTGAAACATTGTCCGGAGCCGGCGTTGCGCTGGAGATTTCCCGTGCACTGCTGGGGGAGGTAAAGGAGCATGTGGTGCTGGCCTGTGTTGCCGCCATTGCCGATGTGATGCCGCTGCGTCAGGAAACAAGGGCAATTGTGCAGCTCGGACTGCAATACCTCCGTCAGGGCATCTGTCAGCCGATTCAGCTGCTGGCCAATGACCGTTATCCGAAATGGGATGAAACGCTGATCGCCTTTCAGATCGTGCCAAAGCTGAATACGACGGGACGGCTTGCGGATATTGCAAATGCCAACAATACCGTGCGGTATCTGCTGAGTACGAATCTGGAGCAGCTGCAGCATATGGCAAAGCAGATACGGGAGCTGAATGATCGCCGGAAAACGATGAGCGATGACATGGTCAAGGTGGCACGCACGCTGGTACGCCCGGAATATCGGTTTCAGCTGCTGTTTCATGACTCCTTTCATGAAGGTATGGCCGGGCTTGTGGCAGGTAAGCTCAGTGAGGAGCTGCAGCTTCCCGTCATGGTCGCCGCTCAGCGAGAGCAGATGTTTAAGGGCAGTATCCGCTCACTGGATCTGCTGGATCTGACGACCTTTTTTGACGCCTGCCGGCCTTCGCTTTCCGCTTATGGCGGTCACAAGGCGGCTGCCGGTATCGGTTTTCCTTATGAGAATAAACAAATCGTGCAGGACTATGTCAATACCCGCATGGAGGGGATTCACTTCCAACAGGAAAAAAGCTATGATGTGATTCCCATCCGTGTTCAGGAGGCTACACTGGCAGAGGTGGAGAGCCTGTCTGTGCTGGGACCTTTTGGCTGCGGCTTTGAAGAACCGCTGTTTTATCTGGAGGAAGCAAGCGTGCAGGGCTGCCGGTTGCTGGGCAACCGGGAGCATGCGAAATGGATACTGAGTGACAGCCTTGAAGCAATGTATTTTCGCTGCGGCAACGCATATGAACGCCTGCATGAGAAAAACAATGTAAATTTTATTGGAAATCTTCGAATAAATTCCTTTATGGGAAGAAAAAAAGTGAATATTTTTGTAACAGAGGCGTATTAGCTAATGCTTTTTCAGAAAGAATTTGATATAATACATGCATAAGTGCTAGGAGGCTACACACATGAATTTTAAAGATTATATTGCCAGTATTCCTGATTTTCCTCAGGAAGGGGTTTTGTTTCGTGATATAACACCGCTGATGGCGGATGGGAAGGCGTTTCAGGAGGCCTGTGATAAGGTGATTGACTTTGCCAGATCCGTGAAAGCCGACGTCATTGTCGGTCCGGAATCCCGCGGCTTTATCTTCGGCTGTCCGGTCGCCTATGAGCTGGGAATCGGATTTGTACCGGTACGCAAGCCGGGCAAGCTGCCAAGAGAAACCGTAAGCGTATCCTATGATCTGGAATACGGAAGCAATGAGCTGCATGTTCACAGGGACGGCATCAAAAAAGGACAGCGGGTGCTGATCGTGGATGATCTTCTGGCTACCGGCGGTACCGTGGATGCGACCATTCAAATCGTACAGGAGCTGGGCGGAGAGGTTGCCGGCTGTGCGTTCCTGATTGAGCTTGCGGGCTTGAAGGGCCGGGAGCATTTAAAGGATTTTAATGTATTTTCCTTAATGTCTTACGAATAATAAAAACAAAGGGGAGCTTCCCCTTTTCTTGAATGCGGGTGATACTATGGTAAGTAAGAATGTCGTGACCTTTGATGAAATGATGGTTGAGGTCAGAAAATATATCAAAAAAGAAGAAAATATCGATCTGATCACAAGAGCATATCTGTGTGCGGAGAAAAATCATACGGGGCAGTACCGCAAAAGCGGGGAGCCGTATATTATTCATGCGATACAGGTCGGCTACATACTGACGATGCTTCGTACAGGACCAAAGACGATTGCGGCAGGCTTTCTGCATGATGTGGTGGAGGACTGTGACGTTACCATTCAGGAAATGAGTGATATGTTCGGAGAGGAAGTCGCCTCTCTGGTAGAGTCGGTCACAAAAATTGGTGCCCTGAAATTCAAGGATGAAAAAGAATATCTCGCCAGCAATCATCGTAAGATATTTATTGCTATGGCAAAGGATGTTAGAGTTATACTGATCAAGCTGGCAGACCGCCTTCACAATATGCGCACACTGCAGTATATGCGCCCGGAAAAGCAGAAGAAAATAGCTTCTGAAACACTGGAGGTCTATGCGCCGATTGCACACCGTCTCGGTATTAGTGATATCAAGAACGAGCTGGAGGATCTGTGCTTTCAGTATTTGAACAAGGAAAAATATTATGAGATTGCAAAGCTGGTAGAAAAGCGCAAGACAGAGCGTGATGAGCAGGTGCAGCGCATGATTGCCGATATCAGCTCTCTGCTGGATGCCCATCATATCGGCTATCGCATTTTTGGAAGAAGCAAGCACTTGTACAGCATCTATAAGAAAATGATGACGAAAAACAAGCGGTTTGAGGAAATTCTCGACCTGCTGGCGATCCGTATTATCACGGATACCGATACTGCCTGCTATGAAACACTGGGCTATATCCATGCAAAGTACCGACCGATTCCGGGACGCTTCAAGGACTATATCGCCATGCCGAAGGTGAATATGTACCAGTCCTTGCATACGACGATCGTTGCGGAGGATGGCAATATCTTCGAGGTGCAGATTCGTACCGAAGCGATGGATGCCGTGGCAGAGCAGGGTATTGCGGCGCACTGGCGCTATAAGGAAAACATCAATGGCGGACGCGAGGTGCATCAGAAGGAAATCGAGGAACAGCTGCACTGGTTTAAGGATTTCAGTGTCATGAGCGATGAGGTCAATGATGATGCCATGGAATACATGAATCTCTTGCAGAAGGATATTTTTGAAGCAAATGTGTATGTCATGACACCGAAGGGCAAGGTGATTGCGCTGCCCAATGGCTCCACTCCGATCGATTTTGCCTATCGCGTGCATACTGAGGTCGGACATCATACCGTAGGAGCGACCATCAACGGTGTTCTCATGCCGTTGAATACGAAGCTGAAAACCGGGGATGTTGTCAACATCCGTACCTCCAAGCAGTCGCCGGGTCCAAGTGAAGACTGGATCAAGGTCGTGAAATCGGCGCACGCCAGAAACAAAATCCGTTCCTTTTTCCAGAAGCAGGAAAGCGAACGCCGCAGCATGGATATCAAAAAGGGTGAGGAGCTGCTTGTCGAGGAGCTGAAACGGCGGAATCTGGATGCGGATACGTATACCGAGCAGAAAAAGCTGGAAAGCATTGCCGGCTCCCTAAGCTTTAATTCCTATCAGGATTTGATGTACGCAATCGGTGTGAAGCAGGTGTCGCTGCCATCGGTTATCGACCGTCTGGTGAAGCATAAGACCAGTGTTCCGCTGGATAATGAAGAGCTGGCAAAGATGTTTAACCGTCAGGAACGCAAGAAGAAGCCGTCCGCTACCGGCATCCGCATTGCCGGTATCGAGTCGATGAAAATCAGTCTTGCGGCATGCTGTGCACCGGTTCCGGGGGATGAAATTATCGGTTATATTACCAAGGGGGCAGGTGTTAAGGTACACCGTGCCGACTGCCCGAATATTATAAACGAAAAGCAGCGGCTGATTCCGGTGGAATGGGATGAGAATATCGAGCAGAAGACCTATGAGGTCAAGCTGATCGTCAAATCCACGGATCGCAATTTCCTGCTGAGTGATATTGTGACGGTCGTGTCTCAGTGCAAGGCCGGTCTGCAGCATGTGGATTCCACAGTGGAGGAGGACCGGATATCCGCGACGACGAAAATGACGGTGGTCGTAGAAAATTCCGAGCATCTACGCAGTCTGATGGCGAATCTGCAAAAGGTGAACAGTGTGAAGTCCGTCGAACGAGTGATACAGTAAGACCTTCCTAGAAGGTCTTTTTGAAAGGGAGGATGAGGCTATGCTGCACATACGACAGGCAAGAGAAGCGGACAAGCCGGCAATCGAGGCGATGTATGAAAGAAGGGTGCGTTATAATGATGCGCACGGCATCCATCAGTGGAATCCGGATGAGGTGAGCTGGGAGGCGTTTTCCAAGCTGTATACAATTGCGGATTATTATGTAGGAACCGTAAATGAAAAGGTGGTATGCGGTTTGTTCATCGTGGATGAGGATGCCCTGTACTGGTCGGACATGGAAAAGGGGACATCGCTGTATCTGCATAAAATCTGTGTGGACCCCGCTTACAGCGGAAATGGGTATGCGGATGCCATGATTCAATATTTTATTGAAAAGGGACGCGGGGAAGGCTATCCCGACGTGCGTCTGGATGTGCGCGAGCATAAGGATAAGCTTCGAAGGATGTATGAGCGAAACGGATTTCAGCTGTACAAAACAGGGCGATTTCATCCCGACTTTACAACAGCTTTATATATCTATCCGTTTGAAAAGGCCGTATAGCTTTCTATGCCGGTATCATAGCAGCTGGTGTGATTGCTGAATTTGAATTTGAAGAGGAGACTATGATGATAGCTATAATAGGTGCAAGTACGTTTTCGGTGGTAATTATCTTATCTGTTCTTTTGATATGTGGACTGCCATTGGGCGAATTAACAATGGGAGGACGATATAAGGTTTTTCCGCAAAAGCTCAGAATCGTGTTAGTGCTTCAGTTAGCACTGCAAATGTTTTTTGTAATCATAATTTTGCAAATGGGAGGGATCGTTCCTTAATGGTTTTCCCGGAATATAACAAAAATAATTTGTGTTATTATGGCGGCATATCTTTCGTTAAATACCGTTATGAATTGTATTTCAAAAAGTAAGAAAGAAAAAGTTGTTATGACACCGCTTTCGCTGATTTCAGCAATTTGCTTTTGGGTTACTGCGCTGTAAAAAACAGTGTTATTAGAATTTGCGGAGGGAAACTCATGAAGAAAGTGATAGAGATGGTAGTTTGCTGTATGCTGATCGTAACATTAGTCGGATGCAAAAACGCTGTGACAACAAATGTAAAGATTGATTATGGAACATCTGCAATCTACACAAAAGAAGATATGGATTCTGCAATAGATACTATAAAAGAAACCTTCAAATCGTTTGAGGGATGTGAGCTGTATACTCTTTCATATTCATTCGATGATGTTTGTAGGGATGAAGAAAATATTGCATGGATGAACGATTTAGAGAGAGCTAATGATAATAAGCAGATTTTTACACAATGTATTATGTTTGATAGCAGCTTTCGCTCTCCGAAAAAAGGTGGCGGGGCTTGGGAACCTAACGAGGAATATACATGGTCTTGGTGGTTAGCTCGGAGTGAAGGTGGGGAATGGAAACTAATGACTTACGGATATTAAAGAGCGACTATTTCAGCTTATCTAGCAGAATGATAAGTTGCAGAGATGAAAAACACGAAAATTATCAAAGCATCAGATAGGAATTCAATATTGACAGAGCAGCATTTCTTCATAACAGAGGAAGAAAAGTGTGTATGAAAAAATATGTGCAACAGGCATAAAAGAGATACCTTGTCCGTTATTGAAGAAAACGAAAATCAGGTCCCGAATAAGGGAAAGGCTTGGGCAGAGAATTGCTTACATACGCAATAGATAAATATTTCAGTGAATGATCTGGAGTAAATGAACAAACCCCTCTTGCAAAAGGGTTTTATGAATATATGGGATGTAAAATATGGAAAAGGACTGGTGTGATGAACAAGGCAATTCATACCCACTTCTAAATATGAAATTGATTGATGAATTCAGTGAAGAAGTGAGAAAAACAGGAATTCATAAAGAGGTTAAGAAATGAAGTATACGATTAGAGAATTAAGCTCAAATGAGTATAAGATACTGGAAGATTTTTTATATGAAGCAATATTCCTTCCAGAGGGTGTGGATTCGCCATCGAGAGATATTATAAAGCAACCTGAATTGCAGCTGTACATCAGTGAGTTTGGCAAAGAAGATGATAATGCTTTCGTTGCAGAAATTGATGGAAAAGTTGTTGGTGCAGTCTGGACTCGCATAATGAATGATTACGGACATATTGATGATCGGACTCCTTCTTTTGCAATTTCCCTATACAAGGAATATCGAGGTCTTGGAATCGGAACAGAGATGATGAGACAAATGCTTGTAGTTTTACAGGAGAAAGGGTATAGAAAGGCTTCTCTTGCTGTTCAGCAAGCAAACTATGCAGTCAGAATGTATCAACGGGTTGGTTTTGAAATTGTGGATAAGAATGAAGAAGAATATATTATGGTTTGCAATTTGAAGTAATCAAATTTCTCAAAATTCATTTATCTTATTCAGATGGGGGAATAGAGCTACTATATAGCGAAAGAGGTGTGGCTGTGAACATATTGATTCTTTATTATTCCGGTGTAGGTAACACAAAAATGGTTGCTACAAAAATATTCCATGAATTGCAAGGCTCGCATGAAGCTACTCTAGCTTCTATCGAAGATTTGTCAACGGATATAACCATAGCTGAGTATGATAGTCTGGTGATAGGTTTCCCCACCATTCACGCTGCTCCTGCATACCCATACTTACCTTTATCAAACAGATGGAGCAACTTGAAAACTCTATTCAGGCTTTCCTTTTTACAACCTGTGGATTATATTCGGCAAACACGTTAAGGATATTCGCAAAACAGTGCGAGAAGAAAAACATGATTACGATTCTAAGTAGAAGTTATCGCTGTGCTGCTACGGATGGGGTTTTACTTGCACCCGCTATACATATATGGTCATGCCATGAAAAACGATTAGACAAAAAAGTGGAGAATGATGTCAGCGTTTTTATCAGGCGTTGTAATGATCCGGTAGTTGCTGATATTCCGCGTTTTAAAATATATAGTATATTGAACTACCCCATTTTCGGACAGCGGTTTTCTCCTCCAATATACACTCATAAACAGCATTGCGTTTTATGCGGGAAATGCGGAATACACTGCCCTGTGCAATGTATCTGTAAGGACGATGAGGGATATCCGTTGTTTGATAATGAAAAATGCATACATTGTTATAGGTGCATTCACCATTGCCCTAAAAAGGCGTTGTCATTGTCCAAAAAGCGTCCTCCATTAAAAACACTGAACGATGGATGTAATTGGACGGAATAAACTTTCGTATGTGAGTTGCATAGACCAATCCAGTGTATGTAATTGGAGTAGTGGTGATAGAAAATAAAAGGAGACTGTATGAGCAGAAAAGAAGTCACAACAAAAGAAGATATCATAACGGTTATCGATATATTGGAAAATGCAGAAATAACATATTGGATTGACGGCGGCTGGGGTGTTGATATACTGGCTGGAAAGCAAACAAGAGATCATAGAGATATTGATATTAATTTTGATTCCCGATATACAGAAAAACTGTTGCATATTCTTTTTGAATACGGATATGAAATAGATACGGATTGGAAACCTGTAAGAATGGAGCTGTACAGTGAAAAATACGGATATTTGGATATACACCCATTCGTTTTGCATGAGGACGGTACCGCAAAGCAGGCGTCATTGGAGGGGGACTGGTATCAGTTTGATAAAGACCTTTTTGGCAGCTCTGTTTTTGAAGGTAGAACAATTCCCTGTATATCTGTAAAGGGACAAAAGCTCTTTTATTCAGGCTATGAATTAAGAGATAAGGACAGGCATGATATTTTGATTCTTGAACGCATGACGGAATAGGGTATCGCACCGCAAATTGCATTTTGTATGATGAGTGAGGCTTTGAAGTCATCATACGGTAGATCCTTTTGATATTGTATATTCCGGAAACACATGATGCTTCTATTACGACACAAACAGAAGAAAAACCCCCTCTTGTCATCTGAGGGGTCTTTTCACTATGAATGAAAAGCGGGCATTGCCAGGAAGATAACACCTGTCTGTAATCCTGATAACCGAAAAAATTCAGCGCTTCCTTTTTCTATACAGCATCACCTCACAGCGAAGACTGTTCCACATGCGGAAGTATTCAGTTATATAATGCCTGCATTTTTCCTTTTCTGCGGTTTTCTGCATCACATAGTCATCAAAGAATTTCCGTACCATATAGCTGGCTCTGCGCACATGAAAACAGCTGGTCACAACAATGACGTGCTTCCATGCATGTGCATCACATAGCGTTTTTGCATACAGTAGATTCTCATAAGTGTTTTTCGCCTGACGTTCCAGAAGAAGCGCTGCGCTTGGAATGCTGCATCTGATTGCATATGCCGCCATGATATCCGCTTCCGTGTAAGTGTTTCGCACACTGCCGCCACTGATCAGAATACAGCGGACCCGCTTTTCTTTATACAATGTAATTGCCGCATCCATCCGTGTTTTCTGCACACGGGACAAACTGCCGTCCTCCTCTGCCGGACTGCCAAGGACAATCGCCACATCGTATACTCGATCACTCTGTGGCCTTGGCGGGGCAGGGAAATAATGATACAGAATAAGATTTACTGCAACCACAAGCAGCACAAGTGTAAGCAGACCTGTCATGATGAGATGTACATGGGACTGTGCAGCTCGCTGTCCATGACTTCCTTTCGTTTGGATAACGGGAAGGCACAGGCGTATGCGGCAGTTGTCCGCAGAAAAATTTCCCGATGCTCCTTTGGAATCTGATGAAAGGCGGAAGCGATCGCGATTTCCTTTTGCTTCAGCTCACGCAAATACGCCCTTCCGGTATCATTGAATGCCAGAATCCGCAGAAAGGTACAGGGGGGAAGGCTGTCGATTTCCTGCTTATCCGTATGGGTCAGAATATGGGTAAGACTTCGCTGGATACTGCTGCGTGGATAACGCTGTGTGATGCATGCCTGTAGAAAGGAACCGTAGTTCATGTGCTTGCGGGCATTGCCTTGCAGCATATGCTCCATACCCTCATCCACCAGAAAGCGCTTCTTCAATTCCTCTGCCGGTGTGCTTAGCAGCAGCGTCTGCAAATAAGGATAATAGTCCTCCATGAAAACCCCTTCCTGCAAATCCTCTGCCATGGGTGTTGTATGGCTGATCGGCTTTTTCTCCTTAACGGCTCTGCGTATGGCAGTCGCAGAGCTGATGGCATGCTGAATGTCCTCATCATGGTAACCATTGGTTCGCTGTATGGCGATAGGCTGAATTGCGCTGTCCTTCAGTGCACGAAGATACGCCATTCCCAGAATATCATTACTGGCAACACGTCCATGCACCATTTCCAGCGTCTTTGCCATAGAAATACCGTTTTTTCTCTGCTTCTGATAGTGCTCGTAAGAGGTATCCGCCAGCCGGTGAAGCTGCTGCATGTCAGTTGTTTCACTGCCGAAGACCAGCGTATTGATGCCGGCCAGCTGTAGCAGCGCCACTGCCTGCCTTGCGAAGATGTCCGAACGCTGCACAACATAGGGGTAGGGAAGCTCAATCACCAGATCGCATCCCGCCTGGATCGCCGCCTTTGCACGTGTCCATTTATCAACGATGGCGCATTCACCCCGCTGTACGAAATTTCCGGACATGACCGCAAGCAGGGCATCACAGCCGGAAACTCTGCGTGCCTGCTCGATATGATAGCGATGTCCGTTATGAAACGGATTGTATTCCGTTACAATTCCACAGCTTCGCATGGTATCACCTCCTGCTGTCTTTCAGTATACCATAGCGATTGTTGTATGACTACTGCCAGCTTCTGCTTTTGACACATTTACGGCTTTGTCAAAATGCTGCGGGCAATGCTGTTGAAATTGACACAAGTATGATACAATGCAGGTATAAGGAAGTGAGCACAATGACGACAACATTACAGGAATACAGCTTTATCAGCGATGCGGATGCTTTAGAGATATCCGTGCTGCGCTGCACGCCTGCAGGCAGGCCCCGGGCAATCATCCAGCTGGTACACGGCATGGCGGAGCACAAGGAGCGGTATATGGATTTTATGCAGTATCTTGGAGAGCTGGGATATCTGTGTGTGCTGCATGATCATCGCGGTCATGGCAAAAGTATTCGCGGGGAAGATGATCTGGGCTATATGGGCACAACGAAAGCTGCGGCACTGATAGAAGATATCCGGCAGCTGAATGCGCAGCTGCACAGGGAGTATCCGTCCTTGAAGATTTATATGTTTGGACACAGCATGGGCTCACTGGCGGTACGAGCCTATCTGAAACGCTACGATGATACCATTGATGCACTGATTGTCTGCGGCAGTCCCAGCAAAAATCCGGCTGCCGGAGCCGGAAAGCTGCTGTGCAAGCTTATGAAGTGCATGAAGGGTGCACACTATCGCAGCCCACTTATACAGAAGATGGCATTCGGCAATCATTGTGATGGCTTTGCAGAGGAGGGCAGCGACAATGTATGGCTGTGCTCGGACATGGAGGTTGTGCGTGCCTATGACCGGGATCCGCTTTGCGGGTATACCTTTACCCTCAACGGATTTGAAAACCTCTTTTCCCTGATGCAGGATGTCTATGAACGCAAAAACTGGACGCTGCGCAACAGGACACTGCCGATTCGCTTTATCGCAGGCAGTGAGGATCCCTGTATCATCAGTCGCGGGAAGTTTCAGGAGGCAGCCGGACTTCTGCGTGAAGTCGGCTACAGCGATGTCAGTGCCAGACTGTTTGACGGCATGCGTCATGAAATACTGAATGAACTGGATCATCTGCTTGTATATGAGGATGTTTCTGCATTTCTTTTAAAGGTGGAAGAAAAAAATACGTAAAATCCCGGAAATGAAAAGAAAAATGAAAAAAATACTTTTCATTCCTCCTGTTTTGTGGTTTAATATATAAGCTAGCCTATGGAAGAGAAGATGGTGTTGACTTTGTCGCAGATTTTCCTTATAATAGGATAGGTCAGACAACGAGGTGATTCTTTTGAAATGGTCCAGAATGGAACTGCTGCAGGCGAAGGATGCAACGATCGAATTTGACGAAATGATCCGATTTGAGCCCGAGGTATTTTCTAAGATGCATCAGATCAGAGGATTGCAGGATGTTACGGTATCAGGGAATGTTCATTACGATGCTTCCAGTGAACGCGTATTTGCGGATCTGGATATTGAAGGCGTGATGATAGTACCGTGTTCTATAACCCTTGAGGATGTAGAATATGATTTCCATACAAAATCTTTAGAAGTGTTCTCCTTCGAAAAGACAGATGACGAAGATGTACACGAAGTTAAAGGTGATGTCGTAGAGTTATTGCCGGTGATCTTTCAATTGATAGTGATGGAGGTTCCCCTGAAAATTGTGAAGGAAGGACTGACACAGTATCCTAAAGGTGACGGTTGGGAAGTTGTCAAAGAGGAAGATTACATAAAAGAAAAAAGCAAAGAAATCGATCCTCGTTTAGCAAAGTTGAAAGAATTCAAATTGGAAGATTAAGTAGGAGGTGCTAACATGGCTGTTCAACAGAGACGTAATTCAAAAACAAGAAAAGCAAAACGTAGAACTCATTATAAATTAGCTGCACCGACATTAGTAAAATGTCCGGCTTGCGGTGAGTACAAGGTGCCGCACAAAATGTGTTCTTGTGGTGAATACAACGGAAAAACCATCGTAGAAAAATAGAGTAAAGGCCGTACATGCGGCTTTTTTTCTGCCTTTTGGAAAAAAGGTTGATGTTTGACCTGTTTCGTGGTATATTATGTACAGATACTTCAACCGGAGTGGGTCAAGCCCACTCCTTCATTATGTTTGTAAAGGAGAATGTTATGGATCAAATACAAAAACTGAAAGAACTGATCACTCCGCTTGTGGCAGAAGACGGTATAGAGCTGTATGATGTTGCCTGGCATACCGAAGGCAGCATGCGCATTCTGCAGGTGTCGATTATGCATAAGGACGGCAGTATGGACATTGATACCTGTGCCGCACAGTCTGAAAAAATCAGCACAATGCTGGATGAAATGGATATGATTGCCAGTGAATATTTTCTGGAGGTCTGTTCTCCCGGTGCAGAGCGGGAATTGAAAAGTGAAGAACAGATCAGGGATGCCATCGGCGAATTTGTATATGTGAAGCTAAAGAATCCAAGGGCTGGCATGGATGAGATAAAAGGAACCCTGACAGCATTTGAAAACAATACGGTTTATCTGGATTACATGGCAAAGGCCGTGAAGAAGAAGGCGGAAATCGAGATGGATAACATCGCACTTATCCGTCTGTCTGTGAAAATTTAGAAAGGATGCGAATAAGAAATGAAATTAAAAGATTTTATGGCTGCGATGCAGGCAATCGAAACCGATAGAAAGCTTTCCAAGGAAGTCGTTGTGGATGCCCTGCAGGAAGCTCTGGCAAAGGCATTCCGTAAGCATATCGAAATACCGGATGCGCTGGTACGCGTGGATGTCAACGAAAAATCCGGTGATATCAAGGTCTATCAGCAGCGTCTGATTGTTGAAAACGTAGAGGATGACGAGCTGGAAATCTCCTTGGAGGACGCAAAGCGCGTCAATCAGGAGCTGGAGCTCGGCGGTGTTGTGGAAGAGGAAGTCAGTATAGCCGATCTGGGACGCGCAGCTGTTATTCTGGCAAAGAATGTCATGAAGCAGAAAATCCGCGAGGCAGAAAAGCTTGTGGTGTATGAGGAATACTGCGATAAGGTGGAGGAAATGGTCATGGGGACGATTGAATCTGTCGAGGAGAAATTCTGTGTTGTCAATATCGGTAAGACTCTTGCTTTGATGCCGAAAAATCAGCAGATACCCAATGAGCGCTACCGTGAGGGTGAAATGATCCGTGTGGTAATCACAGAGGTAAACAAGGAAACCAAGGGTGCACAGGTACTGGTATCCCGCGGGGATGCGACACTGGTAAAGCGTCTGTTTGAAAAAGAGGTTCCGGAAATCTTCCAGGGTATTATTGAAATCAAGGCGATCGCGCGGGAAGCGGGAGAGCGTACGAAAATGGCAGTCTATTCGCACAATGAAAACATCGATCCGATCGGTGCCTGCATCGGTCCAAGAGGACAGCGCGTACAGGTTATCATCGATGAGCTGGGCGGAGAGAAAATCGATATCTTTGAATGGAGCGAGGATGTGACGGAGCTGATTAAAAATGCACTGTCTCCGGCTGAGGTTCTGGCGGTTATCCCGAGTGAGGAGCGCAAGGGCGGACTGCTCGTTGTCGTACCGGATAATCAGTTATCCCTGGCTATCGGTAAGCGCGGAAAGAACGCACGGCTGGCTGTAAAGCTGACCGGAAACAAAATCGATATCAAGGCGGAAACCGATGTGGACGCAGCAGGTATCAACTGGAAGGAAATCGCAATGAAGCAGCGCGAGGAATTCCTGGCACGTCAGCAGGAGGCCAAGCTTGCTGCACAGATGGAGCGCTTTGAAGAAAACGCACAGCCGCAGGATGCACTCAGTCTGGATGATGCAGGCGTAAGCTTCCAGGAGGCTGTAACGGAAGAGGCTGTCAGTGAATCGGTTGTGGAAGAAAGCAGTGAACCTGTGGAAGCCACAGCGTCAACAGCTGTTGAGGAAGCAAGTGTGTCTGCCCCTGTTGAAGAGGTGGTTGAGGAAGCACAGCCGCAGGAAGAAACCGACCTGGAAAAGGCTGCCCGCATTGCCAGAGAAAAGCAGAAGCAGGAGGGTCTGAACCTGAAGGAAAAACAGGAATACCGTTCCAAATTCGAAACACTGGCAGATGCATCAGCGAAGCAGGATGATAAGGCCGCTGCAAAACCACGCTATAAGAAATACGACAAATACGAGGAAAAAGAGGAGCGCCGTAAGCCAACCTTTGACCTGAACAAGAAGGATTATGAAATGAAGCCGATCTATTCCGAGGAGGAGCTTGCGGAAATCGAACGTGAAGAGCGTGAGATTGAAGAGAGCGACTGGATACATGATGAAATCGACTTCGATGAATATGATAAATATTACGAAGAATAAGATGTAAGGAGGTAGATGCGACATGAAGAAAATACCGATGCGTAAATGTGTGGCTACCAATGAAAGTCTTCCGAAAAAAGAGCTGATCCGTATTGTCCGTACACCGGAGGGAACAATTGAAATAGATGAAACCGGAAAACGCAACGGCCGCGGAGCTTATCTGAAACGCAGTGTAGAGGCGCTGGAGGCTGCGATGAAGAGAAAATCACTGGTACGTTCTCTGGAATGTGAAATACCTGAGGAAATCTACGATAAGCTGAAGGAGATGTTTAGCAAATGAAGGATGTGACGGGCATACTGGGACTGGCGGCACGTGCAAGAAAAACGGCTACCGGAGAAATCGTCTACACGCAGCTTCGTGCCCGTCATGTCCATCTGCTGATTCTGGCAGAGGATATCGGTGACAATGCGAAAAAGAAGCTGAACGATAAATGCAGCTTTTACAAGGTTCCCTGTGTTTACATGGATGGAGCATTGATGAATATGGCGATCGGCGATCGCAACAGAAAAGCAATCGCAATTCTTGACAAGGGATTTGCAGAGAAGATTGCAGCTTGCTTGAAAGGCTAGGTGATTATATGGCAAGACAACAGCATAGAAGAGGAAATAACAATCGGAAGGGGAATAACAACAACCGATCAAGAAACACAAACACGAATTTTACACCGAAGAAGGAACGTGTAGAAGTAAAGGAAATCACATACAACGGACCACTGAGTGTAGGAGAGCTGGCAGAAAAGCTGAACCGCAATGCGAGTGAGGTTATCAAGCTGCTGTTCATGATGGGAACAATGGTTACCATCAACTCCACGCTGGACGATGAGACAATTGAGCTTGTCTGCATGGAATGGAATGTAGATGTGCACAAGGAAATTATTATAGAAGAAAGTGATTTTGAAGAACAGATGGAAGAGGCAGAGGATGAAGCCCTTCTGGAAAATCGTCCTCCGGTCGTTACCATCATGGGACATGTTGATCATGGTAAAACAACGTTACTGGATACCATCCGTAAGACACATGTTACAGAAGGCGAGTTTGGTGGTATTACCCAGCATATCGGTGCCTATCAGGTAAATGTAAAGGGAAAGCGGGTTACCTTCCTGGATACACCGGGACATGAGGCCTTTACCGCAATGCGTGCCCGGGGTGCCAAGGTTACCGATTTGGTTATTATCGTTGTCGCTGCCGATGACGGTGTAATGCCGCAGACCAAGGAGGCCGTTGACCATGCCAAGGCTGCAGGTGTACCGGTTATCGTTGCAGTCAACAAAATTGACAAGGCCGGTGCGAACCGTGAACGCATTGTTTCCGAAATGAGTGAGCTTGGTCTGATGCCGGAGGAATGGGGCGGAGATACGATTTACGCGGATATCTCTGCAAAATTCGGAACCGGTGTCAGTGATCTGCTGGAAACCATTCTGGTCGTATCCGAGGTATACAATTTCCGTGCCAATCCAAACAAGCTGGCAACCGGAACGGTTATCGAGGCGAAGCTGGATAAGGGGCGCGGTCCTGTTACCACGCTGCTCGTACAGGGTGGTACCCTGCATACCGGGGATGCAGTCGTTGTTGGTACGGCCTTTGGTAAGGTGCGAAAGATGACGGATGATCACGGTCGTGAAATCAAGAAGGCTCTGCCTTCCACACCGGTGGAAATTATCGGTTTGAACGATGTGCCGATTGCCGGAGATATCTTCAAGGCATTCGATCATGAAAAGAAAGCCCGTCAGATTGCGGAAACGCGTCTGAACAACAAGATCGCTTCCGAACGGAATGCGACAGGCGCTGCGATGTCTTTGGATGATCTGGCTCGTCAGATTGAAGAAGGAGAAGTACAGGAGGTCAACCTGATTATCAAGGCCGATGTACAGGGTAGTGCGGAAGCAGTTCGTGCAAGCATGGAAAAAATCGACGTACAGGGCGTACGTGTCAATGTCATTCGTTCTCAGGCGGGGGCAATAACAGAATCCGATATTCTGCTGGCAAGTGCATCCCATGCCGTAATTTACGGCTTCAACGTACGTCCTAACGCGCTGGTACGTAAAAAAGCAGAAGAGGAAGGAATTGAAATCCGTCTGCACAATATTATTTATAAGGCATTGGAAGAAATGGAAAATGCCATGAAAGGTATGCTGGCTCCTGTTTATGAAGAGGTTGTCATCGGACAGGCTGAGGTGCGTCAGATTTACAAGGTCTCCAAAGTGGGAACGATTGCCGGGTGTATGGTTACCGATGGCTGTCTGCGCAAGGAATGCGGTGTTCGTCTGATTCGTGAGGGCGTGGTTATCTACACCGGCAAGCTGGGATCATTGAAACGTTTCCAGAATGATGCCAAGGAAGTAACCAGCGGCTATGAATGCGGTCTGACAATCGAGAACTTCAACGATATCAAGGTGGATGATGTTATTGAGGCGTATGAAGATCAGCAGGTTGAGCCAGAATAAACATAAGGTGATAACATGACATTAAAGGCTGAAAAAATAGCGGGAATTATTCAGAAGGAAATTTCGGAGATTATCCAGTTTTCTCTCAAGGATCCCAAAATCGGATTTATTACGATTACCGATGTTACGGTGACCAATGATTTATCCATTGCGAAGATTTATGTTTCTTTCCTGGGGCAGAAGCCAAGAGAGGAAGCCGGTATGAAGGCACTGGATCGCAGCAGGGGCTACCTGCGCAGCGAGCTCGCCAAGCGGATGACGATCCGTAAGGTACCGGAGCTGATTTTCAAGCTGGATGATTCTTTGGAACGTGGAAATAAAATCGAACGCATCATCAGTGAAATAAATAAGTAAAAGAAAGCGAAGCAGCAAGGATTTGAACTGGTTCTTACTCGATTGTGGGTAAATAAAAGCAGGGAGAAATCAACACTATCGTATCTATCAATAGAAGTTGATTTCTCCCTTTTAGCAAACACCCTAACGTAAGAAAGAACCTTTGGACTCCTGCCGCTTCGTCTTTTTTTGTATACAGCTGCCACTAAGCTAAAGGAAAACGTAATTCGTGTAGCTTGTCTTTCCTTTTATGCCGGCACAGGGGGATGGTAAGCAGGAGATGTTATAGAAGGTAATGGACACAGCTTCTGGGAATATAGCAAGCTGCTCTGCGAATGATTATTACCAGTGGAAAACAGGCAGAATGCTTCCTGAGCAGCTTCTATTTAAAAAGGATGATATAGCAATCGTAAAAAAATCAATTGCATCGCCAATGCAACTGATTCTTCCTGTATTCTTGTTTTTCTGATGAAAGCATGAAGAAAAGACGTATACCTTTTTGTGTATCGAAAGTATTTCACATCTCTTTTGGCTGCAGGTTCTGATAATAAAAAATCGCAAGCTGGGTGCGGTCACGCAGCTGTAATTTCTCCAACAGGCTGCTGAGATAGTTGCGTACGGTACCCTCACTGAGAAAAAGCGTCTGTGCCAGCTCTTTGTTATTGAGACCCTTGGCAACCAGCTGAATAAAATGCAGCTCCCGCTCATTCAAATCATAGCTGCACAGCGTTTCTTTTGTATCCTGCTTCAGTAAATCCGGAAGCTTGGCAATAATTTCCGTATTGAAAACATTCTGTCCCATATATACTGCCTCCAATGCCGGGATGATAGAGTCGAAGTTCTGTTTTAGTATATAGCCCTTAACTCCCAGCTTTAAGGCGCGAATGATATAGTCATCATCGGAGAATGTCGTTAGAAACAGAATGCGGGCATCCGGAAAGCTGTGCAGAATTTCTTCACTGGCATCTACACCGTTCATTCCCTCCATGCGTATATCCATCAACAGGACATCGGGCTGTGTTTCTCTGTAAAGCTGCACTGCTTCCATGCCATTGCAGCCAATGCCCGTAATGGTCTGTCCCTGTGCCTCCAATATGGTTTTTAAAGAACTGCATACAAGCCTGTCATCATCAACGATCAGTATTCTCATGGTGTATCCTCCTTCGGCAGTGTGATATAAATTTGAAAGCCGGATGTATGTGTGATATTCAGATAGCCGTGCATATCCGTTACACGCTCCTGCATATTACGTAAGCCGATGCCCTTGTTTTGCCAGGGCACACTGCTGTGTCTGGTACCGTTATCACGTAGAATCAATTGATAGAAGGCAGGCTGCTCGCATATGGTAATGCTGTATTTTGTCGCATTGGAATGCTTCATCGTATTATTCATGCTCTCCTTCACAATCGCAAGGATATGATAAATTGTCTGCTGCGACAGGGGATGCAGCACATCGTATTCCAGTGTACCATCACAGAAGCTGTAATCCTTGAGCAGGCGCTGTAATGTCACCTGCAAATCCAGAGCGTCATTGTGCAGGTCATGTACACTGTTTCGTACGTTATCCATTCCCTGAGAAAGCGTATCGCGTAAATTCTGGAGCGGTTCCTTCAGCGTATCCTCCTTTTGAATTGCCTGAATTGCACCGATCTGTAACAGAGCACTGCTTAGCAGATGTCCCACATGATCATGAATTTCTCTGGCAATACGGTTTCTTTCATCCAGAATGGCGATTCGGATTTCCTGTTCCTGCTGGACAAGAAGTTGCCTGTTTTTATTGGATAGAATATCTGCCAGCTCCTTTGTCGTATCGCGCTGCCGCATGAAGGAAAGCTTGATTTCCTCATTTTCCTCCCACTGCTGACGTAGGGATATGGCGAAAATAGAAAAAATGACAATAGCACTGCATATATACAGATTTTCCATACGCAGATGAAAGAGAATCGGAAGCAGATAGAGGGCGAGGGTATAGGAGAGATGCTGTCGACTGATACAATACAGCAGCAGCGGCAGATAGTACAGAAAGCTTTGCTGCAGGGCGGCGAGCAGTGCAAACAGAATCATTGCATACGACGTCCATTTCCGTCCAGCATACAGATAGGAAACAGAGGCCAGAATCACTGCGGAAAGCAATGCCAGCAGGCGGTACAGCTGATGGTCATAAAAAAAGCTGAAGCAGCAGCCGATACATAAAAATAACAGATAATTTATAAGCTGTTTCATGGCTTCTCCTCCTGTTCTGCCTCTATTTTACCATTGTTTTGGCACAGATACAATTTGTCATGCGGGAATATGACATCTGTCATATCCGAATGTGAAGAAATGCACTACCGAACATGCACGGAATTACCTATAATATAGACAAGGATAAGGAGGGAGCATCATGATTATTGAAGTAAGCAATCTGGTGAAACGATACAAGGAGCTGATCGCGCTGGATCATTTCCAGCTGGAGGTTGAGGAAGGTGAAATTCTGGGGCTTCTGGGACCGAACGGGAGCGGGAAAACTACGGCAATCAACTGTATGCTGGCTCTGTTGAAATATGATAAGGGAGATATCCGCGTTTTTGGAAAACAGATGAAAGCGGACAGCTATGATCTGAAACAGCAAATCGGTGTAGTGCCGCAAAACGTAGCGGTTTTTCATGAGCTGAGCGTCGAGGACAATATCAATTACTTTTGCGGTCTGTATGTCAGTGATAAGGCAAAGCGTAAAACGCTCGTGGATGAGGCGATACGTTTTGTTTCATTGGAGGAATTTCGGAAATTTCGACCGGGTAAGCTGAGTGGAGGATTACTAAGACGGTTGAATATTGCCTGCGGCATCGCACATCAGCCAAAGCTCATTTTCATGGATGAGCCGACAGTCGCAGTCGATCCACAGAGCCGTAATGCGATTCTGGAGGGTATACGTCGCCTGAATGCGCAGGGGGCAACCATCGTATATACCTCTCATTATATGGAAGAGGTTGAGGAAATCTGCAGTCGCATCATCATCATCGATAAAGGTAAAACCATTGCGACAGGCTCCAAGGAGGAGCTGAAGGCAGGTATCATGATGAAAGAAAAGATCGAGGTGGAGCAGGTGAAGCTGCAGGAGCGGCAGGTGCGGGATATTCAGGATATCGCAAATGTGTTCTCCGTGCAATACAATGCCAATGTTCTGCAGGTTAAGTTTACTGAAGGGAAACGCAATCTGGCCAATCTGCTGGATTACTTCACACAGGAAAGTATCACCTATGGCAAGGTGTATTCCCAGCAGCCGACCTTAAATGATGTCTTCCTGGAAATCACAGGAAAACAGCTGCGGGATTAAGGAGGGGTGAATATGCTGCATTTACTGAAATACAGGTTTCGTCTGATGATCCGAAACAGGGTTCTGCTGTTTTGGACGCTGATATTTCCTATGCTGCTGACAACCTTTTTTGGAATGGTGCTGAAGGATGCCTATACGGTGGATACCTTTCAGAGCGTTCCGATCGCTGTCGTCGAGCAGAAGGATTTAACACAGCTGAAAGCTGTTCTTAAGGATGTCAGGCAGGAGGATACCGCTTTATTCAAGGTCAGCTATGTGCGTGAGGAACAGGCAAAGCAGCTGTTAAAGGAGGATAAGGTCAGTGCTATTGTAAGAATACAGGAGCCGATATCTATCACTGTGAATCAAAACGGTCTGAATCAGACGATCACAAAAACCTTCTTTGATGAATACAGCCAGAAAATCAATCTGGTGGAGGAGGCGCTGCAGCTGCACCCGGATGGGTCTGCGGTATCCTCCCTGTTTACACAGACTGCCTCCCATGTGGAGGAAGCGAAAACAGAGAATACCGATGTGTCCTCCGTATTCTTCTATACAGTCCTGGCAATGAATGCTATGTTTGGCGGATACTGGGCGATCAATTCCATGTATGAGCTGCAGGCGAATCAAAGCGAACGTGCAGCGCGTTTAGCGGTATCCCCATTGCATAAGGGAAAGGCACTGCTTGCGGATTTTATCATTGATATAGCGATACAAATAGTCTTTCTGCTCATCCAGTTTTCCTATATGTATTTCATTCTGGACGTATCCTTTGGATCACAGCTTGGCTATGTCTTCCTCATGATGGTGCTGGGAGCCTTTGCCGGAAATGCCTTTGGAATTTTGATTGGCAGTGTTACAAGTAAGATACCTCCGGATGGCAAAACCGGGATCATGACCGCCATCACACTGATCTGCAGTGCACTTGCCGGTATGATGATGGTACAGCTGAAATATTATGTACAGGAATATGCTCCGTTTTTAACCTATATCAATCCGGTGAATATGATTACGGATGGCTTGTATTCCTTGTATTACTATGGTGTAGGGGAGCGCTATTTCCTGAATCTGGCACTACTTGCCGGATTTACAGTAGTATGCTATCTGATCAGCTTCCGTGCACTGAGCAGGAAGAGCTATCACAGTCTGGGGGTGCGCTAAATGAGTATCTTAAAGGTGTATTATAAAATTATGAAATCACATTGGCTGACACTGATGATCTATTTGTCAATCTTCTTCACGGTCTTCTTTGCATTTGGCATGTCGGCATCACAGCGCAGTGATATCAAGCTGTATGAGGGAACAAAACCGAGTATCGCCGTTCTTGACAGAGATGGCAGCAGTCTGAGTGAAAGCCTGTTAACCTATCTCGGTACACAGACGAATATCAAGCATAAAAATGTTTCGCAAAGTGATGCACAGGATGCGCTGTTTTATGGCGATGTGTCCGCAATCGTAACAATTCCTGAGGGCTTTGAGAAGGCGTTTGCTTCCGGAAAAGAAGCGGTTTCCATGAACCAGCGTCCGGATGATGTGAACGGTGTGCTGCTCCAGCAGACAATCAATAAATATCTGGATACCATGCATGCGTATGAGCAGCTTTATCCAAAGCAGGAAATTTCAGATTTGCATATACGCGTACAGAAAAACCTGAATACCGCAGCCGAGGTAAGAATGTCAGATTCTGAAGAGGTTGCCACCTCCTCCATGCTGCGTGGTGCATATTTCAATTATGGTTCCTATATCATGCTTGTCATAACCATTCTTCTGATCGGCTTAACGATGCATTCCTTTTTCGATGCGGAGATCACCAAACGGAATCTGCTTGCTCCGGTATCACAGAATCGTATGAATCTGCAGCTGGTGTTCTGTAATCTGTCCGTAGGTATCGCGTTATGGGGGCTTATGATGCTGATGATTCTTGGGATGGTGTGGGACTCCATGATGACACTGGGAGGCTTGCTGGAAATTATCAATGCATTTGTATTCATGCTGATGTGTGTTTCCATGTCCTTTATGTTCTGTGTGATATCCACAAAGAGCAAGCATCCGGATGATATGCTGAATGGCATCAGTAATATTGTCGGGCTGGGCTCCAGCTTTCTGTGCGGTGCCTTTGTACCGCTGAGTATGATTGGCGAGAATATTCTCGTTATATCCCGTTTTCTGCCAAGCTACTGGTATGTGAAGCTGAATGATGCTTTGACCTCGGCAGTCCATGTAGGGGATGCGCTGCTGCAGGAAGCCTTTATGACCTATGGAATTCTGCTGCTGTTTGCTGCAGCCTTCCTGTGTATCGCGCTGGTGATTATGAAAAGCCGCCGCACGCAGGATGCCTTGGAGGATACCAGTATGCAGCCATAATAAAAAGAGGAGGAGCCATAACAAGCTCTTCCTCGCCTTGTCCTAAAAGAGGAAATCCGAAACGATTGTGATGGAACGATCAGTTCGTGATTTCCTTTTTTTGTATCCACCTGACAGCTTGAGGTCTTTCATGAAGGGATGCACGCTATCCGCTTTGCTTAACTCTTGCTATCTGCCGACCTTAAGCAGACGCTCCTTTAGCTTGAAGCGGTTTCCGAAGCGGAAAAAGAAATCCATGACAAACGGTATGGCGGCCATACCGGCACCGGTCAATACAAACTGCATATAGCTCAGCCGTACCAGAGAGAAAATACCCGGTAAAAAGACGATGCATACGATAAAGAGTGCGGTCATAGTGGAGAAAATCAGCAGACGCTTTCTCGTAAACGGCGTACACACCCGATACAGCACAATGAGTGAGCTGGTACCGGTCAGCAGGACACACATAGTGGACATAGCAGCCGGCGTCATTTGAAAAAACAAAGAGGATATATTGACATAAAGGATACTGAGGACGACACACAGTGCTCCGGGAAAGGCACGGCCCAGTACATTGATTAGAAAGTTTCCCTCAACACGGGCATGATTGGCTTCCAGTGCCAGGAAGAAGGAAGGAATACCAATTGTACAGGAGGATATCAGTGTAAGCTGAATCGGCTCAAACGGATAGCGGCTCATGAAGAAAAGGGTTAAAATACTGAGGATGGTTGAAAATGTCGTTTTCACAAGAAACAGGGAAGCGGCACGCTGAATATTGTTGATGACTCTTCGGCCCTCGTCCACGATATGCGGCATACTCGCAAAATTGTTGTCCAGTAAAACCAGATTGGCGATGTTCTTTGCTGCCTCGCTTCCCTGTGCAACAGAGATGCTGCAATCCGCTTCCTTTAAGGCCATGACATCATTGACACCGTCTCCTATCATTGCCGTAATATGCCCCTGTTCCTTTAGAGCGCGAATCATCAGCTTTTTCTGCATCGGTGAAACACGACCGAAAACGGTATAGTCTTTCACTGCTTCCGGAATATCCTCATCCTTTAAGGTGCTGGCATCCACATAGCGCTCATAATTTTTCAGATTAGCCTTATGTGCGATTTCATGAACCGTGCGTGGATCATCCCCGCTGATAACCTTGACATCAACCCCCTGCGACAGAAAGTAATCCAGGGTTTGCGGTGCCTCCAACCGGATGGGATCACTCAGCAGAATCAAAGCGATCACTGTATTGTTCTTGGCAGGCTCCTGTTCCATAGCTTCCTTGCTGTGTGCCAGTACCAGCACCCTGTTTCCAAGACTGGCCTGTTTATCAATTTCAGCCTGCAGCTCTGCATTTTCACTGCCGTTGACAAATTCATAGGCACCCATGATATAGGTTCCGCGATTTTCAAAGCTTACGGCACTCAGCTTTCTTGCACTGGAGAAGGGAAGGGTATGTAATACGCGAAATGCTTCATATTCCTGCGGTGTATGCCTGCGAATCGCCTGAGCAGTTGCATTGTCATCCTGCAGAGCATCCATCATATTTGCAAGAATCAAAAGGATTTCCTTCTCGTCTGCGTTCAGTGCCTGGATACGCTCCACCTGCATATTGCCTTCCGTTATGGTTCCTGTCTTATCCAGACACAGGGTATCCACGCGTGCCAGTGTTTCAATGCAGTACAGCTCCTGCACCAGCGTTTTGCGCTTCGCCAGATTGATGGAGCCAACCGCCAGTGCAACGCTTGTCAGTAAAACAAGGCCCTCCGGTATCATTCCCAGCAATGCCGCAACCGTAGATACGATCGCCTGCGGCAGAGTGCTCTCAGTCAGAAAAAACTGCTTTGAAAACAGCAGAATGCCAACGGGAATAATGATAATACCGATGGTTTTAATTATGAAGTTAATGGAATCCCGCAGCTGTGATTTATGCTTTTTAAATGTTTTTGCATCCTTCATAATCGTAGCGGCATAATTATCCTTGCCGACATGCTGTACCTGTACCTTGGCCTGTCCGCTGACGACAAAGCTGCCGGAATACAGGGTATCGTGCGTATGCTTGACGATGATATCCGATTCTCCTGTAACCAGGGATTCGTTAACCTCCAGACGTCCCTCAACAACCATAGCGTCGGCGCATACCTGAGAGCCGGTGGAAAGGCATAGAATATCATCCAGAACGATATCATCCATATGCAGTTCCATTTCTTTTCCGTTGCGCAATACCTTCAAATAGGGCTGCGTAATCAAAGACAGCTTGTCCAATACACGCTTGGCTCGAATCTCCTGAAGGATACCAATGACCAGGTTGGAAATTACAACCCCCAGAAAAAGCAGATTTTTAAAGGAGCCGATAAAAATAATCAATCCTGCCAGAATAGCATTGATCAGATTAAACAGGGTTAAAACATTGTCCCGGAATATTTCCTCATAGCTTTTGGTAATGCGCTCATCCTGTGTATTGACACAGCCTGCATCAATACGCTCCTGAACCTGAGAATCGCTGAGACCCTGTGCTGGATCAATCCATTCTCGTTTGTCGTCATTGCTGTGCATGAAATCACCTCGTATATGTATATTATAGCAAATCCTAATGACTTTGGGCCTTACGCTTTTGTAATTTTGTCGTATTTCTTTCTTAAATATTTCTAAATTCAGCATATGCTTTCGTTAGTATATGTCGAAGCAACACGGATATGAAAGAAATAAGGCAGTGAAAGCCGTTTCTGGAAGTAGCATAGCATATGTTATCATATGAAGCATGTTGATCAAGCCATTTGGAACCAGTTGATACAAAACGGTGAGGCGTATTTGCTTTCTTATAAAAGCATTGTATTCGGCAGGAATTATATTCGAAAACGGCCTGCCTTTATTTGTATAAACGTATCACTGGTATTGACGATTTCATTCGAGTAGTAAAGCCTTCTACAAACGGAAAGCAGGATTGCATACAAATGGAGCACATGGTATACTTGTCAGGGTAAGAATTGTGGAGGTAGGTATGAGTATTGTTACGGTAGAAAATGTTTCGCACAGCTTCGGTGGAAGACAGATTCTGGAGAATGTATCCTTTCGTTTGCTGAGCGGTGAGCATGTTGGTCTTGTCGGAGCCAACGGAGAAGGGAAATCAACCTTTCTGAATATACTGACGGGAAAGCTGGTTCCGGAGGAAGGGCGTGTTGCCTGGTGCCGCAGAATCACACGAGGCTATCTGGATCAGCATACGGTTCTGGAGAAGGGAAAGTCGATTCGCCAAGTATTGCAGGATGCATTTTCCCATCTGTTTGAGCTGGAAGCGGAAATGCTGCAGAAATATGAAGAGATGGGAGATTGCAGTGAGGAGTGTATGAATGAGCTTTTGCAGGATGTCGGGGAAATTCAGGACATACTGGAGCACAGCGGTTTCTATATGATTGATGCCAGAATACAGGAGGTCGCACAGGGACTTGGATTACTGGATATCGGTCTGGAAAAGGATGTTACCATGTTGAGTGGAGGGCAGCGCTCCAAGGTGCTGTTATGCAAGCTGCTGCTGGAAAATCCGATGATTCTGATTCTGGATGAGCCGACCAACTATCTGGATGAGGGACATATTGCATGGCTGAAGAACTTTCTGATTTCCTATGAGCATGCATTTATTCTGGTGTCGCATGATATTCCGTTCTTGAACAGCGTTGTCAACATTATTTATCATGTTGAAAACTGTGAGCTGACACGGTATGTCGGAGATTACGATTATTTTCTAGAACAGCATGCGTTAAAGAAACGCCAGCTGGAGGCGGCATATGTAAAACAGCAGAAGGAAATCGCCGATCTGGAGGATTTCATCGCCCGCAACAAGGCGCGTGTTGCAACGCGTAACATGGCTCATTCCCGCCAGAAGAAGCTGGATAAGATGGATCGTATCGAAAAGGTAAAGGAAAAAGTGAAGCCCAGCTTTTCCTTTTTATCGGACCGCGCACCGGGGCGTGTGATTTTCGACGCAAGGGAACTGGTGATCGGCTATGAGGAACCGCTGACAAAAGCAATGCATCTGGTGCTGGAGCGCAATATGCGGGTGGCGATAAAAGGTGTTAACGGTCTTGGTAAGACAACACTGCTGAAAACGCTGATGGGCAGAATTCCAGGCGTCAGCGGAAGCGTTGAGGTTGACCCGTATGCATCCATCGGCTTCTTCGAGCAGGAGGAAGCCGGAGAATCCATGAGTGCACTGGATTATTTCTGGAAAGAGTATCCGGCGATGACAAACGGTGAGGTACGTGCGGCTCTGGCAAAGTGCGGACTGACGACAGATCATATCGAATCCGGAATGTGTGTGCTTTCCGGAGGAGAACAGGCAAAGGTTCGTCTTTGCGTGCTGATGAATCGTGAGCATAACGTTTTAGTGCTGGATGAGCCTACCAACCATCTGGATGTGGATGCCAAGGAGGAGCTGAAGCAGGCATTGAAGGCCTACAAGGGAACGATCCTTCTGGTTTCCCATGACCCGGATTTCTATGGCGATATTGTGGATGAGGTCTGGAATCTGGAGGAATGGACGACAAAAATTCTGTAAAGCATTCGATGATGTGTATTCTCTGGTGCTATAATGTAAGGAAAAGAACCCGTCAGGCGGCAGGTTCTTTTTTGAATAAACGTTTAAAGACAGGAGAACTTGATCTATTCCGCAGCGGTATGCTTCAGCTTTTCCTTTAAGTCGGGATAGGCTTCACATTCCAGAATACATATGACGGCAGCATCAATCTGCGCGTTGGACAAGGTATCCACCCATCCATCATCGATTCCATACTTATGGATAATCTGTGCTTTTAATAAGGCTTTCTTGCCTTGGTCAAGACCCTCATCCTTTCCCTGTCTTTTGGCTTCCGCAGTTTGCTCTCTCAGATTTGCCTGTACTGCACGATTCGCAAACTCCACCGATTCCGCCCAGCTGAATAACGGGCCATCTTCACGCATTGCATTATATTTTCCCATAGCCACATTCACCATCCTTCTCTTCATGTTTAGTATAGCATCATCCGGATTATATGCAAGCACATAACAGAAGGTTTCAAATTCTGTCAGGTTTTCCATACCCCCGACCTCCTTCACACGCTGCCTGATCATCGGTAAAAACACAATTGCGCGATGCAGAGTATTGTTTGGTTCTTCCTGATTGTCTTCATCCTTTACCGTATAGTGACGAATCATGCGGCCTCCTGCTTTAGGCATCGAATTCATAAAGATAATCTGATAAAACGGCTTCAGCTTTGTGTAATCATCCCCCTGCTTCAGCTGTCTTCCGACCAGGCGGTAGCCATACTGCTGAAAACGCAGCTGTTCCTCCTTCGTGTACCCGGATACCTGCATCTCCAAATCATAAAGGTGACCGGTTTCATCCTCCAATACAACATCCAAAACCGCTCGTTTTCCGAAAAAGACTTCCGGCAGCAGCTCCGGATTCAGCACCTGGGTTCTTTGAACCTTCAATCCATAAATTTCTTCAATAATTCTGCTTCTCAGCAATTTAGAGCCTGCATCCTCTCCAATCAGCATATACTTGAAAAAAACATCATTGTGAAAGGGAATCGGATACTCCCTTTTCATCTCTTTTTGCATATGTACAATTCTCCTTTTTTTATATACACTCTTATATACGTATCGAACATGCAAAACTCCTAAAATTTTTACAAATATTTTTTTTTATAATTGATTTTGTAAACATGAGCAAAAAAGCGCTTGTTGGCTGTTGAGGGTTTACGGAATTTGGAATGTGTCAAGGTGGTTAACCGATATCCGAATCAGGTATACAAACACATAAGCGTAACAGGAGTGCAGATAATGATGGCTTTTCCATATTGCAATGATGAATTGTTATGCTGGAATTTGCTGCAATCATAAAATCTATATATGTTGAGAAATAGGTATAAAGGTTACGTGCTATTGTATTATAATGAAAAATATGCTATATATAAGATGTAGAGTGGCAGTTAAATCAGACGGGACATATAGTAATAGATATTTACTGTGAAAAGTATCCATATGAAAATTCAGTGAAGCATGTATAAAATTTATATGTATTGAAAATGCGACAGACTTCAATACAAATATTCAAACTCGATTCCATTCCCCGCATTTTGCGCGCGGATGCAAACAGTACATGAAAGCTGATTCAAATTACTTGTTTTATCTTGAAATTGAATGTTCTTTCATCTGTCGTATATCCCCCTGCTGCAGCAGGCCGGCTTTGTTTATCTAATCAGGCATGAATAGCAACTGGAAGGAAGGTGAATGTATGTCTCAGATTTCAAAGGAAACAAAGGAATTGAACAAAACATGGGTTTCCAAACAACAGGATTTACACAAAACATACAGCAGCTATATCATCGGTGGTGGTGTACTCGTTGTTATTGTTCTTCTGATACTGCTTGCAATTATGTACCTTTGAATCTCTGCTGTATCGGCTAATAATGCGGACACAGGATATGAAAACGCATTTGCATGCTTATTCTGTTCGTTTCACATTTTGTCATTGTGACCTGCTGCAGACATAAGAAAAGAAATCTTTCTCTGTATTCCCTGTAGAAAACAAAGATAAGATTTCTTTTTAACGAAAGATTTGTGATATACTTTTCAGGATAGCTGCAGGAGGAATAGAACATGAGAAATAAGAAAAGAGTCTTATCTGGCGGTGTTGTCGTGCTGACGGTTTTTCTGGTGTTAGGTGTATGCAAACCTGATATCGATAAATTCTGCCGTCAGAATCGAAGCATCACGGCTTTTTTTGCCAGTAAGGGTGTCGATTCGTTTGGAGAGTATCTTGGAGGCTTCATGTTTGATGCTGCAGCATTGGGTGTATGTGCTGTATTGGTTCTTTTTATTGCTCGTCATATCGGCACTCGTTTTCATAGCCTTCAGGATCGGAGGAAGAAGTAGCAAACCGATACGATTGTGAAGCCTCAGGCTGCCGGCTTACCCTGCGCATAGGTGTGAATCAGCAGACCGATAACAACGATACTGCAGCCGATCAGCTTGCGCATGGAAAACAGATCCAGCAGAAAATAATCCAGCAGCATACCGCTGGCAAGCTGTGCAACAAATACAATCAGTGTCAGCTGCAGGGGAGGAATGCGGGTTACGATACGATTTAGAATAATAATATTGATGACACCGATGACACCGCCCATAAGCAGGATAGCGTTCCCGTTTTTCATCAGCTGCGGGAGTGCGGGGGAAATATGCGGGGCAAACAGCAACAGAAAAGCCAGACTCGCCAGCAACCCGCTCGCATAATTGAAAAAGCTGCTGGATAATGCTCCGATTTTTTCCGCCAACAAGGCATTTACACTGCGACTCAATACGATACTGACTCCTGCCAGCAATGCAAAGAAAATGGAACAGATATATCTCATTCCAGCATCACCCCGATTCCTATTAAAATAATGAGCAGAGATACCAGCTTTATCGGCTGCAGTTTCTGTTTTTTTGTGCCAAGCGCACCGCTTTGTTCCAGAATGATCGAAGTCAGCATCTGTCCACATAATCCCAATGCACTAATCATAGAAGCTCCCAAAATCGTAATGGTCAGATTGTTGAAAAAGACAGTGAATACCCCGATTACACCACCCAGATATAAAAAACGGGAAGCATGGGGAAGGTCTCGAAGCGAAATGTGTTTTACTTTTAAAACGATATACATCGTCAATAACCCGCAGGCATGGATTAGAACCGTTGCGGTATACAGATCGATCAGATCAGAAAGCTGTCCGTTAAATACCATCATGACACTGACCACAATACCACTGAGTATTGCCATACTGATTGCCATATCATCACCTCGTATAGTAGAATACAGGTTTTTCTTGAACATGCATAGGACATATGTCATAATGAGAGAAGAAAGCAGATGATTAAGGAAAGGCGATACACATTGCATACCTTTTTAAAAACGGACGGAGGAAGCGTATGGAAAAAACGGCAGCCGCTTATATTCGGAAATATCGACTCGATCAGATTCTGGAGGAACGGCATATATCCATGCTGGAATTAAAAACATGGAAGCGGCGGGATATCCTTCTGCATGCAGATACCGAGCTGCATCATCTTTTGTTTCTGGTGGAGGGAAAGGCAAAGACCAGCTATATCAGTGCAAACGGACAAACGGTCCTGCACTCCTTCCTGTATCCGCTCAGTATTCTTGGTGAGGTGGAGCTTTGGAAGCAGATGCCTGTGCTGAATGAAGTGACGGCATTGAGTGAAGTAATAACACTGCAGTTGCCATTAGCTCGCTGTGAACAGTCACTCAGACAGGATGTCCGCTTTCTGCAGTATCTGGTATCAGAGCTGTCGGAAAAGCTGAAAAACAGCAATCGCAACGCATCCATCTCGCTTTCCTATCCGGTTGAAAACCGTTTGGCATCATATCTCATGGCAGTATGTGAGCGGGATGTTTTTCAGGAGGATCATGGTGAGGTTAGCAGTATGATTGGATGCAGCTATCGGCAGCTGCAGCGTTGTCTGTCACAGTTTTGTGAACAGGGGCTTCTATGTAAATGTGAAAAAGGCGTTTATCGAATCAATAACCGTAAACAGCTGCAAACGCTGGGGCAGGACATCTATGGAGGAATTACATCATGAGTGTGGATATTAAAATTGTAAACAGGGGAATTTTCAAAAAGAAACTGAGTATGCATGATTTTCTGGAAACCGGTCTGCAGGCAGGCGTCATGGACAGCACCTGGCGGATGCAGCCGCTGGAGGCGGAATCGGCAGATGACTTTATCCTGTATGACCCTTCGTGTATCGCAAGAGGTATACAGGTGGTCTGGAAGCAGCCGTATGAGGTGGAGCTGTATCTGCTGCTGCCGACCTGCCATCAGGAAATCGAAGCCTTTTATGCCCTGATTCAGCACCTCTGCAAACGTTGGAAGACGAGTGCCTTTGAACAGGATGGGGAAACACAGGAGCTGCGAAGCATTGCAGGTATTAAGCAGCATCTCACCACATTCAGTGACAAGTGTCTGGGTTCCTTTCTGAAGGAGCATGCGGATGGCTGTTTCTTTTCCGCTATGCACCCACTTTGGTTTGAACAGCAGGATCATGAGGAGATGCACGACGACTTCGGAGCATGGCTGCATAACCATCAGAAGCAGGATGTTTATTATGCAGTACCACGCGTCTACCAGAAGGAGGATGGATTTTTCGGTGTATATACAATAACCTCCACCGTTGACAGTCTGTTGCCAAACAAGCCGGAGGCACCCTTTGGGATGAAGGATCCGGTAAGTGGAGAGGACATACAAATTGATACTTGGTATGCGGCCTTTTATGATTTGGAAGAGGAGACCTTTCTGGGACAGCTTCCATATGAAGCATTTGTAAAGGAAATTCATTTATCGGAATATGAACGCTATGATGCTAAAATGCGGAAGCTGCCGGGTATGCGTGCCGCACATCAAAGAGAACTGATTCAGCAATATGGTGTGGACATCTGATGGCGCTAGAGGCAAAAAAGAACGCTGTAGTATTCTATAATCAATGGACGATGCTTCCTGCAAAGAAGATTCATGAAGGTGTTCAACATATACATGGCTAAGTATAAAAAAATGCAGCCCATGCGGATGCCAGGTTCTTTCTCGATTGCGGGTAAATATAAAACAGGGAGACTTCAACTTCTATTGATAAATACAATAGTGTTGAAGTCTCCCTTTTGCAAAAACCCTAAAATAAGAAAGAACCGTATGCCGGTCTGCATTTTTCTTATTGGATCACAGCCAGGATATTTTGTTTTCCGTACCGTTTTTAATTTTTACGATATTTGCCCTGTGCCGGTAGATCACCAGTATTGTCAACAGCCAGCTGGCCGCGACAATCTCCACGCTGATATGCAGCTGCATAACCGTGATATAGATACTGCTGGTAAGTGCAGCGCACATGCTGGACAGCGATACCATCTTACCTGCGTACAGCACAACCAGAAATACTGCGAACGGCACGATCAGATACCACGCACTCTGGAAGGTAAAAATGGATGTTGATAACAGAAATCCAAACATTGTCGCAACGGCTTTCCCACCGCGGAACCCTGCAAATACCGGATAACAGTGACCAAATGCCGCCGCAAAGCCTGCCCATATGCTCGCCTCCAGATCAAAGCAGGAAACGACACCGACAGCAACAACAACCTTTACTACATCACAGACAATGACTGAAATTCCGGCTTTTTTTCCTAACACACGTCCTGCATTGGTGCCGCCCAGATTGCCGCTTCCGAAATTGCGGACGTCTGTCTTATAGAAAAGCTTTCCGATGACGAGGGCAAACGGGATGGACCCCAGCAGATACCCCAGCCCCAGATACCAGATCCAGTTGATATTCATAGCTTCACCTCATTCATATTCGTCTATATTTTACCACCTTACCCACATAAGGAAAAGAAAAAAGAAACAATTCTTCTTATTTTCATGTTTTTAGTATATAATAATTAGGCCGTATTGCGGATTTTAAAAGAAATTTAATTGCAGGAAGGTTTTAAATTTGATACACTGAACAAAGCGGGCTGTTGATGAGATCAACGACAGCGAAATAGAAAGAGGTGATGGTATGGCAGAAAATGCATATGATGGAAGCAGTATACAGATTCTTGACGGCCTTGATGCTGTACGAAAACGACCGGGTATGTATATCGGCTCCACAGATTCCAGAGGCTTGCACCATCTGGTTTGGGAGATCGTAGACAACTCGATTGACGAGGCATTGAACGGTCATGGGGATACAATCCGCATAACGATAGAAAAAGACAACGTGATCTGCGTGGAGGATGAAGGACGGGGTATGCCGGTGGATATGCATGCCAGCGGTGTTCCCACTGTGCAGGTCATTTATACGGTACTGCATGCCGGTGGTAAATTCAGCACGGAGGGCGGCTATAAGACCAGCGGCGGTCTGCACGGTGTTGGTGCCAGCGTGGTAAATGCGCTGAGTGAATGGGTGGAGGTTACGGTTCATCGTGACGGTAAAATCTATCGCATGAGCTTTTCCGACGGGGGACGCGAGGTATCCAAGCTGGAGGTTATCGGTAAAACGAACAAAACCGGAAGCAAGGTACGCTTTAAGGCGGATAAAACAATGTTTTCAACGACGAAGTATTCCTTTCACCAGATTGCAGAGCGCGCCCAGGAGGATGCCTTCTTACTGGAGGGCTTAAAGCTTGTCGTACGCGATGAGCGCGAAGGGAAGGAACGCGAGGAGGTTTATCATTATGAGCAGGGACTGGTTGCCTTCATGGAATATCTTCATGAGGATAAGCAGGTCTTCCATAAACCGGTTGCTTTCAGCGGAATGAGCAATGATATCAAGGTGGACTGTGCCTTCCAGTATACGGACGAATATCAGGAGAATATTTTTTCCTTTGTCAACATCGTTCGTACCAAGGATGGCGGAACGCACGAAACCGGAGCGAAGAATGCCTTTACCAAGGTGTTTAACGAATACGCAAGGAAAAACGGCTTACTGAAGGAAAAGGATAAAAACTTTGAGGGAAGCGATGTCCGGGAAGGGCTGACGATCATCCTGTCACTGGGGGTGCCGGAAAATCTCTTGCAGTTTGAAGGACAGACCAAGGGCAAGCTGGGAACGGCAGAGGCGAAGGCAGCGGTGGACAGTATCGTTAGTGAAAAGCTGAGCTTTTTCCTGGAGGAAAACAAGGAGCTTGCCATCACACTAATCAAGAAGATGCAGCGTGCTTCGACGGCACGCGAGGCTGCCCGCAAGGCGCGTGAGGATGCCCGTAAGGGGAAAACCAGAGGAAAAACCGAGAAGATCCTATCCGGAAAGCTGGCGAGCGCACAGAGCAAGGATGCCAGAAAAAAAGAGCTGTATCTGGTCGAGGGGGATTCTGCCGGAGGCAGTGCCAAGCAGGGAAGAGACAGCAAATACCAGGCGATTCTTCCACTGCGCGGTAAGGTGCTGAATACCGAAAAGGCAAGCATCACCAATATCGAAAAAAATGAAGAGCTGAATACCATCATTCATGCGCTGGGAGCCGGTGTGGGTGCGAATTTTCACGCAGAGGATTCCAATTACCATAAGGTCATCATCATGACCGATGCCGATACGGATGGTGCACATATTCAGATTCTGCTGCTGACGTTCTTCTACCGTTACATGCGGGAGCTGATTGAACAGGGCATGGTGTATATCGCACTGCCGCCGCTGTACAAGCTGCAAAAGGGCAAGGAAATCCAGTATGCATGGACCGATGAGGAGCTGGATGAGCTGCGCAAAACCTTCCCGAAGGGCTTCAGTCTGCAGCGCTACAAGGGACTTGGTGAAATGAATGCGGATCAGCTGTGGGATACGACCATGTGTCCGGAAACCCGTACACTGATTCAGGTAACGATTGACGATGCGGTTGTGGCTGAGAAGCGCGTATCTGTTTTAATGGGGGATAAGGCCAATCTGCGCCGTGACTGGATCGAGGAAAACGTATCCTTTACACTGGAAGATGATTATGAAGTGGAGGCAAGACGATGAAGAAAAAAGAACTGCCTGCTGTTGAGCATCACAGCAGTGTCATTTCCTCTCCGCTGGAAGATATCATGGGGGATCGCTTCGGGCGATACTCAAAATATATTATTCAGGATCGTGCGCTGCCGGATGCAAGAGATGGTCTGAAGCCGGTGCAGCGAAGAATTTTGTATGCGATGTATGAGGATGGCAACACCTGGGACAAGGGGTATCGGAAATCTGCGAAGACGGTCGGTCTTGTCATCGGTAACTATCACCCGCACGGGGATTCCTCAGTCTATGATGCAATGGTGCGTATGTCACAGGAATGGAAGATTCGCACACCGCAGATCGACATGCAGGGAAATAACGGATCGATTGATGATGATCCCGCCGCAGCCATGCGTTACACAGAGGCAAGACTAGGGAGGATCAGTGAGCATCTGTTAAAGGATATTGAAAAGGAAACCGTGCTGTGGGCACCGAACTTCGATGATACGGCAATGGAGCCGACCGTGCTTCCTGCCCGTTATCCCAACCTGCTGGTTAACGGCATTACGGGTATTGCTGCCGGATATGCGACCAATATTCCGCCGCATAATCTGAGCGAGGCAATCGATGCGGCTGTGTATCGTATCCAGCATGCGGACTGCAGTCTGGATGAGCTGATGGAATACATACAGGGACCGGATTTTCCAACCGGAGGAATCGTACAGGGAATTGAAGGAATCCGGGAAGCCTTTGAAACCGGAAAGGGCCGCATCATCATCCGCGGCAAGGCAAGCATCGAACAGAAGAAAACTGTACAGCAGATCGTCATTACAGAAATTCCGTATGAAGTGATCAAGAGCAACATGGTCAAAAAAATTGATGATATCCGTCTGAACAAAAAAATCGAGGGGATTCTCGATGTGCGGGATGAGAGTGACCGCAACGGGTTGCGTGTCGTTGTGGATATGAAAAAGGATGCCAATGCCCAGGTGATTCTGAATTATCTGTATAAAAATACCGATCTGCAGGTTTCCTATAATTATAATGTTGTGGCGATCGTTGACAAGCGTCCGGTTCAAATGGGTCTGGCTCCGATGCTGGATGCCTTTATTGAGCATCGCCGTGAGGTGATCGAGCGCAGAAGCCGCTTCGATTTGAAAAAGAAGGAAGACCGCTGCCATATTCTGGAGGGTCTGATCAAGGCGGTATCCGTTCTGGATGAAATCATTGCATTGATTCGTGCCAGCAAGGACAAGGCGGATTCCAAGCGCCGCATCATGGATGCCTTTGCCTTCAGCGATGCACAGGCAGAGGCAATCGTTACCATGCGGCTGTATCGTCTGTCTTCCACGGATATTACGCAGCTGCGTGAGGAATATGCCGCACTGCTGAATGAAATAGAGGAGCTGCACGATATTCTGGAGAATCCAAAAATGCTGAAAAAGGTCATGATTCGTGAGTTGAATGAGGTGAAAAAGGCCTTTAAGACACCGCGTTTGACAAGTATTGAGCATGAAATTGAAGAAATCGTTATCGACAAGCTTGCGATGATCAACAGTGAACAGGTGATGTTCACCATTTCCCGTGACGGCTATTTCAAGCGGGTATCCATGCGCAGCTACGGTGCCAGCAGAGACGATATGACCGGCTTAAAGGAAGGCGATCATCTGGTCGGCTATGGGGAAGTGAATACGCTGGATCATGTATTGTTTTTTACAACACAGGGTACCTATGGCTATACGCCGGTATATGAGGTCGAGGAATCCCGCTGGAAGGAAATCGGAAGTCATATCAACTCCACGATTCGCATCAGCGGAGAAGAAAAAATCACGGATGCCTTTGTCCTGCGCAGCTTTGCGACGAATGCCTACATGATTTCCGTAACGAAAAACGGTCTTGTGAAAAAGACGGCAGTACGGGAATATGAAGTATCACGGAACAACAAAACCATGAGCAATATGAAGCTGCTGGATGGGGACGCGGTCGTGAAAACGATGATCGCCTATGCTTATGATGAAATTCTGATTGCATCGAAAAACGGCTTTGTGAGCCGGTATCCGGTATCCCTCATTCCGGAAACCTCTCCACGCTCCAAGGGTGTGAAGGCAATGAATCTGGTCCTGGATGAAATTGTCAGTGCCTGCATTTCTCACGGGGATGCTTCCCAGCTGATCGTCTTTACGGATCAGTGTCAAATGAAGCGCATCAAGCTGAGCGATGTTGATGTGACCGGACGTCCGACCAAGGGCAGCATGATCTGTAAAAAGGTGAAATCCAAGCCTTATCAGATTGCGCATATTGCACTTCATGACCTGAATGATGAGCTTGTCATCATCAATGAGGAAACGCAGAAGATTCTTGCGAAGGATATCAGTCTGATGAGCAAAGACGCCACCTTCTCCTCGCCGTTGCATACCACACAGGATTACTATTTCCTGCGGACACTTGCAGCTGTCGAGCAGCGTGAGCTGCCTGCAATACAGGGGGAAAAACAGGAGTTTGAAGAAATCGAACTGTTTGAAGACTAATTCATAGAAAAAGCCGGGGCGCTATGCTTCGGCTTTTGTCTGTTTTTAGAAGCTTCAACACGCTTCCTTTCAAAGGGCTTGTCTGTTTGAAGTCATTATGTGGTTTATGTTTGTATCAATAAAGAACCATAGCATCATTGGTATGCGAAAAAGCAGATAAAAAAGCAACCATTTTCATACAGATGATTGCTTTTTCACACTGTTTCTTTATGTAATCAGAACTGTTTGCGCTTTGATGCTGCAGGAATTTTCAGCTGATCCCGGTATTTGGCAATGGTTCTCCGAGATATTTCCAGGCCATCCTCCTTCAACAGATCACACAGCTTCTGGTCACTGTACGGCTTCTTTTTATCCTCCTGATCAATCAGCGAGCGCAGGCGCAGATGAACCTCGTTTGCACTCGTGTCCTCATTCACTCTGGCAGGAAAGAAAAACTTCAGGGGAATGATCTGCTGTTCAAATAAGATGGATTTGCCGGATACAGCACGGGATATGGTGGATTCGTGCAGGCTCAGCTTAGCCGCGATATCCTTCATGTTCAAGGGCTTCAGCTGTCCATGCTGCAAAAAGAAATCCTGCTGGACAACGGCAATGACCTCCATAATGCGCTCGATGGTGGAATTGCGCTTTTCAATACTGCTCAGCAGAGCCTCCGCCTGCTTTTGCTGCTGGCTCAGATATTTTGCTGTGTCCGCATCTGCATCCTTTACAGGAGCTTGCAAGCGCAGTCCATAGGTTTTGCGAAACATCTGTATGTGGATTTCATTCTCCTCCACAACGATCTGCATGTCCGGATTTACATAGGCGCTGCTCGTTGCATAGCGTGCCCCCGGCTTTGGGTCAAGTGAGCGGATCAGGGAAATCGCCTGCAGCACATCCTCCAGAGGTATCTGCAGCGCCTCTGCTATCGCAGGAAGCTTGTTCTCGCTAACCTCCTTCAAATAGAAGTTTACAATCATGATGGCAATCTGGGAGTAGGGAATGTCCTCAAAGCACAGCTGAATCAGCAGGCATTCCTGAAGGCTTCTGGCACAGACTCCGGCCGGCTCAAAGGTCTGTATCTCATTGATCGTATCCTCGATGTCATCCAGGCTGTACTGTGGAAGCATTCGCTGGATATCTTCATCCTTCAGCTGCAGATAGCCGTTTCCATCCAGTGAATTGACGATAAACTCTGCAAGCTCCTTATGAAGCGGATGCAGGCATGTGGCAATCTGCTCCTGCAGTACATCCGCAAGGGTCTGCTCATTTGTCACAAAATTCAAAAGCAGGTCAAAATCCTGCTGGGAATGGGATGCGGCCCCGGTTTCATAGGCATCATCAAATTCCAGCAGCGGATTTTTCTCCAGCTCCTCTTCAATCCAGGATTCCAGCTCCTGATTGTTCATTTCCAGTATTTTCAGATCCTGCTGCTGCCGAATGGATAGCTTCTGCTGCTGTGTAAGATTTTGCAGGACACGTGTTTCCAGTTTCATTTTACATCACCATTTTTATTATACATGAAATTGAAAGAGTTTTCATCTGGGAAATTTAGGTTTCTCACACAGGAATCACGAAAAGGTATGGTATAATGAACAGCATGTAAGGAGGGAAGATATGCAGATTGATACTTTACAAAGGAAAATCGATGAAACACAGGCTGTATGCAGAAGCTTAAAGCAGCGCTCCTCTTCCTATGCAATGCAGCGAGGTGTTCTGATTCTGATTGCTCTGTTTGCCCTGTTTCGCGGATATTATTATGAGCAGCTGTTTTATGCGCTCTGTGTGCTTTCACTGGGACTGTTTCTATATATCGCCGCAAAGCACAGGGCGTTGAAACAGAGGGTAGAAGATCATGAGGTTATGATGGAGGTACTGCAGGATGTACTGCGGCGCAAGAACAATGGGTGGAAAGCATTTCAGGATACCGGTTCTGAATTTCTGCATGAGGAGAATACGCAGGCATATGATCTGGATCTGTTTGGGGACGCGAGCCTGTATCAGTATCTCTGTGTGGCAAAAACCGTATACGGAAGAGAACGACTGGCAGAGCTTCTCAGTGCACAGCAGCAGTCCCGCAAAGCGATGCAAAGCCGCAGTGCTGCCGTACAGGAATGCGCCCGAAAGACGACATTCACCTTTACCCTGACACAGCTTTTAAAGCTGTATGAGCGTCATGGACAGCGAAAAAAACGTTCAACCATGGAACATATCCTAAGCTACATGGAAGAAGAACAGGTACAATATCCACGCATTGTGCGTATGCTGTGTGCTCTTGTATCCGCACTCACACTTATGACACTGCTTCTTTTTCTGTCAGGTATCATCCACTATGGCCCCGTTCTCATACTGGCTACCGTTTCTCTGTGTCTTTCGCTTTTGTTTTTTATGAAGCATGCCCAACAGCTGTCCGGCGTAGCACCACTGGCATATCTGATTGAAGATTATGAGCGAATCTTTCATCTGATTGAGGAGACTGCCTTTCAAAGTGATGCTCTTTGCAGGATTCGTTCGGATGTGGAGGAAGCTTGCGCCGCCATAAAAAAACTGCGCCGCATACTGATGCTGGTACAGCTGCGCTCCAACAGTATCCTGTTTTTCCTCGTCAACGCCTTTGGTTTGCTTGATTTCCAATGTGTGATTGCTCTGCAGGACTGGAGACAGCGCTATGGCAGAACCCTGCGCATCTGGCTGCAGGATATCGGAGAGCTGGAAAGCTACCTATCTCTTGCACAGCTGAATCTGGCGAAGGAAGCAGTCTGTATTGCGGACAGTACACCCAAACCTCCTTATCTGCATGCGGTAAATATTGTGCATCCGCTGCTGGAGGAAGGAAGTGCTGTTGCAAATTCTATAACAATCGATAACGGCACCTATATCATAACCGGCTCCAATATGTCAGGAAAAACCACCTTTTTACGAACGCTGGGCATCAATCTTGTGCTGATGCATGCAGGCGCCGGAGTCTGTGCCGATTCCTTTTGTGCAGGCAGCATGAACCTGTTTACCTCGATGCGTGTGCATGATAATGTAAGCGAAGGAATATCGACCTTTTATGCGGAAATTCTGCGCATTCAGCAAATGAATGAGGCAAGCAGAAAGCAGGAGCCGATGCTGGTTTTGATCGATGAGATTTTTAAGGGTACAAACAGCGCGGATCGCATTTACTGTGCAACAAGTGCCATCCGTCATCTGCATCAGCCGTGGATCATCACCCTGATCTCCACACATGATTTTGAATTGTGCGAGCTGAGCGGCGACCCGGCCATACAGGCAGTGAATTATCATTTCTCGGAATATTATGAGAAGGATCGAATCTGCTTTGATTATCGGCTGAAAGAAGGAAAATGCACAACAACGAATGCCAGAGAGCTGATGCGTCTGGCCGGATTCAAGGAGGAAGTATGAGCAAAACATTTGTACTGGCTGAAAAGCCGAGTGTAGGAAGAGAGCTGGGAAGAGTTCTCGGCTGTCCGATAAAAAAGGACGGTTATATGGAGGGAAACAAGTATGTGGTTTCCTGGGCACTGGGACATCTGGTAGAGCTGGCAGACCCGCAGGATTATGATAAACGTCTGGAAACCTGGGATATGCAGGACCTTCCGATGCTGCCGGACAAAATGCAGCTGAAGGTGATCTCACAGACCGCAAGACAATACAAGCTGGTAAAGAGCCTGCTGCACCGCGGAGATATCCGTGATATTGTAATCGCTACGGATGCCGGAAGAGAAGGGGAGCTGGTGGCCCGCTGGATTCTTGAAAAGGCGGGGGTACGCAAGCCGATGAAGCGTCTGTGGATTTCGTCACAGACAGATAAGGCGATCAAGGAGGGCTTTACGCATCTGAAGGATGCCAGAGAATATGAACCCCTGTACCGCAGTGCGGTATGTCGGGCTGAGGCAGACTGGCTCGTCGGGTTGAACACCACCCGCGCGCTGACCTGTAAATTCAATGCACAGCTTTCTGCCGGTCGTGTGCAGACGCCGACACTGGCTATGATTGTCGACAGGGAAGCGGAAATCCGCAAATTCGTACCAAAGGAATATTTTACACTGCGTGTGGATGCCGGTGCCTTTGTGCTGGATTATCGCAAGAACAACAATGCGTCCATAATGGACCGTAAGCAGGCAGAGACGCTCATGAAGCAGCTGAAGCACAAGCAGATTACGATTCAGGACGTGGAGCGCAAGCGTCACAAGGAACAACCGCCGCAGCTCTATGATCTTACCGAGCTGCAAAGGGATGCCAATCAGCGCTTCGGCTTCAGTGCCAAGGAGACACTGAATTATATGCAGAGCTTATATGAAACACATAAGCTGCTGACCTATCCCCGTACAGATTCCCGCTATCTGAGTCAGGATATCGTTGGGACACTGAAGGAACGGCTGCAGGCGATTTGTATTGATGTGTATGAGCCATTTGCAAGTGACTTGCTGAAAAACGGCTATAAGGTAAGCCGCCGCTTTGTCGATGATACAAAGGTATCCGACCACCATGCCATTATCCCAACCGAGGAATATGTGGAGCTGAACAGACTTTCACCAAATGAAAAGAAAATCTATGATCTGGTGGTTCGCAGGTTTCTGGCCGTACTGGGCAAACCGAGTGAATATGAGAAGACCAGAATTCATGCGGTGTGTGAGCATATGGACTTTTATGCCAGCGGAAGGATTATGATCAGTGACGGCTGGCGCGCACTCTATCAGAAAAACGAACGCTTTGATGAGGATGAAGAGCAGGATGATGATCAGAATCTGCCTTCTCTTGCGAAGGGACAGCAATATCCAATTAGGGATGTGCGCATCACCTCGCATTTTACCAAGGCACCGGCACGCTATACGGAGGCAACCCTGTTATCGGCTATGGAGCATCCATCGAAATTTATCAGCAACAGCCGTATGAAGGCTGTATTAGAGGATGCGAATGGAATCGGTACCGTGGCAACACGTGCGGATATCATTGAAAAGCTGTTCAAAACCAACTATATTGAAAAACGCGGAAACTCCATCTATCCGCTAAGCAAGGGAATCCAGCTGGTATCGCTGGTACCGGAGGAGCTACGCTCTCCGCTGTTGACGGCAACCTGGGAGGAAAAGCTTACCGCAATCAGCAAGGGGAAGCTGAAGGATAAAAGCTTTATGAAGGAAATGCGCAGCTATGCCAGTGACCTAGTTGAAAAGGTGAAAAACAGTGAGGCAAGCTACCGCCATGACAATATGACGCAGAAGAAATGTCCTGAATGCGGCAGCAACCTGCTGGAAATCAACGGAAAGCGCGGAAAGCTCTTAGCCTGCAGCAGTCCTTCCTGCAAATACAAGCAGAATCTTTCGTTCACCAGCAATGCCCGTTGTCCGAAATGCCATAAGAAGCTGAATGTAGTCGGAGAAAAGGAAAAGCGTCTGTATACCTGTGTGTGCGGCTTTCGTGAGAAATTCGACCGCTTCAACGAGCAGCTGAAGGAAAAGCGCAATGTTGCCGGACGTGCAGAGCTGCAGGATTTCAATAAAAAGCAGGAGGCTGAAAAAAAGCAGGAAAAGAGTGCCTTCCAGCTCGCCTGGGAAGCTGCACAAAAAGCAAAGGAGTGAGACTGTAAAACAGGCAATCGTTCACATTGCGCTTGTCGTACGTGATTATGATGAAGCCATCGAGTTTTATACGAACAAGCTGCATTTCACCCTTGTAGAGGATACCTATCAGCCGCAGCAGGATAAGCGCTGGGTTGTTGTGTTACCGCCGGGAGGTAACGCTACGACGATTCTGCTCGCAAAGGCTTCCAAACCACGACAGGAGGCTTTTATCGGTGATCAGGCAGGTGGCCGTGTCTTCCTGTTTCTTGCGACGGATGATTTCAAAAGAGACTATTGGGATATGAAGAAAAACGGCATTCACTTTGTACGGGAACCCAAAGAGGCGGATTACGGCACTGTTGCCGTATTTAAAGACCTGTATGGAAACCTCTGGGATCTGGTACAGTTTCAAGAGGAACATCCGATGTGTAAACGTCTGTAACGTGAATCGCCAGTACTGCAGCTGCACGTATACGCGCGGCTGCATTTTCTTATTGTATGCTGTGTTTGCGGATGAAATAGGATATCGTTAAGAAAAGGAAAACGCCTGCGCAGAAAAGCTTCACGGTGATGTCTATACCGGTGTTTGTTATGCTTATGATCATAATCACTGGCTTTATTCTAACAACGGGAAAAGGAATCAGGCAGTGCAAATCAATCTGCAGAGTGCCTGAAGGCATAGTTACAGTAACGCTAGCGTTAACATAAGAAAAGAAATGGAGAATACGATGAAGGAAATACAATTTTTAAAGGGAGAACGGGTGTATCTGCGCCCGTTTACAGAAGAGGATACGGATTTTTTTGATGTCTGGTACAACGATGCGCTGACAAGGGCGAAGATTGCCGCACCGTATCCGACAACGGCTGCACAGTCTTTACAATGTGTGCAGCGCAGCGGACATGACTGTATATGGCTGGCGATCGTTACCTGTGAGAAACATGAAGTAATTGGAGAAATCGGACTGCTGCGGATGTATCCTGCCTGGGGGACAAGTGATCTGACGATTATCATTCCCCATGAGGCACATCAGGGGAAAGGCTATGGCACAGAGGCAATCCGCCTGCTGATGGATTATGCCTTTGGCGATCTCGGCTTTCACAGGCTGGCCATCGGTGTTGTGGGATTCAATACAGATGCTTTACGATTTTACAAGAAAAACGGATTTAAGAAAGAGGGAATTCAGGAAGACGGCTATTACTACCATTATGAATACCACGATTTCATCATGATGCGGATTTTAAAGGAAGAATTTCTGCAGCTTATAAGACAAAAATAAATAAAACAGTGGCAAAATCCTGATTTCAAACAGGTCACTTTTATTGAGATACGTACGCTGTTATCAAATAGCATAATATGTCTTTTTCAAGTATGCGTATGGATATCCATTCTCGGTTTCTCTTTAAAAAATTTTGGAAACTATCGGGATACAGAGAAAATCTGTGAGAATGGCTAGGGTGGTGGAATCTTAGCGGATAAGGGCTAAATTTGCTTATTTCATTCAGGATGATTCACTATCTCACATGTAGATATGTATAACGGAAAGTAGATCAGAAAAGTGAGCAGTAGATGCATGATTGACATAATACTGACGAAGCGGTTGCAGGAGCTATCGTAGGTTATAATATACAAAAACGATGGAGAGGATAATTGGATTTTTATCTTAACCATCGCTTTTTCTATATTGTATTTTTCTTTTGGAATTCAGTTATTGCTCAAAAAATTGAAGCGATAAGATAAATGCTATACCTATCCAAAAAGATACGGAACAGGCCAGGAACAGTTTCTTATCTTTCTTTGCAATGAAACTAAATAGTATTTCAAACACTATGATTCCCATCAGGACACTGAGCATACAGATTTCCTTCCTTTACCGAAAAAATTCGATTGACCTGTCCTTTGGCAGGCAGAACCGTCACAGACTGTTTTATTGCTTGGCACCTTTCCCTCAGACAAGGTACAGGTTTGCATACTGTATGGCAATGATCGTTTTGGCATCTTTAATCGTCCCATCGTTCACCATAGCGGCAGCCTTGCGGATATCCACCCATAGCGTTTCGATTTCCTCATCCTCATCCATGGCGCGGGGATGCTCCACCGGAATCAGCTTTTTTGTCCAGTACAGATAGATTTTCTCACTGCAGAAGCCGGGTGTCGAGTACATGGCACAAAGCGTTTCCAGCCGTTCGCTCGTATAGCCGCTTTCCTCCTCCAGCTCCCGTAAACCGCACAGATACGGATCCTCTCCCTTTTCCAGCTTTCCTGCAGGAATCTCCAGAGTTTCCTTCTGAATTGCATAGCGGTACTGTTTGACCAGTAAAATTTTTCCATCCCTGATAGCGAGGACACCGACACCGCCGTCATGATGAATCACATCTCTGGGATATGTTTTTCCCTTGATTTCAACCTCATCCCGGCTCATGTGAAAGATCGTTCCCTCATATACCGGTGTAGAAGATATTTTTTTCTGCATTGTATTCACCTCGTGTTCTAATTATAACCTAGAAAAGGTGCGAAAGCTAGAGCTGTTCCAGGATTCCCTGTGCAATGCTTTGAGCGAGTGCATTCTGTCCTTCCTCGCTGCACATATAGGCTGCATCCGCACTGTCGGTGATGAAGCCAAGCTCCAGCAGCATGGCAGGCACAGGGTTGCTGTCAATCACATACAACGAGCTATCCTGTGTGCTTTTCAAGCCGCGATTCTGCGTGTATCCCAGCTGCATCAGCTTCTGCTCAATGGACTGCGCCATGGCTGTAATCGTATCATTTTCATAATCGATATAGGCTTCAAAGCCGCTGGCACCATCCCCGTATTCACTGGCATTGGTATGTATGGAAATATAATAATCCGCTCCTGCTTCCTCTCCAATGGCAACGCGGGTGCGAAGATCGTCCCTGTTATCATTTGACCATATGACCTCATCACTGGTGCGTGTATATACCACCGTATAGCCTGCCTTCTCCAGCTGCTCTCCGATTTTCTGCGTGATCGCAAGGGTAATATCCTTTTCATAAACCCCGTCATAGGAAATGCTGCCGGTATCATATCCGCCATGTCCTGCGTCCAGTACAATCACGTTACCCGTAGTGTAGGATGCTGCTTCCACCTGCAACGGGCTGCCTGTTGATGTGTCAGTAAGCCATGCATAGGTCTTTTGTGCTGCCGCACTCAGAGAACCAATCGCCAGACACAGCATAAGAAGGCGACCCCATCTTCGTATATTTCTCATGTAATCACTTCCTTTTTACAGCTACATTATCAGGGAAATGGCTGTTCGGCACTTGTTTGTTTCGTGATGTTTTTCTGAACTCGTTTTATAACTCCATAAAACATGTGCATACTAGCCATGAAGGAGTGATTATGATGGATAAGAAAACATTGCAGGATACTGCAAAAAAGCATGTACCTGCTCAGCACAAGGGCAGAAATGCACTGATTGCATTCATCAGCGGAGGAGCTCTTGCTGTTGTGGCACAGCTGTTTATGATGCTGTGTATGAATATGTTCGATTTGGATAAGGATACCGCGGGTTCGGTGACCGTCGTTACGGTGATACTGATTACAGCAGTGCTGACCGGCTTCGGTGTCTATGATAAGGCAGCACAGAAATGCGGTGCGGGATTGTTTATTCCCATCAGCGGCTTTGCGAACTGTCTGACCTCCTGTGCGATAGAGGGGCGTACAGAGGGACCGATTTTCGGTATCGGCAGCAATATGTTTAAGCTGGCAGGCTCGGTTCTGACTTATGGAATCACAGCGGCATTCGTCTTTGGTACGATTCGCTACCTGCTTTTTGGTGCCTGATATGCATACAGTTACATTTAAAAACGTCTATGTACAGGCGCGCTCTACTGTTGTAGGGCCATTGGAAAAAGAGGGGCCGCTGGGAAGCCTTTTTGATAAGAGCTATGCGGATGCTTACTGCGGGGAGTCCAGCTTTGAAAAGGCGGAACGTGTCCTGCTGGCTGATGCCGTTGACCTGACCCTGCGTAAAGCAGGCAAGGGCGTAAGTGATATTGATCTGCTGGTCGGCGGTGATCTCATCAATCAATTGACCAGCTCGCATTATTTCGCCAAGGATCTGGAGGTTCCCTTTCTTGGAATGTATGGTGCCTGCTCCACTTCCTCTCTGGTTATCGGTAACGGCTCCGTATGGGTAGAGCATGAGCTGGCGAAGCAGGTTTTGGCCTTTACCAGCTCACATGTGGCAACTGCCGAGCGGCAGTTTCGCTTCCCCAACGAATATGGAATTCAGAAAAAGGAAACGACGACCTCGACAGTGACAGGCGCCGGTGCTGTATTGCTGTCAAATCAGAAAAGCAACATCCGGGTAACTGCCTTCACCCCGGGCAGAATCGTCGACTGGGATCATAAGGACGCCAATGATATGGGGCTGGCAATGGCACCGGCTGCCTATGATACGATTACCCGTCATCTGAAGGATATGCATCGTGAGCTGAAGGATTATGACATGATTGTTACCGGGGATTTATCAAAAATCGGATTCTCCTTTCTGGTTGATCTTATGAATCAGGAGGGCTATAACATTGATAACCGCCTGCATGACTGCGGCTTGATGATTTATGATTTTGAGCATCAGGATATCTTCTGCGGCGGCAGCGGATGTGCCTGCAGTATGTGCGTATCCATGGCAAAGCTGCTGAAGAAGCTTGAGGACGGGGAGTGTTCCCGCATTATGGTGGTTGCGACAGGTGCACTGCTTTCACCGGTGGCGGTTGCACAGAAGGGAACCATACCATGTATTGCACATGCCATCGTATACGAAAGGAGTGATGTGAAATGATGACTTTTATCAGCGCGTTTGTCGTCTGCGGCGGAATCTGCCTTGCAGGACAGCTGATCTATGATAATACCAAGCTTACAGCGGGGCATATCACTTCTTTATTTGTGGTGATCGGTGCGGCACTGGATACCTTTGGATGGTATGACAAGCTGTTGGAGTTTGCCGGTATGGGTGCCTCCTTGCCGATTACCAGCTTTGGACATTCTCTGATTCACGGTGCTCTGGCAAAAGCACAGAGTGATGGCATCATGGGGATTCTGCTAGGTATGTTTGATTTGACGGCGGCCGGAATCACCAGTGCCATTCTGTTTGCCTTTCTGGCAGCACTTGTGTTTCGCGCCAAATCCTAATGATGAAGCTGACACAGCGCCTGGAGGAAGTCCGCACTGCATTGTCGCCGTCCTTTGACATTGTCTACCGCCATGTCACGATTCAGAATACACAGGCATGGCTGATATTCCTTTCCTCCCTTTCTGACAGTGAGCTGATTGCATCTCTTGTGGAGGGCTTTGTAATCACAGCAGGAAATGATTTGCACATCACCTTTTATCCCGGTGCAGTTGATAAGGTGACCGATCTAAAAAAAGCAATCACCAATATGCTGAGCGGACAGTGTCTGGTGCTGATGGATAACAGCGAGGTCTACTATTGCATAGAAACCCGGCATTATCCGGCAAGATCCACAGCAGAGCCGAATGTGGAGAAAAGCGTACGCGGAGCCCATGACGGCTTCGTGGAAAATGTTATCCTCAATGTCGGCCTGATCCGCCGCAGAATCCGCGATCCGCGCCTGGTTGTCACGATGAACAAGGAAGGTGTTAAGACGCGAACGGACGTTGCCTATCTGTATATTGACGGTCTGGTGGATGTGGATGTGCTGCATGATTTTGAAAGCCGTATGCATACACTGCCGGAGGCGGAAATCCTCAGCGAGCGAAATCTGGTGGAGCTGCTGTATGGGAAAACATGGAATCCCTATCCGCATGTCCGCTATTGTGAGCGTCCGGATATCTGTGCAATTCACCTGCTACAGGGGTATCTGATTGCACTTGTCGATAATTCTCCTACCGGTGTAATCCTTCCGACAACGTTTTTTGAACAGACCAAGCAGATTGAGGAATACACACAGACAACGCTGGTGGCAACCTTTACCCGTGTCCTGCGTCTGATCGGCATTGTGTTTTCTCTATATCTATTGCCGCTGTGGATTGCACTGGTCATCGACCAGAATCCGACACTGCTCAATATACCGATTCAGCATGTTAATGTGTATCAGTTTGGGTTTCAGGTGATTCTGGCGGATATCATTGTGGAATGGATCCGACAGTCTCTGATACATACACCGACCATCCTTTCCAGCATCATGAGCTTTGTGGCTGTGTTTCTGCTGGGGGATATGGCAATTGAACTGGGAGCCTATACAAAAGAGGTTCTCATCATGGTGGCCCTGGTCAATATCGGCAATCTGCTGACACCGAGCTATGAGCTGTCTCTGGCCAATAAGGTATTTCGAATCTTTATCGGCTTTCTGGCACTCATGTTCGGCATCAGCGGCTTCTGCGTCGGTGTCCTGCTGCACATTGTGATACTGCTGTCAACAAAGACCATCAAATTTCCATACCTGTATCCGCTCATTCCGTTTTCCTATAAGGAATGCGGCCGAATTTTATTCGGTGCACCTATCAAGGTCAACCGAGATACATCCTCTAAATCAACCAAGGGTTAACGAAGAACAGATGCGCATTTCTGTTCTTTTCCAGTATCAGGCTTCTGTTTGGTGTCTTCTGTTAGGAAAGCTTGTGCGCATGGGAGCCTTTGCGGCTGTCTGTCGCAGGCAGCCTGTACCTTTTCCATACATGGGATGCATGTATCCTACATACAAAAAAGACTTGAAGAAGCTGTCATTCGTTTGTAAACAAGGCGATTCTGCATAAAAAAGATGAAAAATAAGGACTGTGTGAAAATTTATCTACATTTTCATGCGGTTTTTTGCTATAATAAAAAAATGCGAGGTGATTTCTATGGCGTTTACGGTGACAATCGATCAGTTTGAGGGTCCGCTTGACCTGATGCTGCATCTGATCAAGGATAATAAGCTGGATTTGTTCGAGCTGGATATGGACCTGCTGACGGATCAGTATCTGCATTATCTAAATGCCATGGAATCAATGCATCTGGAAATTGCAAGTGAATATCTGGCAGAGCTGGCTGGTCTAATTGAATATAAAAGCAAGAAGCTGCTGCCACGGGAAAAGGTTGTCATTGAAGAAGAGTATGAGGAGGATCAGCGGGAGAAGCTGGTTCGCCGATTGCTGGAATATCAGCGCTATAAGGAAATCAGCGAGCAGTTTGAACAGAAATATGAGGAACGCCAGCTGATGATGAGTAAGCCGATGAGTGAGGAAACACAGAAATGGCTGCATACAACGGTGGAAGGGGAATTTGTGGGGAATCCCTATGATCTCATTAAGGCGATGAACCGTGTGCTGCGCAGAGCGGCGCTGACACATCCTTATGAAACCAGAATGACGGTCAAGGAGTTATCTCTGGATGAGCGTGTTATACAAATTAAGAGCCGGCTAAAGAACTGGGTAGGAAAGATGAGCTTTGAGGAGCTGTGCAGTGACTGCACGGATCTGCACATGATTATCGTTACGTTTCTGTCCGTTCTGGATTTAATCAAGCATAAGGAAATGACCTTCCACATAGATGAAGAAGAAAACATATGGATCATTCGAGGTGAACAAGTATATGCATGAGCATGAAAAACGGGTTCTTGAGGGACTGCTTTTTCTGAGCGGTGATGAGGGACTGAGCATCGAGCAGCTGAACGGCTGTGTCGAGGAGCTGGATAAAAAGGAAATTGAAGTAGTACTGGATGAGCTGATGCAGGATTATCTTGCGGATGTGCACGGAATCGAGCTGGTTCGCTTTGGAGGAATTTATAAATTCGTATCCAAGGAGGCAATCCATCCGTATGCGCAAAAGCTGTTCAGCTCTACCAAGGTGGCAACGCTATCCAATGCCGCATTGGAAACTTTGGCAATCATTGCCTATAAGCAGCCAATCACCCGTGCAGAAATCGAGGAAATACGCGGTGTGAGCTGTGATATGATGGTGCGTAAGCTGCTGGCGAGAAATCTCATCAAGGAATGCGGCAGAAGCGATGCACCGGGCAGACCGTTTTTATATGAGGTAACGGAGGAATTTATGGATACCTTTAAGCTAGTCAGTCTGAAGGAGCTCCCGGAGCTTCCGGATTTCAAGGACACCATGGAGGAAGAGCTGTTTGAGGAATAGCTCTTTTTTAATGAGTTCTTCCTCGATTTTTGAAGAAAGCTGTAAAAAACGTTGAGAAGATAAACGCTGCGTTGGCGGATACTTCTTCTTTTTCAGCTTTATGTGCGTAAGAACAGAAACAGATAAGTTTTGTTTTGTCACGTTTGTGGAAAAGTCACAACTTTTCCACTGTATAAAGGCAGGGTATTGTGGAAAACTGCAATCTTTTCCATATTTTCGCATATTATTCCACAATACTTTACACATGTATCATTGCAGACTATACTGTAAGTGTACCAAGGAAAGGTACTTAAAAAAGCTTATATACAGGCTGGTACTGCAGAAAACTGGATAGATACGGAAACGATATAATAAAAGAACGGATTCCGTGCACTGGTCAGCGAGTAGGTGGACACCTGTAAAGGCTGTGAGAATCCCGGAAGAAGAAACTGATGAGACTTATAAATACGAAGAACGTATGAGAATTAAGGAAGTCAGGAAACAGGTATTTGGAAGGGAAGCTCGGACATGGGGACGAAAGCAGGCAGAAATTGAAAAGAGCGAATACGCCAGAACAACGAATGCTGTGAATGTAGGAAGCATGGAAGAGTAGCTCATAGCTGTGGATTACGGATATCGAAACTGGTGAGACTTATAAGTGCGGGAAACGTACGAGAGTTAAGGAAATCAGGAAACGGGTAGAGTCCGTAATGCACGTATATAGAAAAAGGAGAACGCAAAGGAAAAGGCGTTCTCTTTTTTTGCGTGCGCACATATACTTTCGTAGGTGATGTGAATGAAACGAAGTCTTTGTATCCTGCTGTGTCTGCTGCTGCAGCTGATGAGTGTCCATGCGGAGAGCTATGTGGTGTTGAGTGGTGCGGACAATACGATTGTAGAAGAAAAAAACAAGGATGAAAAGCAGAGTGTGGCATCTATTTCCAAAATCATGACCGCTGTGATCGCGATTGAGCATGGGCAATTGGATGAATCCTTTGCAGTTGATGATGAAATCAATAAGGCCTATGGAAGCAGTGTCTATCTGAAGCAGGGACAGCAGGTAACCATGCGGGATCTGCTGTATGGACTGATGCTGAGAAGCGGAAACGATGCAGCGGTGGAAATCGCAAAGCATGTTGCCGGCTCTCAGGAAGCCTTTGTTGAGCTGATGAATCGAAAGGCGGCAGAAATCGGCATGAGCAATACGACGTTTTCCAATCCCAGCGGTCTGGATGAGGAGGATGGCGGCAATATATCTACAGCCAATGATATGGCGGTATTGATGAGCTATGCGATGAAAAACAAAGAATTTCGTACCATTACCGGAAGCAAATATTATACGACTGACTGGAATATGCGCTGGAAAAATAAAAACCGTCTGCTGTTTGACTACCCCTTTACCGTCGGCGGAAAAACCGGCTTCACCAAAAAGGCCGGGCGGACACTGGTGAGTGCTGCTGAGCATGACGGGGTGGAAAGCATTGTGGTGACGCTGCAGGAGGGGGATGATTTCGCCTTCCATGAACAAAAGCATACCGAGGTGTTTCAGAAGATGGATGTGGTAACGATCATGCGCAAGGGTGACTATACGGTAAACGGCAGGAAATTCCATGTCCCGGAAACGCTGAAGGTAACACTGCATAAGGACGGCAGTGACAAGCTGCGCGTTAAGACACACTTTGACCATAAGGATTTTGTTGTTGAGGTACAGAAAAATGATGACGTGAATGTATACAGCTTCGCAAGTAAAAGGGCAAGGGGAGGAGGTCTGTTTTCGTGAATATCATCTGGCTGCTCATCGTGCTTGTCACGGTTCTCTACTGTCTGATGACCGGGAATGTGAGCATCATCAATGATGTTTTTCTCAATGTGGGCAAGGAAACCCTCGACTTTGTGATTCCGCTGCTGTGTGTGACCTGCTTCTGGAACGGAATTCTTTACATCGCACGGGATGCCGGAATCATTCATGGCTTGGAACGGCTGTTTCATCCTCTGCTGAAGCGGCTATTTCCGGATTTGAAGGACGATGAGGAAACACTGGGCTATGTGGCAACCAACGTGGTCGTCAACATGGTGGGGCTGGGCTCTGCGGCAACACCGGTCGGCCTGCAGGCGATGAAGGGCATGCAGCGGCACAATCCGGATAAGGATACGGCCTCTCGCTCCATGATCACCTTTCTCGTTTTGAATACGGCTGGTGTTACCCTGCTGTCCACGACACTGATTGCCATGCGGGCCTCCTTCCACTCCCTGAATGTGACCGGCTTTATGCCCTATGCCATTGTATCGACGCTGTTTGCCTCTGTTGTCGGTCTGAGTATTGACCGCTGGTGGAATTACCGTGATTAACACAGATTATATATTGCCGGTCCTTGTGCTGGTCATCGTCGCCGTCGCCCTGCTTCGCCGCATCAATGCCTACCATTCCTTTACCGAGGGTGTCAAGGACGGGATGAAGCTGTTTCTGGATATTTATCCCGCGCTGCTTGCCATGATGTGTGCAATCGCACTTTTGCGCCAGAGCGGACTGATGGATATGCTGTGCAGCGCACTGGCTGCTCATATTGCGAATATCCCCAAGGAAATCTGGCCAATGGTAATCTTTCGCCCGATTTCCGGAAGCGCCTCTTTGGCAGTGCTGGTCGATATCTTTCAGGTTTGCGGTGTTGATTCGCTGGCCGGCAATATGGCCAGCATCATTCAGGGCTCTACCGATACGACCGTCTATGTGATCACCCTGTATTTTTCCAGTGTGGGAATCCGTAGAATCAAGAATGCGCTGGCGATCGGACTGCTGGCGGATGTGGCCGGGATTTCCATGGCCATTCTGCTGGCACTGTATGTGTTTGCGTAATAAAGATATAAATAACAGGAGGAATGAAAATGGCAGATATGAACGATGTAAAAAACAGATTAAAGAATATGCTGGCAGTGAATGAGGAAAAGGCTGCTGTGGCTGCGGAAAAAAGCGACCATGTTGTCTGTGTGTTTCGTCTGGACAGCTTTGATGATGTAGAGGCTGTGGGTGAGGCTTTGAAAAAGAATTTTCTGGTGTTGCTGGATATCACGGCATGCGATGAGGAGTGTGCACGCAGAATTCGTGACTTCATGAAGGGCGTTGCCTATCCGATGCAGGTATGGATTCAGGAGATGAGCGAGAACATTCTGGTATATCTGCCGGATGGCTATCAGATTCAGGAATTCCAGAATTAGTCGATTTTGCTTTTCAAAGCGCAGCATTTCATGTACAATACCCATGTGAGGTGTATAGTATATGGAACGATTACAGAAAGTGATTGCGGCAGCCGGAATCACATCAAGAAGAAAAGCTGAGGTTCTGATCAGCGAGGGAAGAGTCGCTGTGAATGGAGAAACCATAACAGAACTTGGATATAAGGTAAAGCGCGGTGATCTCATTGAGGTGGACGGCAAGGCGATTGAAAAGGAAGATAAGGTCTATTTTCTGATGAACAAGCCGAAGCGCACCATGTGTACTAGCGATGATGAATTCGGAAGACAGACCGTGGTGGATCTGGTGGATTGCAGGCAGCGTATTTTTACCGTGGGACGTCTGGATTATGATACCAGCGGGGTGATTATTCTAACCAATGACGGGGATTTCGCAAATGAGATCATTCATCCGCGATATCACATTCCCAAGGTGTACAATCTGACGATCAACGGCATTTTGACGCCGGAGGATATGAAGAAAATAAAAGCAGGTATCGTGCTGGATGACGGTATCAAGACCCTGCCTGCAAAGTATCGCATGACGGAAAAGGATACAGAGAAAAATCAGTGCAGCTTTGATTTGACGATTGTCGAGGGAAGAAACCGGCAGATCAAGCGCATGATGGAGGCACTGGGCTATGAGGTGCGCCGTCTGCACCGCAGCAGGCTTGCTTTCCTGCACTGCAGTGATTTGCGGCAGGGAGAATACCGTGTGCTGAAGCCCTTTGAGGTGAAGCAGCTGCGCAGTCTTGCTCAAAAGGGAGAAATGAAGCAGCGCTAGCAATCGCTGTTGGCTTTTTTGACAGGTGCAGCAATAACAGAAGCCATAAGGATATGCAGGCAGATATGAAAAGCCTGAACGTGAGCATGAGAAAAGAGAAACGAATCAGGCAAAGGATGTCGGATTCGTTTTTTGTGCTGTTTCCACATGTGTGCTTACGTTTCTGAAATGTTTTTTTTGTTGAAGAAACACAGAAAATGATGTATGATTAACGCGGTGATTTTATGCAGCAATATTTTGTAAATACACTGGCGATGCCAGGAGAATTGATACCGATGACAAAGGAACAGACACATCACATCCGCCGCGTTATGCGTATGCAGCAGGGGGATGTGATTCGTGTTGCCGACAACAGCGGCCGCGTACTGCTGGCGGAAGTGGAATATCATCAGGAGGAAGCAGCGGCACGAGTGGTAAGGGAAGTGCGTGATCGCTCCCGAACAAGTGTAGAGCTGATTCTTGCACAGGGGATGATCAAGGGGGAGAAATGGGACTATCTGCTGCAGAAAAGTGCAGAGCTGGGGGTGGCGGAAATCATTCCGTTTGTATCCAGCCGCTGTGTTGTAAAAATCAAGGATGAGAAATCGGAAAAGAAAATTGTACGATGGAATAAAATTTTATGTGAGGCCTGTGAGCAGTGCAAGCGATCGACGCTGGTGCGTTTGCAGCCGCCCTGCACATTCTCACAGCTGTCGCAGATCGATGCCGACCTGCGGCTGATAGCCTATGAGGATGCCGATTGTAAAAGCGAGCGCCTGTGTGAGGTGCTGCGTGCACATCCATCCCCAAAGCGTGTTTTGATGGTGGTCGGCAGTGAGGGCGGCTTTTCGGCGGATGAGGTTGAAGCGCTGACTGCATCCGGCTTTCACCGCGTATCTTTAGGCGGACGGATACTGCGTGCGGAAACAGCGGCAATCTCGCTGCTGAATTCCATTGAGTTTTACTACGATATGGCAGGTGAAAAAGATGAAGACGATATATGATCGGCTGAATAAGGTGTATGATAAGACACTTCTGGATCAAAAGGATATCCGGAAGCATTACCGTACCATCTGCGACCTGCTGGAGGAATATCAAATTCCCCACGACGAGAAAAGCGATGATGCTGTGATACAGAATGAAATCGTCTATGAATCCCTGCTCGTAAAACGGCAGTTCGAGGATGTTTTTTTTGATACCTATGTAAAAATGTTCGATTACTGGTATGATCTGAATTATCTGGAGCGTAAGGCACAGATGAATGTGGATGTGGAACGCTTCGTGAAAGAGCTCCGGCATTTTGAGGCGGATGGTGAAACGATTTATATGCCTGCCTTTGCGCCGGGCTTTAATCATCTTTATCATACGGAAATCGTGCTGCTGGATTTGAAGCAGTATCATAAATTCATCCGGGAGTGCGCAAAGGAAGTGCAGTACAGGCGCTATGGTGCCAAGCCGTTTCAGTATGGCTTTTCCAGCTGTGAGCTGCTGGCGGAGGCGGATGAGGGCTATGTCGTCTTCCATCCGGTCCTGCATCGCTGGTATCTGTATGATGCAGGCGGATTAAAGCGCAGCGTATCCGTGGATATGAAGCAGGAGCTGCAGGAGGACTGGAAGCAGGAAATCGCACTACTTCTGTTAAAGGAGCAGCACGAAGCACTCGTTGCGTTTTTGAACGAGCATGCACTAATCAAAAAACGATTGGGCAGAAAGCTGGAAAAGCTGCTGGAGAAGCAAAAGAAAAAGCAGGAAAAGAAGGCAGACAAGGAGTGACGACATGACGACATTTGCAATAGCCACACTGGGCTGCAAGGTAAATACATATGAATCACAGGGCTATGAGAGTGCCCTGGTGGATAAGGGCTATGAACAGGTATCCTTTAAAGAAAAAGCGGATGTCTATATCATCAACACCTGTGCCGTGACCAATACGGCCGGCAGTAAATCCCGTCAGAAAATTCATGCGGCCATCGCTTTGAATCCGGAGGCGCTGATTGCCGTTGTCGGCTGCTATGCACAGACGGCAAGCGAACAGCTGGAGCAGGATGCCAATATTGATATTCTGCTGGGAAGTGATGGAAAAAGCAGACTGGCGGATATGATTGAGGAGGGTCTTCGAAAGAAGCGTCCGCAGAAGCTCATTCATGATGTCCGCAAGGTCAATGTGTTTGAGGCGCTTCCGATTCATCGCTTCGAGCATCAGACACGGGCTTTTTTGAAAATACAGGACGGCTGCAATCAGTTTTGCAGCTATTGTATCATACCGTTTGCACGCGGAGCGGAGCGCTCGTTGCCGGAGGATGAGGTACTTGCCATCGCACGAAGTCTGAGCGAAAGCGGCCATCGGGAAATCGTGCTGAGCGGCATCCATACCGGACGCTACGGCAATGGCATCAACAGCAGTCTGTGCCAGCTGATGAAGCGCATGGTGAAGGAAATTCCCAAGCTGCAAAGAATTCGTATCTCCTCGATTGAAATGAATGAAATCACGGATGAGCTGCTGGAATTTATAAAGGGGGAAGAAAAAATCGCCCGGCATCTGCATATTCCCGTGCAGTCTGCCAATACTACGGTATTGAAGAATATGAATCGTCCCTATACGATAGCATGGTTTATGGAACGGGTGGACTATATCCGCTCCCTTATTCCGGATATTTCCATATCCAGCGATGTCATTACCGGGTTTCCGCAGGAAAGTGAAGAGCAGTTTCAGGATACCCTGGATAATATCGCTCGCATGCGCCTAAGCTTTCTGCATGTGTTCCCGTATTCCCGCCGCGATCATACAGCGGCTGCGCAGATGAGCGGTCATCTGGAAAATAAAATAAAGAAAGAACGCGCATCAAGACTTGCGAATCTTTCCAAACAGTTATATACTGCTTATAAACAGAATTTCATTGGAAAGGAAGTTTCTGTCATTTTTGAGAAGGAAAAAGATGGAAAACTGATCGGACACAGCAGTGAATACCTGGAGGTCGCAGCAGCGGCTCCGCTTGCCTGGCTGCATACGATGCATACCGTACGCATCACGGCACTGGACGGGGATTTGCTGGTTGGCTGTCCGCTAAAGGAGGAGTCTTATGAAGCTGTCTCAAATGTTTGAAAATGCCCCGGAGATTGAAATTGCAGGGCTGTGCATCGATTCCCGCTGCGCCAAGGCGAATGATATGTATTTCTGCATGGAGGGCATGGTGCATGACGGGCATGAATTTATTGATGATGTCATTGAAAAGGGTGTAAAATGCATCGTGCATTCCAAGCCGGTGGACGATATGAAAAAAGGGGTAGCCTATATTCAGGTGGAAAATGTCAATCGCACACTGAATCGGGTGGCGTCCATGTTTTATGGGCATCCAAGCCGTAAAATGAAGGTGTTCGGTGTTACCGGAACAAACGGGAAGAGCACCATCACCAGCATTATTCGGGATGTATATTCCCATTTTGCGCCCTGTGGCTATATTGGAACGATATCCATCAGCTATGGAGAGGTGACTCTGCCGCCGTCTTTGACAACGCCGGATGCTGTACTGATTCATAAAACGATGAAGGATATGGTGGAGCATGGCATGCAGGCGGTTGCTTTGGAGGTCAGCTCGCACGGTCTGGAGCTGGGACGTGTGCAGAGCGTGGATTTTGATGTCGCTGTGTTCAGTAATCTGACCTATGACCATCTGGATTTTCACGGTACGATCGAGCATTACTTCGAAGCGAAGAAAAAGCTGTTCACCAATCTGAAAAAAGAGGGCGTTGCTGTGTTGAATGCGGATGATGCCTATGTGGATCAGCTGGCGGATGCTACCGAGGCCAGTGTTGTTACCTATGGCATTGACAATCACGCGACCTATCAGGCGGAAAATATCCGGATTGAGAAAACGGGATCACGGTTTACCCTGGTTCATGGAACAGAGCGCTATGAGGTTTCAACCAATCTGGTTGCCCTGTATAACATATACAACCTGCTGGGTGCTGTGGCCGCCATGGCGGAAAGCGGTATACCGATTGAACAGCAGCTGCCCTATCTCAATGATATCCGGCAGATTGAAGGGCGTATGGAACGTATTGACGAGGGACAGCTGTTTAATGTCATCGTCGATTTTGCCCATACTCCGGACGGTATGGAAAAGGTTTTTGAATATGCGAAGGATATCACAGAGGACGGACACAGCATTATTGCCGTGTTTGGCTCTGCCGGCAAGCGGGATACAAAGAAGCGCAGGGTCTTCGGCGAAATCGCGAGCCGTTATTGCGACAGCATCATTCTGACGGAGGATGATCCCCGGGATGAGGATCCGCGGGAAATCGCAAATGAAATCAAAAGCGGTATCAGCGATACGAATAATATTTTCATCGCGGATCGTTATGCCGCCATACGGCAGGCCATCGAGAGTGCCAATGTGAAGGATACCGTCCTGATTCTCGGCAAGGGGGATGAGGTATTCATGTATCGGGAGTTCGGACGTGAGCCGTGGATGGGGGATCACAATGTCGCTCGTCACTGCATCCGCAAATACAGTCTCGGACTGGAGGATGATGAAAAATAAGGTTGTAAAATAAGTATAAAAAAATTTTCTGTATGAATTTATAGAAAATGAACATATTTATGTTGCATTTTCATATGTTTTTCAGTATAATAATATTGCTTGCATCAGAAGGGAGGGTAAATCATGCCGAAAGTAGTACTTAAAGAAAACGAAGTTCTTGATGATGCTTTACGTAGATTCAAACGTCAAGTATCAAGAAATGGAACCCTTGCTGAAGCTCGCAAAAGAGAGTTTTACGTAAAACCTGGCGTTCGTCGTAAATTAAAGTCAGAAGCTGCGCGTAAAGCACGTCGTGGAAAATAGAAGAGGCCGATAGGCTTCTTTTTTTTATACTTCCGCTTGTGCATGGTGAATAGGCTTACCAAGGGAGCTGCTTTGTATAGGGGCTGTGGTGCGTGTATAGAGGAGCCGGCCAAAAGCTGGCGTGGTAAAAAAAGAAATTGAAAAAAGCTGCTGTGCAGGGGGTTGTGCAAACGAGTCAATCTGCTATAATCAGCATGAAGATGAGATACACCATGAACATGGGGAGGTATACTATGCAAATCATCGAAATAGAGCGTCTCAGCCGCGATTATGGAGAGGGGAGGGGAATCTTCGATATTTCCTTTTCCATCGCTGAGGGAGAGGTTTTCGGCTTCCTGGGGCCGAATGGGGCAGGAAAGACAACGACCATCCGTCATCTGCTTGGATTCCTGAAGGCAAAACAGGGTTCAGCGAAAATTCTCGGGATGGACTGCTGGAAGCAATCCGATGCCATTACCAGACAGCTTGGCTATATACCGGGAGAAATCAATCTCCTGAATGAAATGAGCGGTGAGGAATTTCTGCGCTTTATGGCACGTTACCGGAACATGCAGGACAGCGGACGGACACAGGAGCTGCTGGAGCGCTTTGAGCTGCGGCCAACCGGGGCCATACGTCGCATGTCCAAGGGAATGAAGCAGAAGCTGGGAATCGTAGCGGCTTTTATGCATGATCCCAAGGTGCTGATTCTGGATGAGCCGACCAGCGGACTGGATCCGCTGATGCAAAATGCCTTTGTCGAGCTGATTCAGGAGGAAAAGCAGAGAGGAAAGACAATCCTGATGTCTTCCCATATGTTTGAGGAAGTGGAAAAAACCTGTGATCGTATCGGTATCATCCGGCAGGGACATATGGCGGCAATCGAGGATACCGTCATCTTGCAGAAGAATAAAACGAAGACATACATTCTCACCTTTGCCGATTCCTCGCAGACACAGCGTTTTTTGCAGGAGCGACTGCAGATGAAGCAAATCAGTGAGCTGTGTGTGCATGTATATGTCCGGGATGAGCTTAAGGAGCTTCTGCAGCTGCTGCCGGCCTATGAGCTGCGCGATCTCAATGTCGCAACACAGAGTCTGGAGGATATCTTTTTGCAGTATTACGGAGAGAAGGGGAAAGCACATGAATAAGACACTGTTTTGTATGGAGTGGAAATCGGCATGGAAGCTGCTGTTGATTTTCATTTTGATTCTAGCGATGTATTTCAGTATTATGCTGACGATGTTTGATCCAAAGCTGGGCTCTGCGCTGGCGCAGTTTGAGAAGCTTATGCCGGAAATGATGGCAGCGGTTGGCATGAGCGGCACAGCAGCTACTCTGGTGGATTTCTTCTCAACCTATCTGTATGGCATGATCATGATTATGTTCCCGTTTTTGTTTTCTGTTATTCTCTCCCTGCGACTGCTTGTCAAAAAGGTGGATAACGGAAGTATGACCTATCTGCTGAGCTGTGGTGAAAAGCGAAGCCGTGTTTGGATGAGTCAGCTGGCTGTGCTGCTGAGTGCGCTGTTTCTTCTGATTGCCTTCTGTACGCTTATGGGCATTGTTTGCAGTATGCTCATGTTTCCGGGCGATTTGGATATTGCAGCCTTTCTGCGGCTGAATCTGGGCTGCCTGCTGCTACAGACAGCATTGGCGTCCATCAGCTTTCTCGCTTCTTCCGCCTTGAATGAATATCGGCATGCCGCTTTGATCGGTGCCGGAATAGGTGTTGTATTCATCATGATACAGATGCTTGCCAATATGAAGGGAAATCTTGAAAATTTGCAGTATGCGACGATTATGACGCTGTTTGACACGCAGGGGCTGATTGCCAATGAAGCACAGGCATGGGCACGTATGGGTGTGCTGCTTCTGATTGCTGGCAGCTGTCTGCTCATCGCCCGGCGAAGCTTTATGCAAAGAGATCTTTCCTTATAGTTGTCTGCGGCTGCTTTGAGGCATTTTCTGTATGTGCAGGACTGCCTCTTTTTTTTCTGCACTGTGTTTTATGTGTCAGGGTAAGAGTGTGAATGTATATGCTTTATACATGAGTAGAAGCCCCTCTCAAAACAGCTTGTGTTCATAAAATAGAACTCCGTGATAATTAAAGCTTTACATGAAAGTGCATTCATGCAGGTGAAAAACAACATTTTATTTACTTTTAACAAAATTATAACATTTCCTGTTTATCTTTTCTTTATAATGGAAACGAAGGAGGATAGCATTCACAGGCATAAAACCTCACGCACAAACGTATTTTGTATAGAGGTGAGAGTATGCTTTCCATAGATAAGAATCAGGTCATGATTGAACATTACCAGGAACTGACCCTGGTGAGCGAAACGAGAATACAGGTGACGATGAAATCCTACCGTATCACGATAGACGGGGAGCAGCTGCATGTGCTGGCACTGGGAAAGGATGAGATCCTGCTGGAGGGCAGTGTGCAGAATCTGGCGTTCGCATATGAAAAATAGAAAGGGTTTCGGTCTTGATCAATGGAAAGTGCAGGCCTCTTGCGATGAGTTTTTATGGATTACAAAGAAAAATCAGCTGGAACTATATGATATTACTCTACATCGAAACTATATTCAGTTCTACGCATCCATTCTGCAGCGTCCGAAAATCTACCGCTGCTTTGAAACATGTGATCTGATCACAACCACCGGTTTGCTGGGATATGCACTGCGCAGCCTGAAAAAGCCCTATCGCATTGCGGCAATTCTGCTTTCTATCCTGCTGTGGTACACTCTTTCATCCATGGTATTTGAAATACAAATCAAGGGAGAAAAGGATGAAAGCCGGAAGCTGATTGCGGATACTCTGAAAAAGCTGGAGGTTGTACCACCCTTTAAAAGCAGGGATGTCTCTCAGCTGAAGGCACAGCTGAAAAAGAATCTGGAAAATGATATCGCCTGGCTGGAAATCGAGAAACAGGGCAGCCGGTATCTGATTACCTATACACCAAAGGAATTTGCCTCCTTATCCCAGCTGGGACATGAGGAGCTGATTGCACAGGAGGACGGTATGATTGAGCGCTTTGATATACAGCATGGAAACAAGCTGCACAAGGTAAATGAATTTGTGCATAAAGGTGATGTGCTGGTCAGCAATGTGCTGGAGGATTCCAAGGGCGGCAAGCAGGAGGTATATGTCAAGGGACGTGTCTTTGCCTATGTCTGGAAGGATATCACCGTAACCATGGACAAGACGAAGGAACCCAAGGCCTTTCAGTATTTTCAGCTGCTGTTTGATGCCAGACGCAAGGTGAGCGAGGACTTTCACAAGGACGATCGCATTTACAAGGAAAATATTTTGCAATTCTCTACGGATATGGGTAAAATAAAGATGGTGATTCATTACACACTGATTAAGGATATCACCACACCATAACGATAAGGAGCGCCTATGAGTGAACAATTTCGTATTGCATTAGAAGAATACCCGATGGAATGGATCGTAAAATTATGCGGAGCACAGGATAAGCATCTGGAGCTGCTGCGAAACGCCTTTTCCTGTGATATCATCATGCGGGACAATGAGCTGCGCATTCTCAGTGAGGATGCAGTTACCTTTCACAGCATTGAATCTGTGGTAAAGGCCCTGTTTGATATGATGGAGGCACATATTGATGTGAGTGGACGCGATATTGAATATGCCTGCCGTCTGGCGAAGCTGAATCGGCTGCAGGAGCTTTCCACGACATATCAGAAGGCGATCGGTAAAACGGTCAACGGGAAGCTGATTTATCCCAAAACGATCGGACAGCGGCATCTGTTTAAATGCATGTGCAACAGTGAAATCGTCTTTGCGACCGGAGTAGCCGGTACCGGAAAAACCTACCTCGCTGTTGTGTATGCGGCCGACCTGTTGAAAAAGGGGGAAATCCGCAAAATCATTCTGACCAGACCCGCCGTGGAGGCAGGAGAGAACCTGGGCTTTCTGCCAGGTGATTTAAAGGAAAAGGTGGATCCGTATCTGCGCCCGCTCTATGATGCCCTGTATGATACGCTGGGACAGGAGCAGGTGGAGAAGCTGCTGGAAAAGGAAGTCATTGAAATCGCGCCGCTTGCTTATATGCGCGGGCGGACGCTGGACAATGCCTTCATTATACTGGATGAGGCGCAGAATACAACTCGTGCACAGATGAAGATGTTTCTGACAAGGATGGGATTTCATTCCCGCATCGTCATTACCGGGGATGTAACACAGATTGATCTGATTAAAAAACGTGATTCCGGCCTGCTGAATGCCAAGCATTTGCTGTCCGGGATAGAGGGAATCTCCTTTGTGGAGCTAACCAGCCTCGATGTAGTTCGTAATCCGTTGGTTCAGAAAATCATTGAACGATATGAGCAGGAGGAAGAACGATATGGCAAGGATTTTATTGATTGAAGACGAAGATAACATCCGCAAGATCATTGCATATGATTTGAAAAAAGCGGACTTTGATATCGTGGAATGCGGTGATGGTAGAACGGCTGTCGATCTGGCGATGAAAGAGGATTTTGATGTGCTGATCATCGACTGGATGCTGCCTCATGTCAGCGGAATTGATATCGTGAAGAAGCTGCGCAGTGAGCACATTGACGCTATTTTTATCATGCTGACGGCGAGGGACGATGAAACGGATATCCTGTATGCCTTTGAACAGGGGGTGGATGATTATATCACAAAGCCGTTTTCACCAAGAGAGCTGCTGGCCAGGGTGAATGCCCATCTGAAGCGGCAGAGCCGCAAGCAGGAAAAGCGGCTTGCGGTTGGTGATCTGTCCATGGATATGAAGCGGCGAGAGGTATATATCGGGGAACAGATGATGACGCTGACCAAGAAGGAATTTGACCTGCTGGAGTATTTCATCCAGAACAAGGACATCGTATTGTCCCGTGACAGTATTCTGAATGATATCTGGGGCTTTGATTATGACGGGGATACACGGATTGTGGATGTGCATGTATTCAAGCTGAGAAACAAGCTGAATGCGTCGCATGTACATATCAGGTCATCCCGCGGAGTCGGTTATCTGCTGGAGGAAGTGCATGAAACGCAATAAATACGGTTATCTTGGATTGATTCTGGCCTGCATTGCGGTTGTGCAGTATAATTATCATTTAAATGAATATATACTGCTGCTGCTTGTGGTAGTTTCGATCGCTTTGCTCTGGGAGTTTCTGGATCAGAAAAACCTGAACGTGCATCGCCGGGAAAATATTGAGCTGCAGGAGGAAATCAAATCGACTGCCAAAGATGCGCATTTGAAGAATAAGCAGCTGCTGACGGTCGTGACCAGTATACCGTTTCCGATGCTGCTGGTCGATCAGTTTGGCAATATCGTCATGCATAACAATGTCAGTGAGCTGTGTGAGGACGGTCCTGTCGGCGAGCATATGACCTATATGAGCAACGCATATCTGCATCCGGTGCGGGAGTTTATCAAGGATGCCTTTATTCTGGAAAAGCCGATGGATAAAATCATCGATATCAACGGTGTGGAATACCAGTCTATCAGTGTACCGGTGACAGCAAAGAAGAAGTACAGCGGCTGTCTGGTTCTGTTTCAGGATATTTCAAAAACACTGGAGGGGGAGAAGATGCAGAAGCGTTTTATCGCAGATGCGTCCCATGAATTGAAGACACCGATCGCCGTTATCAAGGGCATGGTGGAAATTCTAAACCGCGAGGATTTTGATGATGAGGAAACACGCCGTGAATTTATGGATCAGATTGAACAGGAAATCAACCGTCTGGATATTCTGGTGAAGGATTTGCTGCAGCTGTCCCGCCTCAGCCTGTCCACGGTTTTGCTGGAACGCGAGAAAACCGATCTTTGCCTTGTTATTGACAAGGCGGTGAAGTCATTGCAGAAAAAGGCAGAGAAAAAGGGACTGTGTATCGTGAAGGAATATCAGAATCAGGATCTGGTATTTTGTGATCCTTTGAAAATGAGTCAGGTTGTGTTGAATCTGTTGTCAAATGCCATCAAGTACAGTGATCGAGGTACGATTACCTTAAAAACAAAGGAAGAAGGCTCCTGGTATATTTTGCAGGTAAGGGATGAGGGACATGGTATTGCCGCAGAGGATTTGGAGAAAATCTTTGACCGCTTTTATCGGGTGGATGATGATCGCTCTCGAAGCAGCGGCGGCTCAGGACTGGGACTTTCCATTGTGAAATCCATTGTCGAGGCTCACCATGGGGAAATAAAGGTAGAGAGTGAGTTTGATAAGGGAACGACATTTACGGTCAGGTTGAAGAACTAATTTTCCAATGCTGATCGTGAATGTCATTTCTTTACTGAAAAAATTTATATTTTATATAAATTCGCTACGGTATTCCTCATAGGCGATCGTAGGTTTATAGAGGTATTTATCAAAGCGGCAGCTTTTCAGTTTCTCACAGCCATTACAAGCTCCCGGAGTACGATCTCTGCGTTTGCAGCGGAACTTAGAATAATCAGGGCAGTTGACAGTACAATTCTTTCTCTTAAACTTACAGTGAGCATAGTTCTCACATTCTAGAGAAAGTGTAGATTTATGAGAGAGATAACGGTGAGCACGGATTTCCTTATCTATCGTAGATTTATCTTTGCCTAGATTATCAGCAATAGCTTTTTTAGAAGAACCATTAACGATGCCGATCGCGATGACATTGCGATCGTCCTGAGTCAGATGTTTGTTTTTGTTCGTTGCCATATTCATCACCCTTTGTAATGTGTATGATAATAACCAGCGGTTACCTTCATCATAGATATAAAAAAGGATATATGAAAGACTAAATGCAATTGTAAGTGTAAATTCAACTAGATTGTTGTGTAAGAGTCTTTTCTACTTGGCTACTTTGAAAGTGGAATTTAACTTTTCACTTCAGCAAATTATATGAAATGTAAATTTGCTCTTGCGTTTGAAAAAGAATAATGCTATAATAGTCAAGCAAACAAAGATGTCGCGTTCGGCAAGCGGTCAAGCCACAGCCCTCTCAAGGCTGTATCACGGGTTCGAATCCCGTACGCGATACCATATGAAAATCGTGGACACTGTGATCAGTGTCTTTTTTGTATTTGAAAGCAACATACTGTATCTGTGCAATAAGGATATTGTGAGAAGAAAACACCGCATGTTAAAAGTTTAAGGCTTACTATCCGCAATTTGTTAATTTTCTCCCGCAATTGCTGAAATATATGCTATGATTTCTTTGCGGGTGACATAAAAAAGGCGATACCTTTGTTAATTGTTGAAATGTAAACTATAAAGCTGAGCGATATGTATTGCTAAAATGATAACACTATATGACAAATTTTGTTAAATTTCTCATATATCAAGGCGTGTTCGACAAAATATCACAAAATTTGCATTCTATACATAGTAAGATACAGGTGGGAAGAAAAAATGGGGAAATCGTAAGGAGGTAGTAGTATGGAATTGACACACAGCACAAGGCGATTTCTCAAAACAGCTGCTCCGGTGATTGGTAGTGCCGGGATGCTTTTTGCCTTTTACCAATGGATGGTAAGCCGGAAGGGGCAGGCAGTTGAAGAGATGGAGTATGTACAAATACAGGAGCGGGAGCTTCTCAAAGACCTGTGGAATCGCTACGATATGTATCGGTCGGTATATCAAATCTGTGATGATTATCTGGATAATGACATGATGATGACCTCGCAGATGATCGATACGCTTAAAGAACGTCTAACGGATTGTCAGTCGTTATTGAGATTGAACAAGCCGTTCATAAGAAAGAGTGTGTGGGGTGCATATGATGGACTGTTAAAGGCGCATAACCATTTTGTTGAAGTGGTCATGTGGGAGATGTGCGAACCAGAGGGTATGAATGCCTTTCTGCGTGACAGTCGCAGCGATATCTATGAAAGTGAAGCACTGCTGATTGAGCTATTGCGGGGATAACATACATAAAAAGCATTGTTTCAAACCGGTGGGTTGCGGTGAATGAAACAATGCTTCTCTTAATTGAAATCTATGGTTGCCTGTGGATCGTGTTCCTTTAAAAGCTGGATCATTTCCTTACGTTTATCCTCAAAGCATTCATTCTGCGTGCGAAAGCAGGTACAGTGATGATCGAAGATATCCAGCAGCTGCTCTACGGTGATCGTTTTATTCTTGCAGCCGGTGTTCTGTGAATTGATATTGATATTCCAGGTGCCGATATCATTAAGATAGGCAAAGCCAAGCTCTGTTATGGATAACGGATCGGCGCCGGCAATCACTGCTTTCTTAAAAATTTCCTTTACTGTCATAGCTCTACTCCAATCTTGCTGTGCTTACAGCCAACTGTTTAATATCATAGCGCGATATACTGTAAAATGCAAATGGAGAATAGTGTATTCTGACGCTTTTTTACGAGTCACTATACTGCATGACAGAAAAGGGCTGCGCTCCTGAAGCAGGCGGTTGTATTCTCGGGCTTTGATGTTCGATGTTCGTTTTAATAGGAAGCTGTTAGATGGAGATTGAAATTTCGGATATCACCGCTTGGAAAAGAAGAGGTGAACAGCCGCTGCAGAAGTTCAAGGCTGTATTGCGGAAGATCTGAAAAGGCAGGCGGGTAAGTCGATATCATAGAAATGAAATGAAAACAGATACTGTAGGTGTAATTCCGGCAGTATCTGTTTTTACGTATTTGTTTAGCGGCTGCTATTCGTGGGCATGATATTTTTGAAGCGGGTCATAATATCCAGATTGACAAGTGCTGTGTCCTGATTGTTTTTCAGGTAGCTGCGCCCGTAGGAGAAGGTATCCTGCGGTGTAATGCCATATGCAGCCAGCCGCTTTCGTACTTCTGCCTCATAGGTCCTTGCCTCCTGCAGGGCAGCTCCTGTGCAAATTTTCTTAGAATCAAAGGCATGGATGGCATCATCCATCATAACATCACAATCTCCGTTTTTAATTTTCTTCAGCGTGTTATTTTGATAGGCAGCTGCCTGTACCCACTGAAAGCTCATGGCATCCGTTTTCTTTGTGGTGATTTCCATTGTGTAATAGCTTCCGCCTTCTTTGTTTTTGTCGGTTTCCATAAGATAATCGAATATCAGATCCTGATTCTCCAGGCTTAGATAGAAGCATTTGTCATCCAGTGCAACAATACTGTATGTTACATCCCTGTCCTGCAACGCCTTACTCATGGCCTCGTTTTCCGGAGGTATCCCCTTGCAGCCGCTGCAAAGAAAAACGGCTGCCGAAGCTGTGAAAAAGCCTCGTAACAATTTATTCATAATCGCCATCCCTTTTTATCTCTTGTCATAAGTATAGCACATTATACTACCGGTTTGAATGGCACCGGATATAAAACATTTTTACATTTTAACGATTGCTTAACAATCTCTTCATTATCCGTTAACATAGGTGTCGTATGATAGAACCGTATTCAAGGAGGAATATGAAAAATGAACATGTGGAAAAAAACTATGACGGCTACCGTAGCCTGCCTGATGACATTCTCACTGGCAGCCTGCGGATCCAGCGATGAAGGAAAAACAGCAGGTGTCAGCGGTGATATCAAAGTATATACGCGAGATTCATCAAGCGGAACCAGAGAGGCATTCGAAAAGGGAGTGGACTTTGAAGGAAGTCTGACAAAGGATGCTATCGAGGTATCCAGCAATGACGATATGGCAGCCAAGGTAGGAGCCGATAAAAACGGTATCGGGTATACATCCCTGTCCACCGATTTCGAGAAAAACGGTGTCAGCGCTCTGCAGTATGAAGGGGTCACAGCGAGCAGTGAAAGCGTACTGGATGGAAGCTACAAGCTGCAGCGCCCGTTTATGTATGTAACAAGGGCAGCAGGTGATTATGGAAGTGATGACAAGGAACAGCTGGTGCAGGCATTCCTGGACTTCATGCAGAACTCTACAGAAGGTATGGCGATCGTTAAGAAAAACGGCGGGGAAGTTGATGAAAGCAAGGCAAAGCCTTGGGATGAGCTTTCCAAAAAATATGAAGCTGTATTAGGTAAGGATAATTCCGCAATCACCATTACGACCTGCGGGTCAACATCCGTAGAAAAAACGGTGAAGGCTTCTCTGGAGGCGTTCTCTCCAATGGCAGGAAACTTCAAATTCACTATGAATCAGTCCGGAAGCGGAGATGCAGTACCAAGAGTGCTTGGAAAAGAAAAAGACGGTCCGAACAAAGGGGATATCGGCTTTGCTTCCCGTGCATTCAAGGAGGATGGCTCAGAGGATATTTCCAAAGCTATGGAAAGCGGACAGTACTGCATCGATGCGGTAGTCGCAGTTGTAAATAAGGAAAATACAGATGTTACATCCTTGACACAGGCACAGCTGAAGAGCATCTTCACAGGTGAAACGCTGAAATGGGAAGACATCAAATAAAGAAAAGAAGCTAAAAACGTGACTTGCAAGACAGCCTGGATTTCCAGGCTGTCTTATGATGATAAGGATTGGTGAAGAATGAAAAGTTATGTACGAGATAGCATCAGTACAGAGAAAAATCGAAAAAAGCTGAAAAAGGATCAAAGGATGAAGGCAATCTTTCTTCTGGCGGCATTGCTGTCGTCCAGTGCGATTGCCATCATCATTATCTTCATCAGTGTCAAGGGGATTTCTCCCTTTTTGAGCGGCTATTCCTATGGGCAGCAGGATATTGTCTCCTTTCTGACCGGAATGATGTGGCGTAAGGATCAGGGAATCTATGGTGTTGGCTTTATTGTTATCAATACGCTGGTTTCGGCATTCGGCGCACTGGTGATTTCCTTTCCTCTGTCTGTACTGACGGCATTGTTTATTGCAAAAATAGCACCCAAGCATGTCGCAGAGGTCATGACGACGGTAGTGGAGCTGCTTGCCAGTATACCTTCTGTTGTATATGGTGTATTTGCATCCGGTACGATTACCGTGCTGGTCAGCTCGCTTGCTTCCTCCCTTGGCTTTGTGACGGCTGGAGGAAGCTCTTTGCTGGCAGTGATTCTGTTGCTGGCGATTATGATATTTCCAACGATTACATCCCTGTCAATCACGGCAATCCGCTCTGTAGACAGAGAAGTGGAGCTTGGCAGTCTTGCACTTGGCGCCACGCGGACACAGACGAATTTCAAGGTTATTCTGACAAGTGCCAAATCCGGAATCTTTGCCGGAGCGATATTGGGCATCGGCAGAGCCTTCGGAGAAGCTACAGCTGTTGCCATGGTAGCAGGAAACAAAATGTTTGGACCGACCGTTAATGTGTTTGATACGACAAGGACACTGACAACAACCATGCTGGCCGGCTTAAAGGAAACGACCGGACTGGATTATGACATACGATTCTCGGCAGGTCTGGTGCTGATGGCAGTCATTCTGCTGTCCAATCTGCTCTTGAATCTGATGAAGAAGAAAGTGGGGAATATGAAATGATACAGACACCCTCCCATCAGAAAAAGAAGCGCCGGTTGTTTGATGGCTTGTGCAACGGGGTAACCTACCTTTCCAGCGGACTAAGTGTATTCGTGCTGATTGCAATTTTTGTCTTCATCTTTTCCAAGGGCTTTTCATCTCTGGGCATTGATCTTCTGAAGGGGAATTACTGGTCTAAGAATTATCTGACCAGTGTGGAAACAACGAAAAATCATCCCGGCAGCTTTGAACGGCCGTCATCCTTGAGTGAGGAAGCGTCCTTCTCCTCGAAATGGGGAATCGGCTTTGTGGATACCAAGGATCAAAACGGCGATGCTATCGTTCTGGTCGAATACATTGATGAGGCATCTCCCTTCCATTATATGAAGGATGAAAGCATTAAGGATAAGGATGTTTCCCTATCTACGGAGGTTGGCTTTCAGGTGGAAAACCTCGGCTATCGGACCAAAAGCGGAGCGACGATGATTGCGGGCAACATCATGTCGCAGAATGCAGCTGAGGTGGCACAGGCACTGGACAGCTCCGCACAAAGCATTACCAAGGTGTATTACAAAACACCGGGCGGCGGTATTCGCGGCTCGATTATATCCACCCTGTATCTGATATTGATTTCGCTGCTGATTTCACTTCCACTGGGAATTGCATCTGCCATTTATCTGCATGAATATGCAAAGCCGAACAGGCTGACATCATTGATTCGCAGCGCCATTGAAATGCTGACGGGCGTACCAAGCATCATCTTCGGTTTGATGGGGGTTGCTGTACTGTTTCCGATTACGCAGCTGTTTGGGGCAACGACGACCAATATCCTGCTGGGCAGCTTCACCATGTCCATCATTCTGCTTCCCACCATCATCCGTTCCACCGAGGAAGCGCTGATCGTTGTACCGCAGTCTTTGCGGGATGCATCATTATCTGTAGGCGCCAATCAGTCACAGACGATTTTCAAGGTTGTACTGCCCTGTGCGGTCCCGGGAATTTTAACCGGCGTATTGCTGAGCATCGGACGTGTAATTGGAGAAAGCGCGGCATTGATCTATACCATGGGAACCTATGTCAATGACACGCCGACCCTTATGTCGCAGGGAACCAGCCTTGCCGTGCATATTTATAACATCATGAGCAGTGAGCAGCCCAATTTTGAACTGGCCAGTGCAATCTCCATTGTGATTCTGGTGTTCGTACTGATTTTAAATATCTGTGTGAAGCTGCTGAGTAAAAAGCTCAATAAATCCTGGTATTAGAGGAGGAATTCGTATATGAAGAAGGAACCTGTGTTCCATGTGGAGCACCTGAATCTGTTTTATGGAGAAAAGCATGCCCTGAAGGATATCGGCATGGATATCGAACAGAATAAAATAACCGCACTCATTGGACCGAGCGGCTGCGGGAAGTCTACCTTTCTGCGCTGCCTGAACCGCATGAATGATCTGATTGAGGGCTGCCGTATCGATGGAACGATCGAGCTGAATGGGGTGGATGCCTATGGCTCCGAAATGAATGTTGTGGATTTGCGCACGCAGGTGGGGATGGTGTTTCAAAAGCCGAATCCGTTTCCGATGTCAATCTATGACAATATCACCTACGGACCGAAGTGTCAGGGAATCAAGAACCGCAAGACACTGGATGCCATCGTTGAGCAGTCCTTAAGGAAAGCGGCCCTGTGGGAGGAGGTCAAGGATCGGCTGAATGATTCTGCATTCGGTTTATCCGGCGGGCAGCAGCAGCGCTTGTGTATCGCGCGTGCAATCGCCATGGAGCCGGAGGTAATCCTGATGGATGAGCCGACCAGTGCCTTGGATCCGATTGCGACGAACAAGATAGAGGATCTGATGGAGGAATTGAAAAAGGATTATACGATTGTTATCGTTACGCATTCCATGCAGCAGGCATCACGTGTAAGTGACTACACAGCCTTCTTTCTGCTTGGTGAGGTTGTGGAATTCAATAAGACGAGCAGGATATTCCAGCAGCCATGTGACAAGCGTACCGAGGATTATATTACAGGAAGATTTGGATAGAAGGAGGAACCTATGATCAAAATTGATAAAGAGCTGGATACCATGGAGGAAAACGTGCTGAAAATGGGACAGAAGGTTGTCCGTATGCATGAAAAGGTTGTACAGGCCTTAAATTCCCCTAATAAGGAAATCGAGCTGGAAATCGTACAGTCGGATGATATTATCAATCATCTGGAGGAGGAAATCAACGATCAGGCAGTACGCTCTTTGGCGCTGCTGTCCCCGGTTGCCAGTGATCTTCGCAAGGTGGTGGCTGACATCAAAATCGCTTCCGAGCTGGAGCGTATCGGTGATTATGCAAAAAACATTTCCATTTTTCTAATCAAGCACGATGATATGGATGCCTCTATTCTCGATTATGCACAGGCCATGGAAAAGGGCTTTATCGCCATGCTGCAGGAAACGATGACCTGTTATGAGAGCCGGGATATCGATACAGCCTTTGAAATCCCGGAAAAGGATAAGGAAATCAATGTTCTGTATAAGGAGCTGAAAGAGAAAATCCGTCATGATGATTCCAGCTATCTGGTGGAGCACATCTTTGAAATATCCTCCATGCTGCGTAACATTGAGCGGGCAGGGGATCATACAAAGAATATCTGCGAGCATATCATTTATATGATAAAGGGACAGAATTACGACTTCGGATAGATGCTCCGATTTGCGTAAAAAAGCTGTTCAAACAGCTTAGGGCAAGCCAGGCATTTGCATCCTTTGGTGCGGCCCTTTGTGATTTCTGGAAAGGATAATGTGGGTGGTGAGGGATCAAACGCTTTGGTAAAAAAGTGTCCCATCACCCAATGTGCTGTGTTCACAAAAAAGCATCTTCACCATGTTTCCATGATTCGACAGCTGCACAAAAAAAGCTCTGCACACCGGCAGGGCTTTTGCATGTTAATCATCCGTTTCGTTTGGACGAAGGTCCAGTGTCATAGCTTCCTCATTTCCTTCCTTCACGATATTCCAGATATGGTCACCAATACGCTCCAGCGTACCGAGAATATCCACAAAGATACTGGCAGCAACACCGCTTCCGCAGACCTCTCCGGCCATACGCTTGAAATGACGCTGTCTGGCTTTTTCTTCCACCAGGTCCAGATAATTCTCTTTATCATTGATCATCTGAATATAATGTTCTTCGCGGGTAGAGAAATAATTCAATGCAATCTCATTCATTTCCAGAACGGTTTCATACATTTCATTGACATCCCCAACAGCCTCGTCTGTGAAGGCTCCCTTGTCTTCGTAGGTCAGCTCATAAAATTCATTCAGATTCATCGTTAAATCGCCAACCCGTTCGATGTTCTTGATAATCTGCAGATTGTTGATGAATTCATCTGTATCGTGCTCGCTCAGACTGTTGTGGGCAATCGTCATCAGGTATTCGGTAATCTTGGAATCCAGAGAATTGATAGCATCCTCGTACTGACTGGACATACCCCGGTATTTACCGCTTTTCTTATTGAAATACTCCTGACTCGCACGGATACAATCGGAAGCAAGCTCTCCCATTTTTACCGTTACCTGCTTGGATACGCCAAGGGCTCCGGCAGGAAGTGATGCGGCTAGCTTTGGATCCAGACCCTCCAGATCGACTTCGATGCGCTCCTCCTCACCCGGTATGATCTTCTTGATGACACTGACCATCAGATTGATACAAGGATAAGCGAGGATGGATATGACAATGGTTCGCAAAATGTGGGCAATGGCAATCTGCATCATCGGTGAGATGCTGTATTTGTCTGATAAAAAGGCGATGAAATCCACATACGGTGTCAACAGGAACATGAAAATCACAGAACCGATGGTGTTGAACAGAACATTGACAGCAGCGGCTCGTTTGGCCGAGGTGCTGCCGCCGATGGACGCAAACACGGCGGTTACTGTTGTCCCGATATTGGAGCCAAAGACAAACGGCAGGGCAGCTGTCAGCGTCATGGCTCCGGAATCGTAGATTTTCTGTATGATTCCTACAACCGCAGAGCTGGACTGCACGACGGCGGTCATCAGGGTACCGCTGATAAAGCCGAGAATCGGCTGATTCTGCATAGTCGTTGCCAGTGTTGTAAAGAAATCCATCTGTCCCAGCTTGCTCAGCTCATCCCCCATCAGCCGCAGACCGAAGAACAGCAGACCGAAGCCCAGAACGATCTGTCCCATGTAGGTCTGTTTCTTTCGTTTGGCAAACAGGGTGATCAAAACCCCCAGAAATACAAAATACAACGCCAGTGTTTCAACCTTTAATCCGATCAAAAACGCGGTTACGGTCGTACCGATATTCGCTCCGATGATGATGCCGATGGATTGCTCCAGACTCATCAATCCGGCACGTACAAAGCCGATGGCAATGGCACTGGTGGCACTGCTTGACTGAATAAATACGGTAATGATACTACCCACAAGGATTCCCTTCCAGGGCTTGTTGGTGTAACGGTCGATATACTCTCTTAATTTTTCTCCCGCGATGCTTTTCAGACCATCTCCCATGAACTGTATTCCGAACAAAAAGAGCGCCAGACCTCCAATGATGAAGTCCCAGCTGATATCTGCCGGTGTCATGGCGGAAGCTGCAATATGTAACATAAGATTCCTCCCAAAAAAAACTCTAAAATTACATGGTAGCAAGGTAATTTTAACAGAATTTTTACATTCTGTATATAAATTGAAAGGCGTTTTTACAATTTCACGTCAGAAAAGCCCTTTTGATCGGATATGGCGTACAGCTCGTGCTGTGACAATCTTTTTCTGCTATTCATTTGCACGCCGCTCGTGTTATAATAGGGTATATGCCTGTATAGGATACAAAACCTAGAAAGCGACGACGCTATGTAAGGTTGCATATGGGGATATACGGTTAAGAATCGAGGTGGCTTATGGAAATCAGTGTATTTAATCAGAGCGGAGAACGGCGCTGGTCGCGCTATGCCTCCGATTTCAGAACGATCAGTGAAAAGACACAGCAGGTTTTAAAGCTGGAAGGGCTCAGGAGTGCCTCCGTAATCTTCGTGACACCCCAGATGATTCATGAAATGAACAGGGATTATCGCGGTATCGACCGGCCGACTGATGTCATCAGCTTTGCCATGAAGGACAGCGAGGATGCATATGAGGTCATGGAGGGGGAGGAAGAGCTCGGTGATATATTCATCAACATAGAAGCGATTACAGCGCAGGCGGCGGATTACGGTCACAGCTTGCGAAGAGAGGTCTGCTTTCTGTTTACGCATGGGCTTTTGCACCTGCTGGGATACGACCACATGACACCGGAGGATGAGGCTGTGATGTTTCAGCTGCAGGATGTGATACTGGATGATATCGTTCCTAAAAAAATACGGAAATAAATTCCGGTATGCATTTGCCGGTCTTATGCATGGGCTGCTGCATGACCGTAGCATTGTGCTGCAGACAGTTCTGGGAATGGTTGTGCTTGCGGTCTGTGCTTGTCTGGGGCTGGAGGCGATGGAATGGTGCGTCATTCTGATCGTCATTGGTGCTGTGATTGCACTGGAATATATCAATTCCGCTCTGGAAACGATTGTGGACATGGTGTCGCCGCAATACAGTGAGGGAGCGAAAAAAGCAAAGGATTACGCAGCTGCAGCTGTGCTGGTGATGTCGCTGGCGGCGGCAGCTGTTGGAATCGTAATCATAGGAGGAAAGCTGTTTTTATGAATGTGAATGAACAATATCAGGAGCTGCTGGATGCGGCGTTTGCTGCCATGCAGCATGCATATGCACCATACTCCCGCTATCATGTGGGAGCTTGTGTGAAAACTAAGGATGGAACGCTGATTCCGGGGGCTAATATAGAGAATGCTTCCTTCGGTCTGACGAATTGTGCCGAGCGAAGTGCGATATTTGCCGCTTATTCTATGGGCTATCGCAGGGAGGATATCGTAGCGATTGCCATTGTGAGTGACGGAACGAAGCTTGCGGCGCCCTGTGGTGCCTGTCGGCAGGTACTGGTGGAGCTGCTGCAGCAGGATACTCCCATCGTGTTAAGCAACAAGCAGGAGCAGAAAATAACAAGCATCGCCGAGCTTTTACCGATGTCCTTTACGAGTGAGGATGTTTTATGAGCTATAAGTCAGGATTTATTTCCATTATCGGCCGTCCGAATGCAGGCAAAAGCACCCTGCTAAATGCCATCCTGCAGGAAAAGGTAGCCATTACAACGCCAAAGCCGCAGACAACACGGAATAATATATCAGGGATATTGACGCGGGAGGATGCGCAGTTTGTCTTTGTGGACACACCGGGAATTCATAAGCCGAAGCATGAGCTGGGGCGTACTCTGAACCGCAATGCATATACGGCGATTGCTGAGGCGGATGTGAATTACTGGATGGTGGATGCCACACAGCCCTTTGGCAGTGGAGACGAATTCATTCTGGAAAAGATGAAAAGCGCACAGATTCCGGTATTTCTGATTCTTAATAAAATCGATCTGCTGGATAAGGAGGCGGTGCTTACGACCCTGAGTAAGTGGCAGAGCCGCATGCAGTTTGCGGAAATCTTTCCGGTATCTGCGCTGAAACGCGAAAATGTGGAGCATCTTTTGGAGGTGACAAAGTCGTATCTGCAGGAGGGCGTGAAGTATTTTCCGGATGATATGATCAGTGACCATGGAGAAAATTTCCAGATTGCGGAAATCATCCGGGAAAAGGTATTGTATAAAACAAATGAAGAGGTCCCGCATTCTGTTGCGGTCATCGTGGAAAAAAAGGAAGAAAGCGATACCCGCATGGAGCTGTCGGCTCTCATCGTCGTGGAGCGCTCCTCGCAAAAGAGTATACTGATTGGAAAGCAGGGAGCGATGATTCGCGGCATCCGTCTTGCAGCCCAGAAGGAGCTGAAGGAAAAATTCGGTAAAAAGGTGGAGCTGGAGCTGTATGTGCGTGTCGAGAAGAACTGGCGCAATCGCAGCAGCAAGCTGCATCAGCTGGGTTATCTAGAGCTGGAAGAAGGGAAATAATGCAGGAGGAAGTGTGCGGAATCCTGGTGGATGTGAAGGAGTATCGGGAACATGATGCCCTGTTGAAGGTATTGTGTGAGGATGGCTCCCTGCTCAGTGTGAGCGCCCGTGGAGTTCGTAAGGTCACAAGTAAGAATGCTCCTGCCGTACAGCTGTTTACACTGGCACGTCTGCAGCTGAATTATCAGCAGACTGCTTCGATACAGTCTCTACGCCGGGCAGAAATTATAAACAGTTATCGCAAAATTCGGGAGGATCTTGTAAAGCAGAGCATTGCCTCCTACTTCTGTGAATGCATATACCGCAGTGGCTTTGAGGAAAATGTATACATCCTGCTGAAGCAAAGTCTGGATATTTTACAGGATGCAAAGCATCCGCTGCAGATACTTTGTCTGTTTCAGGCTGTTATGAATCGCATGCATGGAATTGAACCGTTTGTGGATGGCTGTGTCCGCTGTCAGAGCACGCAGCATATTCAGGCAGTGTCGCGAAGAGATGGCGGCTTTGTTTGCAAAAGCTGTCTGCGATATGGCGATCATGTCATACCGCGCAGGGATTTGAAAACCTTTCGTCTTCTCTGCAAGGCAGAGCTGGAGCATTATGAGCTGATTGAGAGACTGGAACCGTTTAGCAGTGAAAACTTTGAAGAGCTGTATGGCTTTTTTGAAGATTATGGCGGCATAGCGCTGAAAAGTGTGCGTTTTCTTCGAACCCTGTTCGCTATGGAGGGGCACATGTAAGCTGGATGCGAAATGCCTGCAGAATGTAAATGAAAAGCAATCCTACAAGGGAATTCTCTATAGGGCTGCTTTTTTTTGATTATTGTACCGGTATTTTTACGCACGTACTGCCTGTAGATGGACAACGGGCAAAGCGGCCTGCATCAAAACGAAAAGAAGATAAACGCCGGTGCTTTTATGACGCTGCCTTTACTGTACAGGGAAGAATTTCAATTGGAAAGGGATTCTTCTTTTTATTTTTTTACTTTGTTATTCTAATTGGGGAAAACACGTTGACATTTCCTTTAAAAAAGTGTTATATTATAGTGTATTCTTGTAACTATTTTCATAGTTTCATGAGCATCACCGGCGGGTGAATTTTTTTTGAAAGGGGCATAAACATGAACAACGAGAAATTATTTGATACTGTAGTAGCCCATGCGAAAAACAGTGGTTTTGTGTTTCAGGGATCTGAAATCTACGGCGGTTTGTCCAATACGTGGGATTTCGGTCCTTTGGGAGTCGAACTGAAGGAAAATATAAAAAAAGCCTGGTGGCGTAAATTCATTCAGGAATCTCCATATAATACAGGTATACAGTCTGCGATCCTGATGAATCCGGCAGTATGGGTTGCCAGCGGTCATGTCGGCGGATTCTCCGATCCATTGATGGACTGCAAGGAGTGTAAATCCAGATTTCGTGCCGATCAGCTGATTGAGGACGCTACAAATGGTGAGGTTAGCGTTGAGGGCTGGAGCAATGAAGCAATGATGGATTATATTGAAGAGCATCAGCTGAAATGTCCAAAATGCGGAGCGCATAATTTTACGGATATCCGTCAGTTTAATCTGATGTTTAAAACCTTTCAGGGTGTCGTAGAGGATGCGAAGAGTGCTATCTATCTGCGCCCGGAAACGGCACAGGGGATGTTTGTCAATTTTAAAAACGTACAGCGCTCCATGCGTAAGAAGCTGCCATTTGGTATCGGACAGATTGGTAAGAGCTTCCGTAATGAAATTACACCGGGAAACTTTATTTTCCGTACCAGAGAATTTGAACAGATGGAGCTGGAGTTCTTCTGTCAGCCGGGAACGGATATGGAATGGTACCAGTATTATAAGGATTACTGTATGAGCTTTTTGACGAATCTGGGTATTAACAGCGATCATCTGCGCTTTCGTGATCATACAGCAGAGGAGCTGGCTTTCTATTCAAAGGGTACCTGTGATATCGAATATAATTTCCATTCTCAGATCGGTTGGGGTGAGCTATGGGGAATTGCAGACCGCACCGATTATGATTTGAAGCAGCATCAGGAAGCCAGCAAGAAATCGCTGGAATATCTGGATCCTGCAACGAACGAAAAATATCTGGCCTATTGCGTGGAGCCGGCAGTCGGTGTTGAACGACTGATGCTGGCGTTTATGTGCGATGCCTACGATGAGGAGGAGTTGGAAAACGATACCCGTATCGTCATGCATCTGCATCCGTTCCTAGCTCCGATCAAGGCCTGTGTCATGCCGCTTTCCAAAAAGCTGAGCGACAAGGCGATGGAGGTGTTCCAGCTGATTGCACCAGTGGGAAACTGCGATTATGATGAGGCGGGAAGCATCGGAAAACGATACCGTCGTCAGGATGCCGTTGGTACACCGTTCTGTATCACTGTGGATTTTGAAACAGAGAATGACAACTGCGTAACCGTACGCCACCGTGACAGCATGGAACAGGAGCGCGTGAGCCTGAAGGATCTAAGCGCGTATATCGAAGAGCGAATTAAGCTGTAAAACAGCGGGGAGTGATGTTCTTGGCACGCTTGAGTGAACAGGAAATCAGCCAGATTCGTGCAAAAGCTGATATCGTAGATGTGATTGGACGCTATGTGCCGCTGACAAGAAAGGGAAAGAGCTATAAATGCGTCTGCCCGTTTCATGACGATCATGATCCGTCAATGTCCATAGCTGCCGATAAACAGATTTACAAATGCTTTGTGTGCGGAGCAGGCGGCAATGTATTCACGTTTGTACAGAATTATGAAAAAATATCCTTTATCGAGGCGGTTTACAAGGTTGCCGAGTATGCCGGTGTGACTTTGGAGCATACTCTTGATGTCACCCCTCGGATAAAGGATCCGCACCTGCAGGCACTGCATAAGGCATGCCGGGAGGCTATGGAATTCACCCATTATCAGCTGGATACGCTGGATGCGAAAAACGTCAAGGAATATCTGATGAGACGCAATATTACGGAAGAAATTATCAAGCGCTTTGAAATCGGCTACAATCCGATGGATGACGCCCTGTATCGCTTCCTGCATGCCAAAAAGCATGCGGATGATGATCTTGTGTCCGCAGGTCTTGTACGTGTTACCTCCCTCGGAATGAAGGATGTGTTTTCGCATCGTATCATGATTCCCATTCATGATGAATTCGGAGAACCGGTCGGCTTTACAGCCCGGCGGGTTGCGGAAAATGAAGAAGCAAAGTATATCAACACTACGGAAACGGATATCTACAAAAAAGGAAATCTGATTTTCAACTATCATAGAGCCAAGCAGGAGGCCAGAAAAGCAAAAAAAGCCTATCTGGTGGAAGGCGCCATGGATGTGCTTGCACTGGAAAAGGTGGAGCTGCACAATGCAGTGGCTACGCTGGGAACGGCAATGACCAAGGAACAGCTGCGCCTTTTGCAGCTCCTGCATGTACCGATCGTCGTCTGCTATGACGGAGATAAGGCCGGTCGCAACGCCACCTACAAATTCGGTAAAATGGCCAGAGAGGCACAGCTGCCCTTTGAAATTGTAGACAATAAGTACGGTCTGGATCCGGATGAAGTCATTGATGTATACGGGAAGGATGAGCTTCGCGCACTGCTTGATAAGACGATATCCTGGATTGATTTCCTCTTTGAATACCTGCTTGGGCGGTATAATCTGGACAACTACTCTCAGAAAAAGGAATTCGCGCAGGAAATGGCTTTGGAAATTCAGGCACTGCAGGATGATTTTGAGAAACAGAGCTATTTCATTCGTTTGCGGGAGCTGACTGAATTTGATATGCAGGTGGAGCAGCCCAAAGAGGAACGCAGGGCGATTCATCAGCCGCAGCCCCCGCGGCAGAGCTTTTTGACCTTTCCGAAAAGTGGAAGAAGTCATGCCGAGCATGAAATCCTCTCTCAGATGCTGAATGGAATTGCTGCAAGCAATCTGTTCAAGGAGGAGCTTGGGTTTTTAAAGGATGATACCGGCAACAAGCTTGCGATGTACATCATTGATTATTATCGAACACACACCACCCTCGCTGTCGCTGAGCTGCTGGATGTGATTCGGGAGGAGGACGTGAAGGCACTTCTTCTGGAAATCGCAAACTGGGAGCTTGCCCGAGAGGATGTGGATATGGCTGTACTGCAGGAAGCAATCGCCAAGGAAAAATCCTGCTTTCTGGATGATAAGATACAGCTGTTGAATAAAAAAATACGATCTGTGAATGATCCCATGGAAAAGGCTAAGCTCGCCGTGGAGAAAAATCAGCTGATCAAAGAGCGTGAGGAATGGCGCAGCGCGGGAAGGAAGTAAGGATATGAAGAACACCAAGAAAAAAGCTGTTTTGCAGGAATACAAGACACTGGAAGATATCAAGCAGGAATTCCTGGACGAATACAAACAGAATGATGTCCTCTATCAGAAGGATGTTATGGATGCCGTGGAGCATCTGGCAATGACAGATACAGATTTTGATGATCTGTTTCAGTGGTTTTCCGACAATGATATTGAAGTAAAAAATGAAGACGATGATGTCGATCTGATGGATGATGACGCTTTGGTCGCAACCGAGGATGACGATGATATTGATTTTCTGGATGACGATACCGATGAAGAGGATACGCTTGCTGCCGATATCGAAAATCTGGAGCAGTCCTTTGCCAACTCTTCCCACACAAAAATCAATGATCCGGTAAAAATGTATTTAAAGGAAATCGGACGCGTTGAGCTTCTGGATCCGAAAGAGGAGCCGGAAATTGCGCGGCGCATTCAGGCAGGTGATGAAGAGGCAAAGAAAAAGCTGATTTCTGCCAACCTGCGTCTGGTTGTATCCATTGCGAAGAAATATGTTGGCCGCGGTATGCTGTTTCTGGATCTGATTCAGGAAGGAAACATGGGTCTGGTTAAGGCGGTTGAGAAATTCGATTATACCAAGGGCTTTAAGTTTTCAACCTACGCGACATGGTGGATTCGTCAGGCAATCACACGTGCCATCGCCGATCAGGCAAGAACGATTCGTATTCCGGTACATATGGTGGAAACAATCAACAAGCTGACACGTATTCAGCGTCAGCTTGTGCAGGATCTTGGAAGGGATCCCTCTGCAGAGGAAATCGCAGCAAAAATGGAAAACATCTCTCCGGAAAAGGTGCGTGAAATTCAGAAAATCGCACTGGAACCGGTATCTCTGGAAACACCGATCGGTGAGGAGGACGATTCTCATCTGGGTGATTTCATCGAGGACAAGGAAGCTCTGTCACCGGATGAATATGCCAACAATCAGCTGCTGAAGGATGAAATCAATACGGTGCTGCAGGGCCTGACCGAGCGTGAGGAAAAGGTATTGCGCCTGCGTTTCGGTTTATATGATGGCAGAACCCGTACACTGGAGGAGGTTGGAAAGGAATTCAACGTTACCCGTGAACGAATCCGTCAGATTGAGGCAAAGGCACTGCGTAAGCTGAAGCATCCTACACGCTCCAAGCGTCTAAAGGATTTCGTCGATAAGCCATAATGAAGCTGAGTACACGATTACATACGATTTTTGATATGGTACAGCCCTGTGGCGTTGCTGCGGATATTGGCTGTGATCACGGCTTGCTGCCTATCGCCCTTATACAGTCGGGAAAATGTGCACACGTGTATGCGTGTGATGTACGAAAGGGTCCGCTATCACGGGCACAGGAAGCCATCAGACAATACGGTCTGCAGAATTCCATCACCACAAAGCTGTGTGACGGTATGCAGGGTCTGGAGGATGATGTGGAGGTTGTCGTTATTGCCGGTATGGGATATGACACCATTTGCAGGATTCTTATGAAAGGTGATAAGCAGCTGAAACATTATAAGCAGATAATTCTGCAATGCAATACACATGTCGAGGATATGCGCCGCTGGCTGCATCAAAACGGTTTTACAATCGATGCGGAGCAGCTCGTAAAGGATCATCACTATTATCAGATGCTCTCCGTACATAAGGAGCCATCTGATATGCGGGAAGACCAGTATCTATTCGGTGTGTATCTTGATCGGCATCCACTATTTAAAGAGTATTGGACGTATATTCTGGAAAAGCAGAAAATAATCATACAGCACACACAGCCGCATCATGACGGATATGCAGCTGCTGTTGAGAAAATCAAAACAATTGAAAAGAAGCTGAAGGAGCTGGACTAAATACCGGTTCCTTTTTTGGTACGTCTATAAGAGCTATAGGAATCGCAGGCTATACGCAGCAGGCATGAAAGCTGTTAGGAATAGGGATTGTTCGAATGCGGGAATTTCTGATATAATATTCACTGGAAAGAAGTGAGTACATGGAACTTTGGGATCTGTATGACGCACAGCGGCAGCCGATGAATAAGCTGCAGATGCGGGGCAAGCCAATACCGGAAGGCTATTATCATATCGTTGTCTTCATTTGGACATTCACCTATGACGGCAGACTGCTGTTAACAAAGCGGGATGCCTGCAAGCCCGGCGGTTTGCTTTGGGAGGTTACAGGCGGCTCTGTATTACATGGAGAAACCTCGCAGGAGGGGGCAAAACGGGAGCTGTATGAGGAGACCGGTATCTCCTGCAGAGTGGAGCAGCTGCAAAAATTGCATACCAAGGTAAAGGGGCAGGGGATTTACGATCATTATCTGCTGCAGTATCCGGTAGAGCTGGATAAGCTGCAGCTGCAGGAAAAGGAGACCATCGATGCCATGCTGGTTGATCAATCCACATTCGAGGACATGATGCGGGTTCATATTCTGACACACCCGCTGCAGCTTTGGTACCATGAGCTGAAGGATACGCTTGCTGTTTACTTCCAAAAAAGCAGATAGCGGCAGGTCTGAAGGGGAAATCCTTACCTGTGTAATGTGAATGGTTAGGCTACTGCATATGCGTGCGACAATGGGAAGGCAGCTTTATAATCAAACAACAGGCACTGCTTTCCTGTATGTAAAACAAGAAGGAAAAAGGCAGACGTCCGCCATCGTCTACCTTTTTTCGTGCTAATTACTTTCCTATCCTGCTATGTATTATGACAATATTTCAGACAGTCTTATCTGCGGCTTACATTTCCCCGGCGCATAATCCTCCAGATATGCGATAACCTGTGCTGTCAGATACGTTGGCGTACTAGCTCCCGAGGTTACCGCCACACGTCCTGCATTGCATAGCTGCTCATCCTGAATATCATTGACATCATCAATCAGATATACCTGATGAATGCCCTGATCACGGGCGATCTGCGCGAGCCGGTTGGAGTTGTTGGAATACCTGTCACCAACCACATACAATACATCGATTTGCTTGTCCTTCAAATCGGCAACTGCCTGCTGGCGTATACGGGTTGCGTTGCAGATTTCCTCACAGAAGACAGCCTTCGGATACCGTTCACGTATTGCCTCAAACAGTGCTTCAATATCAAAAATAGACATGGTTGTCTGGTTGGTGACAAACACCTGTGCCAAAGGAGGCAGGGTATCCAGATCCTGTTGCGTACTGATCAGATGCACCTTCTCACTGAGCGATAAAACGGCCTCTGCCTCCGGATGACGCGGCTTTCCGATATACAGGACATCACAGCCGTTTTTCAGCTGCTCCATAACGATATCCTGTGTTTTGACCACATCCGGACAGCTTGCATCAACACATTGAAGTCCCTTCCGAAGTGCCTTTTCCTTTACTGCAGGGGAAATACCGTGTGCGGTAAAGATGACGATTCCTTCTTCAATTTCATCTAGCAGCTCCAGTCGGGTTTTATTTTTATCATCAACGGGATAAATATGCAATTCCTTCAGTGCCTGCATAACATAGGAGTTATGCACCAGCATACCCAGAACATAAATCGGGGTATCCGGATGCTCCTGTGCTGTTTTCTTTGCGATAAGAATGGCATTGATAACACCCTTGCAATATCCACGCGGTACGACCTTTATAACTTCCATGTACTTCACCTCAGATATCATTATACAGGAAAAGCCCGGCACATGCATAGAATTTTGCCGCAGATTATGCCATAATAAACGTATACGATATGCAAGGTAATAGAAAAAGAGCGCACGTATTACAGAAAAAAGAAATTGTTTTACAACTTTCAGATTTCCTGTATAATAAAGAAGCTGCTTATTTGTATAAGGAGGTATTTATGAGCAAATATACGGATTACAACTTTCGTGAGGCCACGAAAACATTTATAAACCTGGAAGGCTTCAAAGAGCCTACACCGATTCAGCAGGCGGTGATCCCGCTGGCATGCAAGGGAAGAAACATCATTGGTATTTCCGATACGGGTACCGGAAAAACACATTCCTTTCTGATTCCGATTATGGAGAGGGTGGACAGCAGTCTGTCTGTGATTCAGGCAGTTATAACGGCACCGACCAGAGAGCTTGCCTTACAGATTTATAATCGCTGTGAAAAAATGAGTGAAGCAGACCCGAAGCTTCGCATCCGTCTGATTACCGGCGGTATGGAAAAATCCAGAATGAACGAACAGCTGAAGGTACAGCCGCATATCGTCGTGGGAACACCGGGACGTATCAAGGACCTGTTTTTACAGGAACAGACCCTGCGTGTGGATACCGCTGATATCATGGTTGTCGATGAAGCGGATATGACACTGGAGTTTGGCTTTCTGGAGGATGTGGATGCCATTGCCGGAAAAATGAAAAAGAATTTACAGATGATGAGCTTTTCAGCAACGATTCCGGTTGCATTGCAGCAGTTTTTAAAGAAATATATGGATAATCCAAGTACGGTGCATATTCAGGAGCAGAGTGATTTTCATCCGAAAATCGAGCATGTGCTGATACCGTGTCAGGAAAAGAGCTATGAAGAAAAGCTGATGGAGCTGTTAGCGACCTTTACACCCTATGTATGTCTGATTTTCGCTAACACGAGAACGCAGGCCGCAAGTGTTGCCGGGATGATGCGGGATGCCGGATACGGTATTATCGAGCTGCACGGGGATTTGACACCGCGAGAGCGAACAAAGGCGATGAAGGATTTGGTAAATATACAGAAGTCCTATGTGGTAGCGACGGATATCGCTGCGCGCGGTATTGATATTGAAGGGATTTCTCATGTGATTTCATTGGGATTTCCAAAGGAGCTGGATTACTATATTCATCGAAGCGGACGTACCGGACGTGCCGGTCGGGACGGTATCTGCTATGCCCTGTATAAAAAGCAGGATGATGCCATGATCCGCTCCCTGGAGGTTAAGGGAGTCGGCTTCAAGCATCGCAATCTGAAAAACGGCACCTGGAGTGAGCTGGAGCCGCTGCATCGCAAAAAGGTCAAAAAGGATGATCCGCTGGAAAAGGAAATTTCCAAAATCGTTTCCAAAAAGAAGAAAAAGGTGAAGCCGGGCTATAAGGTGAAACGGAAGCAGGAAGTGGAAAAGCTGAAGCGTAAGGCACGCCGCCAAATGATTCAGGAGGATATTCAGCGGCAGAAAAAGGAACGTGCAAAGCAAAGGGTCATGGAGAAACGGGGTGGACAGGAATGAAGCTGGGCTGTCATGTTTCCATGTCTGCGCCGGATTATGTGCTGGGATCGGTAAAAGAAGCGATCAGCTATGGCGCCAATGCGTTTATGCTGTATACCGGTGCACCGCAGAATACACGACGCAAAGCAATGCACGAACTGAAAATAGAGGAAGCACACAGCCTGATGAAGGAGCATGGGATTGACGAAGGCAGTATGATTGTGCATGCTCCCTATATCATCAATCTGGCAAACTGTGTACGGGAAGAGACCTTTGCGCTAGGCGTGGAGTTTTTACAAAAGGAAATAGCTCGCGTACAGGCGCTGCATGCAACGGTTCTGGTGCTGCATCCCGGAAGTCATGTGAAGGCCGGAGAAGAAGAAGGTCTCAAGAAAATCGTTGAGGGTCTGGATCTGGCAATGCAGGATGTACAGGATGTTCAGATTTCCATTGAAACAATGGCCGGCAAGGGCAGTGAAATCGGTTATAGCTTTGCGCATATCCGTTATCTGATGGATCATGCAAAATACGGTGATCGTCTGCGTGTCTGTCTGGATACCTGTCATATTCATGATGCCGGCTATGATCTGTCCGACTTTGACAAGGTGCTGGATGAATTTGACGCTGTTATCGGTCTGGAACGTCTGGCCTGTATGCATATCAATGATTCCAAAAATGTACAGGGAGCACGTAAGGACCGGCATGCGAATATCGGCTTTGGCGAAATCGGTTTTGAAAAGCTGAATGCCATTGTACATAATGAACGTGTAAAGGATGTTGTAAAGATCTTGGAAACACCGTATGTTGAGAATCATCCGCCATACCGTCAGGAAATCGCCATGCTGAGAAGCGGTGTGTTTGATGAACAGATTATGGAGAAAATCAAGGGAGACATCTGATATGGAAATATGTGAACTGGATATTGCCGCATATCGTGGCAAAGCCATAAAGGTTCAATACACGACATCATATGTTTATGAAGCAGTCGTCAGTCAGGACGCAGCTTGCTTTGGCGTAATGTTTCAGCGCACGGCTTTACCAAAACCGCTGTCCTGCGGCTTTGATGATGTTTGGGGCAGTGAATGGCTAAAGCAGCCGGAGCTGTATGGCGTATGTGTGGATGGACAGATTGCCGGTCTTTTAGAAATCTGCATGGAGAATTGGACGCAGAGATTGCGGATCACCAATCTGTTTATAGAGCCAGCCTATCGGGGAAGAGGCTGCGCTACCCGTTTGCTGGAGCATGCCAGACAGCTGGCAATGCAGCGTGATATCCGCTGCGTTCTGCTGGAAACGCAATCCTGTAATGATCCTGCCATACAATGCTACCTGCGCAGCGGCTTCGTGTTTCTGGGCTGTGATTTGAGTGTTGCAAGCAATCAGGATATACAAAGAAAAAATGTCCGCATTGAAATGGGCTGTTATCTGTAATTGATTGGCCGTTCAAGAATGCAAAGGAATAGGACAAACCCCAATAGCAAAGGTACATCTTTTCAATACACTTTCAGGCTACATTCCTTTCAAATACACATATCATAAAAGGAAGTTTCTCTTTGCGAAGGGAAATGAAATTGTTGTATTATATGTTTTAGGATGCATAAAAAAGAATTCAGTGTTACCGTTATGATTGGTAGCAGTGAATTCTTTTACTTTCTAAGCAAGGGGTGTATAGATTGATATTGCCATGAACTGATGCCGTGGGTTTATATCAGCTGTGTTCTTTTTCAAATGCCAGAATCTCTTCCTTCAGCCGTGCCACCATCTGTTCCTGCGGTAGCTTTTCAATAATCTCTCCCTTTTTGATGAGCAAGCCCTCGTTGCAGCCGCCGGCAATCGCGATATCCGCATGCTTCGCCTCTCCTGGTCCATTTACTGCACAGCCCATAATCGCCACATTTACATCACAGTTTATGGTCTGCAGAAAGGCTTCCATTTCATTTACAACCGGCTGCATATCCCACGCTGTTCTGCCACAGGTCGGGCAGGCAATCAAATTCGGCGTGTTTTTCAATAAACCGCAGCATTTTAACAGCTGCTTGACGATTGTTATTTCATTCACCGGATCCCCGTTGACACTGATGCGAATCGTATCACCGATACCCTCATTTAATAATGTTCCCAGTGCCATGCTGCTTTTGATTGCACTGCCGATGAAGGTGCCCGCTTCCGTTACACCCAGATGCAGCGGATAGGGGAAGGCTGTGGATGCCATGCGGTAGGCATCGATACAAAGCAGTGGATCACTGGATTTAAAAGACAGGCAGATGTCATGGAAGTCCAGCTCCTCCAGAATCTGCACATGGCGCTGTGCGCTTTCCATCATGCCCTCAGCGGTAGGTCTGCCATACTTTTCATGAATGTCCTTTTCCAGAGAACCGCTGTTAATGCCGATGCGAATCGGTATATGGTATTCCTTACATACCGCCACAACCGCCTTCACATTTTCTTTGCTGCCGATATTTCCCGGATTCAGACGTATCTTATCAATGCCGGCCTTTACCGCAGCGATGGCCAGTCGATAGTCATAATGGATATCCGCAACAAGCGGGATATGTGTACGCTTCCTGATTTCAGTGATGGCAGCTGCATCCGCTTCATCTATAATCGCCATGCGCACCAGCTCACAGCCAACCTGTTCCAGCTGTAAAATCTGTGCCATTGTGGCCTCTATGTCACTTGTTCGTGTATTGCACATGGACTGAATAACTACTTTATTCTGTCCGCCGATCGTTATATCTCGTACCTGAATACTTCTTGTTTCCGTTCTTTTCATGTCGTTTCACCTCATGTCTTCATTATAGCAGAAGTCGCTTGCGAAAAGCAATCCGCTGCCCCATTACGAAAATCTTACAAATTTTCAAATGTATGGAATCACTATTTTGTTTATGGTATACTAATGGGCAGGAGGTGTGCGCATGATACGAAATCCTTTTCGAGATCTTGATCAAAAAAAATTAAGCAGAAGCTCTGATGTTCTGAAGACGCAGAACGATTATTTTAAAATCGTAAACAGGCGCATCTTTATTTTCGGTATTATCATTTGTCTGATTTTTGCCGTTGTTTCTGTACGGCTGGTTTTCCTGCAGATAAGAAATCAGGAGGACTATGCAGCGAAGCTGGAAAATTACTCATCGCAAAAGCAGACGGACAGTACGGCGCGCGGGGAGATGGTGGATCGAAACGGAAAGGTCATTGCAAAGACCGTTTCCTCTCATAATATTGTCTACTTTCCTCCCAAGGATACAACAAGTGAGGAACAATGGGAGCTGGCACAAACCTTTGCCAAGGATTTTAAGGTAGATCACAAGGGTATGACAAATTCGGATTATCAGGATTTGTATATGTTTTTACATAAGGATGAAAAAGGAAATAAGGACTCCGGGAAGAACCTGTTGTCTGAACAGGAGAAGGAAACACTGACAGCAGAGGAACAGGAAAAGAAAATCAGAAGCCGGATCACGATGAAAATGGTGGATGAGCTGGCGGATGATGATATAAAGGATGCTTTTTCAGTTTACCTGTCTATGCGCAAGCTGCCCAACAATCAGAATAAGGTGATTCTGGAGGATGTGGACAGTGATAGTGTCGCAAAGCTGATGGAAAATAAAGACAAATACCGGGGCTTTGATGTGAATCTAGGCTCCTGGAAGCGGGAATATCCATATAAGGATACGCTGCGTGATGTGCTGGGAAGTATTACGACCTCCAAGCAGGGTGTACCCTCCGAGCTGCGCTCCTATTACGAAGCGATGGGGTATTCGCTGACGGATCGTGTCGGGCAAAGCGGTCTGGAAAAGCAGTATGAGGATTTACTGAGCGGCACACCGAGAGTCAGTGAGATATCGTATGATTCCGATGGTACAGCCATTATGAATGAAACAAGCAGCGGCAAGAATGGTTATGATTTGCATCTTACCATCGATGTGGAGCTGCAGAAGAAGGTTGATGACATTCTGGAGGATACATTAAAGAAGTATGCAGGCACAGCAGGTCGTGAAAAATTCAAGAAAGCGATCGTTGTCCTCATGAATCCTCAGACCGGTGAAATTTATGCGATGAGCGGTAAATATTTGGATGAGGATGGGAAAATTCAGAACTATTCCAGTGGTGCGTATTTGGATGCCTTTGCGTCCGGTTCCGTTGTGAAGGGCGCTACGGTGTATATGATGCTGGATCAGGGAATTCAGACACGCTACAGTACCGAGCAGGATGAACAAATGAAAATAGCGGGAACTCCATTTAAGCAATCGTTCAACACATATGGTACGGTGAATTCGATTCGTGCATTAGCGGTATCCAGTAACGTTTATATGTTTAAGTCTGTTATAAAATTAGCTGGCGGTAATTATGTATATAATCAGCCACTGGGCATCACAAATGAAATGGCGCAGAAAACCTTCAAGCTGATGCGGAATTATTATTCTATGTTTGGTCTTGGTACAAAAACAGGATTGGATGTCCCAAATGAAGCACAAGGCTTTACAGGGAATACTATGAATCCTGGATTATTACTAGATTATTCCATCGGGCAGTATGATAACTATACGCCGATTCAGCTTGTGCAGTATGCGGCAACCATCGCCAATGGCGGTAAAAAGGTACAGCCGAAGCTGGTTAATACGGCAACGGAAGTAAATACAGATTATACAGTATATGAAAATAAAACACAGGTGTTGTCAGCTTTGCCGGGAAGCAAGGAGGATTTGGAAACGATCCAGATGGGCTTTCGCGAGGTGGTTGCAGGAGAGCATGCAATCGACCCTATCAAGGCATTGGATGTACAGGTAGCTGCAAAAACCGGTACTGCCGAGGTAGGAGATTATACCAACGCTTCTCTTGTCGGCTATGCGCCATATGATAAGGAAGCCAAGGTGGCATTTGCCTGTTCCGTACCGGAATCTGCAACAAATGATCAAAGCGTTGCCGGAAACCTGTGCGCCTACAATATCATGCCGGAAGTTTTAAAAGAGTTTTTCAAAAAGTATTAGCTTTTTTGTAAAGAGTATGATATAATTTTCAAGCAAGTACGAGGAGGGACAACATGAGAGATAGAATCACGTTCAAATGTTCAGAATGTGGCGAAGAAAACTACATCGGGACACGTAATAAACGTAAAAATCCAGAACGTATGCAAATTCAGAAATATTGCCCACGTTGTAACAAGAAAACTTTACATAAGGAGAAAAAATAAGAAGGGCCGACTACGGTCTTTTTTATTCGGTGACTGACATGAAAAAGATGGATACTTTTGTTTTGGGTATGGTGCAGGTAAATACCTACCTGTTGTGGGAAGAGAATCATGTACTGATTGTTGATCCCGGAAGCATATCTCACAAGCTGCAGGAAACGATTGATTCACAAAATGGTGTTGTGGATGCGATTGTGCTGACACATGGACACTTTGATCATATTGCCGGTGTGGATGCGCTTGTTAAGAAATATCACTGTCCTGTTTATATCAATGAGCTGGATATGGCGATGCTGCAGGACCCGATGCTGAACTTCTCCTATCAGGCTCCTGTTGTTGTGAACAGTTCGGTAACAAAGCTGAAGCCGGGTAAAAACAGCATCGGTGCCTTTACGCTTCAGGCAATCGACGCCCCCGGACACAGTGAGGGAAGTACCATGCTGCTGTGGGATGATAATCTGATCTGTGGAGATGTCATCTTTCAGGGGAGCATCGGACGTACGGACTTACCGACCGGCAGCAATACCAAAATGATGCAGACGCTTCGGATGATACGGGAAACACTGCCTTCAAAGCTGAAGGTGTACCCGGGGCACGGACCGGATACGACGCTGGATATGGAATTTCGCTATAACCCATATCTGCAGTTCTGATTATGACAATCATTACGGCGACGCAGTCTCATATACGGGAAATTCTGAGGCTGTATGAGGTTCTATATGCAGACATGGCAAGACTGCAGCCCTTCAGCTATTGTCGGGGTATGCAGGATGAGGAGTTTTTAAAAACGATGATCCGGCTGGAGGATTGCGACATCCTGCTGGCTGTGGAAAATTCCTGTATTTTCGGTTTGGCACTGGTGATGAAGCAGCTGACACCGGCGGATTCCTTTGTGATTCCGCATGCATATGCCACGCTGATGGATCTGGTGGTCAGCCGGGAAGCCAGAGGTCTTGGTATCGGTAACCGCCTGCTGCTTGAGGTGGAGCACTGGGCCAGAGAACGGCATCTGGAATATGTGGAGCTAAACGTATTGCAGGAAAACCGGAGTGCTCAGAGGCTTTATGAAAAGCATGGCTATATGACGGCGGTTAAAACCATGAAAAAGAATTTAAAATGATACATTTTTAAGAAAACGGGATAATTCTCGTTTTTTTTTACCTTTTTTCAGAATAATTTAGGAGTTTTGCCATTTTGAAACGTATAGAAGTATGTAAATAGAAAGAAGGTGAGAGTATGAAGGAAAAATTTGAACAGCTGCTGCACATGGTGGAACGCAAGCGGGCTACCGATGTACACTTCACATTGATGCAGCACAGGCTGCATGTACAGGTACGCGGATGGAATGGTCTGGAAACTGTTCAGAACGCTGCATTTGATGAGGGCTTGTTCTGTTATCTGAAGTACATCAGTAATCTGGATTTAGGAAACACTCTGCAGCCGCAAAGCGGAAATTTTCAGTATGAGTTTCGTCAGGAGCTTCTGTATTTTCGCTTCTCCCTGCTGCCGACGCTTGAAAAACAGACAGCGGTACTGCGCGTGCTGAACAACCACAAAGAAATATCACTGGAAGATCTGAGCTTAGACAGCAAGCAGACAGCCAGCTTTCTGAACTGGACGAAAACAAGAAGCGGACTCATCGTATTGAGCGGTCCCACCGGCAGCGGGAAAACGACAACCCTGCACGCGATATTGAAGCGGATTGCTCAAGAGAACAGACTGCATGTCGTATCGCTGGAGGACCCTATTGAAATCTTTGATGACAGCTATTTGCAGCTGCAGATCAATGAGGCAGGCGGCTTTACCTATGAGGAAGGAATCAAGGAGCTTTTGCGTCATGATCCGGATGTCATCATGATTGGAGAAATACGTGATCCATCCACGGCACGTATGCTGCTTCGATGCGCATTAAGCGGACATCTGATATTTACAACGATTCATGCCAAATGCTGCAGTGAGGCAATCAAGCGTCTGCTTGAATTCGGCTTGCGCAGGGAGGAACTGTATCATACACTGAGTGCTGTTTGTGCACAGCGTCTGTACAAGAAAAAGGGAACGCAGGAAAGGGTGTGTATATATGAAATACTGGAACAAAATGAGCTGGATGCTTACTTCCGTGAGGAACAGCTGCCTCAGCAGCATCGTGATATTTTTCAGGAGATTCAGCTTGCTGTTTCAAAAGGAATCGTTGCACAGGAGGAAGCCGTCATCGACCTTCCATATGCGCAATGAGGAATGGCGCTATCTGCATGATCTGCTGCAGAACGGCTATCCCTATCTGGAGGCTTTACAGCTGCTGGACAAGGATACCACAAGAATCAGAGAAGAACTGGAGCTGGGACACAGCATCGAGGAAATTTTGATAACACAGGGAACAGGGCGCTTTTTTGAGCATCTTTCCTTCTTCCTGAAAATCACCTCCCTGAGCCGGGCTATCGACAGCTCCCTGCAGCTGTATAACTTTGAACGGAATCTGCTATCCCGTCTTTTAAAGAAAACGGCTTATCCGCTTTCCATCTTTGTGTTTGCCTATGTGATGCTGCTGGTATTCAGCACTGCCATCATTCCGCAATTGCTGCAAAGCTTTGATCAGGGGGAGGACTTTCAAGGGCTGCTGCTCGGTGTGAGTCTTCTGCAGGGAGGCTGCAGGTTAATTGGTGTTTGTGCACTGTGTTTACTGGCTGGTGCATTGTATCTGAGAAATAAGCCTGCCATACGGAATGCATTGGTTTTAAGAAGCACGCGCCTGTGCAAGCTGGTATCCCATGTGGAATCCTATCTGTTCGCCGGCTACATGGTTGAACTGCTGAAGCAGGGTATACCGACACGAACCGCCCTGCAGTATCTGGAGCAAATTCGAAAAGGCTCCCTGTTTTGTGAATTACATAAGCATTTGATGAACGGCCTGCAAAATGGTGAGGATATCCTCTGTGTGATTGAGCGTGAGGTGCTGCTGAACGATATCTTCAAGCAGTCGTTTCGCATTGGCAGCTCTACCGGTTCTTTGTGCAGTATGCTGCAGACAGGGCTGCAGCAGCAGGAACGTACATGGGAGCGGCTGCTGAAGCGTACGGCAGTCACCGTGCAGTGCATTGCATACAGCTTTGTGGGTGTTGTGGTTTTGCTTGTATACCAGATTATGCTGATCCCGCTTACAATGCTGGAACAGATGTAGAAATTGGAAAGGAATTGAACTTATGAAAAATAACAAAGGCTTTACCATTCTGGAAATGATGATCGTATTATCCATTATCGCACTCGTATTTCTGCTGACGCTGCCCAACATTCAGCAGAAGGAAAAAATCATACGCAGCAAGGGCTGTGAGGCACTGATTGAGGTTGCCAATGCACAGATTCTTTTGTATGAGGTGGAGAATCTGAGTCCGCCGAAAAGTATGTCCGATTTAATCAGTAAGGGATATTTAAAGGATACACAGCGCCGATGCCCGAATGGAGACACCATTGAAATCAGCAATGGACAGGCCGCCGTGCGATAGCGGGTTCACCCTGGTGGAAATGCTGCTTGTTTTGCTTCTGCTCTCTGTGCTACTGCTTGTGACACCGCTGCTGAAGCGGCAGCAGCGCATCCTGCTGCGTATGGATGTGCAGCAGATACGTGAAATCTGTACGAAGGCTCAGGCACAGGCGATAAGAGAACACAAAAGCATCCCTATAAAGATTCAGGGCAGTAAGGTATATTGTAATCGTGAGATCTATTCTTTGCAGTCGTCCACCAGCTGTTCGTCCATGAGCTTTCACTATACCGCACAGGGAACGATTTCAAAGGCCTTCACGCTGAACTGCCGCAGTGCCTCCTCCACTGTTCAGCTTGTGGCACAGCTGGGAAGCGGACGCATGGATGTTCGATAAGCGTGGCGTCGTTTTGATGGAGGCATTGTTTCTTTTGATGATTCTGGGCATTCTGGCACTGCTCTGCCTGCAGTGTGCGGGAATGACACATACGATGCATGATACAGGAAAGGGGTATGACAATGATGCAGTGGAAGAAGCCTATCAGAAATAACGGCGGCTTCACCCTGGTGGAAATGCTGGTAGCCTTCAGCTGTGTTGCAGTCAGCTGTGTTTTGCTGATGCCGGTGGTATCCGCATTGCAAAGGCTGCAGGAGCCTGTCTACTACAGTGAAGACCGCATCGCCATGTATCAGCTTCGCTTCCTGCTTGCACAAAGCAGCAGGCTGTCTTTACAGGAGAACACCCTTTCCTTCATTTATCAAAAAAAGAAGCAGACACTGGAATATGACCGCAGGCGTCTGGTGCGCAGAAGCGGCTATGAAATTTTTCTGCAGGATGTGGATGCGCTGCAGTTTCAAAAGAGAAAGGAATGCTATTATGTCACATGGGTTCGGAAAGAAAAGCGTGAAGAAGCACTGCTTACGTGTGAATGAACAGGGCTTTATCAGTCTGTATGCCATGCTGCTGCTATTGATTTTCCTCTGCTTTGTCACCCTGCTTGTACAGCGCGCTGCAGCCTATGCAGCCGTACGTGGATTACAGGAGTCCTATGACCTGTTTGCAATTCACAGCTGCCGCAGGTATCTGCAGGAGACTCTAAAGCCGGATGCTGATGCGGAAGCTGATATGAAAGAAAGAAAAGGTGAAGAGAGCGAGACAGGGGAGGAACCGCAGAAGGAAGAGCAGCCGAAGGAATGGGAGGTGCTGTTTCGAAACACATACTTTCATTTCACAAAAGAGGAGGAGCATATCGCTGTGACCTATACGCAAAAAAGCAATACCGTGCATATGCAGATATTCTTTGATCGTACAGATGGTACCATACAGGACGTTGTATATTTACAGCAGTGAGAACCACACTAACAAGGAGGTGGTTTACATGCTGACGATCGGGTTGAGCACACTGTTGTTTCTGGCATTTGCAGGACTTGGAAATCTGCTGCTGATTATGAATGAAACAGCCTATATGCTGGTTCCGCTGTATGCTGTGCTGCTGCTGTTTGGCAGGCTGTTTTATCGCGAGGCAAACTGTAAGGCGCTGGAAGGAAAGGACTTTTTGCTGACGCTGGTGATCGTCCTGCTGTTTCTTGGCTATTTTGAATGGCGGCAGGAGCTGTTTGATGTTACAACCTTCTGGTATTTGTATCTTACAACATTTATAGCCTTTATGCTGTATGCGGACAGTATCCGTTTTAAAAGTCTGATGTGAAAAATCAGACTTTTTTCATAAAAAATTTGACAAATGCGTCAAATCCTATAAAATAGAATAGGACATAAGAAAATATAAAGGAAAGGTGAATGTATTATGATCAGTTCCAATGATTTAAAACCTGGTATGACAATTCAGCAGGATGGAGAAATCTTCGTTGTGCTGGAACAGAGTCAGAATAAAACAGCTCGTTCCGCAATGGTGGTAAAGGCGAAAGTCAGAAACCTGAGAACGGGATCAAATGTAGAATTATCATGGGGCGGTGGAGATAAAATCACACCTGCACACATTGAAAAGAAAGAGATGCAGTATTTGTACGATACAGATGATGCACTGGTGTTCATGGATAATGAAACCTATGAGCAGATTGAGATTCCTAAGGATCGTCTGAAATGGGAAATGAACTTCATGAAGCCGAATGACAACGTTAATATTTCCATGTTTGAAAGTGAAATTCTCGGTGTGATTCTGCCGGATAAGGTGGCACTGCAGATCGTGGAATGCGAGCCTGCTGTCAAGGGTGATACAGCTACTTCCGCAAGCAAGAATGCCACATTGGAATCCGGACTGGAAATCAAGGTGCCGCTGTTCATCAATCAGGATGAAATGGTGCTGGTAAACACGTCTGATGGAAAATATTCCGGAAGAGCAAAAGACTAAAAAGCTGCCCATGCAGCTTTTCTTTTGCAAATCGTTTTCAAAAAGTATGATTTCTTAAGGAATATACGTATCCAAGAACCTTTATTTTTGTTATAATGATTGTTAGATTGGGAGGTAATCGGATGGAAAAGCTATCAAGAGTAAAAAAATATGCGGAATTGAGAAAATCCATTGAAACTGATAATAATATAGATAAAACTCTGCACACAGAGGAAAACGGTGCGCTGGAGCAGGAGGAAACCCTAAAGAAATTCGATTCATCTATCTTCAAAAAGGTGGATATCAAAGAGGATGGGGAATATACTCCGGTTCGGGAAAAGAAAGAGGAGCCGCTGGAGCAGCCGCCGGTAGATGATACCTTTACCAATGAATATCTGGATGATTTCATTAAGGAAGTAAGAGAATATAATATTCGCAAGGGTACCAGAGAGAGCGATAACACACAGGCTGATATTCTGTATCAGCTGAATGCGGCAAACCGTGCAAAAAGATCCCATTACATACAGGAAATACAGGATGAACCGCAGCCGGAGGAGCCAAAGAAAACCGTGTTGAGCCGGGATGATATCGCCCTGCAGGTACAAAATCTGTTAAAGGAGGAGGAAGCCCCTTTGCCGGAATCGGATATGTGCTTTACAAAGGAGCCTGTAGAAACTCCAGCTTATCGTGCAGAAGCTGAAGCTGTCGAATATGAGGAGCCGGTGTTGGAGGAAGCCCCTGTTGTGGAATCCTTTCAGCCACAGCCAGCAGCTGTGGAAGCTGTCGAGGAATATGCTCCGCAGCCGGAGCAGCGTCCGCAGCGTCCTGCTAAAAAAATCATTCAGCCAGCTATGATGGAGGATGCTTTTAAGGATGAAGATGAGATACCTGTGGAAAAGGATGCGCCGCAGCAGGCGGTGCTGCATAAAAAGCTGCTGGAGGAAACACAGCAGCTGCGTGTACAGATGGATGAATATGAGGATGAGCTGACCGACCTTTCCGACGGTGTGGAGAAGACCAATAAGCTGTTGAATTTTGTATTGTGCTTTCTGATACTGGTATTGCTGGTGATCATCGGCTTTATCGCTTATTCTTTATGGAAGGCTGGAGGAATTTAAAGATGAAAATAAATATCGCTATCGACGGGCCGAGTGCGGCAGGTAAAAGCACCATTGCCAAAATACTGGCAAAGGAGCTGGGCTATTCACATCTGGATACCGGAGCGATGTATCGCTGTACGGCGCTTGCTTCTAAAAAGCGCGGTATCGATCCAAACGATGAAGCTGCTCTGGCAGCCATGCTGGATGAAATGAAGATCAGCTTTGATCCGGCAGGAAATGTCTATCTCAATAACGAGGATGTATCCAAGCAGATTCGCGAAAATGAAATATCCATGCTTACCAGCAGCATTTCTGCACATCCTAAGGTAAGAGAGCGTCTGGTGGCGTTGCAGCAGCAGATGGCACGAGATAAGGGGTTCATTATGGATGGACGCGACATCGGTACGGTTGTTTTACCGGATGCAGAGCTGAAAATCTACATGGTTGCCAGTGTCAAGGCAAGGGCAGATCGCAGATATAAGGAATATCTGGAAAAGCATGTGGAAGCGGATTATGATGAAATCTACCGTGATATCGAACAGCGGGATTATCAGGACATGAACCGTAAAACCTCGCCGCTGCGTAAGGCGGAGGATGCAATCGAAATAGATACGTCAAATATGACGATTACAGAGGTTGTTGAAGAAATACGCAGGAATATTCCTACCCTTTCATGATAGGAGGTGCATTCAGCGCAAGCTGAAGTCAACATATGATAAATGGAATTGTAGCCATCGTTGGTCGTCCGAATGTCGGTAAATCAACGATTTTTAACCGAATTATCGGTGAACGTAAAAGTATTGTGGAGGATACACCGGGAGTAACCCGGGATCGTATCTATGGAAAAGCGGAATGGCTGACCAGAGAATTCCGGGTAATTGATACCGGAGGTATTCAGCTTGCAAATCAGGATTTTCAGACGGAAATCAACATGCAGGTGGAAATCGCTATTGATGAGGCAGACTGCATTGTATTTGTCGTAAGCGGCAAGGATGGTCTGACCCATGATGATGAATATGTCGCAAGACTGCTGCATAAAACAAAAAAGCCGGTCATTCTGGCCGTCAACAAGGTGGATGATTTTGCACAGAATGATGCAATCTATGAATTCTACAGTCTGGGGCTCGGGGATCCGCTGGCAGTATCCGGTGCGCATGGTATCGGTATCGGTGATGTACTGGATGCAGTTATCCACGCTTTACCGGAAAAAGAGAAAAACGAATATGACGGCATGACGAAATTCTGTGTTATCGGTCGTCCAAACGTGGGGAAAAGCTCCCTTGTCAATTCGATTTTAAACCAGGAGCGTGTCATTGTTTCCAATATCGAGGGCACTACCAGAGATGCCATAGATACACCATTCAAACGGGAAGGCAAGGAATATGTTGTCATTGACACAGCCGGAATCCGAAAGCGCGGCAAGGTCTATGAGAATATTGAAAAATATTCTGTTTTGCGTGCCATGAGTGCCATTGAACGAAGTGATGTCGTACTTGTAGTCATCGATGGAGAAAAAGGTATCCGGGATCAGGACAAGCACGTTGCCGGATATGCCCATGAGGCAGGTAAGGGTGTTGTTATCGTATACAATAAATGGGATGCCGTAGAGAAGGATGAGCAGACCATGCATACCATTGAAAAGGAGATCCGTGCACAGTTTCTGTATTTATCCTATGCACCGGTCCTGTTTGTATCCGCATTGAAAAAGCAGCGGATTCACACGATTCTGCCGGTCATTGACGAGGTTCATGATTATTCCGTACTGCGAATTCAGACCAATGTATTGAATGAGGTCATTATGGATGCGCAGCTGATGACACCGCCGCCAACGCACAAGGGACAGCGTCTGAAGATTTACTATGCATCTCAGGTATCCGTGGCTCCACCGACCTTTGTGCTGTTTGTCAATGATCCGGAGCTGCTGCATTTCAGCTATAAGCGATATCTGGAAAACAGACTGCGGGAGGCGTTCGGATTTACCGGAACCACACTAAGAATATTAGCCAGAGAAAGAAACAGGTGATCATGTTGAAGACAGTTGTGATCGGAAGCGGAAGCTGGGGGACAGCACTTGCACAGGTGCTTGTTGACAACGCAAGAGAGGTTGTATTATGGGGAAAGAATCCCAAGGAAATAGACGATATCAATCTGCGGCATCAAAATACCCGGTTTTTCCCGGATGTGACACTGCATGAAAGCCTGAAGGCAACATGCGACCTCAACGTTGTTCGCGATGCGGATCTTCTTGTGTTATCCGTTCCGACCATCGCTGTGGAAGAGCTGTGTATAAAAATCGGAGCGCTTGTTGAAAAGCCGGTAATTGTCGTAAATACCTCCAAGGGATTTCATCCGCAGACAAATGAGCGCATGTCCAATGTCATTCGTCGCTTTATGCCGAAGGATAAACTGAAAAGCGTCGTATCGTTGATCGGCCCCAGCCATGCAGAGGAGGTTGTCCTGCGCATGCTGACAACGATTTGTGCCGTATCCTTATGTGAAGAGGATGCCTGTTCCGTACAGGAGCTGTTCTCGAACGAATATCTGCGTGTTTACCGCGGAGATGACGAGGTTGGAAGTGAAATCGGCGTTGCATTGAAAAATGCCATCGCAGTTGCCAGCGGTGTGCTGAGTGGTGTTGGCTATGGTGATAATACCAAGGCTGCCCTGATTACGCGTGGACTTGCGGAAATGATCCGCTATGGCGTCGCTCTGGGTGGCAGAGCCGAAACCTTTATGGGACTGACCGGTATCGGTGATCTGATTGTTACGTGTACCAGTGTACATTCCCGGAATTTTCAGGCAGGCTATGAAATCGGAACGCATAACAGCGCCCGCTATTTCTGGGAGAACAACACCAAGACCGTAGAGGGTGTACGTACTGCCAAGGTTGTTTATGAGGTAGCAAAGCAGAAGCAGATCGATATGCCGATTGTGGAAGAAATTTACCGGGTTTTGTATGAGGACAAGAAACCACAGCAGTCCGCAAGGGATTTGATGCTGCGTGATTTGAAGCATGAAATGAAATAATGATGCTGAAACAGCGTCATTTTTTTAGTTTTATGGATTTTAAGCGTGGGAATATGCTATAATAAAAAACGCTAGTCATCTAACCGAACTGGAGGAATCACCATGTAGATGAGAACTGCTTTAAACGAAAAAATACGAGAATATCGTTTCACATAGAACTATAGGAGGAAGCTGTATGACGAATTATGTCAATGAAATACAAAGGCGGAGAACCTTCGCCATCATATCCCATCCGGATGCCGGAAAAACAACGCTGACGGAGAAGCTGCTGCTGTATGGCGGGGCGATTCTTTCTGCCGGAAGTGTAAAGGGAAAAAAAGCGAACAAGCATGCGGTCAGTGACTGGATGGAAATCGAAAAGCAAAGAGGTATTTCCGTCACAAGCTCTGTGCTGCAGTTTGAATATAATGATTTCTGTATCAACATTCTGGATACCCCGGGACATCAGGATTTCTCGGAGGATACCTATCGTACCCTGATGGCTGCCGATTCTGCCGTTATGGTGATCGATGCATCCAAGGGTGTTGAGGCACAGACGAAGAAGCTGTTCAAGGTATGTCTGTTGCGCAAGATTCCGGTATTTACCTTTATCAACAAAATGGACCGTGCTGCCATGAATCCGTTTGAGCTGCTGGAGCATATCGAGAGTGAACTGGGAATCGCCACCTATGCCATGAACTGGCCAATCGGTTCCGGAAAAGAATTCAAAGGCGTTTATGAACGTGATCATCACCGTATCATCGCCTTTCATGGAGGCGATCACGGACAGAAGGCTGCGGAGGTAAGCGAAGGTACGCTGGAGGATGAAACCTTCCGTGGCGTACTGGGCGATCATTTCTTCGAGCAGCTGCGTGAGGATAGTGAGCTGCTGGATATCGCCAGCACTGAATTTGATCAGGAGCTTATTTCAAAGGGAGAGCTGACACCGGTATTCTTTGGTAGTGCACTGACGAATTTCGGTGTGGAACCGTTTCTTTCCCATTTTCTGGATATGACAACCTCTCCGCTGCCTAGAGAATCCTCACAGGGAGAAATCAATCCCATGGATGAGCGCTTTTCTGCCTTTGTCTTTAAGATTCAGGCAAACATGAATAAGGCACATCGTGACCGCATTGCCTTTATGCGTATCTGTTCCGGACGATTTGAAAAGGGAATGGAGGTTATGCATATGCAGCAAAACCGTAAAATCAAGCTTTCACAGCCGCAGCAGTTTATGGCACAGGATCGTGAAATTGTCGAAGAGGCATATGCAGGGGATGTGATCGGTGTGTTTGATCCGGGTATTTTCTCCATCGGAGACACGCTGTGCGATCCCTCCATGAAGTTTGAATTTAAAAAGATTCCAACCTTTGCTCCGGAGCATTTTGCCCGTGTTACGCAAAAGGATACCATGAAGAGGAAGCAGTTTACAAAGGGAATTACGCAGATTGCACAGGAAGGTGCCATTCAGGTATTTCAGGAAATCAATATCGGAATGGAGGAAATCATCGTCGGCGGTGTCGGCGTGCTGCAGTTTGAGGTGCTGGAACAGCGCTTAAAAAGTGAATACAATGTCGATATCAAGCTCGAAATTCTGCCGTTCCAGTGCGTTCGCTGGATCGATGATCAGGCATTGGATCCGAATACGCTGAATCTTACCAGTGATTCCAAGCGTGTACGTGATTTAAAGGGTAGAAATCTGATTATTTTCATGAATAACTGGGGCATCAAGTGGGCGTTGGAACAAAACAAGGGTCTGACACTGAGCGATGTGGGTACAGCCGAGTAATTACATTATACATAATCAGCAAGCATTTACCTAGGAGGACTGCCGAAATCGATGGCTTTGGCTCTTCCTTTTTTTTGTGGAAGTACCTTTTTCAGGGAATGCTGTATGTCTTTTCAGGAAACGGGTATCCTAGTAGACAGTGAGGTGTGAGCTATATGCATGATGAAGATATTGTATGTACCTGCATGAGTGTCTCTGTTCGTGATATCAAAACGGCAATTGAGGCAGGTGCTTCCAGCTTCCAGGAGGTGCAGGATGCTACCGGAGCGGGAACTGTCTGCGGTGCCTGCAATGATGTCCTGGAAAGCGTTGTTGAGCAATTACTGAGAAACAGGTGAAATCCATCTGTTTTTCTTTTTCTTCTTTTGTCCGTTTAGTCATAAAGTACCTCCGTTCATCATAAGTTTAGAATGACTAAGGGAGGACAAACAATGAATACCACAGAGATTTTAAAGAATATAGCACAAAGATGCGGTGGCGATATATACTTAGGGATCGTGGGTCCTGTACGCGTCGGCAAATCAACCTTCATCAAGGAGTTTATGGAAAAAGCAGTCATTCCATATGTCAGTGATGAATTTGAGAAATCACGCATGATTGACGAACTGCCGCAGGCAGGAGTCGGTAAAACGATTATGACCACCGAACCGAAATTTGTGCCGAATAATGCCGCAACAATTGAATTCGATGACGGATTTACCGTGAATGTCCGTTTGGTGGACTGTGTAGGCTATGTTATACCGGAAGCAAAGGGTTATAAGGATGAGGATGGAATCCGTATGGTACGTACCCCCTGGAATGATGAACCGGTACCATTCAACGAGGCTGCCAAGACCGGTACACAGAAGGTTATTCAGGATCATTCCACAATCGGCATTGTTGTGACGACGGATGGTACGATTTCCGATTTGTCAAGAGAAGCCTATATCGAAGCAGAAGCTGAGGTCATTGATGAACTCAAGTCGATTGGCAAGCCGTTTATTGTCGTTGTCAACAGTGCGGATGTGCATTCTCCGGCCTGCAAGGCTGTCGTGGACAAGCTTAAGGAAAAATATGAAGTGCCAGTACTTGCAATCGCTGTAAACCATATGAGTGAGGAGGATGTTCATGATATCCTTCGGGAGGCTCTGTATGAATTTCCGGTATCGGAGATCAATATCAACATGCCGCAGTGGATTGCAGTACTGAGCGATGATCACTGGCTGAAGAAAAGCTTCCATGATACGATTCAGGAAAGCATGTCCAGCGTGGACCGTCTTCGCGAGGTGGAAAATATCACCGATGTGTTAAATGAAAATGAATATATCGACGGCAGCAATCTTGCCACCATTGATACAGGGCAGGGGATTGTCAATGTGGACATCACTGTAAAGCCTGGACTGTATAATGAAATTCTGAAGGAAATTATCGGTCACGAGATAAAGGATAAGGCGGAGCTGATTTCCCTTATGCAGGATTACAGCAAGGCGAAGCGGGAATATGATGCAGTTGAAAGTGCATTGAAAATGGTCAAACAGACCGGATACGGCTTTGCGAGTGCCTCATTGCAGGATATTCAGCTGAGCAAGCCGGAGGTTGTGAAGCAGGGCAGCCGCTATGGAGTGAAACTGAAGGCAATCGCCCCAAGCATTCATATGATTAAGGTGGATGTGGAAAGCACCTTTGAACCGATTATCGGCAGTAAGGAGCAAAGTGAAGAACTGATTCGTTATCTGCTGCGGGATGATGGGAATGATGATCAGAGCATCTGGGACAGCGATATCTTCGGACGCAAGCTGTCGGATCTGATCCGGGACGGTCTCAATGCCAAGCTTTCCATGATACCGGAGGCAGCCAGAGCAAGGCTGCAGGACATTCTTACAAAACTTGTAAATAAGGGGAAAGGCAATGTCATCGCCATCGTTCTCTAGAAATAACGGCATTTGAAAACCGCAGAAATAATGGGGATTTAAAACCATCTTTTTTGAGAAAAATGTTGAAATATACGCTTCCAGATGGTATCATATAGCTATGTTGGAGGTAATGAACATGAGTGAAATTTTAAATAAAAAAGCTTTAGTAGAAGTCGTTGCTGAGAAATTGGAAATGACAAAGAAAGATGCAACTGTAGCAGTAGAAACTGTTTTCGATGAAATTGCAAAGACTTTATCTGAAGGCGGAAAAGTTGATATCTCTGGTTTTGGAAAATTTGAAATCAGCGAACGTCCTGCACGTATGGGAATCAACCCTGCAACTAAGGAACCTCTTGAAATCGCCGCTTCAAAAGCGCCGAAATTCAAAGCTGCAAAAGCATTGAAGGAAGCAGTAAAATAGTAGGCTAAAAACGGATGTCTGGGATCATTTATACAGATATCCTTTTTTTCATATTTTCATAAGCAAAGACCAAAGCATTCGCTTTCCTGCAACTTTATGCAAACCTGCTGATAATTCATCTGCAGTTGTGATATAATAACTAATACATACATATTGAAAAGGAAGGATACCTATGTTTAATAATTCGTATATGTCTCAGTATTTTCTGTATATTCTGGCATTCGCAGTTGTAATGCTTGCCCAGTCCCGTGTACAGGCTGCTTATCACAAATATAAGAGAATTCCGAACGAGCATGGTTTGACTGGAGAGGCTGTTGCCCGCAGAATTCTGGATATGAACAATCTGCAAAGCATCCGTGTAGAGGTAGCCAAGGGCGGTATGCTATCGGATCACTATGATCCTGTCCATCATGTTGTGCGTCTATCTCCGGATATCTTCTACAACGCCTCCATTGCCTCTATCAGTGTTGCCGCTCATGAGGTAGGACATGCCATTCAGCATAAGGAGCATTATGGGGCGATCGGTCTGCGAAACCGGCTGCTGCCGATGGCAAATATTGCTTCCCAGCTTGGCTGGGTCGTGCTTGTGCTCGGCTTGTTTCTGTTTGCCTCCACACCGGTTATTCTGTATGCGGGTATTGCTATGATTTGTATCATTCTGCTGTTTCAGATTGTGACGCTGCCGGTGGAATTCAATGCCAGCAGCCGGGCTGTGAAACAGCTAGCCATGTATGGCATGATCAGTGAACAGGAGCGCTATGATGTGAAGGGAATGCTTCGTGCAGCAGCCTTCACCTATGTTGCAGCAGTGCTCTCCACTCTCGCACAAATCTTACGTATCCTGCTTATGGTACTGGGAAGAAGAGATGATGACTGAAAGAATCCTTTGGGGTTCTTTTTTCGTGTCTTGGTCAGCTTCTGAATCCTTCAGGGTTCACGAATAAAGGGAAGGTTTATGAGAGCTTTTTGTTTTGCGTGAATCATAGAAAGATATTGGAAAATATTTACGGATGAGCATACAGCCAGATGATGGAAGCATCTGCACAAAGATCAGGCATTTTTGACTTTGCTGTTCACTGATAAGGGCATATGGTATAATTTAGCTGATAAACAGCGTACGAAAAAATAACCGGATTTAGAAAGAGAGGCCGTCTATGGTGAAGAAATGCTTATTGATTCTGCTGATGCTGCTTTGTATGAGTGCCTGTACCAGCAAAGAGGAGAAACAGGAGCTGGATAGGGAAAAACAACAGGGAACAGCCAATGCTCTTCTTTATATGAAGGATAAATACGGTATACAGCCAACTGTAAAAGAAACCCATCTGGGATATGGCGATGCATCACCAATTCCCAGGCTCAAACGGAAATCGGATGGTACAGCATGGGTTGAAATGATGTATCAGGAAAGATCGTTTACAGTAAATGTCTACACAGATGAAAACAATCAGGATGGAAGTGATGACTATCAGATGCCGGAGCTGCAAGAGGCATACAGAAAGAGAATTGAAGCTTCGTTGAAATTGGACACAGACCTGCATATTTCTGCGTTTGATGTTTTCTTCCAGTATAAAGGAGCATGGTATCAGAATGTCTTTCCAAAGGAAATAAAGTATGATGGCGGTGATATTGATGCATTTATGAAAGATATGTATAGTAAGACGCTGCTATATACGGTGGATGAACCCGAGCCAAAAACGCCGCAGCATCGAAAAGATATCAATCGTACCAATCTCATTCTATTGAATTTTACTTCAAAAAATGGGGAAAGTGATTTCTTGCATGAGCTTGCAAAAAATGAAATATCCTTCATCGATAATCTGAGTGATGATGGTATATTCATTTACAGAGATCTACAAAAGAAATTCGCCAAGGATCTGAAAGATTCTATTTTAATCACGAAAGGGGAAGAGTATCATACAGACTATACACCACGTTTTGTTGGTGAGATCTGTTATTACACGTTTGATCAATATGGCAGAGATACAAACGATACGGTGAATATTTACAAGGGGAAAGCAAATCCTGCAGATTTTCAGGATATGAAAAAGAACTATGATATTCATGCCTTCTCGGAAGCATTGACGATTGAAAAGGCTTCAGATTCTACCGTTCTTTATATGCCGCAGGAGGATTTCATAAAAGAGATACCCCCTTCTCAAGAGGATACCTATGTGGTACTGTGGCAAAGTTTTATTAATCGTGACGGAAAACAGGAATCGGGAGAATTTTTCAATACCTCTTCCACAAAAATTTCAGAGTATAGAGATGAGGAGGGTCGTTATTATAAGAAAATCGTTCCCGCAGAGACATCCATTACATTATGCTATGCAGAGGTCAGTACAAGGAAAACAGAGTAATCGTGAAAAAGGATGGCAATATGTACCTATCTATGGTATGGTTAGGGTAGAGGTTAAACCAGATTCTGTAGAAAGGAGAACTTGTAATGGAGGCTGTAAAAACAAGAACTATGAGTGTTTGTGGTGTTCAGTGTAATGCATGTGAGCATTATCCGGACATCTGCCTTGGATGTAAGGCTTTGGAAGGGAAGCCATACTGGCTGCAATATGTGGAGGATAGAAATGTCTGTGATATTTATGAATGCTGTAAGAAAAGTAAGAAGCTAAAGCACTGCGGACACTGTCATGAACTGCCCTGTATTTTGTATGAAGCACAGGATCCAACAAAAAGTGAAGAGGATAATCAGAAGGATTTTCTTATGCAGATGAAAAACCTTACGGAAGCTCAATAGCTCTTGGTGAACAAACGTACCAAAGAATATGTTGTATAAGATAGATAAATATAAATAAAAGTGCCTGTATCCACATGCTGTATGTAGGAAACAGGCACTTTGAGTATTCCTGGCGAAAATAAGAAATCAACATGTTTCATTTCAGATGTTCATTCAGATCATCTATTTCCTTTCGAAAGCTATAGGCGATATACAGGCGTATTGCCCCCAGAATCACAGCCATACTCAGAATTTGGGAAATGATAGAGCGTACCTGAAGAGTATCCAGGTGTCCCGCATTGTTCAGGATTAGGAAAATTCCTGTGAGTATGAGAAATTCTGTTATGACAAAGCTTCGGTATGTTTTGAATTCCATGTATTCATTGATACCGTAATCGGCTATGATAAGAAGCATACATATTCCAAAATCCCTAAGCAGGCTGGCAGCATCCAGAATAAGTGGTGTATTGTGAAGGAAAGCAGAACATGCATTGATCAGTAAGATTGCAGTGAAGCACATGCATCCATAGGGCACATAATTTTTTAAAAAGCTTTTCATATTCATCCTCCTATAATTTTTTTATCTGTTTTTTCAGATGCTCTACATAATTTCTGTTTACAAGTACTTTATCGTCATTCTTCAGCACCAGCAGCAGCCGATGGTTAGCATAGGATTCTACAGCCTTCAGATGTGCTGTATTTACAATCATATGCTTGCTTATCCTGCAAAACGAGGTATGCTGAACACTATCCTCAATCTCGCGAAGAGACATTCTGCATAACAGGGAATCCTTCTCCGTTATCAGATATGTGATTCCATCAACAGATCCAATATAGTAAATAGTCTCTATGGGAAGATAATATTCCCGATTGTTGTGATAAGCCTTTAAGGTGATGCTGTATTGCTTTATCAAATCTATCAGTCTTTCTAAGCGCGGATGACGTGTTGCTGTTCTGATGATGATTTCATCTTCTGCTATTGCGTCATCCTGAAGTATGGTAAGCTTCATCCTGTATTCCTCCTGTTGATTTCAGTATAAAGGGCACACAGCAGAAATGCAATGAAATGCCGATAAGTTACCCAAAGTGGTATACAAGCTGCCAACTGCTTCATTATGGTCTGTAATTGATAATGATGGCTGATCTTGGATACATTGGATACATATGTATTATGTATATTATGTTTTACTTCGCATAATGTATATTATGTAATCTTTTAAGTTCAGTAGAATCTGCGTACTTTGTAAACGAAAAAGAAGAACAGCAAAATCGGGTTCTTCTAATTAACAAGTAACGCTGCTCCATCAGGTTACTCCTCAATAATCAAGGTCTCCTTAATTTCATTGAGAACCGTATAAAAATGTCTTTAAAAGCTTTCTTCTGTTTAACTTTTCATGATGATTTCTGTATCCTGTGCTTCAATATAGGAATGCACGACTGCAATCGGTGCTCCCCATTCCTTTACGATATCCTTATACTCTGCATCCTCGATATTCTGCATGTAGTTATTTAAAAACATTTTTTCCTTTTTTGACATATAAGGGAACAGCATCGCAATTTCCCGTTTGTATCTTTCTTTACCAGCCATGTTCCTATGCTCCCTTCATAATCATATCGATCGCCTGAACCCAGACTGTATAACGCTTTTGCAAAGTTACCAGCAAAGCTTCTCCCTTAGGTTCCAGTTTGTAAATGATTTTTGTTCTGCGTCCTTCCCTTACCTCCATACCGGTGATGCAGTGATCATCAGCCAGCTTATAGAGAATGGGATACAGGGTGCCCATCTTTATATCAATAATCCCCTCTGTCTGCTTCTTCAGAATACCGGCAAGCTCATAGCCGTAACAATTCCCCTGTTTTAATATAAGGAGAATCAGCATTTCCATTTTAAAAAAATTATGTTCCTTAGCCATAACAGCACCTCTTTTGTTCATTTGATATATCCTATACATATCACCAACCAGTATCCGTTTATTTGCTTCAACAGATAGAGAAGCCGGCAGAATGTGTAAGTAAGCATAAGGCTCTCAGCTTTTCATTTCGACGTGTCTTTGTGCCTTCATTGTGAAAAGAGGTTGCATGACAACCTCCTTTTGAGTGACAATGGGACAAGTATCGTCTCCTCGCATGAATTATAACACCTAATATTATGTTTATCAACTGTTTTTATATTATATATATAGATTAACATAATATTTAAGGGGAATAAGAAAACCGACTCTTATATTTCCTATAAGATATCGGTTATTCCGGTTATTGCACCTGAAGCCGTTTTAGCATAGCTTCCTTTGCTTTCTGTTCCAGTGTGTCATCCAATTGTATGAGATCCTCCAGCTGAACATCCGGATGATTCTTTTTCAGGCTCTTATAGATAACAAAGTCGACAATTTCTGGGTTTTTCGGGAAAAGCGGGCCGTGCATATAGGTGCCAAGTACACTTCCGTTATAAAAGCCCTCATATCCACTATCAAAGCTGTTTCCATAGCCACTGATGACTTTCCCCAGCGGTGTTGCTACATTGCAGGTCTGGCCACCGTGGTTCTCAAAGCCAACAGCAGTGATTTCATGACCATCCAGATTGCAGCGTATGGCGATATTGCCGATACAGCGTGTTCCATTGCTGCCGGTAGTCGTATAATAATCGAAAAATTTCAACCCCTCAATTTTTTCGTTATCTGCACTGATATAATATTGTCCAAACAGCTGATAACCGCCGCAAATCAATAGAACGAAGGTCCTCTGCTCCATCGCCTCACGAATATTTTCCCTTCTGGAAAGCAAATCATCGATCAGCATCATCTGTTCCTTGTCGGCGCCCCCACCCAGAAAAAGAAGGTCATACGCGCGAAGGTCCCTTTGATCTCCGATGGACAGGGTATCAATGGTGATGCTGATACCGCGCTCCTCACAGCGTTTCTGTAAAACCATCATGTTTCCCTTATCACCATAGAGATCCATAATATCATGGTACATCCAGCATACATTCAGCTCCATATCATGCGCCTCCTTTTCGTTCCTGCACACCCTGAGTCAGCAGCAGATTGCGTACCGGCTGCAAGGCGGTATAGGTCGCTATCGCATACATGGTTTCATTTGACTTCAGAAGAGCTGTTACAGCCTCCTTCATCTGTTCCTGAACCTCCAGCGCTCCTGTATAGCCTCCGTATTTTAAACGCAGTGCCATATCATAGCAGCGACTGCCCGAAACAATGATACGCTTTGTAGTATTCTTCATGAGCTTCTCGAAAAAGGTGTCATAGATCCAGGATACGTCCGTTCCATCCTGTGCATTATCGTTTAATACAATGAGGATGCTTTTTTCGGTTTCGTCCTCTTCGATCACCTTCATGACCTCATTGGCTCCCGTCGGGTTTTTTACCAGATTCAGCACACAGGTGTGGTTCTTATATGTAAATGCTTCATTTCGTCCATCCGGTACCTTGATGTGAGTAAAAGCCGCTGCAGCATGCCTTGTATCCACTTTCAAAAGCTTTGCGACTGCCAGAACAGCCATGCAGTTATACATGGTATACAATCCACCCTGCGGTGCGCTGAATGCTTTGCCTTCATAGCGGAAACTGCGTTTTGGAATGCTTTCCACCACTCCTGCCGCATCCAGATTCGGTGTTTGGAAATCACAGCCGCTGCAGTGAAATACGCCGATATGGGAATACTGATAAAATGCATACTCCAGTCTTTTTCCACATCGTGGACAGAACTTGCCTTCACTTGCTTCCCCTGTTGTTTCACTGCTGAAGGAGCAGCGCTCCATACCGAATGCAAGCATGGATGCTTTCGGTGCCGCATCGTGCAGCCGTACTACATTGGGGTCATTGCCATTTAAAATAAGAGTTCCCTCGAAATCGGAAATCGCCTGCTCCATCTTAACAATCAGCTGCTCCATCTCCCGGGCACGGTCAAGCTGATCCCGGAAAAAGTTTGTCACAACCAGAGCATCTGCTTTCAGGTTCTTCATAATGAAAGGAATGTTGAGCTCATCCACTTCCAAAACAATAGCATCCCCCTGTACCCGTTTTCTTAGCGTTGTGTGCATCAGTAAAGCCGTCGTAATTCCCTCTTTCAGATTGTCGCCCTTCCGATTGTTTACGACAGTGCGACCCTCCTGCTCCAGCATAGCGGCTATCATATTGCTGGTAGAAGTCTTGCCGTTGGTTCCTGTTACCAGAATCAGTGGACAGTCAATGCGCAGCTTTTTCAGTATATCCGGACACAGCTTCAGCCCAATCTGTCCGGGCAGCGAGCCGCCGCGATGAATCAGCTGCAGCATAGCACCGGCCAGTTTTGTTATCAGTATTGCAAACGTCGTCATAAATCAGCCTCCTGTATATACCCCGCAGGGAAAATCAATCCATAGTATCTATTTATAGGATGTCCACCCTGCATATGTTTAAAACACCTCTCTATTATACAGGAAAAAAAGCTGTTTTGGTGAAGTTTTTCTATGGATGCGTAAGAAATTTACAGGCATGCTGTCTGGGCTTGAAAAATGTTTTCAAATGTCCTGCGCATTCTTGACTTGCATGAGGGGCTGACCTATAATAATATGGTAAGAAAAAAAGGCAGAATCTGCCCATTCTTGCGCTGGAGTTATTGTTAACTAGCAGGAGGAAAAGAACAAAATGAAAGAGTTAGAAATGCTGTACGAAGGTAAAGCAAAAAAAGTATTCGCAACAGAAAATCCGGATCAGGTCATCGTAGATTACAAGGATGATGCGACGGCATTCAACGGTCAGAAAAAAGGTACGATTCTCGGAAAAGGCGTTGTTAATAACAAAATGACGAACTTCCTGTTTAAAAAGCTGGAGGATAAAGGGATTCCTACACACCTGATCGAGGAGCTGGATGATCGCAGAACACTCGTTAAAAAAGTGGAAATCGTTCCTTTGGAGGTTATTATCCGAAACAAGGTTGCCGGAAGCTTTGCAAAGCGTATGGGACTGAAGGAAGGTATGGAGCTGAAATGCCCGATTCTGGAATTCAGCTATAAGGATGATGATCTGGGGGATCCTATGATCAATGATTACATGGCACTTGCTGTCGGTATTTCCACACAGGAGGAAATCGATGAGATTACAAGGCTTGCGTTTGCTGTAAACGAAGAGCTGAAGAGTATCTTTGCAGCGGTTGATATCGAGCTGATTGACTTCAAGCTGGAGTTTGGACGTTTTAAGGGCGGCATTGTGTTAGCTGATGAGATTTCACCGGATACCTGCCGCTTCTGGGATATTCATACGCATGATCACCTGGATAAGGATCGTTTCAGAAGAAACCTTGGAAATGTTGAGGATGCATATCAGGAAGTATACAGAAGACTGGGAATTAAATAATTGAACAACAAACGAATACATAGAAAGGATGTTTTCAGATGAACGACAGATACATAAGCCCTCTGGGACAGCGCTATGCCAGTGAAGAGATGCAGCGCATTTTCTCCAATGACAAGAAATTCCGTACATGGAGAAGGCTGTGGATTGCCCTGGCGGAAAGCGAAAAGGAGCTGGGTCTTGCTATCACACAGGAACAGATCGATGAATTAAAGGCACATGCAGAGGACATTAACTATGATGTCGCAAGGGAGCGGGAGAAAATTGTCCGTCACGATGTCATGAGCCATGTATACGCCTATGGACAGCAGTGTCCAAATGCGAAAGGAATCATTCATCTGGGCGCAACCTCCTGCTTCGTTGGTGACAATACGGATTTAATTGTCATGTATGAGGCGCTGGAGCTGGTGAAGAAAAAGCTGGTAAACGTCCTTGCGGAGCTGAAAAAGTTTGCTTTGGATTACAAGGACCTGCCGGTGCTGGCATTTACACATTTTCAGCCTGCACAGCCGACAACACTGGGAAAGCGTGCTGCTATCTGGGCACAGGACCTGCTGCTGGATTATGAAGAGCTGTGCTTCCTTCTGGAAAATAAAAAGCTGCGCGGCTGCAAAGGGACAACCGGTACACAGGCGAGCTTTATGGAGCTGTTTGATAATGATGAAGCCAAGGTAAAACAGCTGGATCAGATGGTCGCTCACAGAATGGGCTATGAAAAATCCTTTGCTGTTTCCACACAGACATATTCCCGTAAGGTGGATTCCCGAATTCTGAATGCACTGGGCTCCATAGCGCAGAGTGCACATAAGTTTTCCAATGATATCCGTCTGCTTCAGAATCTGAAGGAAGTGGAGGAGCCGTTTGAAAAGGGACAGATCGGCTCCAGTGCGATGGCCTATAAGCGCAATCCGATGCGCAGTGAGCGGATGGCTTCTCTGGCAAACTATGTTATCGCAGATACCCTGAATCCTGCAATAACTGCTGCTACCCAGTGGTTTGAGCGTACGCTGGATGATTCTGCAAACAAGCGTATCAGTATTCCGGAGGCATTTTTGGCAGTGGATGGTATTCTGGATTTATATCTCAATATCACCGATGGCTTGGTTGTATATCCGAAGGTCATCGAATCCCACCTGATGAAGGAGCTGCCGTTTATGGCGACGGAAATGATTCTGATGGATGCTGTCAAGGCAGGCGGTGACCGTCAGGAGCTGCATGAGCGTATCCGTGTTCACTCCATGGCTGCCGGTAAGGTTGTCAAGGAGGAGGGGCTGGAAAACGATTTGCTGAAGCGTATTGCAGAGGATGCAATGTTCCCTATGAATATGGAACAGCTGAAGGCTATTATGTCCCCGATCAATTTTGTTGGACGTGCGCCAAGTCAGACCGTGGAATTTTTCGAAGAATGCATTGATCCGGTTCTGGAAACAGAAAAGGATGCGCTGGGTCTGCATGCGGAGATCAATGTGTAGGCTAAGCTATTCTGCATAAAATAAAAAAAGACTTTGATTATATAGGTAAAAATCAGAGTCTTTTTCTATTCTTACGGCGGTAATGCGCAGCACCGTAGTCAGCTACTTTCTGTTAGCCTTGGAGTAGGCAATGAAATCGGTAAACAGCGGATGCGGACGATTTGGTCTGCTTTTGAATTCCGGATGAAACTGCACCCCGACATAGAAATCATTGTTGACACACTCCACAGCTTCCACCAGAGAACCGTCCTGTGAGGTTGCTGTGATATCCATGCCGTTTTGTATAAATTCCTCACGGAACTGATTATTAAATTCATAGCGGTGACGGTGACGCTCTGAAATTTCCGTTGTCCGGTAGGCGCGATACAGCTGCGTCCCTTCCTTGATTCTGGATGGATATGCGCCTAAACGCATGGTTCCTCCCATATCCTGTTCATCGCTTTGATCTGCCATATAATGAATGATCAAATGGCTGCTTTCCGGCTGAAATTCATAGGAGTTGGCGTCGCTGTAGCCCAGTACGCTTCGTGCAAAGGCGATTGCGGCTATCTGCATTCCCAGACAGATACCCAGATAAGGTATATTGTGCTCTCTGGCATAGGTGGCTGCCCGTATTTTTCCTTCAATTCCGCGCGTACCAAAGCCTCCCGGTATCAGAATGCCGCTGCAATCCTGCAGCAGCTCTCGGATACTGCCTTCCGTAATATTCTCTGAATCGATCCATTTGATATGTACCTTTATATTGTTTTTCAATCCCGCATGATACAGCGCTTCTACCACAGACAGATAGGCATCATGCAGGCGAACATATTTTCCAATTAAAGCAATTGTTACCGTTTCCGTTACATCCTCTGCATGCTCCATGAGCGTACTCCAGGAGTGCAGATCCGCCTGTGGTGCATCGATATGGAATTTTCTACAAACGACATCATCCAGCCCCTGCTTTTGCAGCATGTAGGGTACCTCGTACAGAGAAGGCATCGTTCTGTTTTCGAATACACACTCCTTGGGTATATTGCAAAACAGGGAAAGCTTATCACGAATCCCCTCCTCCAACGGGCGGCTGCAGCGCGCTATGATGATATCCGGAAAGATACCATAGGATTGCAGCTGGTTGACAGAGTGCTGAGCCGGCTTTGACTTATGCTCCCCGCTGCTTTCGAGATATGGAATCAGTGTTACATGAAGAAAGAGACAGTTTTCTCTTCCCTTATCCTGTGCAACCTGACGGATTGCTTCCAGAAAAGGCAGACTTTCAATATCCCCGGTGGTACCTCCGATTTCACAAATCATGATATCCGCACCGCTTTCCTCCTGTGCCTTATAAATAAAATCCTTGATTTCATTGGTGATATGCGGAATAACCTGCACGGTTTCCCCCAGATATTTCCCTTCCCGCTCCTTGTTTAAGACGTTCCAGTATACTTTTCCGGTGGTCACATTCGAGTAGCGATTCAGATTCTCATCAATGAAACGCTCATAATGACCGAGATCAAGATCGGTTTCACTTCCATCCTCCGTCACAAATACCTCGCCATGCTGGTAGGGACTCATCGTGCCCGGATCGATATTGATATAGGGGTCCAGCTTCATTGCACTGACCTTCAGACCTCTTGCTTTCAGCAGTCGTCCCAGGGATGCTGCACTGATGCCCTTCCCCAGACCGGACACAACACCGCCGCTTACAAATATAAATTTACTCATATATGACCTTCCTTTTTTCTATTGTTAGCTTTCATTCCAATACTGCAGCTTCCTGCATATGCAGAAAGTAAGGCTGCTCTTGCATCACTTTCTTTACAGTCAGGGCAGCTGATATTTTTTCAACAGCTGCTCCGCCACCTGCAGTCGGCTCATCTGCGAATCCATAGCTCGCTTTTCCAGATACCGGTGTGCCTGTGCTTCACTTAGCTGCTCATGTTCCATAAGCAGACATTTTGCCCGATCGATAACTTTAATCTCACTCAGTCTGTCTTTCAGTGAGAGATTTCTCATACGCATGGCGCGGATGCGCTTCTGCGTGATAATGGCAAAGCGTAAGACACAGAGCAGTACTGTTTTGTTAACCGGCTTTAAAAACATATAAATACCGGCTTTTTCCATGCGATCCGCAATGATATCATAGACCTCAGCCGGCACCATAAGCATGATAGAGGCATCACTTTTTTCTGCCAGATCCTGCGGCAGCTCATATTCACGTTCATCTGGGAGCGGGTAATTGATGATGATCATGTCGAAGGCTGTTTCCAGAGCTGTTCTACGTGCCCTGGAGGCCGTTTTACAGGCTGTGATATTCATACAGTCCTCCATATTCAGATATTCCTTTAGAATTCCTGTGGTTTTCTCACTGGTACTGACGAGAAGTACATGTAACATGACCACTCCCCCCTTTCTTACATGCGCAGCTGTTTAATCTTCGCGTGTAGAAAGCCCTGCAGCAGTTCCTCTCCCAAAACACGCTTTGTGAAGCTGCTGTTTTGTGCCAGCTGCAGAGCCTCCTGCAGTGAATTGGGCAGTTCCTGTAGACCCTCATGATGCAGATAGACATTTCCATGAAACTCTTTCGCCTTTAATCCATCCTCGATGCCCTCCATACCTGCGGCAATAAGTAGTGCCAGTGCCAAATAGGGATTGCAGGAGGGATCGGGACTGCGTACCTCAATGCGTGTGCGATGCCCATTTGCTGCCGGTATCCGAATCAGCGCGGAACGGTTGCTGCGGGCATAGCAAATATATTTGGGGGCCTTATCCTCTCCCAGACGCAGATAGGATTCTGTTTCCGGATTTAAGAACAGGGTGATTTCCCGGATACGACGAAGTATCCCGGACAGAAAAGCCTCCATGTAGCGGCTCTGCTCCTGTGCAAACAGATTTTCGCCGTTTCGAAACAGGGACAGATTGATATGCAGACCGTTTCCCGGCTGCTGCTGCAGCGGTTTTGGCTGAAAATTTGCTTTCAGACCGCTGGAGAGAGCAACCATGTCCACGACATTGCGAAAGGTCATCAGATTATCAGCACAGGGCATAACCTCATCAAAACGGAAGTCGATTTCATTTTGACCGGGACCCTGCTCATGATGCGAGCTTTCGGGATGAATGCCCATCTCCTCCAGATCAAGGCAGATTTCCCGTCGGACATTCTCGCCCTTATCCAGTGGCGCAATATCACAATAGCCGGCCTCATCATAGGGGATCGTTGTCGGCTTTCCGTTTTCATCTCGCTCAAACAGGTAAAACTCGCATTCGGTGCCTGCCATAATCTGCATTCCCTTCCCGTTTACCTGTTTCATCATACGGTTCAGCAGGGAGCGTGTATCCAGGGCATATGCACTTCCATCAGGATAACGTATCTCACAATACATTCGGACAACACGCCCAATCTGCGGACGCCATGGAAGAATGGTCAGTGTGGAGATATCCGGAAACAGAAACAGATCAGAGATATGCTCCTTTGTAAATTGTGATCCCTGAGAAAATCCGCTGACTGCACTTGCATCAAAGCTCAAGCCATGGGCAAATACCTGCTTCAGCTCCCGGGGCATAATAGATATATTTTTTTGATTGCCAAACAAATCGAAAAAAGCCAGACGAATAAACTTCACATCATATTCCTCAATGAATTCCATAATTTCACGTTCACTTGTCACCATATGCATCCTCCTTACTATCCTGTGTGGCATTTGGCCGCTTATACGAAAAAGGCGTCTACAAACCTGGAAAAGCTACGTTTTCCGCCTGTAGAACGCCTTTGTTCCGATACCAGTATTATATTACAAAAAGTGATGTGCTGTTGTCAACTATTTCAGCATTTCATGAAGATAAATGTTGCAGTTGCGTTCCGGACCGACAGAAATCATAGAAATTCGCGTATTGCACAGCTCTTCAATACGACGCAGATAGATTTTACAGTTCTCAGGCAGCTCCTCGTAGGTCTTCATCGTAGAAATATCCTCCTGCCAGCCGTCAAACTCTTCATAAATCGGTTTTGCCCTCTGCAGATCTTCCATGCTGCTCGGGATATAATCATAGCGTACACCGTCAATATCGTAAGCTACACACATGCGTATCTTCTTCAGTCCGCTCAGAATATCCAGCTTGGTGATAACCAGATCGCTCAATCCGTTGATCATAGCCGCATGACGCACCACATTCACATCCAGCCAGCCACAGCGTCTCGGACGTCCGGTGGTTGCCCCAAACTCATGTCCCTGTTCACGCAGCCACGCACCCATATCGTCGAACAGCTCACTCACAAACGGTCCCTCTCCGACTCTTGTGGAATATGCTTTCGCGATACCGATGATGACATCCAGCTTCTTTGGTGAAACACCGGCACCGGTACAAACACCGGCGGAGGTTGGAGAGGAGCTTGTCACATACGGATAGTTCCCGTAATTGATATCCAGCATGGCGGCCTGTGCGCCCTCAAATAAAACCTGCTTCTGCGCATCCAGTGCCTGGTTGATTACAATCTGTGCATTGATGATACGCGGCAGTAATGCCTTGCGAATCTGCGCAAACTGTGCAACCAGCTCCTCATAGGAAAAGCCCGGATCCTCATATACCTTCTGAAAGGTGATATTTTTCATATCCACTGCAAGCTTCAGCTTTTTCTTAAAGCTTTCAAAATCCTGCAAATCTCCGATACGCAGTCCCTGACGGGAATATTTATCCGCATAGCAGGGGCCGATTCCCCGCTTGGTTGTTCCGATTTTATGATCCTTCAGACTTGCTTCAATCAAAGCATCCAGCCGTACATGGTAGGGCATGATGATGTGTGAGCAGTCACTGAGCAATACATGATCTGTATTGAAACCGCGCTCCTCCAGCTGATTGATTTCCTCCAGAAAGACAAACGGATCCACAACAACCCCTGGTCCGATGATGCAGGAAGCCTTCTGCAGCACACCGCTTGGCAGAAGATGAAGCACCACCTGCTGGTTCTGTCCTGTGTGTTTATCCTGTACAACGACGGTATGACCCGCATTGTTTCCTCCCTGAAACCGCACAACGGCATCCATGCGTGATCCCAGATAATCTACAACCTTGCCTTTTCCTTCGTCTCCCCACTGGGTTCCGACAACTACATATCCTGGCATAAAAATTCCTCCTTACGGGTATTTTCAAAGCAGATTGATACTTTTAAAAAAATCCTTTACTAATATAGCACACTTCATGTAAAAAATAAACATCTTTTTTTGAAAATTGTTTCATCCAAGAAGAGTGAAAGGATTTCCAGCATTTTTATCTAAATATCCCCTGTAAAGGAGCTTTGCTGTTGTAGTAAGACTACGCAAAAAAAAGAGGAAGATGCAGCCGATATCCATAAAAGCTACCGTGCTGTTCATCATTCCTCTTTATGTATTTATTTGCCCATTTTTTCAATCAGCTGATCTGCCGCAGGCGAAATCCAGGCATACATCTGCTGTACCGTTTCCGTATCGAAATCATCATCCTTGTAAATCCTGGAAATGCTGTCCATCATCGGCAGCTCTGCCCATAAAGGTACCTCGTTTTCCCTGACAAAATCCTCCACATTGCGGTGCTGGAAGATTTCAATTCGTTTACCGCAATCTGGACAAACGACATAGCTCATATTCTCAATAATACCCAGTACCTCGACCTTGACCTGCTTGCACATATTGATTGCCTTGGATACGATCATGGATACCATCGGCTGCGGAGTGGATACCATAATAACTCCGCTGACAGGCAGACTCTGCAGTACCGTCAGCGCGACATCACCGGTTCCCGGAGGCATATCGATGAACAGATAGTCCAGCTCCTCCCATACGACATCAGTCCAGAACTGCTTAACTGCATTTGCTACGATCGGACCGCGCCATACAACCGGCTGGTTTTCATCCTCCATCAGAAAATTCAAAGACATGACCTTGATGCCATCCTTATCCACGACCGGCTCAATGGCGTCGTTTGTACCGAATGCCTGTGCATGCTCCAGTCCCATCAGACGTGGAATACTTGGTCCTGTGATATCCGCATCCATGATACCGACACGAAAGCCTCTTCTGGCCATTTCCTTTGCCATCAGTACACTCATACTGGATTTTCCTACACCGCCCTTGCCACTCATCACACCGATGACATGACGGATTTTATTGCGTTCATTATTCTGGATGCCGCAGCTGTCAGCCTGCTTGCCGCAGGTTCCCTTGCTGGGGCATGAATTACAGTTACTCATATTCAGCTCTCCTTATATTATCTGTATAACCTATCTTATTTTACATCTTTTCGCATCGTTTTCCAATGCTTTCGCTTCACTTTTTCGCGAAATGGATGGTAGGGCTCGTATAGCAAACGGAAGGTGCGTTTCCTGTCGGCGATAAATGACTCTTTGCCAGCACGATGAAGGCTATGCGCTGTTCGTGCAGAAACCTTCTATAATTTTAACTAGAACTGCCTTCCTCCTGTATGTTAACTTAGACAGCACTCCATGCAGCAGAGGCGGTGAGGTGGTATATGGCTAAGCTTATGCTGTGCGCTTTCCTCGTTGTCATTTCTCCTTTTTAACGGAGCGGGGATGATACTGATCGATGGCTTCCTTCAGCCTCCGGTTCTGCACATGAGTATAAATCTGTGTTGTTGCGATATCGCTGTGTCCCAGCAGCTCCTGCACAACCCGTAAATCTGCACCGCCGTCCAACAGATGTGTCGCAAAGCTGTGACGGAAGCTGTGCGCTGAAAGACGCTCATCCAGCCCCAGTGCCTGCAGGCGCTGCTTAATCAGCGTATGAACATACTGCCGTGTCAGAACATTTCCTCTGCTGTTCAGGAAAACACGTGTACTTTTCCGCTTTTCCCATGTTGGACGGATTTGTGTCAGATACGTACGCAGGACACGCATACAGCGTTCATGCATCGGCACCATGCGTTCCTTATCCCCTTTTCCGATCACCCGCAGATAGCCCTGCTCCAGGTGTACCTGATTTATGCGCAGCTCGCACACCTCACTGACACGAAGACCGCAGCCATACAGCGTCTCCAGAATGGCTTTCTGATACAGTCCCTGCGCATCCTGTCCAAAGCTGTCCAGCAGTAGCTCAATATCATGCGGATTGAAATACAGGGGCAGCTTCTGTACCTTCTTCCCTCCCCGCAGATGGATCGAGGGATCCAGAATCGAGGGATGGTTCATTGAGATAAAGCGGTGAAACATATGAATGCTGCTCAGCATATGATTGACACTGCTGCGCTTATAGCACAGGCCGTCCTCCTGTATGTCCCCCTGCTCCATATCAGATAAAAAGCTTTGGATATCCCGGGGCAGAATATCCTCCATCTCCGTTTTTCCCTGCATCTGCAGCCAGCTGAGGTATTCCTGCAAATCCTGTGTATAGGAATGAATGGTTGCCAGTGATTTCTGATCAACCGCCTGTATGTAATGCAGATAGTCCTGCAGAGCCTCCTGCAGATTCATCGCTCTATGATCTGCGGTAACAGTACGTGGGCGTTTACCCTACCATCCTTTACCGCCTCCACCAATACACTGACTGCTTCCTCTCTGTTGGCATCGTAGACAAACTGGAGGGTACGGATTTCCAGACGATGCTGCTTCAGGGTATAGGCGATTTCCGATATACGGGAAGCCCGGTGCACCATATAGAAGCGTCCCTTTTCATCCAGCAGCTCACTGACCCGCTGACACAGGGTCCTTAGTGTGAGGAAGCGTTCATGGCGCGCCATCTGAAGACTTTGCGATTCATTGAGATTGCTTTCCTGATCCACCTTGAAATATGGCGGATTACAGACAATAACATCCACCTTTTCCAAAGCGGCATCGCATATATCCTGTGCCATGAGCACCACATTCGTTATATGGTGATGCTCCATATTCTTTTCCGCAACCGCTATGGCCTCCGGCTGGATATCGATGCCATACAGATATGACGGAGCATAGCGGTGTGCCGCAAGAAGCAACGCTCCGTTGTTCGTGCCGATATCCAGTACCCGTTCCCCTTTTTTGACCTTCATGAACTGCGCCAGAAGCGCCGTGTCTGTGTTGATGCGAAACATCTTTTTATGCTGATACAGATAAATATCCGTCCCGTTGATATAATCATACGTGTAATCTTCCATGCTGCAACCTCCCTGTCTCTATTATTATAGCGGAAGATCACATCAAATTAAACAGTTTTATGAATTCGATCACCAGTGTCGATTTCAGGTAGCTGCCTGCCAGAATGATCACAAAGCAGATAAAGATATCGTTCAGTACATTGTTGCCCAGCTGCTTGAAATTGAGCCGCTCCCGATTCGTTGTGGAATAGATGATATACATGGACAACTGAATGGCGCTGGCGGAGATCAGAAAGGTCGCAATCAGATCCATTGCCACCTGTGGAAGTAGGGTCATGATAATGCCTGCAATTCCCTTTAAATGATATGTATACACAAACAGCGCACAGGAAAAGCCGATCTGCATACCCTTCGTAAAGGCGATAAAGCTGATAATGGGAATTCCAATCAGGGAGGTTCCCAGCAAAAACACAAACAGAATAAACACGATGCCGCTGAAAAACTGCGATACGAAGTAATCGTATTTATCAACACCGGAATCAATGGTCGTCAGATAGCTGGATAAGCTCTTTATATCCGATACATCAATATAATTGGATACAATGATACCCATCAGTATCCCGCAGCCGACAAGAATCGCTATAAACAGATATACGTTATGGTATTTCTTGAGAAACCCATGATAGCCCTGCCTCTTTTTTAGGGGAATATTTTTTTTCATATTGTCACCTCATTACACTATATGAAAAAAAGAAGGCAGTCTTGCTGCCAACTTATCGACAAACTTCTCATAAGCTTTCATGAGGCTCTTTCGTTTATTTCTGTCCCTTGGATGGATGAATATCACTGGCACGTATCAGATGCGCTCCCGGCAGCTGCGCATTCAGCTCCTTCAACACATCCTCGACATCGTTCAGCGGCTGAATCTCATGCTGAAACAAATCGATTTGTTCGATCGTATGCTCTGCAGAATACAGAGAGCCCAGACCGATCCCCAGATGGCGGATTTCCCTGCCGTTGTAGTGACGGTCAAACAAGAGCAGCGCATGCTCCAGCAGCACATTTGCATCATCGGTATAGGAATGAATGTTGGTGGAACGAACGGCATTGGTGAAGTCAAAATAGCGGATACTGATGGATATTAAAGAACCCTTGATATGATCTTCCCTTGCCCGTCTGCTCAATGTGGCCGCAAGACGCTTCAAAACGGTTTTAACCTCCTCATAATCCGTAATATCACGATCCAGAGTTGTGGACTGCGATATGGACTGCACACTGGTATTGAAGGAAAGCTGTGCACTTCCGTTACCACGTGCATTCTGAATATATGTATAGGCATGCTTGCCAAGCAGCGTCATGATTTTGGATTCATTTTCTGCATCTGCAAGGTCGCCAATCGTTGTGATTCCATGCTTGATCAGCAGTGGTACCGTCTTCTTTCCAATTCCCCACATATCACTGATGGGAAGCGGCCACAGCTTTTTGGGAACCTCCTGCTTGCGCAATATCGTGATTCCCATCGGCTTACGCATGTCGCTTGCCATTTTTGCCAGAAATTTGTTCGGTGCCACACCGATACTGCAGGGCAGCTTCAAATCTTTTTGCACACTCTTTTGTATCTGCCAGGCAAGGTCCAGCGGTCGCTTATAGTCCTTGATGACATCGGTGACATCCATATAGCATTCGTCGATACTGGCCGGCTCGATCAGACTTGAAAAACGACGCAGATATTTAAAAAAACGATTACTCAATTCCTCATACCAGCCGTAATCGCCCTGAACAACAACAAGATTTGGACACTTCTCCATTGCCATATGCAATGGCATCGCGCTGTGTACCCCGTACTTGCGGGCTTCATAGCTTGCCGTTGATACCACACTTCGCCTGTGCAGTCCCGCCACAACGACCGGCTGCCCCTCCAGTGCAGAGTTTTTCAATATCTCCGCACTTGCAAAGTAGGAATTTAGATCAATATGTAAGATAACTCTTCCTGCCATAAAACAACTCCCTTGTCTTACAGTATAGTATACTGGATTTTCAGGGGAAAAGCTAGCGGAATGTCTTGATCACATTGTTTTTGTTGCGCAGTCTGTGCTCTAAGCGCAGCTTGTCGGAAATCATGGCGATGAATTCGGAATTGGTTGGCTTTGCCTTGCTGGCAGATATCGTATATCCGAAGATATCATCAATTGCATCAATGTTGCCTCTGTTCCATGCTACCTCGATTGCGTGTCGAATGGCTCTTTCCACACGGGATGCCGTGGTTGCATATTTCTTGGCGATTTCCGGATACAGCACCTTTGTGATCTGTCCCAGAAAATCAACATTCAGATAGGTTTCCAGAATTGCTGTACGCAGATACATGTAGCCCTTGATATGTGCAGGAATCCCGATTTCATGCAACAGCTCTGTAATCTCACTTTCCAGCTCCAGCTTCTGCAGACGCTCCTTCTCATCATCATCCAGATTGACCTTCACCACATTGCTGGATATATGCTCCTTCCGTGTGTAGCCGACAATGAAGTTCAGCTTATCACACAGCTGTTCTATCTCAAAGGGCTTCATCAGAATATAATCGATACGGTAATTCTGAACACCTGCCACGATGAGATCGTTCACAAACGGTGTTGTACAGATGATGTGATCCACCTGTATATGGTTTTTCTTCAAATCGTGCAGAACGCTGATGCCGTCCTTCTTCGGCATAATCAGATCCAGCACAAGGACATCCAGATGCTTGCCGCGCAGCTCATTGACACACTGCTCGCCATTAGTGGCACTTCCGATGACCTGATACCCGTCGCTCTTTGTGAGCGCTTCCTTCATACTGTGGATCATCTCCATGCTATCATCCACCAGATATACATTCATTTTGTTATTCATACATTTCCTCTCTCCTTACTGACATCCATTATACGAACCTCCGTATGCAGAAATTCAGATAAAATGTCGAATGAAGAAAAGAATTTCACAAAAACTTCCAAAAAATGAAAAAGAGCGACGAAAACGCCGTTCCTTTTGTTTCAAAGCATAACATTTGCTCAAAATATGTCGGTTTATGCGGATTTTAAGCCATATTTCTGGATTTTTCAAGCATCCATTCGACAAAGACTCCATACCCGTTAGAAGGGTGTGAGGTGATGACATGCGTGACAGCACCAATGATTTTTCCATCCTGCACAATCGGCGATCCACTCATTCCCTGTACGATTCCATTCGACGCAGAAGCTAGACGCTCATCCGCAATCATAAATTCGATACCCTTGACATCCGATGTATTCTGCCGGTGTACCTTCGTGATGTTAATCGTAAAGGGCTCAATCGTATTTCCCTGTAAGACAGTATACATGACGGCTTTTCCCGTATGTACCTCATCATGCTTTGCCCATGGCAGAGCCTCGACATTTCGCAGCATGGAATCGTAATGACCATAAATACCGATATTGGTATTAGCAAGCACGTTGGCAAAGGCCGAGGAAAAATCTATTTCCGCATGCTTTTCTCCCGGGATGTTATCCTGTGCCTTCGTTATGGATATGACATTGGCCGGATACAGGCTTCCGGAAGGGACCTCTGCAATCTGCTTTAAATCAGAATCCATAATTTCATGACCTAAGGCTCCGTAGGTATTGTTGGAGGGATCATAATAGGTCAATGTTCCAACACCGACGATTTTATCCTTTACATACAAGCCGCTTTTAAACGAACGTGTGGAGGCATCATACGTGGTTTTCAGGGTAACCGGTATGGTGTTTGAACCGCGTCGTATTTCGACAGGGATCTCATTGACAGCTTCCTGAAAGGCGGACAGCTGCTGATACAATTCATCCATGGAGGATATCGGTACCTGATTCACCTTTACCAGGATATCACTGGGCTGGATGGTACCGCCGGGATCATAGGTTTCACCCTGTACGACAAACGGATATGTTCCCGTAATCATCACACCGTTGTAATCCAGCTGAATACCGATGCTGTCACCGCCCAGATACAGCTCATCGCTGGCGTGAATGCCGATGGGAAGCAGTAGGGACAGTGCGCATAAAAAAGCAACTATTTTTTTGTACAAATCGTTCACCTCCTGAAGATAGTGTGGTTCTCCGGGAGATGGTCATGTCAGTTAATTATTACCTGTTTCCTTTTTTGCAAGCTCATACAGCTCTTTTGCTGCCTGCAGAGCACTTTCACTGGTGCTGCCCTGTGATATCACAGCCATTTCCTGTATGCGCTCTTTATCGTTCAGCAGGCGAATCGTCGTTTCCGTATGTCCGCCTTCCTGATGCTTTTCCACAACATAATGCTGCATGGCACAGGCCGCAACACTTGCAAGATGCGTCACGCAGAACACCTGAGTCCTTTCCGCAAGCTGACGCATTTTCTTTCCGATGGAAAACGCAACACTGCCGCTGACACCGGTATCGATTTCATCAAAGATAATGGTATCAATACCCGTCAGCCGTGTAAAGACGGTCTTCAATCCCAGCATAAAACGGGAAAGCTCCCCGCCGCTGGCTGTAGCCTGCAGCGGACGCAGCCGCTCTCCGGCATTCATGGATACCAGAAAGGTGATTTTATCACTGCCCTGCGCATTTCCCTCAAAGGGCTCCAGTTCAACGTGGAAGCGTGCATTGGGCAGCTGCAAATCCTTTAGCTGCTGCAGAATCAGCTGCTCCAGCTCCCTTGCCTTTTTTTCACGCAGCACATGCAGCTGCATACAATCTTCTTCATATACCTTTCTGGCCTTCTCCAGCTCCTTCTCGGATTTTGCGATAAAATCCTGGCGGTGCAGGATGCTGTCGATCTTTTTTTCCAGAAAGCTGCGTTTCTCCATGACAGCCGCATAGCTGCCGCCGTATTTCCGCTGTATCTTGTGTATCAGGAAAATTCTTTCCTGAAGTTCATGGAAACGGCCCTCATCGAATTCGAGCTCCTCCAGATGGGTGCGGACGCGGGAGCACTGCTCATCCAGCGCATAGTACAGATCCAGCAGCTGTGCAGCCGCATCCGTAAAGATTTCATCCTCATGCAGCGCATGCAGCAGGCGATAGCTTTCATAGATGGAAGAAACACTTCCCTCATCCAAAAGGGCAACTGCCTGTGCTGCGGAGGAGCTCAGCTTTTCATATGCCATCATACGCTTTTGTTCCTGCTCCAGCGCCTCCAGTTCTTCTTCCTGCAGCTGTGCCTCGTCGATTTCATTCAGCTGAAAGGTTAGAAATTCCAGATCGTCCTCATTGTAGTCACTGTGGAGCGCTTCCTCCAGGGCATCCTTCATGGAACGGTAGCTGTGATAGCTCTGCTTCGTCTTTGCCAGCAGATCTTCATCGCGTGCAAATCGGTCCAGCAGAAGCTGGTGAGATGCCGCATTACGCAGATACTGTGTGTCATGCTGGGAATGAATATCGACCAGCTGGGAAACGATCTGCTTTACAAAGGAAACCGTTGTCGTGCGCTGATTGATCCGCGCAATGCTTCTTCCCTCCCGGGTTACCTCACGTGTAACAATCAGCAGGCCGTCCTCACATTCATGGCCTGCATCCTGTAGCTGCTGCAGCACGCTGTGCTGTGGTGCAAGTTCAAAAACGCCTTCAATGACAGCCTTGTCACAGCCCTCCTTGATCATGTCGCTGTTGACACGATCTCCCTTCAGAATACCGATGGCATCCATTAACAGGGATTTTCCAGCACCGGTTTCTCCGGTAAAGGCTGACATGTTGTCATGCAGCTCCAGCTGCACCTCATCCATCAGGATGAAATTTTTCACATAGATCTGTGTAAGCATATTCTCACCTCTTTACTGTATAATTTTTAACAATATCCCGAATGGGAAAAACCTTATGTGTCTCTGTATGCTTCAAATGCATAACGAATTCCTTATTGCCATCCCTGCCCAGTACACTGCTGGCACACAGGTGATGGACATACAGGCCGAGGGTTTTCACATAGTCACACATGGACTGCAAAACCTCGATATGTACCTTTTCATTTTTCACGATGCCATGCTTGCCGACCTTTGCCCTGCCCGCTTCAAACTGCGGCTTTACCAGGGCGACAATTTCCATATCGGCAAACTGCTCTGCCAGCACCGGAAGAATCTGCCGTATGGAGATAAAGGATACATCCATGCAGGCAAAATCCGGACGCGGATCAAACATATCCCCACTCAGATAGCGGCAGTTTACACCCTCCATATTGATAATGCGCGGATCATTTTTCAATCGCTCGAGCAGCTGATCCTTCCCGACATCCACTGCGTAGACAAGGCGTGCTTTGTTTTGCAGACAGACATCGCTGAAGCCTCCGGTGCTTGCACCGACATCCAGAACGACGCGTCCCTCCAAATCGATTTCAAAGGGCTTTAGCACATCATACAGCTTATAGCCCGCGCGGGAGGCAAATGCTGTTTCCGCCTCCTCCAGCTTGATATCCATGGAATCATCCACCGGCATACTGCTTTTCTTTGCAATCCTTCCATTTACAGTCACTCTGCCCTCCTGTATGGCATCCTGTGCTCTTGCACGGCTGTCACACAGTCCCTGTGTGCTTAAATATACATCCAGTCTCATTTCTTTTCCGGCCTCAGATAGCTTGTGATGATTTCAAACAGCGTGTTCATATCCAGATGCTCCAGCTTTCGCAGCTGCGGTAAAGAGCCATGCTCTACGAAATGATCATCGATTCCCATACGGACAAAATGTGTCGCATAGCGGCGGTCATTGGCAAATTCTGTAATAGCGCTGGACAAGCCGCCGCACAGCATATCCGGTTCAAAAATGATCACTGGCTTATCCTCCTCACAGACGGAGGTCAAAAGCTCCTCATCAATCGGTTTGAAGAAGCGTGCATTGATTACCCGGATCGGCAGCTGATTCACTCTTGCCTTGGAAATGATACGATCCACATCCGGTCCGTAGGTAATGATATTGAGCGCATAATCCTCACGGATCACCGTCTGTGTCCAGGTTCCCGGTGGTATGTAGGTGTACTGCTCCACCGCCTGATAGGACACGTTTCCTCTTGGATAGCGTATCGCATAGGGCTGATTGTTCTGCGCAAAGGCGGAGTACAGCAGATTCTGCGCTTCCCGGGCATCCTTGGGCTGTGCCAGTATCATATTCGGAATGGGCCGCAGCATGGCGATATCGAACACACCGTGATGCGTCTCACCGTCCTCTCCGACCAGTGAGCAGCGATCGATACCGATGACAACCGGCAGCTGCATACGTGCCACATCGTGGCTGATCTGGTCATAGGCTCTTTGCAGAAAGGAGGAATATACGGAGATAAACGGACGGATATCCTGCGTACAGAGGCCTGCCGCAAACGTCATTGCATGCTCCTCTGCAATACCACAGTCAAAGGAACGTGTCGGATAGCGGTCAAAAAAGGCGGACAGCTTACTGCCGGATTTCATTGCGGGTGTAATGGCGACAATGCGCTCATCATGCTCGGCAAGCTTCATCAGTGTACGGGACATGACCTCACTCCAGCTTTTATGTCCCGCCGGAAGCTTCGCCAGGGATTCTCCGGTTTCCGGGTCAAACTGGCTGACACCGTGCCATTTTCCTTCCTTATCCTCTTCCGCATAGCGATAGCCCTTGCCTTTTTTCGTGATGACATGGACAACGATCGGTCCCTCGTGCTGCCGGGCAATTTTCAGCACCTTGATCAGCATCTTTAAATCGTGTCCGTCCACCGGTCCGATATAGTCAAGATTAAAATCACCGAATATAGAGGTATCCACCACGTTTTCCTTGACTGCATTTTTCATATTTTTCATGGTATGCAGTAAAGAGGAACCCATACGGGAGGTGGATAATGCCCCTTTCAGATCTTCCTTCAATGTCGTATAGGGCTTGCTTGTCCGCAGCTTGGTAAAGGCCTCGTCCATCGCACCCACATTTTGTGATATGGACATGTTGTTATCGTTAAAAATAATGACCATATTGCGCTGTTCACTACCGATCTGGTTCAATGCCTCCATCGCCATACCACCGCTCAGCGCACCATCCCCGATGACCGGCACGATCTGGTAGGTATCCTTATGCAGATCACGTCCTACTGCCATGCCCAGTGCCGCTGACAGTGAGGTGGAGGAATGCCCGGCCTCCCAGACATCGTGTTCACTTTCCTTACGTTTCTGAAAACCGGCAATCCCCTTATACTGTCGCAGGGTTGCGAACTGATTTCCCCGACCCGTCAGGATTTTATGTACGTAGGACTGGTGACCAACATCAAAAATAAATTTATCCGTTGGAGAATCAAAGACATAATGCATGGCCAGCGTCAGCTCCACCACACCGAGATTACTGGACAGATGTCCTCCGGTTTTGGCAATGCTTTGAATCAGAAAGACACGTATCTGCTGTGCCAGATCCTGCAGCTGCGCAATCGAGCATTCCTTGATGTCCTCAGGCTGTTTGATATCGTAGATGTTCATGCAACCGCTCCTCTCAGTTTTTTCGCTTCATCAGCTGATCAAACAGCTCTCTTACCGGTGCTGCATCCAGCGGCAGCGCATCAAGCTGTGCAAGCGCCCGCCGGTAATAACGATCCGCTTCCTCTCGGGCGGCTTCAACGCCCATCAGCGTGACATAGGTTGTTTTTTCATTTTCCACATCGCTGTTGATGTTTTTCCCAAGCTCCTCAACGGTGCTGGTCACATCCAGAATATCATCCTGAATCTGGAAGGATAATCCGGTATCTGCGCCAATGCGCTCCCATACCGCTGCATCCTCCCTGTGTCCTGCAAGCAGTGCTGCACAGACCAGCGGAAGGCTCAGCAGTCTGCCGGTTTTATAATAATGGATATCCTGCAGTCCGGCATGATCAATGCCGGGATTTGCTACCCCCTCCAAATCTTTGATCTGTCCCAGAATCATGCCGTTTGCTCCGCTGAATTCGGAAAGCAGCTTTAAGATTTCCACAAGAACCTCTGCACGGCAGGTACACGCTGCCGCTGTATAAAAGGCCTGCGTCAACAGGGCATCCCCTGCCAGAATAGCGACATCCTCGCCGAATTTGACATGACAGGTCGGCATACCTCTGCGCAGCGTGTCATTATCCATTGCGGGAAGATCATCATGAATCAAGGAATAGGTATGGATCATTTCAATCGCAGCGGCTACGGGATAGCCGATCGTCTCTTCAAAGCCATAGGCACGCAGCACTGCCAGCAGCAGCCTGGGGCGTATCCGCTTGCCGCCTGCCATCAGAGAATACTGCATTGCCTCGTGGACTCTGCTGTGCTCCAGCGTATCCAGACAATGGGACAGATAGCTTTCAAAGTCAGACATTGTCGCTGCCCTCCTGATAGGTGTTCAGCAGCTCCTGTACACGATTTTCAAAATTTTTCAGCTGTGAATCACAGGAATTCACCAGCTGCAGTCCTTCTTCAAACAGAGCGATGGCATCCTCCAGCTCAATTTCATTTTTTTCCAGTGCGGCAATGATTTCCTCCAGCCGGCTCATGGATTGTTTAAACGGCAGTTTCTGTTCCATTATAATTTCTCCTTCTTCTCGATGTTCGTATATAAATATCCATCCTGCATGCGCAAGCGCAGCCGGTCATTTTGTTCTACAGCGTCCACGCTGGATATCACTTCATCACCATGATAGGCGATGGCATAACCGCGGGACAGACTTTTCAGCGGGGAATAGGCATCCAGCAGTGCGCTGATATTCCCTATCTGACGTTTTCGCAGCGTATCGTAATTGTGCAGTGCCTGCGTCAGGCGCAGCCTGCTTTCCGCGATGCTGCGTGTATTCTTCTGAAACAGGCGTTCGCTGTGTATGGCGAGCTTATGGGAATTCTGCTTCAGCTGCATGGCCATTGCGGCAACCGCTGCTTCCACGATGCTCAGCTGCTGCACATGCATGGCAAGCTTCATTTCCTCTTCCCGTATGTAGCTTAACGGGTCGCGCATATAGCGGTGTGAACGAATTGGCTCCAGGGCCTGCTTCGCCATATGCAGACGTGTTTCCATATCCTTTACGAGCCGCCGCCGCATCAGGGATACGTTCATGCGCACCTCTTCCAAATCCGGCGTGATCAGCTCCGCTGCAGCTGTCGGTGTCGGTGCCCGGGCATCCGATACATAATCCACCAGTGTCGTATCCGTTTCATGACCGACACCGCTCACGATGACCGTATGCATCGCAAACACGGCGCGGGCGACTGCTTCCTCATTGAAGCACCACAAATCCTCAATCGCACCACCGCCTCTTGCCAGCAGGATGACATCATGTCCGCCCTGATCCGCCTTGCGCAGATTTTCCACGATGGCTCCACTCGCCTGAATACCCTGTACCAGGCTGGGATACACCACAACCTCAGCCAGCGGCCAACGCCGGGAAATCGTCGTCAGGATATCCTGTACAGCCGCCCCGGTTTTCGCGGTAATCACACCGATGCGCATCGGATACAATGGCAACGGCTTTTTCTTCTGCGGATCAAACAGACCCTGTGCAGCCAGCTTCTTTTTGACTTCCTCCAGCTGCAGAAACAGATCACCCAGGCCATCCGAGCGTACCGCTGTCACATACAGCTGTACACTTCCGCCCGCCTCATACATGGAGACAGAGGCCGTTACAATGACCTTCATCCCCTCCTTTAACAGGATGTTACAGCGTCTGGCATGGGAAGAAAACATAACACAGCTGATTTTGGAACGGGCATCCTTTAGGGTAAAATACCAGTGTCCGCTGCGGTGATTTGTAAAATTGCTGATTTCCCCCTTGATGAGAATGGACTGGATACGGATATCATTATCCAGCGTCTGCTTGATATAGTGAACCAGCGCGGATACACTATAAACATTCTGACTCATAGACGATCCAGTACCCCGTTGATCAGACGATACGTTTCATCGTCGCAGTATTTCTTCGCCAGTGTAACAGCCTCATCAATGACAATTGCCTTCGGTGCCGTTTCCAAATCCAGCTCGCATGCCGCCATCATCAAAATGGCCTGCTCCACAAAGCCAAGGCGCGCAAACGTCCAGTCCTGACGAAGTGCCGCATTGATCTTGTCAATATAGACATCCTGATAGCGGATGGCATCGATGGTTACCGTGTAGAGAAACGGATCAATCTCATTGGTTTCACTGTTGTCGTACACACACTCCTTGATATCCTTCTGTAATAAAAAATGCTGATACAGGCTGGTCATTGCCAGCTCCCGTAGTTTATGTCTGCTGTTCATAGAAATCCTCCATTCATCTTTCTTATTTTATCATATTTGCCTGTTACTTTGCAGTCTTTGCTCCTGCTAATTTTTTCACTTTCCATCCCCATACACAACCTGTGCACTCGGCACAACACTGCTGGCAGGTGTGGTATGGCTGCTCTGGTCATCGAAGAAGATGTGCGCACCAAACGCCTTCAGTACCTCGCGCTTTGTAATGCCACCCAGAAAAAAGGCCTCATCAATACGGACATCCCATGCACGCAGAGTTCGGATCACCCGTTCATGCGCCGGTGCATTGCGTGCGGTCACAAGGGCGGTGCGTATCGGCGCATGCCCTTCAAATTCCTTCTGCAGGGCCGCAATCGTCTTGAGAAACTGCGCAAAGGGTCCCTCCGGCAGTACCTGTCGGGCACATGCCTTTTCATGCTCTGCGAATGCCTCCAGACCGTCCTTTTGAAATATCTGTTCGCTCGCATCTGAAAACAGCACGGCATCACCATCAAAGGCAATCCGGATCTGAGCGATATCCTGCAGCGGATCATAGCCCTCAATCGCATTGGTATAAATGCGTCCCGCCGCAAAACCGGCCGCAAGCGCAGAACGGACATCCTCCTCATTGGCGCTTAAAAACAAATCCACACCGAATGCCTTTAGATAGCCGGTCAGTGGTCCTCCGCCGCTTAACACCGCCCGGGTGATATCCAGTCCGTAATGGGCAATCGAGGTAAAGATACGCAACGAGGTATCCGCACTGTTGCGTGACATGATCAATACCTCAACTCTTCGCTTCTTACTGCTCTCATTCAGCTTCAGCAGTGCCTTCACCAGGGCAAATCCGCTGCCCGGCTTCAGAATTTCCTGCTCATGCGCCAGCTGATATTCGCTATACGCCTGTAATCCCTTGGTTTCATATATGTAGTTTTCATCATCCAGATCAAACAATGCCCGGCTGGATATTCCGATTACCAGGCAGTCCTCAAGACTTACCGCCATGCTTACACTTCCCTTCTGTTCATGAAAAAAAGAAATCCGTACGGATTTCTTTAAAAGATAAAGCCAACGACGTGGATATCGATGATATCCGGTGTATACCCGGTCATATGTTCAATATTTTCAAAGATCTTACTCTGTACTTTGCTTGATTCTTCATTTACGTTTACGCTGTACTTTACTTTTATGTCGATCGACAAAATCAGCTGATCATTCACGATCTTGCAGCTGATCGGATATTTAAACGGTGTAGCGCTGTCCGCCAGCCGAATGTTTTCATCCTCTTCGACAACGATTTTTGCAATCGTCTGGAATGCAGATTTGCTGAGTGCGATTACACCTGCATTGTTTCGTTCCTTTAATGCAATATACTCTTGAGCCATTTTCATCACCTTCTAGGCTTATTATACCAAAAAGATTTCTTATTTGAAAGTAACTTCCATCAAATATTTGTGATTTGTAGCTTCCTGTGCCTTCTGCATGATCGTTTTCGCAACATTTTTATCATCCTTCTGTTCAAACACCGAGATGATACACGTATCTCCATTGATTTCCACAGCTGTCTGATAGCCATCCTTCTTCAACAGGTCAGCCACGCTTTTCTGCATGCTTTTCTCATCCTTCAGCTCATCGATTGCGGCAAGTGCTTCTTTCTTTGCACTGTCATCGCTTTTGGTATCCGCAACCACACTGGAATTGCGGTTGATCTCCTCTTCCTTTTTCTGATTGATGCTGTCCTGCAGCTTTGTTGAACCATCTGCCGATTCTGATGTATCTTCCTTCTGTTCCTGTGCTTCTTCCGTCTTGCCCTGAGCATCCTCTGTCTTTGCTGCTGTGTTTTCCTTATCTGCTTTTTTATCAGATTGAGGGGCCTGTTCCTCCATGACACTGGTGGAATCCGCCGGCAGTGTCACATAGTAGACAGACAGCATCAGAATCAGAGAGAACATGGTCAGAAATGCAAGTGCTTGTTTATTCATAAAAAGTGCCCTCCTTGCTATTACACCCTATGCAGGAAGGACACCTCTTATACCTGTTAATTCACTTTTGAAAAATATTGTTCATGCGCTGCATCCAGTCCTCATAATAGGCACTGCGGTACTGCATGAAATCGGAATAGGAGATCACACGGTTCTCCAGCTCCTCGATAAAGCGGACAAACGCCTTGTTGATGGCGACCATTTTATCATCGTGAATGATATCAATTGTACCGATTTCACACAGGGAGTTTGCCAGAATACGGGCACATTCCTCATGCAGCAGGTCGCTTTGATCCATCGGCAGACGGACAAAGCTCGTATTCAGCCAGTAATTGTCGACCAGATAATTCTTGATGACATTTAAAAACAGACAGAAATCCTCCATATTGTTTCCCGGCTCGATGGCGAACAGCATCTTAAAGAAGACGAACCAGTCATAATCGCGGTTCAGCACGGAAATCAGATAGTTCCCCAGAATATGCACAAACACATCCTTGGAATAGAAATCCGCATCCATGAGAATTTCATTTTCAAAATCCATCTGAATGGAATTCAGCTTCTTGAAGGTACGAAACAGGGAGGAGATACGGTCATTGTTTCCGCCGTCAAAGCGAATGTCCTTGATAAAGATGTAATGTCCCAGAATCGTAGACACACTTTTCAGATTCATCGTAAAGCCGATGGATTCGTTCATCTTCAGTGCGAACAAATCATTGATTGCCTTGGAAATCTGTTTTTCAAAGCTGGTTTCCGTGATACTCGCATCACTCAGCGACGTTTCCTGCATCTGATTGTATATGATGTTCAACTGCCGGTCGGTAATGGTCAGATTGGCCTTGATGCTGGCAAGCAGATCCTTCATGAAATCATCATACACATAATAATTCGTATTTTTATATACCAGCTTATGCTCGATTTCCCCCCAGAAGGAATGCACCAGCGCCTTGATTTGCAGTTCTACGTTGACCTTTTGTCCGTCCTTGAGATAATAGCCGTCAATACGATAGATCGCAAAGCCGTTTTTCTGAATCTGGGGCTGCCGTGAGGCGCAGTCCAGAAAGAAGTGCGGATTGATTTCATTATAGTAGAAGCCATCCTCGTCATTACGGATGTTCAGCGTTTCCCGTATTTTATTGAGCACATTGTATTCATCCTCAATAAAACGGCATTCAATGATAAAGCCAATCAAATCACTCAGATTATCCAGAATTCCCTGCGCGCTGTCATTCTCAACGTAAAAGCGGTTGCGGATGATTTTTTCACGCAGGCTCTCCCTTGACTTCACACGCGAATTGATATCGATGATCATTTCACTGGATTCCTTAAATACCGCAATCAGATACTGTTCAATCTCCCGTTCTATTTCATGATAGAATTCATTGTTTTCAGAAAGCAGGGCTAATGCTTCATCAATTGTGTCAAATACCTTTAATCGCATAGGGCAGACTCCTTTCCCTTTTCAAAATAGGAACGTGTCGTTGCCAGGTCTTTTTTCAGCTGTTCACCGAGGGCGCGTGCATCCGGAAACTTCCGTTCCTCCCGTATATAGGACAGGAACCGGAAGATGACAGGCTCCTCATAAATGTCCTGATCAAAATCCAGCAGATGCGCTTCGATGGATCCTGCTTCCTGGTAATTGTAGGTTGGATTGTTACCGACGTTCATCATCGCCCTGTGCCATGTCCCCAGCACCTTGACCGCCCCCACATATACACCCTTTTTTGGCATGACATAGAGCTCCTGCAGACGCAGGTTAGCCGTTGGAAATCCGTTCTTCCTTCCAACATGACTGCCCCCCTTGACGCTTCCCTCCATATCGTACCAGCGTCCCATGAAGCGGGCCGCCTTTTCCATATCGCCTTCCTGGATCAGCTCTTCAATACGCGAGGAGCTGATTTTCTTATGCTCACTGCTGACCTGCTCTATAACATGCACATCAAAATCCGTCTGTTCATGTAAAGACTGTGCATCCCCCTCCCCTTTTCTTCCATAGTGAAAATCATATCCGCAAACCAGCGTATCCAGCTGCAGCGGCTTGAGCACCCGCTCATGAAATTCCTGCGGCGTTAAATCCGCCATCTCTTTGGAAAAATCAAGAACGATCCAGTATTCGATCCCCATGGCCTCCGCAATCCGCATCCGCTGCTTCATCGGTGTGATGTGTGCAATATCCCTCACCCCCTTGATCACGCACCAGGGATCGGGATCAAAGGTGATCAGGGCGCAGCGGGTATTGCGTATTTTCGCAACACGCTTCACCTCATCAATCAGCTTTTGATGTCCCAGATGCAGACCGTCAAAATAGCCGATGCAGGCTGTCAGCGGTTCTTCGACAACTGCTGTCCCTGTTAAATTTATATGTACTACCTTCATAGCCTCACCTACCATAAGCCGCGGACACAGCGAAATACCTCTGCATCCTCACGCTGATATATAGCAACTACGCTGCCGTTATGGGTGATGGCAACAGCATCCGCCGCGCACCCTAGCGTAATTTTCTTTCCATTATAAATATCCGCGGGCCGTTCGTATTCTACCGGCTCATAATGAGAGAGCACCTCCTGCAGTGTATGCAGCTGAAAACGGCCTTCCTGAACATCCTGCAGAGTAACGCATTCATCAAGAGAAAAACGCCCTACCTTTGTACGTACCAGCGAGGACATACATCCCAGATTTCCTGTTTTCTGTGCGATATCATGACACAGGGAGCGCACATAGGTTCCGGAGCTGCAGCTGACCCGAAACTGCAGCCTCTGTACGTCCAATGCTTCAATATCATATATGGTTACCTCACGCTCAGGACGCGCTACCTCTTTTCCTTCCCGTGCATATTCATAGAGCTTTTTTCCGTTCACCCGGACACTGGATATCATCGGCGGTACCTGCTTCTGTACACCGCGAAAGCTGTCCAGAACCGATTGGAAATCCGCAATCGGCTGTATCGGAGCTTCTTCCAGCGGCTCTGTCCATATATCATCGCTGATCGTACGCATCCCCAACTGCAATGTCGCTATGTATTCCTTGTCTGTATCCTCCAGAAACGGCAGTGCCTTACAGGCCTTGCCGATCAGAACCAGAAGCACACCGGTCGCATTCGGATCCAGCGTGCCGCTGTGTCCGATTTTCGTTGTATGTAAAATTCTTCGCAGACGTGCCACCACATCATGTGAAGTCATATTCTGTTCCTTGTTTATTAGTAAAATACCGTCCATCTTATCACCGTCACTAATTATACCATAGATTTTTCACAAATCATGAGAGGAATATGTGAAAGTGAAAAAAAGCATGGTATAATAAAACGGTTTCTAAAGGATGTGAAAAAATGGAGCTACATACAATATTAGGCGATATCCGAAAAGCAGATCAGGATTACCGGCTGATCGATGACGGGGACCGCATTGCCGTGGGGGTGAGCGGCGGTAAGGACAGCATGGTGCTGTTGACTGCTTTGCACATGTATTCAAAATTCGCAGACAGAAATTTTGAGGTGATCGGTATTCACATCAAGCTCGGTTTTCCGAATATGGATTTCAGCGAGGTTGTTGCTTTCTGCCAAAACCATGGTATCACCTTTCACCAGTTCGATTCCAAGGTATATGAGATTTTGAAGCGGAATCCGGATAAGGAGGGCAACATCAAATGCAGTCTTTGTTCCAAATTTAAAAAGGCAACGGTCATCGAGGCCGCAAAGAAGCTGAGCTGCACGAAGGTGGCATTCGGGCATCACAGTGATGATGCTGTGGAAACCCTGCTGATGAATGCAATACATGGCGGGAAGCTGGCAACATTTTTACCCAAGATGTATATGTCGCGCACAGACACCACCTTTATCCGCCCGCTGGTTTATTCCTATGAAAGCGATATTTTATCGGCACTGGAACGAAATCAGATTCCGTTCGTGAAAAGCACCTGTCCCAACGACGGCTATACGGAGCGGCAGGCAATGAAGGATATGCTGCAGGAATTTTACAGGAGCTATCCAATGGCACAGAAAAATTTCATCCGGATGCTGTATAACGAGGATCAGGTGGAGCTGTGGCACAGGGAGGGTGACCACAGGGCAGAGAAAGCTAAATCCATGTCTGTACTTCTGAAGGAGGAAGGCGATTTGCAGCTAACACGCCACGGTGCTAACTATTTTATCGTCTATTCACACAGCGACACCCCCAAGCAGCGCTGTCATTTGAAAATTCGTGAGGAAGAAAGCAAAGCCATCATGAATGGAACAGCAATCAAAGAAATTTTCCAGACATATTCTTCTGCGAAGGATATATAGAAAAAACGTCAGAGACGTTTTTTTCTATGTTTTACAGCCTGCATGTATTTCCTGACGTTGTATGCTTCTTTTATACTGTATGCTTACATCTATATGGCGTATAAATCACAGGGCTAATGCCCACTGGCGCTGCATTCTCTCACATACAGGAATGTACATTTTTCTTACTTTTTTGTTATGACGTTTGATCCTTTTGCAGCTGCCGCAGCTTCGCTTTGCCTGCTTCCTGCCCTTTTCTATGACCGCCTGCTACTTACCTTCCAGATAATATGTAGCCTCCATATCCGCCGTACTCAAAGCAAATGCGAGCGGATACATTTCAAAGGCTGCACCGACATTTCGTACCTCCTCACTTCCGCTGAACCCCATATGATAGCGGATGGCAAAGGCCTCCTCCCTGCTCAGCCGCATAAAGCCTGTAATAATATAGACGCTCTTTTCGCCATGACCATACGGCAGCCGGTCTTCATATTCGTAAAAGGGAACCTGCACCCACTGTCCGTTCACCTTCTGATTCCGTGTGCTTTCCTTATAGCAGTTGATCTTGCATATATCATGCAGCAGAGCCACAATGGCAATCGTTTCCTCATTGTAATCCATATGGTAGCATTCCTTTACCCTTGGACGGCTCAGATAATCCTTCAGACAGTCATACACATTCAGGCTGTGCTCCAGCAGTCCCTGGGCATGTGCACCGTGAAAACGGGTGCTTGCCGGTGCGCGAAAGAAATCACTATGCTCCGATAGCAGATAGTCCAGAAGCTTCTCACTGCCCTCCCGATGAATATGCTCCCTGTATATTGATAAAAACCGTTCCTTGTTCTCCATAAGCTGTCCTCCGTACGTTTGTAAATATTATAGCAGGTATTCTTAGCTGTGGAAATTACAAAACGCAGAAAACGATGCGTAGTTTAAAAACACGGGTCTTTGACAGTCTATTTAAAGCTAATAGCTTCTAAAGCCTTTTATCATAGGCTTTTCTTTATGTTATTTTGTCA